>Ga0209918_1001184_pt1 | contig 14688 bp, 14 predicted proteins | sample SalPonD_shore_MG_FD_185712 | JGI IMG/M metagenome (GOLD analysis project Ga0209918, IMG submission 185712) | Salt pond soil microbial communities from South San Francisco under conditions of wetland restoration - Salt Pond MetaG... | ecosystem: Environmental > Aquatic > Marine > Intertidal zone...
AGGCTCACCGCGGGGGGCGAGGAGGACTTGCGGCGCGATGACCCTCCGGACCCACCCGAGCGCGCCGAGCTGGAATGAAGCGCAGGATCGAAGGTCATTTGGACGACGTACGACAGGTGTACTCTGGATCGAGGAGTAACGTCTCATGAAGGTCGTGGTATTGGGTGGAGATGGATTCTGTGGGTGGCCCACCTCGTTGCATCTATCACAGCTGGGGCACGAAGTGGTCATCGTGGACGACCTCTCGCGCCGAGATATCGACAACGAGCTTCAAACGAATTCGCTCACGCCCATTGCACCCATCGACAAGAGGCTAGAGGCCTGGAAGGAGCTGACCGGAAACGAAATCGATTTCTACAATTTCGACATTGCTCACGAGTACTATCTATTGGAGCGGCTCATCGACGCAGAGGAGCCTGATGCCTTCGTGCATTTTGCGGAGCAACGCGCGGCTCCCTACTCGATGAAATCAGGTCGAACCAAGCGGTACACCGTGGACAACAACGTGAACGCTACCCACAACCTGCTCTGTTCCATCGTCGAGAGTGGCCGCGACATTCACGTGGTGCATTTGGGCACGATGGGGGTCTACGGCTATGGGACTGCCGGTATAGCCATTCCGGAGGGCTACCTCGACGTCGAGATTCCGACGCCTAACGGGGACCGCATCGTCCAGGAGATCCTCTACCCGGCCAGTCCCGGCAGTGTCTACCATACGACCAAGACCCTGGATGCCTTGATGTTCATGTACTACAACAAGAACGACGGTCTACGAATCACCGATCTGCATCAGGGGATCGTCTGGGGGACGAACACCGACGAGACCATGAGGGACGAAAGGCTCATTAACCGGTTCGACTACGACGGCGACTACGGAACCGTGTTGAATCGGTTCCTCATGCAGGCCGCGGTAGGCTATCCACTCACGGTCCATGGAACCGGCGGCCAAACTCGAGCCTTCATACACATCAACGATACCGTACGCTGTGTGGCGATCGCCCTGGACAATCCTCCCGAGCCAGGGGATCGTGTAAAGATATTCAATCAGACAACGGAAACGCATCGGGTACGGGATCTAGCAGAGAAGGTCGCGTCCCTCACCGGCGCTGAAATCGCGTTCGTTCCCAATCCGCGGAACGAGGACGCCGAGAACGACCTCAATGTTCGGAACGACACGTTTCTCGACCTCGGGCTCGACCCGACGACTCTCGATGAAGGTCTTCTGCGCGAAGTAACTGCTGTTGCGGAGCGGTACAAGCATCGGTGCGACAGGAGCAAGATCCCCTGCATGTCAACGTGGACTCGGGCGCAGAAGCCGGGAGTTCCGTCCGAGGCGATGGATTCCACAAACGTTTTGTGAAGGCTGAAGATGCCGCCTGACAGCACGCATGCCGCGATCTTCTCCGTCCTAAGCTCCGACTAGAGGCCTTTCTTGGATCGTGATGAGCCGCGGTTCCGCGGGTCGGATGCGGAGCCAGGGAGCCACGATGCCTCTGCTGCCGATACCGTGACGCTACTCGGACTTCTCAGCACGCTTCTCGCACACCGTCGGAGGATAGCGGGCGCGGCTGTACTGGTCGCAGTCCTGGTCCTGGGCATCTCCCTGCTTCTGCCCCGAGAATGGACATCGTCGGCGACGTTCCTACCGCAAACCGAGGGTGCGCAGGCCTCCCAGCTCTCCACCATCGCGGCACAGTTCGGATTGAACATCCCCGGTCCCGGAGCCGGCCAGTCTCCTCAATTCTACGCCGACTTGATGCGATCGGAGCCGCTGCGCGAGGCGGTGGTCCGGACGAGGTATACGGTTCGCACGGCATCCGACTCAGTGGAGACTGGGTCGATTGACCTCGTCCAGGCATATGGAGTGGACGAAGGGGACAGTGCCAAGGACGTGCTGAAGGCGGCCGAGCGCCTCGAAGATGACCTGTGGGTAACGACGCGAGGCGAAACGGGCGTCGTGGAGTTCTCAGTTCAGATGCATTCCCCGAGCCTGGCGCGTCAGGTGGCTCAGCGGTTTATTGAACTCGTCAATCAGTTCAATCTTGAGACGCGACAATCACAGGCGGCTGCCGAGGCCCGCTTTCTCAGCGAACGGGTGTCTGCCGCAAGGGGGGATCTCCAGTCCGCTGAGGACAGCCTACAGGGCTTCCTGGAGCGTAACCGAAGCTATGACCAGTCGCCTACACTCCAGTTCGAGTATCAGCGGCTCCAGCGTCACGTGACCCTCCAGCAACAGGTGTATACGTCGCTCGTGCAATCCTACGAGCAGGCGAGGATCGCACGCGTGCGCAATACGCCCGTCATCACAGTGGTCGAGGGCCCGCAAGAGCCAGCGAAGCCGGATCGTCGACACCTCTTACTGAAAGTGTTGCTCGGGCTTCTCTTGGGTGGACTCTTCGGCAGCATGTGGGCTTTCTGGCATGACTATCTCGAAGGCGTCAGGAGGCAATCGCCCGGCGACTATCAGGAGTTTGCCGGAACCTGGGTGGCGGCGCGCAACGACCTTCGTGATCTGAGGCATTGGCTCGCGCAGAAGCTTCCCTCCCGGGACTGAGGCTGGCCGCAGCTGTGCCCGGGTCGAAACGAAAGTGTAGCAGCGCACAACATGACCGACGCTGAGCAACTTTCCGAAGCATGACCTCCTACCTGACCGCACTGGCGTGTCCGCGCTGCCATAGCGTCCTCACCGAAATCACCTACCGGGCCTACGTCGAACAGTTGAAGGGACAGCCGCTGACCCGCACGGGCACGCCGCCGACGGCACGACCCGACACGGTACTCTTGTGCAGTCGCTGTTCGAGGGCATATCCGGTGCTCGAGGGTACGCCGATCCTTCTGGCCCCCGAGGCATTGTCGTCCGAACCTGTCAGTGAGGATCTGACCCACCCGTATTATGCCGAAGCGTACGCTGAAATGGAGCATTACGGCTCCGTGGCGCGCGAACAGGCCCGCCACCTTGAGAGCTCGCCTCCCTTCCGATCCGTAAAGCGTTCTATTGAGTGTGCTGCCGAGGGCTGCTTCGGCCTGCTGAGGCCTGTCGACGCTTGGCTCGACCAGATGCCCGATACCGAGGCCCATTGGGATGCGTACTCGCATCTCGGCGACATCGGCGGCGCAGAGGTTCTTCAGCTCGGGGGGAAGGGCACCAACGTTGTCCGAATGCTCCTGGCTGGAGCGGAAACGGGCTGGCTTCTCACACCGATGCTGGGCGAGGTCGCATTCGCCCGTTCCCTGGCGGATGCCGCGGGCGTTCGCGACCGCTTTCATGCTGTCGTCGGCGTAGCGGAAGAGCTGCCATTCCGGGAGGATAGGCTCGACGCCGTGTTCACGGCGGGCTGCCTCCATCACATGCAGACGGGCCGCGTCTTCGAGGAGCTCGCTCGGGCCCTGAGGCCTGGCGGGCGATTCAGCGCGGTCGAGCCGTGGCGGGCACCGCTGTACGGAATCGGGACGCGAATATTCGGCAAACGGGAGCCCAATCCCTTCTGTCGTCCCCTCACAGAAGATCGTGTCCGGACGTTCGGTTCCACCTTCAAACGCGCGGACGTAGTTCATCACGGAGCGTTCCTGCGCTATCCCTTGATCGTGGCCCAAAAGGTCGGGTATGAGCCTCGACTCGCGACTGCACGTCGCATCATGCGCTTCGACGACGCCTTGGCCTCCCTCTTGGGTGTCCGCCGATTTGGAAGCTGCGTCGCCCTCCTCGCCCAAACGTGACTATTCAGGGCCATCACGAGGTGTCGCTCCGCTCGTGAGTCTGTCTCCGGGTTCCGGCCCTGCCACCATCTCCCATCCAGCCGGTCACCTGGGCCTCCCGAAGCTATTCTCGAACCAGGGCTACCGTGACCTGGCGAGATTGCCGGACACACCGACTCCTCCGTCCCCACCCAGGCGGCATACGGCTCGGAATTCGATTGCCTCCCATCTGGCTCGGATCCGATACGTGGTCGGTACCGATTGCGGATCCGGGCTCGATCCACAGGGATAGGACGCACTCGACGAACAGGTCTGTCAACTCGGCACAGCACCTGACCGCGGTCCCGCAAGCAACGTAATCATGCCCGCAGGAGGTCGCCCATGAACCAATCCGGCAACCCGTCAAGTCGGCCATCACTCTCCAGAAGGGACTTTGCCCGGTACGCTGCGTTAAGCGGCGTCGGCTTGCTCGGAAGTATGGAGGCAGCCGATCCAACTCGCTCCTCCTTGGACCCAAAGGTCGCGACCGAGAGCGCGCCACACTTCACGAAGGGCGGGCGGGCGGTCTCCACCCCTCGAAGGAGAGCGGCGAGGGTTCAGGAACTGATCGATCGTGCTCGTGAGACCGGGGCTTCGACGTGCGCGATACCGGACTCCCTCATTCCTTACGAAGCTGCGACCGTCCGGTTCGACGCCGCGGTGGCCATGATCCGCCAGGAGAGTCCCCTTCGAGTGTTCGACGTGACCGCATACGGAGCGGTCGGCGATGGAGCGACGGACGATACGTCCGCGATACAGGCTGCGGTCGATGGGGCCAGGTTTAGCGAGCGAACGGCACCCGTCTTCCTTCCGGAGGGCACATATGCCGTTCGACAAGTTTCCATACCGCTTGGTGTCAGCGTGGAGGGAGTTTCCGCCCGCCGGTGCGTCCTGAGAGGGATCGGTTCGGGATCCGTGGTCGTCGGAGCGGAAGGGTGGGTCGAGCAGTCGTTCGCTCGATTTCGGATCTCGCACGAAGGAAACGAGACTGCGAGGGATGTCCCTCTCATGGAGCAGAAGTTCGGTGCCCGACGTTGCGAGTTCGAAGATGTGACGTTCGTCGGGGTGGATGGCCGAAGCAGCCATGGACTCTGGTTGCATGGAGAGCATCCCCAGTTGGGGATGGTCGGTCTCGATTCCAGCGCGACCCAGGGAGTCTTCTATAACATTTTTCGCAATCTGCGGTTTCGGACCATGGGCGGTTATCTGAAATCCAGCGATACGGCGATTGCCATGTATCTTCAGGGCACAACGACCTACGGGGCCCGGGCGAACCTGAACCTACTCGAACGCTGTCACGTAGCCGGATGGGGCGTCGGATTCCGCCTTGACGAGGGGCACGACAATGTATTCCTCAACTGCAAGCAGGAGGACGAGGGGAGGGATCCGTCGTTCCCGCGGCACCATCTGGAGATCCGTTCCCTGGGCACCGATTCAGTGACCCATGACAACCTGGTCATTGGCCAGTCTTTCGATGCTGCGAACCCGGGGTCGAGGGTGCTACTGCACAATGAGCAGATCAAGAACCATCCCACGGCCGTGACCTTCATCGGTTGCCGCATGTTCGATCCGACGACCGATATCTCTTTCACCTCGGGGCTCTCCACGGCGGAAAAGCCCAAGTATCAAGCGTTTGGCGTGGTGGGAGGGAACAGAGTCTCCGATCGGGATTGGGACAAGCCAGCCGGTTCGCGGACGGCCCGGCTCGGTGGAGCATTCGACGATGGCGTAGCCTCATTCGATGGGGGCGTGAATCAGGCTTGCGGTCGGTTCATCGCTGCCGGGAGCAGCTATGCCGCGGATGTCGCAGCCGTCTCGGGTCGGGGCGGCGCTTCGATTTCGATTCGAGACGATCCCGCGGCGGAATTCAGGCTCGTGAAGACCCGTGATGGCTTGAACTACGAGCGAGTCTGGGCGGTAGGCCGAGACGGTATCGTGGACTACAGGGGGAACATGGGAGCATCGCGGAGGGAGCCCGGTCGCCATCCGCCGGATGCCTGGGTTGAAGTGCGCATCGAAGGTGACACATACTATCTGCCCGCCTATCGACCGTGAATGGGCGTGTTCCCCGCGGAGCAGGCTGGTACACTCGGGCGGGTGCGTGCAGGCTCTGATTCCCGCGGCAGGCTTGGGTACGAGGCTCCAACCTCTGACCCGAGATCTGCCCAAGGCACTCGTGGAGATTGCCGGCGAGCCTCTTCTGGCGCATTGTTTCCGTGCCCTTGAGCAGATAGCGCCTTCTGAGGTCATCCTGGTGATCCGGGCTGGTCAGCGAGGCATTCGTGAGCGCTTTGGTGATCATTGGGGTGAGACTCCTCTGGCCTATGCCTGGCAAGAAGAGGCTGACGGGCTGGCAGGGGCGCTCCTCGCGGCGGAGCCGCTGATCCGAGGTCCCTTCGCCGTCCTGTACGGCGACAACGTCGTGCGGGCGGATCTCGTCACCCCGACCAGATTGTTCCGCGAGTCGGACCTCGACGCGCTGGTCCTGACCAAGGCCGTCCCGGCAGAGGAGGCAAGTCAGGGCGTGTGCATCACCGACGACGAGGGCGGGCTGGTTCGGCTCATCGAGTACCCGAATCGTCAGCAGCGAGAGGCAGGATTGGTCATGACCGGGTTCGCCCTGTTCTCGCCCGCCATCTTCGATGCGTGCCGGGCCGTGAAGCTGTCGTCGCGGGGAGAACGCGAGATCACAGACGCGATCAACGAACTGCTGTCCTCGGGCGCCAGCGTTAAGGCCATGTCGTTGGATGGAGATCGGGTGAATGTGAACACCCCGGAGGACCTTGCTCGGGCGGAACGGCTTCTCCAATCCTGATGCCAGTCGTGGAGCCCGCGCGGCTTGTTGGTCGTGCCGATGCGCAGTAAGGTTGACCCGCTTCGGGCCGGATCGCCCGTGGGCCGCGGCGCCCCGACCGATCATCCGGCGGCGTAAGCGAGTCGAGTCCGGAAGGTGTAGAGGGGCGACCCTCGTCTTGTAACCAGGAGACGCAGTGACAGGTGCCGCTCGAATCCGTCCGGGCCTCGTCGCCTTTGCAAGCATCCTGATCGCTGTGCTTCCCCTCCACGCCCAACAAACCCCCGAGCAGCTCAAGCAGCAGGCCGAGCAGATCCTCGGCCGCCCGATCTCCAACCAGGAGATCCTGCAGCGCATCCGCCAGTCGGGCCTCACGCCCGACCAGATCCGGAACCGCCTCCAGCAGGCCGGCTACAACCCCAGCGCCGCCGACGCCTACCTGAACGCGCTTCAGAGCGGCTCGAGCAACGTTCCCCCCGGCACCAACCCGATGCCGCTGGTCCAGGTCCTGACCCAACGGGAGTCGTTCGGCGGTCCCGGCGGCCAGGGCGGGGCTGGGTACGGCCAGGTGCCGCCGGGCGCGCAGGGCTACCAGGGGCGCTACCTCTCGGCGGAGGACACCCTCGGCCCGCCCGTCTTCGGCCGGGACATGTTCCGGCGCGCCACCTCGCAGTTCCAGCCGGTCACGACCGGCCCGGTGCCGCCCGACTACCGCGTGGGCCCGGGGGACCAGCTCGTCCTCGTGATCACGGGGGCGGTGGAGCAGGCGTACACGCTCACGGTGAGCCGCGAGGGGTGGGTCGTCATCCCGGACGTGGGGCGCGTGTACGTGAACGGGAAGACCATGGAGGGGCTGCGGGAGACGCTCTTCGACCGGCTCTCCCAGAGCTACTCGGGGATCAAGAAGGGGTCGGGCGCCACCACCTTCTTCGACGTCTCGGTGGGCAACCTCCGCCAGAACCAGGTCTACGTCATCGGGGACGTCGAGCAGCCCTCGGCCTACACGGTGAGCAGCCTGGCCACGGCGCTCACGGCGCTCTACTGGGCCGGGGGGCCGACCCGCCACGGCTCGTTCCGGAACATCGTGGTGAACCGGGGCGGGGGGACGGTCGCGCACCTGGACCTGTACGACTACCTGATCCGCGGGGACGCCAGCCAGGACGTGCGCCTCGAGCAGGGGGACATCGTCTACGTCCCGGTGGCGCGGAAGCAGGTCCGGATCGACGGGGCCGTGAACCGGCCCGGGATCTACGAGATGAAGGGCGACGAGTCGCTCGCGGACCTCATCGACTACGCGGGCGGCGTCCAGGCCAACGCCGAGCTCCGCCGCGTGCAGATCGAGCGCATCCTCCCCCCCGATCAGCGCACGGCGGGGCGGGACCGGGCGCTCCTGGACGTGCCGATCGAGGACCTGGCGCGGGCGGGCGGGCCGGCGGGACCGGTGGGCGCGGCGGAACCGGCGGCGGGGGCGGCCGACTCGACCGGCGCGGGAGGGGAGGGCGCGGAGGCGGGCGGCGCGGCGGCCGCCGCAGCCGCACCCTCCGGCGGCCGCGTGATCCCGCTCCGGCAGGGGGACCAGGTCACGGTGTTCGCGGTCCTCGAGGACACGCGGAACCAGGTCACCGTGAGCGGCGGCGTGTGGAAGCCGGGGACGTACGCGGCGGGGGACAGCACCCGGCTGTGGGACATCATCCAGATGGCGGGCGGCCTCCTCCCCGACGCGTACGAGGGGCGCGCGCAGATCCAGCGGCTCCGGCCCGATCAGACCCGCGCGCTCATTCCCGTCTCCCTGGCCACCGACTCGGCGGGGAGCCCGGAGGAGAACCCCCGCATCCAGGGGATGGACCAGGTCATCGTCTACGCCGAGCGGAATCTCCGGGAGGACCGGGCGGTCTCGATCGGCGGCTGGGTGCGCTACCCGGGGGTCTACCCTTTCGCCGAAGGCATGACGGTGGCCGACCTCATCCTGAAGGCCGGCGGCATGCGGACGGGCGCGTACACGGCCCAGGCCGAGGTGGCGCGCGTGAGGATCTCCCAGACCCGCTCGGACACCCTGACCCGCCGCTTCCTGGTCCCGCTCGACTCCAGCTACGTGTTCGATGCCGGCTCGGGGGAGGACGGCGCGGACGGCCGCCCCGCCATGGGCGGGCGGGCCGCCACCTTCCGACTCCACAACCTGGACGCCGTCTACGTGCGGAAGGCGCCGGGCTTCGAGCCCCAGCAGAAGGTGGTCGTGACCGGGGAGGTCCAGTTCCCGGGACCCTACTCGATCCGCACCCGCGAGGAGCGGCTCACCGACCTCATGCAGCGGGCCGGGGGGCTCACCGACCAGGCGTACGCCGAGGGCTTCCAGCTGTGGCGCGCCGAGCAGGCGAAGGGGGCGGACACGCTGACCGCCGCCGAGATCGCGGGCCAGGCCGTGGGCGACACCGGTACGGGCGCGCTGTACGCGGATACGCTGGGCCAGGCGGGCGCGGGCGGACAGTATCCGCGGCAGGGCGGGGGGCAGCCCCCGCAGGGAGGGGGGCGCTACCCCGGCGCGCAGGGCATCTACCCCGGCGCCCCGGCGGACACCGGCCGCGTGGCCGCCATCCGGGACTCGCTCCGCATGGCCCAGCAGCAGCTCGAGGCCGAGAAGCGGAAGGCCGCCCAGAGCGTCCAGCGCACCCGCGTCGGGATCGATTTCCCGCGCGCGCTCCGGAACCCGGAGAGCTCGGCCAACATCCTGGTCGAGCCGGGCGACTCGATCTACATCCCGCACTACGTCCCGACCGTGGACGTGGAGGGGGCGGTCGGCGTCCAGACCAAGGTCCTCTTCCGGGAGGGCGAGGGCGCGGGCTACTACATCAAGCGGGCCGGGGGCTACGCCCAGAACGCGGACAAGGACCGGACCCGCATCCGCTTCGCCAACGGCGAGGTGGCCACGCGCGGGGGCAAGTTCCTGTTCTTCGGCGGCGGGCTTCCGGATCCCGATCCCGGCAGCACGATCACCGTGCCGAGCAAGCCGCCCAAGCAGGGCGGCGGCATCCAGCTCTCGACCTTCATCGGGATCCTGACCTCGATCGCCACGACGGCCGCCACGGTCATCATCGCGGCCAAGCGGTAGGGCCCCGCCCGGCTCCGACCTGCCTGTACCTTCCGGCGTCTTTCGCGTGTATGATTTTTGTGCTATATTTCTGGCGTGGGAGTGCGTGCAAGAGGAGGAGGGGTCGTGGTCAGGAAGGTGACGGTCCGCAAGATGGGGGGCTCGGTGGGGACGACGCTTCCCAAGGACATGGCCGAGCGGCTCCACGTCGAACCCGGGGATGAGCTCTTCGTGATCGAGACCGAGGAAGGGCTCCTCCTCACGCCGTACGACCCCGAGTTCCGCGAGGCCCTGACGGCGTACGAACGGACGGCCAGCAAGTACCGCAACGCCCTGCGCGAACTGGCCCGGTGACGTCGGGACCGGAGGAACCCGCGTGGGTTCCTCGCCCGGCGGTCGAGGCCTTCCACGCGGACCTGATCCGCGAGCACGGGGGCGCGCCGGGACTCCGGGATGAGGCCCTTCTCGAGTCGGCGCTGGCGCGGCCGCGCCAGCTCTGGCACTACGGATCCGAGCCGGACCTCGCCCGCCTGGCCGCCACCTGCGCGTTCGGCCTGGTCCGGGATCACCCGGTCCACGACGGGAACAAGCGCACCGGCTTCGTGGTCCTGAACGTCTTCCTGCTGCTCAACGGCTACGAGATCGAGGCCCCCGAGCCGGCGGTCGTCGATGCGATGACACGACTCGCGGCCGGAGATCTGGACGAGGAGGGTCTCGCGGAGTGGATCCGGACCGTGATGGTGGGGGCTCCCTGACCCGCCTCGTGGTCTTCGACGTCGACTCGACGCTCCTCGAGGTCGAGACGCTGGACTTCGCGCTGGAGATGGCGGCGGGCCCCGGAGCCGGCCCCGACCTGGCCCGCCGCCTCGAGGCCGTCACCTCCGCCGGCATGGAGGGCGCTCTCGACCTGTCCGAGTCGCTCTCCCGCCGGCTCTCGCTCGTGACGCTCACCCGCGCCGACGTAGACGCGGCCGCCGCCGGGATCGCGGCGCGCGCGACCCCCGGGATCCCGAGTCTCCTCTCCGACCTCCGCGCCCGCGGCGACCACCTCCGCGCCGTGAGCGGCGGCTTCCTCCCCCTCGTCCTCCCCGCGCTCTCGCGCCTGGGCTTCGGGCCGGGTCACGTCCGCGCCAACGCGTTCCGGTGGGAGGGGGAGGGAGCGGTCGTGGCCGGCTTCGAGGAGGGGAGTCCTCTGGCCCGGAGCGGCGGGAAGGCGGCCGTGGTTCGAGATCTCCGGGCGGAGCTGGAGCCGGACGTCACGATCGTGGTCGGCGATGGGATCACCGACCTCGAGGCGTGGGAGGCGGGCGCCGCGGACCGGTTCATCGGCTTCGGCGGGGTGGCGCGGCGGGAGGCCGTGGCGGAGCGCGCCCCCGAGTACGCGGAGGACGTCGAGGAGCTGCGGGGACTGCTGCTGGGCCGAGGCCCCGGCGCGTCGGGGCCGGGGGCTACCTACCGGTAGTCGAGGACCGCGAGGCCCGGCACGCGGCGGAACTCGGCCGCGTTCCGGGTGACGAGGGGCTGGTCGTGGGCCAGGGCCGTCGCTCCGAGTCTACTCGGGCGGGGCGTCGGTCGCGGACAGCGCCTCGACCTCGTCCAGCCCGGGCTCCCCGAACAGGGGGCCTCGCTCCCGGACGTGGGTCAGGTACTCCCGCGCGGTCAGGGCGCCCTCGGGCCAGCGCGCCCGCATGACGACGTCCGAGAACGACTCGCCCGGCAGTTTGGCCCGGCGGAGCCGCTCGTAGGCTTCGAGCCGGAGGGAGATGGTCTTGGTCGGCATACACAGATCGTGCATGGACCATGCACGGACGTCAAGGCCTCCCGCCTCACCTCCCCCCGATCACCCTCGTCCGGATCGCGCCCTCCAGCGCCGCGAACGCGCCCTCGGCCGCGTCGGGGAGCTCCCCCTCCACGTCCGTGGCCGCGTAGCCCAGGCCGCCGCGGGTCTCCAGGTGCTGGGCGGCGATGTTCAGCTCCATGCCGCTCACCAGGTCGTTCAGGCGGCTCAGGAAGCCGGGGGCGTTCCGGTGCATCGAGAGGATCCTGGCCCGGCCCTCGCGCAGGGGACCGGGGTCCAGCTCCGGGGCGTTCACGGCGCCGCGGGTCGCGCCCTCCAGGACGTAGCGGGCCAGCTTGGCGGCCACGTCGCCGCCGATCGCCTCCTGGGCCTCGACGGTCGAGCCCCCGATGTGGGGGGTGAGGAGGACGTTGTCGAACTCCCGGAGCGGGGAGTCGAAGGGCTCCCCGCGCGAGCCGGGCTCGTCGGGGTAGGTGTCGATGGCCGCGCCGGCCAGCCGGCCGGAGCGGAGGGCGTCGCACAGGGCGCCGATGTCCACCAGGTCGCCGCGGGCGTGGTTGATGAGGTAGGCGCCGTGCTTCATGTGGGCGATCGCCTCCGCGTCGATCATCCCTCGCGTCAGCTCGGTGGAGGGGACGTGCAGGGTGAGGATGTCGGTGAGCCCGAGGAGCTCCTCCAGGGACCCGACGGCCCGCGCGTTCCCGTGCGCCAGCTTCGCCTCGATGTCGTGATAGTAGACGTGCATGCCCAGGCCGCTGGCCAGCACCGAGAGCTGCGAGCCGATGTTCCCGTAGCCCACGATCCCCAGGTTCTTGGCCCGCGCCTCGTGCGCGCCCTCGACGGCCTTCATCCACTCGCCGCGCCTCAGGCCCGCGCTCTTCTCGGGGATCCCGCGCAGGAGCATGATCGCGGAGGCCAGGGTGAGCTCGGCGACGGACCGGGTGTTGGCGAAGGGGGCGTTGAACACGGGCACGCCGTGCTCGGCGGCCGCCGCCAGGTCCACCTGGTTCGTCCCGATGCAGAAGCAGCCGATGGCCAGGAGCTCCCGGCCGGCCTCGAGGACGGGGGCCGTCAGGTGCGTGCGCGAGCGGATGCCGAGGAGGCTCACGTCGGCGATGGCCCGCTCGACGCCGCTCTTGATGGCGCCGCCGCGCCGCTCGATGCTGATGCCGTCGATGCGCCCGAGCTGCGCGTCGGCGCTCGGGTGGATGCTCTCGGTGAGGAGCGCTTTCATGTGGGTGCCGTCTCTCCCGCTGGATCCCGACCCTGCCGAGCCGGTATCAGACACGTCGAAAGACGCGAACGCAAGCGAGGCCGCCCACGCGTCCGACCCGGACCCGGCGGCATACGGGGCTTCACGCTCCACAGATCGCAGACTCCCGGACTCCCGGAGGATTCCGTGAAGACCAGGCACCGCACAGCCACGTACGCCGCCCTCGCCCTGGGCCTGGGCGCCCTCCTCCACGCCGCCCCGGTCGGGGCCCAGTCGGCGGGCGACGTCCTGCAGACCGCGCTGGACCGCTACGAGCAGAGGATGAAGGGGGTCGACGACTATACGGTCACCTTCACCTCCTCGGTCATGTCCGGGGACTACACCGTCTACTACGAGAAGAAGATGGTGGACGGACACGCCGTGTTCGTGGCCCCCCGGGAGAACTCGGACGCGCAGGCGGCCAGCGAGTGGGGGAACCCCTACCAGGTCCTCCCCAGGATCGCCGACCGCGCCACGCTGCAGGGGCACGCGAGCGTGGATGGGCACGACACCTTCGTCATCCACGTCGACGACCTCTCGGGGCTGGATTTCGGCCAGGAAGCCCTCGGCCAGAACGGCGAGGCCCAGCTCGACCCGAAGTCCATGACCATGAACCTGGACAGCGAGGACTACCTGATCCGCCGCATGCGGATGGACGGGACGATCACCCGCGAGGGGAAGACGAACCCGGTCCACGTGGACGCCCACATGAAGGACTACCGGAGCGTGAAGGGCCTCATGCAGCCCTACGCCATGGACATGACCATGACCGGGCTGGACGCGGCGATCTCGGAGGAGGACCGCGCCCAGGCCAGGGCCTGGATGGCCCGGATGGACAGCATGCCCGCCGACAAGCGGGCGATGATGGAGCAGATGATGGGGCCCCAGCTCCAGCGCATGAAGGAGATCCTCGAGTCCGGCAAGGTCGACGTCTCGATCCAGGTCAAGGACGTCAAGGTGAACGCCGGGCCCCCGAAGGCGAAGGCCGGGAGCCCGGACTCGACGGGGAGGTAGCGCTCTCCCGCGTCCGGGGAGCGCGCGCCCCGGGCGTCACCTGGAGAGGCGACCGGCCGGGCCTCTGGCGTATCGCCCCCGCCTCGGCAGGGGCGCCATCAGGCGTTCGGCCTCGAAGAGCCCGACCAGCGGCGGGACGAGGGGGTGGGCCGGGACGAGCCGGAAGGCGTCGGCCCGGCCCCGTCGTCCCGACGGAAGGCGCCTGACCAGCCCGCAGCGCTCGATCCGGTCCATGGACTTGATGGCGCCCTGGGGGGTGACGCCGCTCCACAGGGCCGTGTCCCAGGCCCGGAGCAGATACGCCCGGTCGCGCCGTGTCTGGAAGAGCAGCTCGCGCAGCGTGCGGAGCGTTCCCACGCCGACGAGGAGTCCATCCAGGGGCCATCCGCCGTCCGGAACACGCCTCAGGCCCCTTCGCCTCCTCCGACCCCTCGACGGGTTCATCCGCATCCCTCCTCTCGCCTGCCGCACGGGGTGATCTGCGACCTCCCGGTCCACCCGGAAGGTCGACCAACCTCTCAAACCGGCCTCAAGCGGGTGCCGCGGTCGGCGTCGTGTGGCGGTGGCGAGAGGCCTGGGGTCGTGGGGGTCGAAACCACCCTCTTGAACTGGAGTTCAAGAGGGTTTCTGGAGAGGGGCCGCCCCCCCCTCGGGCCCGGGACCGAAGGGAGACCGCCGCCTACGTCTTCACCCGCACCATCAGCGCCGAGCCCGCCGTGAAGAAGAGGATGTTCGGGAGCCAGGCGGCCCACACGGGGGGGATGAGGCCACCGGCCCCGAGCGCCTCGGCGATGCGGATGAGCATGAGGAAGAAGATCGTGGTCGCGAGCGCGATGCCGATGGCCACGGGCGCGCCGCCGCGGCGGGTGGTGTGGGCCAGGGGCGCGCCGAACAGGACGATGATGAAGCAGGTGAAGGGAAAGGCGAGCTTGAGGGCGCGCTGCACGATGAGCTCGCGGGCGGTGCCCCCGGAGCGCTGGATGGCCTCGATGAAGCGGCCCAGCTCGGCG
>Ga0209918_1001185_pt1 | contig 14674 bp, 14 predicted proteins | sample SalPonD_shore_MG_FD_185712 | JGI IMG/M metagenome (GOLD analysis project Ga0209918, IMG submission 185712) | Salt pond soil microbial communities from South San Francisco under conditions of wetland restoration - Salt Pond MetaG... | ecosystem: Environmental > Aquatic > Marine > Intertidal zone...
CTTTCCCGGTTCCGTTTGCCATTGCTCGTGGGCGATGATCCCGAGATTGTTGTAGGCAGCAGCCAGCCCCCGCTTATCCCCTAACTCGGAATATAACTGGGCGGCTTGCTGGTACTTCTGGATACTGCGCTCGTACTGGTTGGTGAGCAGGGAAAGTTTCCCTTCCAGCATGAACAGTTCCGCCTGCCGGACCTTGTCACCTTCAGGCAATTTTAGGGCCCCGATGAGCGCCCGTGCTTTCTCGTATTCGCCGAATTGCAAACACAGCTTAATGATGGATACCGCCGCTTCGAACAATTGCTCATAGTCCGAACTCATCACGTCGTAGAGCAACGTAACAAGGTGCTCGTAGTCGATATCCCGGAAAATAACCGGCCCGATTTCCTGGACCGCAAATCCCGATTCCGCCCATTGTTCCCGGAGATAACGTTCCCGTTCGGATTTAATCCCTTTAAACCGCTGGACTAATTCCTTGCCCCCGTATTTCTCCGTCAGCGAAAGCAGGCGTTCGTAGAACTGCCTGGCCTGTTGTTCCTGTACAGAAAGTTCATTCAAGAGATGCTAAATTCCCCTCCTGGAGTTGCCCGCCGGCAACTATCCGTCTGCAATTGCCCCTGCCATCGACCCATCGACCGGTTATTTTCCTTCGGATATCTTAAACGATCTACCAAAGATCTCCTGTTGGGTGGCCTTTCATCTTTTAATCGGCCAGGACCCACTCCAGATTGGAATTCTGGCTGTGATGAGTGGTAAAATCCTGCGCCGATGACTGTCCGGATGCTTCACTGCTGACCCGGGGGATGTCCGGCCGGCTATATTTCGTTCTGGTTTTTCGATGTTCCCGGAAATATATCCGATCCGGCAGAGTATTTAGTTGAGGATCTTTCATACCATTATTCTTATTAAACGAAAGACTTGTCTGGCTATACATAATCATTTCCTTTACGATTTCCAAAACATTTTCGATTCTTCGATTCCGCGGTTCCGATTGTCCGCCGAAGTCCTAGTCGGCAATACCCCAACCATAAGTTGTAAAATGTGGCACCTGGAAGAGATATTGGGTGGAAGTGGCGCTGACCGCATACTGTTCCCAGGTTCCCACGTTAATGCCGGTATCCGGTGATTCCGCCAGCCACTTCTTACTGACGGCGACGGTGCTCAGCTTGCCATCCTGAAAATAAATGTGTTCACCGGGCTGCACCCCTTCGCCTTCCACCTGGAATTGCAGCTCATTTTGCGGAGTAATGGAAATCGTAAAAGTCATTCGCATGTCTTGCGCGAGGGCTCCCGCCGGGATCCGGACATAATTACCCTGGATACTCAGGGTAGCGCCTTCTTCGGCACTCACCATGGTTTCAACTTTCAAAGCCCCCTTAGCCAGTCCCAATACTGCCGGGCTCGCCTGTATCAAACGAACTGAACCGGCATCCGTCGGAGCGGTGGGTGATAACGGATTACTCTGGCAACCCAGGATCAATCCAATCATCACCATCCCAATCAGCACCATACTGATACGGTTGAATAACTTCATAGCAACTCTCCTTTGTGTAGGTTGTACTTTAGAGATAACGACAGCTCACTCCTATTGTATACAAACCCTGTGCCATTTGTATCCACCCATCCTTTGAAACCAGCATTAGTTACTGTAAACATTTAATATAGAGAAATTTATACCCCGGAATAAGAAGTGACAAAGTTGGCTAATATCAGCCACTTTATTGCAACGAGTGGCTAATATCAGCCATTTTCTTTATCCTTTAGGTGAAATCGGTTGAGCCAGATCCGAAAGAAACCACTCCCGAACGAAAGAGGCCCATATTTTCGAAATGAATCACTCTTGCTCCCGGATCGGTGGGATTCCGGGAATAATAACGGGAAAATAGAGGGTAATGGTGGTGCCTTCGCCGGGGGTGCTCTCCACCCGGATCGTCCCGTTATGCTGATTCACGATCCCGTACACCTCCGACAGCCCCAGCCCGTTCCCCCGCTCGCCTTTGGTCGTGAAAAACGGGTCGAACATCTTCTCCCGCACCTCCTTGTTCATCCCGATCCCCGTATCCGCCACCCCGATCTCCACCTGCGTCCCCAGCTGCTGGGTCCACAACCGCAGCACCCCCCCGATGGGCATGGCGTCGATGGCGTTGAACGCCACGTTCAGCAGCGCGCTCCGCAGCCGGGCCGAATGCCCCTCGATCCGCGCCACCTCCCGCCACTGCTGCTCCACCTCGATCCGGATCCCCTCCTGCTTCCGCAGCCGGTCCGTCCGGGTCTGCACGTACTGCACCACGTCCTCCACCAGCGCATTCACCTCCAGCGGCGCAAAACTCTGCTCGCTCCCTTCCTCCCGCTGCCGCGTGAAATCCTGCAGCCGCTGGATGATATCCGTGCTGTCGAATGCCGCCTTCTCGATGGTCTTCAGACTGCTCACCAGCCCCGGGTCCGTGGTCCGCGATTTCAGCAGTTGCACCCGCCCCAGGATGATGGTCAGCATATTGTTGAAATCGTGGGCCAGCCCCGAGGCCATCTGCCCCAGCGCCACCAGTTTCTTCTGCTGCGCCGATTCCCCTTCCTGCCGCCGCCGTTCCGACACCACCCGCGTCAGAATCGTGAAGTCCGCCAGCGTGCCCCCGGCCCCCAGATGCGGATAGGTCCGCATCTCCAAAAACTCCCGTAACTGGTCGTCGTAGTACTCGTACGGCACCACCTTCCCCGTCTCCAGCGTCTGCGGCAGCGGACAGTCCGTGCAGGGATACGGATTCCCCCGCAGCGCCCGGTAACACTTCTGGCCCTCCAGCGCCCCCAGGCCCCCGTAAACCGCCTGCGCCGCCCGGTTCGCCCGCCGGATCGTGTAGGTCGGGTCGCACACCACCAGAAAATCCGTGATGGCATCGAACAACTGCGCCGGCGGGTGCGCCAACTCCCCGGCCGGCCGCCTGTCCGCCACCGGCACGATACTCACCGGCCACGCCGCCTGCGGCCCCAAATTCCGCGCATCCAGCACGCACACCACCCGCCGCGCCGTCCCCAGGGCAAACTTCGGCGCCGCCGCAAAACTGTGCAGCGGATGATCCCCCAGCCGTTCCTGCACCGCCGCGAACAACGAGCCCCCGTCCTCTAACTGGAAGTACTCGTCCACGTGCGTCCCCGTTCCCGCGCCCACCCACGCCTCGAACGTGGCGTCCGCCTGCGTGACCGCCCCCGTCTCCCGGTCTATCCGGATACGAGCCAGCTGTAGCGAAATTTGGGTAGGTGATGATTCCATTAGTACCTCTTCAACCCCGGGTGTATTCACCTTATTGCCCGTCCGGGTAGTAACCTCCCGGCGATAGATAAAGTTGAAATAACGATCATTCCGTTCAACCTTCACGCACTGTAATGAGACCCAATCTCAGGGGGTGAGATCTCTTTAATGTACATCCATTTGCTAATAATACAAGCTTTTGATATCAGAGAGTAAAGAACTGTCGCACTTTGCACGACTTTGCCCGTCCTTATCGGCTCGCCTTCCATCCGGCAGGGGCCCGCGTAAGGCCAGTATGCTCCCTCAGCAGTATCTCCGGGATAATTTACTTTCCCGTCAGAGGAGAAATGGAAGCCCGGTTAGCACCCCGGGCCGTGAAAAACAGAGGTAGATTATATCACCAAAAGAAGGGGGTGGCTAATATTAGCCACCCCCTTCTTTTGGATTGCATGAGTGGATGAAATGCTGGTCGTTCCGGACACTCATTCCTGAACGTCCCCTGCACCATGCGACCGATCAAGCTCTTTTATCGGCCGTGACATTTCTTATATTTTTTTCCGCTGCCGCACCAGCAGGGATCGTTCCGTCCCGGTTCATCCTCGACGGTGCGGGGTTGAATTTTCCCCTGGGACTGGCCACCGCCGGCCGACTGGGTGGCAGCCACCTCTTCCGGCTGGGCCTGTAATCCCATACCACTGCTCTCCTCATGCTGTACCCCGGTAACACGGGTGCGCATCTCAGGACGAAATCCGTCCCGCTGTTCTTCTTGTTGCGTAATCTGAGCACGGTACAGCGTCTGTAGGGTCTCGCGGTTAATCCGATCCAATAATTCCAGGAATATCTCATATCCTGCTTTCTTATATTCGATGAGCGGATCCCGCTGGCCATAAGCCCGGAGGTTAATTCCTTCCTTGATCTGATCCATCTCGTAGAGGTGATCCTTCCAGGCGTCATCGATCACTCGCAGATAGATAAAGCGTTCGATTTGACGCATCAAATCATCCGGAACGATCTCTTCTTTGCTCGCATACACCTCTCTGGCTAAATCAATAATGCGGTCCCGCATCAGCTCCACGCTGAAGGTATCGAAATCGTCCAGGGAGACATCGATGCTGAGCACCGTCATCAGTTCCATCCGGATGGATTCCCAATCCCATTCTTCCGGAAACTCGGACTCGGAGGTATGCTTTTCCAGGAAGACATCCACATATTCCTCCAGCATCTCCATGATCTCCTCCCGCAGATTCTCCCCGCGCAGCGCATGGTTCCGCCGGCTATAAATCACTTCCCGCTGCTGGTTCATCACGTCATCATACTCCAGCAGGTGTTTCCGGATGCCAAAGTTTCTGGCCTCGACTTTCTTCTGCGCCCGCTCGATGGACTTGGAGATCATCCGGTGCTGAATCACCTCCCCTTCTTCCAGGCCCAGCCGATCCATCACATTGGCAATCCGCTCCGACCCAAATAATCGCATCAAATCATCTTCCAGCGATAGGTAAAACTGAGACGAACCGGGATCGCCCTGTCGCCCGGAGCGCCCTTTCAGCTGGAGATCGATCCGCCGTGCTTCGTGCCGTTCGGTGCCGATGATATGCAATCCGCCGGCCTCGATAACGCCTTCCCCGAGTTTAATATCGGTGCCGCGCCCGGCCATATTGGTCGCGATGGTCACGGACCCTTTCTGGCCGGCCCGGGAGACGATCTCCGCTTCCCGCTGGTGATGTTTGGCGTTTAAAACGTTATGCGGGATGCCGGTTCGTTTCAGCATCCGGCTCAGTTTCTCCGAGACGCCCACCGTTACCGTACCGACCAGTACCGGTTGGCCCTTCTGATGCGACTCGACAATGTCTTCAATCACCGAGTTGTACTTCTCCCGCAGCGTCCGGTAGATGAGATCTTCCCGATCATCCCGGACCACGGGCCGGTGTGTCGGTATTACCGTAACATCCAGATCATAAATTTCTTTAAATTCAGCGGCCTCGGTATTGGCAGTCCCAGTCATACCCGCAAGTTTATGATAGAGCCGAAAATAGTTCTGGAGAGTAATCGTCGCCAGTGTCTGAGTTTCGCGCTCTACCTGCACATTTTCTTTGGCCTCCAGCGCCTGGTGCAATCCGTCGCTAAAACGCCGGCCCGGCATGACGCGCCCGGTAAATTCGTCCACGATCATCACCTTGCCGTCCTGGACCACGTACTCCACATCCTTCTCGAACAGGGTGTAGGCCCGGAGCAGCTGGGTGATATTATGAATCTGTTCGGATCGTTCGCTATGCGCCCGGTGGACTTCTTCCCGTTTTTCCACTTTTTCATTGGCGGGAAGATCCATCTCCTCAATTGTCGACAACTCTTCCCCTAAATCGGGGATGACAAAGGCTTCCGGGTTGTCCGGTGCCAAGCTCTCACGCCCTTTTTCACTCAGATCGATGACATTACTTTTTTCATCGATACTGAAATATAATTCATCATCGATTTCATACATTTTTTTATCCCGCATGAAATCGTTCTCTATCTGGCGCGCCAGCTTTTTCAAAGACGGATCTTCAAACATCCGCATGACCTGGCGGTGCTTCGGCAAGCCTCGGGATGCCCGCAGCAGCTGAATGCCCCCTTCGTACTCCTCGTCATTTTCCAGGAGTTTTTCGGCCTGGGACACCAATTCGGTTACCAGCCGGCGTTGTTTTCTGACCAGTTGATCCACTTTGGGCTTGATGTCCGAAAATTTATCCCGATCATCATGCTCCACCACACCGGAAATAATTAACGGTGTCCGGGCCTCATCAATGAGCACGCTGTCCACCTCATCCACAATGGCGTAATGATATCCGCGATGGACCTGGTCCTCTTTACGGATCGCCATGTTATCACGCAGATAATCAAACCCGAATTCGTTGTTAGTCCCGTACACGATATCCCGACTGTAGATCTCCCGCCGTTTATTGGGAAGCATTTCATTCTGGATGGATCCCACCGTTAATCCCAGCCGTTCGTAGATCTTCCCCATCCACTCGGCATCACGGCGGGCCAGGTAATCATTAACCGTCACCAGGTGTACGCCCCGGCCGGTTAACGCATTCAAATAGACCGGCATCGTGGCGGCCAGGGTTTTTCCTTCCCCGGTCTTCATTTCGGCGATGTCCCCCCGGTGGAGTACGATTCCACCGATTATCTGGACATCATACGGCACCATATTCCATTCGATTTCCTGGCCGGTGACTTTCCACTTCGTGCCGACCAACCGGTGACAGGTCTCCTTCACCATGGCAAACGCCTCGGGAAGGATTTCGTCCAACACAGGCTGTTGCGCCTCATGCACGCGCTCTTCGATTTCTTCGTAGTCGATCAGCCCCTCTTCTTCACAGTCCTCCCGGACTTGCACTTCGATCTCCCGCAGACGATCCTGGAACTCGCGAGTACGTTCCTCTAATTTCTCATCCGGCGCCTCTTCTAACGTCTCATAAATCTCATTAATCTCTTCGACGAGGGGACGGATCTTTTTTATGTCTCGCTCTGACTTCGTACCGAATAGATTCGTTAAAAATTCAAGCATATCGGTCCCTGAGCTCCTTTACGTTTCCAAAACATCTTCATTAAATACAAAATTTATCAGACAATATCTAAAAAATTACGGCAACAACCCTCTCCACACCGAAAGAGCCCGAATGAAAATTTCCGGGAAAGGCCAAGAGGTTTCCTCAATTTCCGTTGCGTGATTCACTCTCGATGCAATCCGGTTGAAAATATTATTCTCCTTACTGTCCCTCATACAAGCGGTATCCCAATCGTTTGGGAAGACCGACATTAAATATGCGGGCGACTGCGCCATCGATATCATACTTTCCACGCAGGAATTCTACCGTATGTTCCTCCGTGTCATATATCGCCCCTGCCCACCGGGGATCCCCATCCCGGGGTTGCCCCACACTCCCCGGATTGATCAAATACTTTCTATCCTCCTCCAGGAGGATAGTTCCCTTATAATACTGGTTTCCCCGGGAATCGTACGCAACCTGGATATGCGTGTGGCCAAAAAAACAGAGCGACTCCCGGAAGGTCCGGAACAGAGACATTGCCTGAGCCCGGCTCATGATGTAGGTCCATTGCTCCGGATGTAACGGAGAGGCATGTACCAACCGAACGCCGGCAATTACTTTTTCATAGGGCAGCGCCTCCAGCCAGTGTAAATCTCCGGAGGACAGATGTTCACGAGTGTAGGGAATGGCTTCCCGGGCATAACGATTAAAGTATTCCGGAGTTTCCTGTTCCGTGATGACGGCATCATGGTTCCCCAGGACAGCGTGCGTCACCTCCCGGGTTGCCCAGTCCATAATCGCCCCGGGATCTGCGCCGTAATTCACGAAATCACCCGGGGACCAGATTTCATCAAACCCATGTTCTCTCAATGTCTCAAGGGCCGCTTCCAAAGCGTGCATATTACTATGAATATCTGAGAGCAACGCGATTCGCATAATTACCCCAGAAATATCCGGCCTTCCTTCTTCAAATCCTGCAGCACCGAGTCCAAAATACCGTTGACAAACGCCCCGCTTTTTTCCGTACTGTAATCCTTGGCAATTTCGATGGCCTCTGTAATACTGACCTTAGGGGGAATTTCTTCAAAATACAAGATTTCACACAGGGCCATTCGAAGAATCAATTTATCAATGATCGCGATCCTCTCAAATTCCCAATGCTCTGCCTTTTCTTTAATTAATTTATCAAACTCGCCGGAATGGACCAGGGTTTTGATGGCTAAATTTTTGCAAAACGCCCGGAATTCTTCCGGGAGAGATTCTTTCTCCATCATATCTTCGACCACCGCCTCCATCCGATCCTCATTAAATCCCTGAGCGTAGAGAGATTTTAACACACACTCCCTCGCCGCCCGGCGGCCGTGCCTTTTTGTTTTTCCGCTCTCTTCTGCCGCACTCACGCGTTATATCCACCCCACCTGTTCGAATTGGTTCATTTCACTGCCCGAAATCGACGCCCTTTTTTGCACTGTCGCAGTTCTCTCTACCCTCCGGTCGGGAATCCATTTCCGTCCTCCGAAACGTCGGGCCGCATTCCCGTCTGTACCGGTTCCCCTGCTCATCCCGGCCGGCCAACTCGAAGGGAGCGATGCACATTCTGTAATTGACACGCCATTAAAATCATGGTACATATTCGCCAGAAACCCGCAAGAAATCCAGGCTTTTTTCCGCTCCCCCGGCGCGGTGAATGCCATTGCCTCTCCTGAAACCCGCGGATAAAACCCGAATAGGCCGCGACACACTCTCATACATGGGAACTAGGGCGGAGAAGACGCCGCAACTTACAAACGCGGCATGCTCCTGATGTTTGCGGAAAGACATCTCTGGGAAAAAACGTGTGATAAAGCCCCTTATCTGAGGTGCATACCGAAGACACTAGTCGCTGGCATGGTTCTCATACGCTCTGATAATATCCTTCACCAACCGATGGCGGACGACATCCCTGGGGGTCAGATAGACGAATTTGATGCCATCCACATCCGTCAGGATCTCCTGGCATTGGATCAAGCCTGATTCCTGGTGTTCCGGCAGGTCGATTTGGGTAATATCCCCGGTGATGATTGCCCGGGAGTTGACTCCCAGCCGGGTTAAAAACATCTTCATTTGCAGGGTGGTCGTATTTTGCGCCTCGTCCAGGATCACAAACGAATTATTCAGTGTGCGGCCGCGCATGTACGCCAGGGGCACGATCTCGATGATTTTCTGCTCCATGAAAGTCCGCAGTTTTTCCGCAGGCAGCATCTCGTACAGCGCATCGTATAACGGTGTGAGGTAGGGGTCCACTTTTTCTTTGAGATCGCCGGGCAGGAAGCCCAAACTCTCGCCGGCTTCCACCGCCGGCCGGCACAACACAATCTTCGCCACCTCCCGGTTTTTAAACGCCGCCACGGCAATCGCCACGGCCAGATAGGTTTTCCCGGTACCGGCAGGACCGATTGCGAACACGATGTCATTTTCCCCGGTGTGTTTCCAGTAGCGTTGCTGTCCCTGTGTCCGGGGTTTGATCACATCGCTTTTGGTAAACAGGATGACGGAATCCAGCCCTTCTTCCCGGGGCTGGATCTGGCCGGATTTTTCCAGATTCACCAGGGTTTCCACGTCCTGAACGTCCAGACTCCCCTTCTTTTCAAGGGTATAGACCATCTCCGTCAGCACATTCTCCACCTGCTTTACTTCCGTTGCTTCGCCTTTCACGTACACCGTGGTACCCCGCATAATAATAGAGGTGTTGAAGTGGTGCATCAGCACTTTGAGATTCGCATCGTTAATCCCGAGCAACAACAGGGGATCGACTCCGACGATCGGGATTTCCAGTTCTTTTTCCGGCGCCATGTATCTACGTTACGTCTTTCTGCTCAATAAAAAAAGCCTTCGGCAAGAACTATCACCGAAGGCTTTTTTATTACCGCAATATGGTAATGCACTAAGAGCGTTCAATCCTCGTTAGTTTTGCGGGACATCCAGCACCATGTGCGGATAAATCGTATTGGGATCCGAAATGACCTTCTGATTGGCATTGTACAACTTCTGCCACTGGAAGGGGTTCCCGTAGACTTCTCCGTATCCGGCAATCTGAGACAGGCTTTCCCCGCGCTTCACTTCGTATTTGTTACTGGCCAACCGCCGCGGAATATCAAAGCGCTGGTCCGGATAAATCAGGTTCGGATTGTTAATCTGGTCCCGATTGGAGGTCCAGATCTTCACCCACTGGTACGGATCATTATAAATATCGGATTTCCCGGAAATTCTCCAGAGATAATCACCACGCATCACCGTATAGACGTCACTCATCGCCTGCGGCATCTTGGCATGGATCCGGTCCAGTAAATTCTGAGCCTGCTGAATTTTTTCCTGCGCCTCATCGAGGGCAGAAAAATTATTCTGCTTGAGCTCATTCAGGTGCTCTTCGTGCTGCGCCACTTCGTCACGATGCTGATACAATTCCTCCGGAGACAACGCCAACAATCCCTGCAGATCCTGAATCAGCTGATCCAGTTCGGCATAATACGCCTGCAGGGCCTGCTTGGTCTGCTCCATGCTTTCATACTGTTTGCTCAGCATCTGGAGAGTTTCCTGGCGGACACCGGCGATCTGATCATCCAAATCTGCAATCTGCTTCTTCAGATTAGCGATATCCTGCTCGAGTTGAGCAATACGGTCGTTCGCCTGCTGGAGACGTTGCTCCCACTTCTGGAGCTCCGCATTGTACTCATCCATGCTCATTTCTTTGGTGTAGCCATAATCCTGTTGGGCCACCATGGGGACAGCGACGAGGAGCGTCAAAACTCCGACAATTATGCTAGTAGAAATCAACCGTTTCATTATTGCTGCCCTCCTTCGCTAACGGTCCGTTCAACACGGGCTCTTTCAGCTTTTGCGCGGGCCAATTCCTGCTGCTTCGCTTCCAGTTCCTGCTGCAGTTGCTTTTTTTGCTGCTCCAGATCCTGGACACGCTGCTCAGCAGATTCTGCGGCCTTCCGTGTCTCGACCAGCTTCTGCAGCTGCTCATCGGACGGACCACTACTGCATGCCGCAGCCAGGAGGGCTAACCCCACCAGTCCGGTGGCAACAATTTTTCTAAATTTTTCCATACCTCTTTACCTCCGTCAGTTCAACCTAAGGTTACTTGGCCCAAGGGCAATCACAATAATAATACGAACCTCCGTCAATCTTGTCAAGGTGATATTAAAGCCACTGAGCCCCGCCAACACTTCCTGCGTTCACCACCGCAAACGGAAACCAGACGTCATTTTGCTACAGAGTCACTGTGTGAAAGTCAGGATTGTATTTCCGGTTTATTCCAGTGCAGTGTCAAGTATACGATATTTCAGAAGTATAATCCATAAATAATTACCTTTTGTCAGGCGATGACTGCACCCCTATCAGGTAAATGTTTGCCGGAGTTCTTCGCTCCATTCCACCGGTCCTTAAAAGGTCGGATTCGGGTATTCCGGCTTCTGGGGGGCTTCCTGCTTTGACTTGTCTCCGCTCTGGTCCTGTTTGTCCGGGAATGAAACGATGGCGCTGAGAAGCAATAAGGTTTCATGGCGTGTTCGGGTAATCTGTTCCTTCGCCTGGTCTATTTCCTCTTTGAGGACTTCAATCTCCTGCCGGAGTTGCAGTTTTTGCTGTTCTAGTTGTACAATTTGGGTCTGCCAGGTTTTCAGCTCGCTATTATACTTTTCCAGGCTCATCTCGGAAGAATAAAAATAATCCTGCGCAGCACCCGGCGCTGCCCAGCACAATATTATCGCCAGTAGAGTCATTTGAAGATATTTTATATTCATCTCTCTTCCTCGTTTACGCCTGCTGCGATGCTCATTCATGGTTCCGTTTCCGGAGAATCTGAATACCCAATTCGTCCAATTGCCTGGGCCTCACTTCACTGGGAGCCCCATCCATCAGTGACAACGCCGACGTGGTTTTCGGGAAGGCGATCACATCCCGTATCGAGTCCGCGCCTGTTAGTTGCGCCACCAGCCGGTCGAATCCGAACGCGATCCCGCCATGCGGAGGTGCTCCATAGTCCAGGGCCTCCAGCAGAAATCCAAATTTCTCCTCCCGTTCCTGTGCATCGATGTTCAGCAGATCGAATATTTTCTCCTGAGTTTCCGAATGAAAATTCCGGATACTCCCGCCCGCAATCTCATGTCCGTTAATAACTAAATCATATGCGCGCGCTTTCATCTCACCAATATTATCGGCGAAATCCGTCACATCTTTAGGCACAGGTGCGGTAAAGGGATGGTGCATCGCATCCCAACGGTTTTCGTCTTCATTAAATTCAAACATAGGGAAATTTACGATCCAAACGGGTTTTATGGCATTGATTTCGATCAAATTTTGCATACGCCCCAGGTGGAGCCGCAATTTTCCCAGCGCCGGATAGGCGACCCGGGGATCATCGGCAATGAACAGTAACAGATCGCCCGGAGTGCCCCCTACGGCAGTCACCACATTTCGGACTTCCTGTTCGGAAAAAAACTTGCTGATCCCGCTGCTCACGCCTTCTTCCGTCACCTTCATAAAGGCGACCCCTTTGGCGCCCACCGGTGCCACGACTTCCGTGAGCGCGTCAATTTCTTTCCGGCTGAGATCCGCATCCGGGAGACACACCGCTCCAATCACACCACCGGATTCCCTGACAGAACGAAATACGCGAAAGTCCGATTCGCCCAAAATTTCGGTGACATCCGTGATAGGTAACCCGAACCGGAGATCCGGTTTGTCCGTTCCGTACGTCTCCAGAGCTTCCCGATAGGTCATCTTTGGAAAGGGGGCGGCCATTTCGGTGTGCGTGATATCCCGGTAGATTCCGGTGGTAATCGCCTCCGCCACTTCCATCACCTCTTCCTCATTCACGAAGGACATCTCCAGGTCGATTTGGGTAAATTCCGGCTGGCGGTCCGCCCGGAGGTCTTCATCCCGGAAGCACTTCACGATTTGGAAATACCGGTCGTATCCGCTGATCATTAATAACTGTTTATAGGTTTGCGGGGATTGCGGCAGCGCGTAGAATTTCCCTTTATGCAACCGGCTGGGCACCAGAAAATCCCGGGCGCCCTCCGGCGTGGACTTCATCAGAAAGGGGGTTTCGATTTCATAAAATCCCAGAGAATCCAGGGTGTTCCGCACGCTTTGATACGCCTGGTGCCGGAGGCGCAGATTACGCTGTAATTTCTCGGTCCGTAAATCCAGATACCGGTATTTTAACCGCACTTCTTCACTGGCGGATTCCGGTTCGGGAATGAGAAACGGCATAGGTTTGGCCGGGTTCAACACTTCCACCGAGTCCGCCCCGATTTCCAGCGCCCCGGTGGGAAGGTCCGGGTTAACGTTCGCCGGATCCCGCGCCACCACGGTCCCGGTCACGGACACCACCCACTCGTGCCCCAGCCGTTTGGCTTCCGCTCCCATCGTCCGGGATTTCTCCGGATTGACCACCACCTGCACCTTGCCGGCCCGGTCCCGGAGCATCAAAAAAATGATGCCGCCGTGATCCCGGCTGGTTTCGACCCACCCATTAACGGTAATTTGGGTCCCGAGGTGCTGTTCCCGGACCTCGCCACAGCGACAGGTGCGTTGTGGTACTCGCATGATATGCCTCTCTCCTTGGTTTCTATATAAAAAACCGCCAAACCCGATGACATCGAGAGAGACGGTTCCGGTGTTCCACTCGTTTGCTCGAAATCTAGTTACTGTGCGCGGTCGGCCACGGTCAGCCTGTTCCTGGCGCGTTTCAAGGCTTGTTGTGCTCGCTCCTTGTCAATTTCCGGATCTTTGTCAGCGGACTGCACCCGTCTGCGGGCTCGCTCCAGAGCCTCATTTGCCCGGCTTCGGTTAATATCGCCCGCCGGCTCGGCGGTTTCCAGCAGCAGGACCACCCGCTTCCGGTGAATTTCGGCAAAGCCCCCGCTGGTGGCCCAATAGCGCCGGGTCGCTTGCTGTTCGAGGCTGATCTCCCCGACATCCAGTGCGATCATCGCCGGGATGTGCCCCTCCAACACCCCGAATAACCCGTCGACCCCGGGGGCACGCATATAGGAAATCCCGTGCAAATCCACCGTACTGGTGGGCGTGACGATCTCAACCGTTAAGGGATCAGGATTCATATTATCCCATTTTCTTTGCGTTTTCTACGGCTTCATCGATTGTGCCCACGAACAGGAAGGCCCGCTCGGGGAGATCATCGAATTCCCCGTTCACCAACCGTTCGAATCCGTCGATAGTCTCTTCCAACTGGACGTAGCGTCCGGGGGTACCGGTAAACTGCTCCGCCACGAAAAACGGCTGACTCAGGAACCGCTGGATCCGCCGGGCCCTGGCCACGGTAATTTTGTCTTCTTCGGACAGCTCCTCCATCCCCAGAATGGCAATGATATCCTGGAGCTCTTTATAGTTCTGGAGGATTTCCTGGACCTGACGGGCCACCCGGAAATGCCGCTCTCCAATGATGTTGGGGTCCAGAATCCGGGAGGTGGACGCCAGCGGATCCACCGCCGGGTAAATCCCCTGCTCCGAGATGGACCGGTCCAGCACGGTGGAGGCGTCCAGGTGAGCAAAGGTGGTGGCCGGTGCGGGGTCGGTTAAATCGTCGGCCGGCACGTACACCGCCTGGACCGAGGTAATGGAACCCTTGTTTGTGGAAGTGATCCGTTCTTCCAGCTCCCCGAGATCGGTGGCCAGCGTAGGCTGATAGCCGACGGCGGAAGGAATCCGGCCCAGAAGGGCGGAGACTTCCTGCCCGGCCTGGGTGAACCGAAAGATATTATCGATAAACAGCAGCACGTCCATGCCGCGTTCGTCCCGGAAATACTCGGCGGCGGTCAGGGCGGTCAGGCCGACCCGCATCCGGGCGCCCGGCGGTTCGTTCATCTGTCCGAACACCAGCGTGGTATTCTCC
>Ga0209918_1001187_pt1 | contig 14647 bp, 11 predicted proteins | sample SalPonD_shore_MG_FD_185712 | JGI IMG/M metagenome (GOLD analysis project Ga0209918, IMG submission 185712) | Salt pond soil microbial communities from South San Francisco under conditions of wetland restoration - Salt Pond MetaG... | ecosystem: Environmental > Aquatic > Marine > Intertidal zone...
GGAGCCCCATTCTGTATTTATTGCGGTTAGAGGAACACAGGTCGACGGACACCGCTTCATTAATAATGCCATAGAACACGGTGCCCTGGTGATCATCACCGAAGAAGATATTTCTGATGAACACCCGGAAGTCTGCATGGTGCAGGTGGAGAATTCCAGGCAGATTCTTGGTCCGCTCTCCCAGGCTTTTGAAGATTACCCGGAGCGTGATTTGACATCGGTTGGCATTACCGGTACAAATGGAAAAACTACGATAGCCACCCTGGTTTACCAGGTGCTCAAACAACTGGATCTGAAAGTATCTCTGTTGGGAACGGTCATCAAATATATTGGCGATAAAAAATTCCCGAGCCGGCTTACCACTTCCGATCCTATTGAGCTGGCCCATGATATGCATCGCATTGTTCGAGCCGGTTCCAACTATCTTGTGATGGAAGTTTCATCGCATGCGCTCGAACAGGAACGCACCGGCGGATTACATTTTAAAGTAACTGCTTTTACCAATTTAAGCCGCGATCACCTGGATTATCATAAGGATTTTGAATCATACGCCAGGGCCAAGAAAAAACTTTTTGACGGGCTGGATAAAGATGCAGTGGCTATCATCAATGGCGATGATCCCAATGGTTCGCTGATGGTTGAAGACACCAACGCAACGGTTCGTACTTTTAGCTTTGACAAGAAATCAAGCGCGGATATCCACTGCAAGCTAAAATCCAATTCAGTGGATGGTTTGGAGGTAATGGTTAGTGATGTAAATATCAAAAGTCCACTTATCGGCCGGTTCAATGCCTATAACCTGGTGGAAGTTTTCCTGATTTGCCAGTCTCTTGGGCTCGATAAAACCAAAATAGCTGAAGCGCTATCTTCCGCTCCCGGGGCTGAAGGACGAATGGAAAAAATATCGATAGACTCGGATATCCAACAACCGCTGGTACTCGTGGATTATGCCCACACCCCCGATGCCCTGAAAAACGTATTGAAAACCCTGAACGAAGTGAAAACCGGGAATCAAAAGATACATGTTGTGTTTGGATGCGGGGGCGACCGGGACCGTGGTAAACGTCCGGAAATGGCAAAAATCACTGAATATTTTGCGGATCGTATTATCGTAACATCTGACAATCCCCGAAATGAAGAGCCTGATGCTATTATTGACGAAATTTTTAAGGGATTTGCTCACTCGGAAGATATTATGAGAATAACCGAACGCCGGGAAGCTATTAACAATGCGATCGAGCTCGCTGATGAGCATACGATTGTACTCATCGCCGGCAAGGGACATGAAACGTATCAGGAAATCAGGGGTAAGCGTCATCCATTTGACGATCGTAAAATGGCCAGAAAAGCCCTGTTGAAACGGAACAATAACCGTAAAAACAGGGAGGTCGTTTAGTGCTATACTCTTTATTTCACTGGCTGGAGCAAAACTTCCAGCCCCCGGGTTTCGGAGCTTTTGAATTTATTACTACACGGACGGCTTTTGCGGCGGGTACGGCCCTGATCATCAGCCTGTTGATTGGAAAGCATATCATCAATCTGCTGGAAAAGATGCAGCTCAGAGAAGTGATTCGTGAGGACATCGGGCTGGACACCCATCTCGATAAAGCACACACCCCCACCATGGGTGGAATCATCATCCTGCTGGCCATACTGGTCCCGGCTATTTTATGGATGAAACCGGGAAATATTTACACCTGGCTGATCATATTTGTGACCCTTGCCCTGGGCCTGGTGGGCTTCATGGACGATTACATTAAAGTAATCCGTAAGAACAAGCGAGGGTTATTAAAACGTTTCAAATTGACCGGGCAAATTCTAGTGGGTTTGGTCCTGGGTATCGGTCTTTATTTCTACCCCGAATTTCATGAATACAATACACTCACGACCGTACCCTTTTTGAAGAATGTCAACATTGACTACGCCATACTGGGACAGGCCCTGGGATGGGTTATTTATATTCCGGTAGTCATTTTTATACTTACAGCGGTGAGTAACGCAGTGAATCTGACGGACGGCCTGGATGGACTGGCCACCGGAATCACGGCCATCGCCGGCTTGACCCTGGGTATTTTTGCCTATGTCTCCGGACGTACCGACTTCTCGAATTTCCTGAGCATCCTGTACCTTCCCGGATCTGGTGAGTTAACCGTTTTTGCCGCTTCCATCGTGGGAGCTTGTATGGGTTTCCTGTGGTACAATACCCACCCGGCGGAAGTTTTTATGGGTGATACCGGTTCTCTGGCCCTGGGCGGTGCCCTGGGTGCCATGGCCCTGATGCTGCACAAGGAATTGTTGCTCCCGATTGTATGTGGCGTGTTCTTTTTTGAAACCGTCTCCGTGATTATTCAAACGACATATTTCAAATATACCAAACAAAAATACGGGGTGGGAAAACGGGTCTTTTTAATGACTCCAATTCACCATCATTTTGAAAAGAAAGGATGGCCCGAATCCAAAATCGTAGTCCGTTTTTGGATTATCTCGGTCTTGCTGGCCATCATCAGTCTTGTAACGCTTAAACTCCGATGATAGACGTACAGCATAAACATATCGTAGTTATTGGTGCCGCCCGCAGCGGTGTAGCTGTCGCTTCGCTGCTGAACCGGCTGGGTGCGCAGGTGTACGTCACGGACAGTGGCACCATCGCCGATGAGGTACGCGAACGCCTGGTACGGGAAGAAATCTCTTTTGAAGAAAGAGGACATACTCACGAAGCCGAATGCGGTGAATTTGCTGTGGTGAGCCCCGGAGTTCCAACTCAAGCTCCACTGGTTCAGTATTATCTTAAAAACAATAAGAAGGTATTTTCGGAGCTGGAAGCAGCCAGTTGGTTTAATAAAAGTCCGATGGTTGGCGTAACCGGCAGTAATGGTAAAACCACCGTCACGAATTGGATACAGCATACATTTAAGACGGCCAAAAAATCGTCATTCGCTGCCGGTAATATCGGCATGGCGTTTTCGGATCGGATTGAACTCACGGATCAAAACACCTGGGCCATACTGGAGGTTAGTAGCTTTCAACTGGATCATATCGATTCGTTCCGGCCGAATATTAGCCTGATATTGAATATTACTCCGGATCACCTGGATCGCTACGACAACAGTTTTGAAAAGTACTATAAGGCGAAATTCAGAATCACCGATAATCAGACCAGTAAAGACTGGTTCATTTACAATTTCGATGATCCGGTTATTAAGCAGCATGTAGATTATTTAAAACAATCTAAGGATCATCCGCGCCTGTTGGCATTTTCAGCGGAGCGCGAGGTACCTGAAGGTATTTTTATTAGAGATAGAGATATAGTCTTTAAAATCAATAACAATGAGGAGAACCTTATGCCTGTTGAGGAAGTAAGTTTGCGGGGCCTGCATAATTTGAATAATGGCCTTGCTACCGCACTTGCAGCCCGGGCGGCAGAAATTAAAAACGACACGATACGTGAAAGCCTGCGAACTTTCGAAGGTGTGGAACACCGGCTGGAACTTGTCCGGGAAGTTGACGGTGTCAAGTACATTAATGACAGCAAAGCGACGAACGTCAATGCTGTCTGGTATGCTCTCGATAGCTTTAACAGCCCGTTGATTTTGATTATGGGTGGGCGCGATAAAGGGAATGATTATTCCGAGCTGATCCCAAGAATTCGGGAAAAAGTGCACTCGATCATCGCTATCGGTGAGTCGCGTGATAAAATCGAGCAGCAGCTTTCAGCAGCCGTTCCCCATTTTGAAAAAGCGGGCAGTCTGGCGGAGGCCGTACGCCTGTCGAAACGAAGAGCCAAACGGGGTGAAATTGTATTACTCAGCCCGGCCTGTTCCTCCTTCGATATGTTTCGCAACTACGAACACCGCGGCAACGAATTCAAAAAAGAAGTCAACTCTCTTTGAGAGTAAATCACAAATAACAAAAACCAAATAACAAACGGTTGGAAATGTCCCCACGATATGATTTGGAAAAACGGACATTTGAGTTCGCCAAAAACGTCAGAGTTTTTGTAAGAAAACTCAAACTGGACATTTCCAATGTTGAAGATGCAAAGCAGTTAATTAGAGCATCCGGTTCGGTGGGTGCAAATTATATTGAAGCCAACGAATCGCTTAGTAAAAAGGATTTTCGACATCGACTTAAAATTTGTCGAAAAGAAGCAAAAGAAAGCCGTTATTGGCTTCGACTTATAAATGTTTTTGAACAGAAAACTTTAGAAGATGGGCAAGAACATTTAATTAATGAATCAGAAGAGTTCGTAAAGATCTTTTCATCCATTTTGAATAAGACTGAACGAACTTAAAGATGTTTGATAATTGAAATTTGAATATTGGGATTTATCACGAAGTGATATATACGACTCCAAATAACAGCGCTTCTTCCATACTGGGCACGAGCCCGGAAGAGATTGATACGCCCAAACAGGGAAGTGATCGGGTTTTGCTGACTTCGATTATTATCCTGATGGTCTTCGGGGTGCTGGCCGTGTATTCTTCTATTGCCTACTTCGCAGAAAGCAATAACACCACGGCATGGAACCTGGTATTGGGTCATATGACCAAGCTCGGCATCGCGTTTATCGTCATGCTTATTGCATCGAAATTCGACTATCATAAGCTGATGCGCCTCAGCCGTGCCGGGGTTATTCTGAGCTGGATATTCCTGGTCATTGTGCTGTTGTACGGAAACGAAACATTCGGGGCACGTCGCTCCATCTCCATCGGCGGGTTCTCATTCCAGCCATCGTCCTTTGCCTCCATTGCCCTCTTGGTTCATGTAGCGGTATTATTAACGGAGAAACAGGATTATATCAAAGATTTTAAACGATCCTTTTTACCCATATTAGTCTGGATCTTCACTACCTGTGCCCTGATCGGGGTAGAGGATTTCAGTACCGCCGGCATCCTGATGGTCCTTTGCATTGTTTTGATGTTTGTGGGACGTATAAGCGTCCTTCAACTCGGTACCCTTGTGATGCTAGGCGTGCTGGGAGGCTCCATCTTGATTGCACGATCACCTGAACGGCAAAGTCGTCTTAAACACTATATTAACCAGGTAGTGGAAATTCAGAGCGATCATTTCATGCGCAATGGGGGCTACCAGGCCCAGCAGGCACAAATTGCCATTGCCAAAGGCGGTATTATTGGCGTGGGTATCGGAAAAAGTACACAGCGCGATTTCCTGCCGGCCCCTTATAATGATTTCATTTTCGCAATTATCGCAGAAGAATACGGATTGGTGGGTTCCATGTTTCTGATATTCATTTTTACGCTGATCCTCTTCCGGGGTATTGCCATTATCGGAAAACGATCCAAGGATACTTTCGGGGCTTTGCTGGCAGTAGCCTGTACCCTGGTGGTGGTGCTCTATGGATACGTAAATGCCGGGGTTGCCAGCGGATTGCTTCCGGTAACCGGGCTCCCCATGCCGTTCGTCAGTTATGGCGGCACCAGCATGTTGTTTTCAGGCCTGATGATGGGTATCCTTTTAAATATTTCCAAATTCAATAAAAACAAAAAGAAACCTTTTTATGCTTGAAGAACTTTAATACATGATTATTGCATTGAACCATATATCATCTGCAAACCCAGCTACCGGTTGCTATGAGTAACGTTAGAATTCTCATAGCAGCCGGCGGTACGGGCGGACATGTCTACCCGGCTATTGCCATCGCGGACGCGCTCAAAGCGCAGGAACCAGAGGCCGAAATAGTATTTGTCGGCACCCGAGACCGGATGGAATGGCAGGCGGTACCCAAAGCCGGGTACCCCATAGAAAATGTATGGATCAGTGGATTTCATCGACGGTTGACGTTAAAGAACCTGATTTTTCCATTAAAATTGGTGGTTAGTATCATACAAAGTTTCACCATATTATCCCGATTTAAACCACAGGTAGTGGTAGTATGCGGTGGGTTTGTAGCCGGACCGGTAGGCTGGGCGGCTGCGCGGCGTAACATCCCGTTGATGCTGCAGGAGCAGAACAGCTTCCCCGGTGTCACCAACCGGATGCTCGGCAAAGATGCGGAACGTGTATTTACGGCCTTTGAAGAAGCCAACCGGTACTTCCCGGAGGGTAAATCAGAAACTGTCGGAAATCCGACACGAAGTACCTTGCTGGAAGTCGATAAAGAGAAGGCCTTGAAAAACTTCAGGTTTGAAGCGGGTATTCCCACCCTTCTGATTTTGGGTGGAAGCGGCGGAGCACAAAGCATCAATGAAGCGATGGCGGCCAATATTGAAACCCTGCATGATGAATTCGGGCTGCAGATCATCTGGCAATGCGGGAAGAAGTATTTTGAAAATTTGAAAGAACAGGTTGAACCCGAACAATATGAACGATTAAGACTGCAGGAATTCCTGGATAACATGGACCAAGCGTATGCCGTGGCCGATCTGGTCGTGAGCCGGGCCGGGGCCACTTCCTGTTCCGAGCTACAGTTGACAGGAAAAGCGAGCATCCTGATACCGTCCCCGAACGTTGCCGGTGATCACCAGACCAAGAATGCGCAGTCTATGGTAAATAAAGGAGCTTCAGTACTGCTGAAAGATGATAAAGCGCACGACACCCTTGCAGAAATTGTTCAGCAGTACATTTTTGATCAATCGAAACTAAAAGCAATGAACAAAGCGGCACAGGCCATGGCCAAACCCGATGCGGCGCAACATATCGCCGCGGAGATTCTGAATCGGGCCCGGGAATGATAATTATATCCATATACACGAATTTTTTTAACAGCATAGAGTAGTAAATCACAGCATGAGTAAGAAAGTACAAACACAGCCGATTTTTGGAAGAACCCAGCATATTCACATGGTGGGTATCGGTGGAATCGGTATGAGCGGTATCGCTGAAATACTGCTGCAGAAAGGATACAAAGTTACCGGTTCCGACGGCAACCTCGGGGATACCACCGAGCGCCTGCAAAAACTGGGCGCCACCGTGTACCTGGGCCATGACCCGGAAAATATTGAAGGGGCCGATGTAGTGGTTTATACCAGCGCTGTGAAAGCCGAAGAAAACGTAGAAACGCGCGAGGCCATGTCCCGTAAAATTCCAGTCATCAAACGCGCAGAAATGCTGGCGGAGCTCATGCGTATGAAATACGGGGTGGGTGTTGCCGGAACGCATGGCAAAACCACGACCACCACCTTAACCGGTCACGTAGTGCAGGAAGGCGGATTCGACCCGACGATTATTGTGGGCGGCCGTGTGCACAGTTTCGATAAAACCAATGCCGTAGTTGGTTCCGGGGATATCATTATTGTGGAAGCCGACGAGTTTGACCGGACGTTCCTGCGCCTGTCTCCATCGCTGGCGGTGATCACCAATATTGATACCGACCATATGGATATCTATGATGACGAAGAGGATATCAAAAATGCATTCATTGAATTTGCCAACAAAGTGCCGTTTTACGGTGCCGTGGTGGTTTGCCTGGACGATCCGATCGTACGCAGTATCATCCCTGAAATTGAACGCCGTGCTTTTACCTATGGATTAACTCCACAAGCTGAGCTCCGCGCGGTTGATATTAAATCGGAACACTTTTATACCCGTTTTACCGTGATGCTGGAAGGGGAAGAACTGGGACATATCAAACTGAAAGCTCCCGGAGAACACAATGTCCGCAATGCCCTCGCATCTGTAGGTGTGGGACTGGAACTGGATATGCCCTTTGATCAGATACGAAAAGGAATTGAAAAATTTGAGGGCGTTTTCCGCCGCTTCCAGGTCAAAGCCAATAAAGATAACGTGATGGTTATCGATGATTATGCCCATCACCCGACGGAAGTACAGGCTACACTTCGGGCCGCACGCGAAGGTTGGGAAAAACGACGCATTATGGCCGTCTTCCAGCCTCACCTGTACTCCCGCACCCAGCAACTCTATAAAGAGTTCGGTCTTTCATTTTTTGATGCTGAAGTGTTGATACTGACGGATGTATATCCTTCGCGTGAAGAACCGATAGAAGGCGTCACCGGAAAATTGATTGCCGATACGGCAGAGCAGTATGGACACCGGGGTGTTCATTACGTCAAAGACAAAAATGAACTCCCGGGAAAATTGAAAGATTTGGTTCGTCCTGGTGATATCATCATCACCATGGGAGCCGGTGATATATATAAATATGGAGAATTATTTGTAGAAACCCTGGAAGCAGGAATCCCCGCTCTCAAAGAGCCGGAAGAAATCGATAATCAGAAATCCTGACTCAGCAAATGAGCGACAAGGAAAAACATATGAACGAAGAACCGCTGGAAGATCAGCACGAAGAGTCTTCTGAGAAGACTACTGATATTTCTGCATCTTCATCTTATTCAAAGCTGGCCACGGCGGGGTGGATTACCATTGCTGCAGCGGTACTTGTCGCTTCCGTATTGGGTGGGTGGTACTGGAACAGCCACCTGAAAGTTCAGAGTGTTGCTTTTAAAGGCAATTATTTTGTCGATACTCAAACGTTGCAGCAGGCTGTATCGATTCCGGCCGATGTTAAACCAGACAGCCTGAATTTTATGAGGTTAATCAGTGATGTTGAACAAATCCCCTATGTAAAACAAGCCGATGCCAATGTCAGCCATGGGGGAACGCTCATCATTACCGTGAAAGAACGACAACCCATTGCGCTGCTCGAAGATGGCGAACAGAAAATTTATGTAGACCAGGACGGGATAAAACTTCCTATCGTACTGGAAAAAGCGGTGGATGTCCCATTGTTATATGGGTTCCGAGGCAAACCGATGGATGATACTTTGAAATCTGAAGCATTCCGGCATGTGCGCAATTTTTTGGTGGATGCAAAAAAAGATCCGGTATCCTGGGCTACTATCAGCGAAGTGGCTTATACGCAGGATAAAGGTATTGTGGCCCTGAGTCATGAAAATGGAGTCAAACTGGTGTTTGGAACCGGAGATTATGAACGAAAATTGACTTACTGGAAAACATTTTACGCAAAAGTGATCCGCAAAAAAGGAATTGATCACATGGCCACCGTAGATTTGCGGTTCAAGGGCCAAATTGTAACCCGCGAATCATGAGCTTTGATTATTGATTAGTGAAAAATGAAGACAAGGATCAGCATTAATTTTTAATGAACATTATTAACAGTACATGAATAATTCCATGGAAGAACAAGATAAAATTGTTGTCGGTCTCGATATCGGTACAACCAAGGTTTGTGCTATTGTCGCTTCCATAGACGACCAGGATCATATTAACATTTTAGGAGTTGGTCGTGCCCCCAGTGACGGGTTGAATCGTGGGGTGGTTGTGAACATCGATAAAACTGTGAACGCCATTCAAACGGCGATTGAGCAAGCTCAACTGGCATCCGGCATAGAAGTGCGTTCCGTCAATGTTGGTATTGCCGGCGATCATATCCGCAGTATGCGCAGCAAGGGTGTGATCACCATCAATAACCGTGATAACGAAATTACCATGCAGGATGTGGAACGCCTGCTGGAAGACTGCCAGCGCATCATGCTGCCGACCGATCAGCAAATCATTCACGTAATTCCCCAGGAATTTGTTGTAGATGGGCAGGATGGCATCAGCGACCCGGTGGGAATGAGCGGTATGCGCATGGAAGCAGAAGTCCACATCATTACGGGACTTGTTTCGGCAGCAAAAAACATTTACCGCTGTGTAGAGCGAGCCGGTTACCAGGTGGCCGATATTATTCTCGAACCCCTTGCCTCTTCCTATTCTGTACTGGACGACGAAGAAAAAGAAGCCGGCGTAGTGCTGGTGGATATCGGCGGCGGAACGACGGACGTCGCTATTTTCCAGGATAACACCATCCGTCATACGGCCGTAATTGCCATTGCCGGTAAAAAAGTAACCGATGATATTCGTGTAGGGCTCAGTGTACTCGACGATCAGGCTGAAAAATTAAAGAAAGAACACGGTGAATCTTTCATAGACATGATCGAAGACGACAACGTAATAACGGTTCCGGGTATTGCGGGCCGGCCACCGAAGGAGATCACCAAGAGTATACTGGCAAAAATAATACAGGCCCGCATGGAAGAAATCCTGGAAATTGTGGCCATCGAAATTAAAAGGAGTGGCTATGCAGACGCACTGAGTGCCGGGGTCGTACTTACCGGAGGCGGTTCATTACTGAAAAATGTAAGCCCGCTTGCTACTGAGGTACTCGGCATGGATGCAAAAATCGGCAAACCCCTGGGTTTGTCCGGTGGACTGACGGAAGAAGTCAACAACCCGATATATGCAACCGGCGTAGGTCTGGTGATGCATGCGATGAAAGCCGGAAACTCCATGGGTGATAAACCGATGATTCCCGCTACTTCAAAAGGAACCAGTGTAGAATCACTGATGAATCGCATCGCTGAACGCATGAAAAGCTGGTTTAAAGAACTATAAAAAAGAATTTTCAAATAAAGCAATCTAAAAAAACAGGATAACATTATGGCTAATCATCAAAATTCTAGATTTAGTTTTGACGAACAGAGCCAGGACAATGCCAAGATTAAAGTTGTTGGCGTTGGTGGCGGCGGCGGTAATGCCGTTAATAATATGATTACCAAAGGTTTAACAAGCGTTGAATATATCGCCCTGAACACCGATGCCCAGGCATTGAAAAATAACCTGGCCGATCTGACCGTCCAGGTGGGTTCCAACCTGACCAATGGTCTCGGAGCAGGCGCACGCCCTGAAATTGGGCGCGAAGCCGTGGAAGAAAATCGGCATGAAATTGACGAAGCCGTAGAAGGTGCCGACATGATCTTCATTACGGCCGGTATGGGTGGTGGAACCGGAACCGGCGGAGCTCCCGTGGTAGCTGGTATTGCCAAACGTAAGGGTGTTCTGACGGTTGGTATTGTGACCACGCCTTTCAACTGCGAAGGTAAAGTGCGCATGAAATACGCACTGGAAGGAATCACCGAGCTCAAGAAAAACTGCGACACCGTTATTGTCATCCCTAATGAGCGGTTGCTCGATATCTCGGATGAAAACACGACCCTGATGCAGGCGTTCGAAATGGCAAACGAAGTACTCTATAACGCCACCCGGGGTATTTCCGACTTGATCCTGATGCCGGGCCTTATCAACCTTGACTTTGCCGATGTGCGCACCACCATGCTCGACGGTGGAGCTGCCATTATGGGTTCAGCCACGGCAGAAGGCGACGACCGGGCCGAAATCGCGGCACGGGAAGCTATCAACTCTCCACTGCTGGACGGTGTGAGTATCCGAGGAGCCCGCAATGTTCTGGTAAATATATCAGCCGGTTCCAATCTGGGTATGCGCGAAACGACCACAGCGACCAGTATCATACAACAGGAAGCCGGAGATGACGCCGAAATTATTCTCGGTACGGTCCTTGATGAATCCTTTGATGAGGAATTGAGAGTCACCGTTATTGCCACCGGATTTGATTTGTCGGATGATCAGAATAAAGCCAAAATTGCTCCCAACAGCGGCAAGGCAAAAGCAGAAACGGAGACCGAAGATGAAGAAAAAGAGCGGGTCACGCCGCCTTCGGCCAAAAATATCACCAGCCGTATTTCAAGAACGGCTCCTGATTTTTACAAAGGTGAGAAAAACCTCAAGAATCTCGATTCCCCGGCTATTCACCGCCGTGGCATTAACATTCGTTCCATAAACAACGATGATGAGGAACAGGAAGATAAATCCGAACAAAAATCAGGTAATACTCTGCTGAATAATCGCAAGGAACGTATTGACAAAAGTAATTCTGATCAGCCGGCTTTCCTTCGAAAGATCATGGACTGATTGATGCGGAATTTTTACCAAATATAAGCGTGTCTCTTTGTATGCACGCTCATTAGTTTAGATTGCTAAATTCAGGGGAGTTCTTTGACCGGAACTCCCTTTCTTTATTTAATTATCCAGATGGTTATTTTGTATTATTTATTTCTTCCTAATATCTCGTTCTCAAGATATGCTTGGTGTGTAAATATAACATTGATCTGATCATGCGAAGCAGAGCTTCGCCGGAGGTGGGTTACCAAGCGGATAATAAGTTTGCAATTAAAACTCAACTTTAACTGTTAAAACTTATCAGCTTTTATAAGACTATAATCGTAAAGTCCCCCTTTGAAGGGGGGTTGGGGGATGACAACGAAGTAATGCACTACCTTCAAAACATTTCTTCCCGAGCTCATTATCTTTGTTCCAACCATCTTCATGATTTTTTATTACCTCACCTTCTATTGTTTTTGGTTTATTTGAGGTTCCATGTTACAATCAATCCTGCATATTCACTATTTATTGACTTTTACCCATTCTGCCGGGTCCTCTCCCGTGCCCCCCGAAAGCGTTAGAAAGGATTTTTTGCTAGCTGCCTGAAAATAGATAATAGCCTTATTAAACATCCGTCCTTAAAATTACTGATAGAGGACTTTACAAAACCGTGCTTTTGTAAAAATTCTGCATTTTCGATATTGAGTTACCAGGAAATCAACCCTGAGCTGACTATGACCGTCAGTTTCCCCCTTTGTAGGGGGCGTAGGGGGATGACGACCATTTAATCAAAGACTTGAACCTTAATTTATTAGTCAAAACTTTTTAAAAAGATCTTTTTGGACAACATCAATACCCATCCAACCAAACTCCGCTTGGTGTGTAAATATAACATTGATTTGCCCATGCGAAGCAGAGCTTCGCCAGAGGTGGGGTACCAAGCGGATCTTGGGAACCAGAATGGAGGCCTGGATTTGAAATGCTACAGTACCTCAGATAAAAGTTTAATAGCTACTACAATAGCTAAAGCCGCAAAACCCCACTGCAAATAGCGGCGTTTGATCTTGAGATTAATCCAAGCTCCTGCGAATCCTCCGGTAAAACCGCCGACCACTAAAGGCAAAGCAGCACCAAAATCCACATATCCCAGCGAATAATGTGTTATACCCACGGTGGAGACCTCCATCCAGGCCAGTTGTCCCCAGCCTCCCAGGGAAATCAAAACGATAGCCAGGGAAGAAATACTCACCGCTTTTTCCATCGGTTTATGATATACCAAATTTAATAACGGTACCATCGCCGCTCCCCCGCCTATTCCAGCCAGGCTTGCGAGGAACCCCCCAATCCCGCCCACAACGCTACTCTGCTTTATTTTCAACTGACTAGTTGGTTTTTCTTTAACTTTTCCGGAATGACTCCCCCTTCGCAAAAACATATACGCGGCAAACAGCAAAACGAGGCTGAATAAAATGGTAAATTCCATTTCACTGTAATAAGGGGATGTAGTTACCTGTTTTCCTATAAAAGTCCCAATAATTCCAAATAATCCAACTGATAATCCTTCTTTCCAATAAAAATTCCGCTGCTGCCGTTGTCTTATCGAACTGCTAAGAGCTGAAACAAAGGTACAAAAAAGAGATGACCCGATAGACCATAAAACCGGATGTTGAATACCGGCATTATGAAAGAGTAAAAATAAAGCGGGTGTAAATAATATACCGCCGCCAATACCCAATAGTCCGGCAAGAATTCCAGCGATTAATCCAATTAATAAAAGTAAAAAGATCATTGTATCTTTAATCAGAATATTAATCCGGTAACAACCATTTTACCGAGAATATCATTGAAATTTCGGGGTACATCATAAACAATAATCTGAAATACCCCGGATAAAGATTTATATTTTCTGCATAACCACAAAATCGATTTTAATTATTTAATGCAGCTATATCCCGAACGACTTTCAGAAAAAATAGGATTTGACGCCATCCGTCAGGCCGCTATCGCCAAGACGCGATCTGAAATGGGCCGTGAAATTTTGGACCGGTTACAACCCAGTAGCAAACAGGATCGGGTTGAACGCCTCCTGCAGGAGACGGATGAAATGATTCGCCTAATTGACGGTGATGATCCCTTTCCACTCGATAATCTTCATGATGTCAGAGAGTTCCTCAAACAATCGCGGGCTGAAGAAAGTCTGCTCCCGGCCCAGGCTTTCACGCAGATTTCAGAACTGATAGCTACCGCCCGCCGGGTTAAAAGTTACCTGGAAGATCGCGCGGTCAAATATTCCCGCCTGTACGACATCAGCGTCGAGCTTATTCCACTCTCTGATCTTGAAGACGAAATCGGGGCTATTATTGATACTCATGGGAACCTCCGTGACAATGCAAGTCAAGAGCTGCGATCGATCCGCAGTAAATTGAATAAACGGCGTTCAGACTTGCGAGATACCATCAATAAAGTCATGGCACGTGCAGCCCGCGACGGTATGACATCCGATGAGGGAGCCACCATCCGTGGCGGTCGTATGGTAATTCCTATACAAGCAGAATACAAGCGGAAAATACAGGGCTTTGTGCATGATGTCTCATCGTCTGGACAAACCGTCTACCTGGAACCCGTGGAAGCCCTGAATATCAATAACGAGATTCGTCAGATGGAAGTGGCCGAGCAGCGGGAAATTGAACGCATCCTGCGTCAGCTCACCAATAAAGTCCGGTCAAAAAAGGATTATATCCGACAAAACCTGGAAACCCTCGGTAAGATGGATGCTATTTCCGCCCGGGCACGACTCAGCATTCAGCTCGACGGTCATATTCCATCGATTTCTAAAAATCAGAAGCTCTACCTGGGCAAAGCATACAATCCGATTTTACTACTGAAAAGCCTGCAGCGGGAGAAAGAAGAGCGGGAAAAAATTGTCCCC
>Ga0209918_1001188_pt1 | contig 14625 bp, 17 predicted proteins | sample SalPonD_shore_MG_FD_185712 | JGI IMG/M metagenome (GOLD analysis project Ga0209918, IMG submission 185712) | Salt pond soil microbial communities from South San Francisco under conditions of wetland restoration - Salt Pond MetaG... | ecosystem: Environmental > Aquatic > Marine > Intertidal zone...
GCGGGGTGCCGTTTGTGCCGTCTGTTACTGGGGAAACCTCCATGTTGTCTGCAAGCGATGTAGACGATCCGGACGAATCAGTAAAAAATGATTCTGGTCCACCATCGCCCTTGAGCATAGGTGTTATGGAATCATGCTTATGCCCCTGCATCTGGTCCCGCGCTCGCAATCCCGAAATCACATCACCATCCGTATCATTCGCAGATACAATTGCACGCCCCGATACCTGAAACAGCCGTGCGGTCGTGGTGCTTCCCGCTATTTTGTGAGCTGGGAAACTTACAGTTGCCGTGACACTTCCGCTTCCATCAGATGCGGTTACCGCAAACTCTATTTCACCGAGCGCGGTATCAATGGCGCTTATCGCGTAGACTCCCGCTGGAATGTTTCCGATTGCCGATGATAGCTCGACGGTGCGCCACGATGAAAAGCCCCCATGTACCGTTTGATCTTCTGTAAGAGCTGCAAGTATCGCTGTTTCCGGTGTTGTTCCGGCAAATGTCAGCGTGGCTACGTTTGAGGTGATGTCCCATGCTGTGACGTCAAACGCTGATTTATCGCTGGCAGTTCCGCGGGCAAATGCAAGGTTTCTCAGTCGCAGTTTCGGTACAAGCTGCGGCCAGTTGGTAGCAGATATGTCTTTGTTGCCGTTTATGGTGTCAAGACAAATAGCTGGCCATGCTACCTCGTGGGCTGGCTTGTCTATGTCGAGCGCGGCGGTCTCGTCAAACGCTTTCGGCGCCACATAATCGTCGAGTGACACAATCTCTCCGATTGTGTGCGAGTCCTCTATGGCGATCTTCCGAATGCTCTTGAAAAGCTGCGCAAGATCGCCTCCGGAAGGCGTCAGCCCTGCGTTTTGGATCGCACCGACAAGCTCTGACTGTATCGCATTGCGGTCCGCTGCTACGAGCGTGGTTCCGGCAGTCCCTGCCTGCTCGTCGATGTCAACATAGGCGCTCGAAACGCTACCAGGTGCGCTTGTTTTTTGCATCGTTATACCTCCTTACCGGTTTCTGCGGCGCCACATACGGCAAGACCGCAGACCGCGTAATTCTGTGCTGCGAGATTTGAGACGTTATAGATTGGGTCTTTGTGTAGTGGCGCGATTCGCGCTACAAGCGCCTGGAGCCGTGAGAGCTCATTCGCGCTTTTGACTGTTCCGTCGATGTAGTATTTATGCGGCGTGTAGGTTGTTCCGTTGGTGCTTGCGTTCTGGTCGCAAAGCGCTTTTCCGCAGATCGCGCGGCCGCACATGGAATCAAAATTGAAGCGGATCTCACGGAGCGTGATGTTTGGAAGCTCCTTGTTGATCTGAGCCTGCACGTACTGGAGGCTCTGCCCTCCTATCGCTGCGTTTGTCGTTGACAGCCGCAAGTGATGCGTTTTCAGCTGTAGCGTAGGATCATAGGGGAGTCCGAGCATCGCGTACCACTCGGGTATGGTGTCCTCTGCCGTTGACGGGTCGGACTCTTTGAGAACGCCACGTAAAAACTCGTGCACGCGGCCAAATGGCGCGGAGAGCCCGTCAATGAGCTTCTGCCCCCAATTCGCAAGGCGCCATGCGAGCCCGCGGGGAAGAAGCGAGCGGATCACTTTAGAAAGAAGCGGGTCAGGCATAGGTCGCGCTCCCCGGTTTCGCAAGCTCATTGTAGGAAAGCTCGTAGTAATCGGTGATCGCTACCCCGCCCTTTTTCACCGTGAGAACAAGGCCGTATGCTCCTGCGGACACGGCAAGTCCGTACATCTCTGCTGGTGAGATTTTTGAGGTGGCGTTCGGTTCATCCGGGTACTGCTTTGGGTAGCGAGCGTAGAGATAGTTCTCAAACGCGGTGTCTATCGCGGCCTTCACTCCCGCTGTGTTCGGCAGTAGCCCAGTGATCTCATAGTCAAAGGCGATCTCTGTTTGAGCTGCAACAAGTACAGACGCTCCAAGCGGCCTGCGGCTTGTTACATCCACGTAGTCTTTGACCTCCTGGATCTTCGCGGCAGACGGAATGCGGGAGGCTCCGGTGCCTACAAGCGGGTAGATAGTAATGATCCCGTCTGCCGTGCGAAAAGCAAACGCCTTGACTATGCCTGAGACCTCGCGCGCCCATCCAACGTAATCAGGAGCCGCGCCGCCCTGCGGTTGGTTTTGCTGTCGTTCAATGACGCGGGTACGAAAATCCTCAAGCGCCTCCTCGTCCTCACCGGTTCTCACTGTGCTTGCTACCGTTGCATCATCGTCCATTCCCGCGATGGGGATGTCTGCAGAAATGGTTTTTCCGTTTGAAAGATTTCCTATCTCTCCGGCGGTAAGCGCTGTAACGGTGATTATTGCGCTCCCAGAGAGTATCGAAACAGTTGCCTCTTGCCGGTAGATAACGCCGCTCTCTGAGCTTTTCCAGAGTTTACCAACTGGTATCTGCGTGCCGTCTGTGCCTGTAACGGTCGCCGTAAGCTGTGCTGATTGCGCTGCGGTCGGCGTGAGCCCGTACTCATCGCCTCTCCACAGTAGCGCTTCCCTGTCTGCGGTTTGCGTGAAAATCTGACGGTAGACCCACTGGCCGAACCTGTAGAGTAGCGTTGTGACACCGGAAAGCGCTGTTGCAAGGACGCGCACAAAGGCCTTCGGGAGCCATGGAACGCTTTGACCGATGGCGCCCTCGATATCAGAGATGATCTGAGCGCGACTTTCCTTTGTTGTCGGTATCGTTACCATCTATCAACCGCCTCCATTTGGCATGATAGCATAGCCGTTTGGCGTTCGCCAGAGCGAAACTATCACGTTTGGCTCCTCATCGCTTCCCAATTCGTGAGGTAGCGAAGGTCCTGAACGTTTCCGTCCGGCTCTGTGACTGTCACGAGTATGGCAAGCGTCACGGGGTTTACTATCTCAGCCTCTACTTCAACGCTTTTCGCGATACCCTGCTCTACCATCCATTCAAGTGCAGAGCGCGCCTCCTCTGCTATATCAAGCCGCGTTTGATTGGAAAGAGTGCCCTCTGAAAGTGAGCCTATCTCGCATCCTATTTTCTCCGGCTCATCGGAAACGGCATTTCCCCACCACCCGGAGTCTGTGAAAAGAGAGATATATCCAGCGGTCCATAGTCCGCGGTCCATCACCGGTTGACCGAACGAGAACTCAATGTCTCCGCCGTCTGCGGTATGGCTCAGTCTCACATCACCGTCGTAGTCGCTCATCCGTCTGTCCTTAGCGTTGCTGCTTCTGCCGCTGAGATATCGAGAGTCAGCGTTGCCGGGGTCCCCGCGCCATCGACCTTCGTTGCGAACTTGGCGTTGAGTGCGGTGAGAAATGACGAGAGCGCGGTCTGTAGATCGTCGAACGTGACGAGGCTCTTTCCGTTTCCGTTTAGCTCGATGTCTCCGTTGTCCCGACAGCGCACCGCCGCCTTCACGGTATCTCCTGCGGCGTTTGTCGAGTAAAGCTCTGCCTCTCCTTTGGAAAGAGACGGTGCTACGTTGTAGTTATTCACAGCCACAACGACGCCGTAGCGCTCACGGCCACGAAGTGGGAGAAACACTCCGCGTGCCCCGTCAGGTGGGCGAGAGAAAATACCTGCGCTCTGGTACATCTCTGGGGTGAGTGTTCCCTGCTCTCCAAGCTCTGCTTGCAGCACAACGGAGTCTCCCGGCGCGTCACCTTTTGTCTTTATCGAGCTGTTTCTTACCTCTACAAGCCGTGCCATGAGTCCCATATCAGTACCACCCGTGTCGTGCGAGAAACGCCCGCGCGGAACACGCCCTATCGTCTATGTAGACATCGGCCACAATCTTCGGTGAGGCGCCCTTCTTTGCGCGCGGGTTCACTGCGTCGAATGCAAGCCCATGCTCACCGCACCACCTGAGCGCGCTCTCAAGTGCCTTTCCGCTCCTGCACGTCCACAGTATGAGAAAGTGTCCTAAGTGCCGTAGCTCTTTGAGTAGGTCGATAAGCTGTTCGTTTGGATCTCCTATAAGCGGGTATTTCGCCGGTCCGCAAAGAGTGCCGTCAAAATCCACCGCGATGTGCATTGTTCTCATATCATCATGCCTCATCCCACGGGTGCCTTTCAGGCATCTGCGTGGTGAACGCCTGCGGAAGCACCAGCCGAAGAACCGTCTGCTTTCCTTGGGTATCATCGATCTCGAATGACCTGCCCGCCACTCGGAAAAGCGATTCCTGATACACCATCGCAGATGGCGAACGAAGTGTTACGAAATCGCCCTTACGCCATATCTCGCCGTTTTCCCTTCTCCATCTTGAGACGGTCACGTTTACCGCTGTAGCCTCTGATAGTGCTATGGTTCGCGCCCATGCGGCTGCTGTGTTTGCGTCGGTCGCCGCTGCGTTTGGTTCCTCCTGGTGTGGGCGGTATATTGGTATCCCCTCATCTTCTGCGGCCCCGCGTATTCCCGGTGTTCCGTCCGAATCGAGATAGACGATGTAGCGAGAGTGGCGCTTCGCTCCGTCATAGTTTGCGCTTGCCTCGACAAAGAGCCCTTCTCCCTCCACGATTGCTGCAACCGGGTTACCGGCCGAGCTTGGTTTCGTGATACGCAAGATTCCACGTGAATCTGTGGTGAGAAGCCGCCCTTTGCTTTTGGCAAGATCATTCAGAAACTCAAACGCTGTCTGTGTTGGCTCAGGGCGCGTTTCCGGAATCGGCCCTGTGTCCTCTGTGTCGTCTACCACCTCAACGCCGAAAAGTCCGGCTATCCACTGGCAGATGGTACGCAGACTTTGCCCTTTGAACTCCTGCCCCTGTCCTTCTATGGAGCTGTCTACCATCGCGCCGCTTACAGACCGTCCGCCAATCGTGATTGTTCTGTCGCTTGCGCTTCCGGACGGGCTTATCTGCTCGATGGTTCCTTTAAGAACCCGGTCTTTCCCGATGTAGACCTGGCAGAGCCGGTAGGAGAACGGGCGGAACGCCTCGCGCATATCAGAGTCATCCGGATTAAACGGGGCGGTGATAGAAAAACCGTCTGCAAACGTGTCCTCATTCTCCTGCAGGTTCAACCCCTGCCAGCCTGAGAACACGCGGCCTGCTACAATGACACTGATCTCATCCTCTGACACGTCTTTTGAAAGATCGAAGTCGGTCGGAGGCTCGGTGCCGAGATCGGGAATGATTGCTGTTTCGCCGGGGTAGACAAGCTGACCGCGCCCGCTTTTGAAAGTCGAAGCGCGCTCTATCGCAGGCCAGCGGCGAGCATCCCCGTAGTAAAGCTCTGCGAGTTTCGGGAGGCTTTCTCCTGCGGCGATGGTGTGACGCTTAGGCATAGTAGACCATCTCCTTTCCGCGCGGGCACATGAGAATCTCTGAGTCCTGCAGGCTGTTCTCCTCTATCACAGTATCAAGTGCCATGTCGGGGTCTACTTTGGGGTAAAACCGGCTTGCCAGTTCAAACGGAGTTGCATCCTCATCAAGCTCGACTCGCCGGGCCACCTTGAGGCTGAATGACCGGTTTAGCACGAGCGCGTGAGACTCCGTGATAATCTCATCGAGCGCGAGCATCTCAGATTGTGTCTCGCTGTAGTTCGCTCCTTCTTTTTCCTCAATTGCCTCTATGAGAGCCGCATAGCTTGTGGCAAGCGTGTCGGCAACCGCTATCGCCTGGTCGCGTCTATCAAGGGCACCGTTAAGCGTTGATACACCCATCGCTGCAATGGCACCCTTCGCCTGAAACAGATAACTTATTGCCTCATCGAGGGAGCCTACCTCAAGCGCGTTGTCAATGAGATATTCACCGAGGCGCTTGTAGCTCTGCACTTTTATGGCCGCGCTTACAGCCACTCTTGCCGGCATCCGGTATAGGTTTATGAGAGAAATGGCAAGCGTCTGTGGTGCGTCAAGAAGCGTGTCTATGCCGCTTTCGATGCGACTCACCTCGGATGAGATTTTCTGAGCAAGTTCAGACACACTGGAGGCGATACCCTGAACGTTTCGGGTAAACGATTTCAGGCCAGAAAGGAACGTCGCTTTTGCCTCTGCTTTTTTCGCTGCATCAGTTGTGTCTACTGCTTCTGCCCATGAAGCGGCTGACTCTGTTGCAAGCGTATCTGCCGCAGCGCTGACACCGGCTTCAACCTGTGCAGCCGATGTAGGGTATGCTATCGGTGTGACCCGGTGAAACTCAATGTCGAAGGTGGCCCTGCGGGAGTTGTCAACAAAACTTTCGTACTGTCTCGTGCTTACCGGAAGCGCTGGAATATTCCCCCATCTCGGGTGCCTGAGCACTCCCGGACCGCGTTCGGAGAGCGCTTTGAAAAATGTGTCTGCGCTTTTGTCATAGTCTGACCCGGTTAGATAGGCGGTAATAGGGATCACAAGCGTTGCGTTTCCGAGGTCCTGTATATCAGCCTGGTCACGCTGCGGAAGCTCTTTCTCGGCTACCTTTTTCGTGTTTGTGCGCTCAAGCTCGAAAAACTCAAATGCGTGCTCGATTCCCGACGGTGAGACGTATACTGCTTTTCTCAGCCTGTTTCTGTAGCTCACCGGCCGCCCCCTGCGTATCCGAGTCGGTGGGTCACGTTGGGGATGTTTCCCCGCTGGTACACTTGCGTTCCGCGCGGGGCGTTGTTGATGTTCACGTCAAGCGTGCCTTTTTGCACCTCGGTGTGTCGGCTTTGGATTAGCCCTGAGTTTGGCGACATTGGCGAAAATCCCCTTGTTGCTCCGCCTGAGTCTCCTCCGCCAAATACGCCTGAAACGAACTCACCTACGGCCTGAATCTTATCTATGACAGGCTGGATGAACTCAAGTATTTTATCGATGATATCTTTGATCCAGTTCCACGCTGAGGAAAACGCTGTCTTTATACCGTCCCACAGCTTTATGAAAAAGCCCTTAATAGGCTCCCAATTCTTGATAACCAGGAATGCGGCAGCTGCGATTGCCGCCGCTATCGCTGTAACCGGATTCGCGAGTGCGAGAAGGTTTCCGGCAGCCATAGCGATCTTGATTGCTTTGATCGCCGCGAGGAATCCCTGCACACCGGTAATCGCAAGCGTAACCGCCTTGAAAGCGGCGACAGCGCCGAGTATTGCCGGTATCGTTCCGTTTTTCCACTGTGTTGCAAGGAATTTCGCGGCGTTCGCTATTGCACCGAACACGTTCTGTATCTTCTGCGCGATCAGGTCCTTATTCGCTGATACCCATTCAGCCATGCGCCCAATGAGCGGTCTGATTGACTGAATCAGTGGAGTAAGCGCTTTATTTCTCACTCCTGCCATGGTCGCCTTGAGGTTTGTCATTGCGTCCTGAAACTTCTCGGCGGCATGTGCGGCCTGCTCGCTCATAATCGTGCCGGTATCTCTCGCCTTCTGTCGAAGCGCATCAAGTCCTTGAGTTCCCGCCTCTGCCATCCTTACAAGTGTTTGCCCGGAGCGGCCAAACGCTGCCTGGGCAAGGGCTGCTTTGTCTGATGCCGAGCCAGCCTTGTGAATCGCGTCCATCAGAATCATGAACGCTTGCTCTGAGTCTTTTGTGGCTTGCAGTTGCTTCATTAGCTCAGGATTCGTCGAGCGTAGTTGTGTCGAAAGAGACCCCTGTCCAGAACGGAGCTGCCCGACGCGGTTATTCATCGCCTCGAATGCCTTGGTCATATCCTCGACTGTTACGCCCTGCCTCTCTGCTGCAAAGCGCAGTTCCTGAAGCGCTTCAACGCCGAGGCCCATTTGACGTGCGCCTTTGGCGACCTCATCCCCTGCCTCGGCAAAGCTGCTGATTGATTTTGCTATCTTTCCAGCAACAAGCGCAGTTCCAACGGTCCCGATGAGTCCTCTCAGGCGTTTAAATGCGCTTCCGACACCACCTATTGACATTCGCGCATTCTTTCCAAACTTGTTGACATTCCTGCCCATGCGGCGCATCGGCTTTGACATCTGGTCGTTGGCTCTGAACTTTGTAAATACAGAAAGGTTACGCGCCATCATTCATCTCCAGAGATCGTTTCATGGATTGTCATACGCATCATTCGTTTTTCTTCCTCGACCATATCGAGATGTTTTGAATACCAGAAAAACAATTCGGTCATCGACATTCCCCGCAGATCATCTCTGGTAAACCCTGAGAACCGGGCGGCGACCGCTGCCAGCGCGCGGTCGGGGTCAGCCGTCCAGCTTAGCCGAAAAAACCCGCAAGCTCACTCAGCACCACGTAATCTCTGTTCTTGAGGCGCTTTAGCATATTGATGGATTGATGAGTAGTTGCGGAAAGGTAACGTCCATCCTCTCCGATGTCCATCTCTGCTGTTCCACCTGACTGAGATGTTGAATGCAGGCGCATGGTCTGCTTGGCGAATCTGTACTCTGCGGTCGGCTCCTCGACGGTTATCGTTTCTATATCCTCGCCATTTTCGAGCTGGATCGGCTTCATGAGGCGATAGGTAAACGTTTCTCTCTCGGCGTCAAACGTTATTCTTCCTTGAGAGGTGGCGCGGAATACCGACGAGTTGATAATCTCCTCATCTTCAAGCGGCTCACCAAGCTGCTCCGCCCACCCTTTGATTTCCGCGATTGCTGTTTCTCTATCAAGTAGTTGTTTCACTGGGTTCTCCTTATACCGCCTCGAACTTCGCACCGCGACCCTCAAGGGTTACCGTTCCGTCGCCCTGCGCTTTCATGATGTCGCCAATTGGCAAAAGAGATCCCACGTAGTCCTTCCCGGAGGTAAGGGTCATGACGCACGGTCCCGGCTCTCCCGCATCTGCTTTTGCCTGGAGGAACTCAAGGTCTCCGCGTTCGTCGTCAATGGAGACAGGGAAAGAGTCGAAGCCGGGAGGTCTCACCCGCTGCGTGGTATGCAGTGTTCCGTTTCCGTTAAGCTGCGCCTCGTTTGAAGCGCGGCCAGTTCTGATGTTGACGTTCCCGTCCCCGCCGGCAGGGTCGAATGAGCGGCCATACCAGCTAAATTGTATGATGTCACCGGCTCTTACTTTCGGCATTTCTCACCTCCTGTTAGGCTGCCGCCTGGAATGACCAGTTGTATTTGATTGCCACGATCCTGAGACCGGCCGCTATAACATCGGTAAACTCCACGTCTATGCGCCCTGCATTTCCGCTGTTTATCTGTGCGGTGATCGAGCTTACTATCGTGTCCCGGTCTTTGCTCCATGCCTGCGGAATCCACAGCTCATCGACCAGCCTGCGGATGTAAGCAGAAACCGTTTTCGGCCGGATCGCGTAGGGTTGCGCCGTGATCGCGTCATTGTCAACGACCTTCGCCTGGGTGAACGGATCGGATGCGAACACGGTGTCCATGCTGTAGTACTTCGCCGCAATGTTCTGGATCGTCACGGTATAACGCCATGAGTCGTCCGCTGCACCCTGAGCGTTCTCGGTGTAGGTAGTCAGCATATCGAGTATTTGCACCTGTGAGTTCGAGTTGACGATTGTCACGCTACCACCTGCCGCTTCAACCGATTCTCTCTGCGATATGGTCCACGGCGTAGCGCTTCCAGGCAGTATGTTTCTGAGCACAAGCGACTTGAACGGCCGTGCGGGATCTGCCTGTGCACTTCTCGCGGCCTCGCCGACTGCAGCTGCTGCAACCTCAAATGGTAGATTCGGGCTTCCTTCAACCGGAACAGTCGTTGTCCACGGGCTGTTTCTTGATCCGAGAAACGTCAGATAATTTGCAAGCGTGTCTGTGTAGCCTATCACGGGAGCAAGCGGCTTTCTGACAGCTGCGTCTATCCTCGCCTCACCGACTGCCTCGATCTCTGAGAGAATGCTCGAACCTGAGTAGGGATTCACAAGCAACGTATAGTGTGTGTCTCCAAGCTCATCGAGTGCGGACTGCACGCTCGACGGGTCTGTAGCCCCATTTCCGTTTGCGGTTATCGTCATTGCAACGCCTGCGGGCTCTTTCGTGTCATCTCCGTCAAGGAGGTCAAGCTGCACGCTAATATCGTTTCCGGTTTCCCCCGCCCAATTTGCGGTGAGCGTTACGGTGTCTGTCGCGATTGTGGCGGTAACCGGAAGATTCGGAGAGGCGTCTATTTTGTCTTTTATGGCCTGAGCAATCGCGGTCGCGGCGTCTCCGTTTGCAACGCCTATCGCCGCCCGTTTCCCGGCAATATAGAGTGCTATTGTCCCTGAGCCTGTTGCCGCGCTTGTAACCTGAATTGTCCATGTCGCTGCAACCGCAGAGCCGTCGTCTGGAATCGGGAACGCTGTTATCTCAAAGGTTCCACGGGCTGCGAAAAGCGCGCTCACCATGATGAACAACATTGACCCGAACCCATAGAGCTGGCCGGCGTGATCGGCTGAAAGCATTTTTTTGGGCTTGTAGTCTGTCGGGCTCTTGCCGTTGTTGTACTGCCCGGTTACCGCCACCTTTTGCGGTATCGTCAGTGAGCCAAGCGAAGCCCTTTTGAACAGCTCCTCAATGTAGGTGTTCGAGCTGATCGCTCCAGCCGGTACTTGACTAAACGATATGTCTGCCATGTCGTCCTCCGTTCTTTACGGCGCCGGGTAGGTGTACTCAGCGCCGAACCGTTTTGTCTCGGTTATTGTGATCTTTGTGAGGTCGGCAGGTGTAATGTCCTCCGCCTCCCATGCATAGGTGATTGACAGGCTCCATCTACCCGCTATGATCATGTCCTCAATTTTCTTCTCGTCGGTCTGGAGCGTTTCGTATCTCGGCCAGCTTTGATCCTGTATCTCTCCGACCGCGAGACCCCAATTCGCAAAGGCAAGCGCGTATAGCGCGTGCATGGTCTGTTGAGCGAGCAGGTAGAGTCTGTCAAGCGCCTCCTCGTCTGCCGGCTGAACACCGGCTGTTTCTATGCCTCTGACATACAGGTCAATGTTGTAGGTTGCCTGCATTGAATTGACCGTGCGTGATGTGGACCCCTCGTCAACCGGGTCGAGCCTCGGCATCCAGGCGTTTACAATTGGCTCTGTAGCAAGCTGCTTTGCTTCCCACGGCCTGGTAGCGTTGCGGAATGTTGTCCAGCCCTTTGTAGCGTCGAGGTTGCGCTGTTCGGTTGCGACGGTTTTCAGCTGGCCGACAATGTTCGTGAGAATTGTGTCAAAGTTTCCAGGGCCTATGAGAGCCACTACGCTACTCCTCGCAGAAACCAACTCATGCGCCCGAGTGTCCTATCGGGCATGGGCGATGTCACATATCCAACAACATCAGATCCGGTGATGTCCGCGACGGTGCACTTCCACCCGTCCTCCGGAATCGCCGTGAGCGATGATAGCCGAACGGTAACGTGACTCTGTTCTCCGACAACCGTCTGTCCGGTGTTAGGATCGATTGTGACGCCCACGCGGAAATAGACTCCCTTTATAGCAGGGTAGGTGTTTCCCGCGTTGTCATCGAGCGTCACGTCGGTCGCAAACCCGGCAGCGCCATCCTCGACCAAAAATGCGTTATCCTGTTCGGCTATCTCTCGAAGTCCCACTTAGGCAGACTCTCCGGTTTCGCCAGTGTCCGAAGCCGCTTCTTTCTCGGCCTGCTTCTTGGCGTCTTTTGCTTGAATGACAGTCCCGTCTTTTACGAGGCTATCAAACTCTTTCTTGGAGATCCCGAGTTTATCCGGGCTCACCTCGGAGCCCGCCCTATGGATCTGTCCGCTCTTGTCACGGATAGTCCGTTTCGGATCAACTATGAAACTTGCCACTACGTGCCTCCTTACGTGTCAACGTTGTCAAGCGTTCCAATGGTGTCGATCGCCACCGGAATGAGAAGGGGCGTCGACTGCACGCCCGCCATGAATGTCGTGGGCGGCTTTTCGTAGGCGAACGGCACCATTTGACCGGGAACGAATCCGGGAAGCATAGGGAGGCCCATATCGCGGTACATCGCTTCGTACTGCGGCAGGAGTTCCACCGCGCCGAACACCTTGTCATAGCGAGCCATGGTGTTGAAGATCACAACGCTGTCTGTGGTGATGTAGTCAACATTTGACCCTGCAGCATTCTCGTACCACTGAGGGTAGGTGTAGAGGTCGAGCTGATAGCTTCCGAACCACATGCGCCCTTGATAGACCGCGCCATCCATAACCTCGGCAGGATTGATCCGTCCGGGCTGAATAAAACGCTTGTCGAGCTCCGCCTGAACGGTAGCATTGTTAATAAACACGTCCCATGCTGACTGACCAAATACCGCAATGTTCGGTTTTACGTTTCCGTCCTGGTGGATCGTCTGGCACATTGACTCAATATCTGTAAGCGGATCGCCTGAATTATCCCATTTCGTAGACGGCGTGACCGAGTGCCCTGACTTCTTGCCGAAATCGAGACTTTCCGTGTTGCGCAGTGTGATAGTCCCGGAGAGAAGCCCCTCTGAGGCCATGCGCTCCATTTCGAGCTCAATCTTGTCGGTCTGCTTGAACTGCACGTCATTCACGAGCCGCACGAGTTTCGCCCGGTTCCCGCTTGAAACGTCATAGGGGTTCTGACCGAGGCCCCGCTTGTATAGCTGGTACGCGGTGATAGGAGACTCCTCCCAATACAGGGGGACCTTGTATTCCTTTGCGCTAAAACGCTCAGGCATATTTGAGTTACCCTGCCCGCCTCCGCGTATCACGTCTGCGGCTACTGTGCGGTTAGACCGCCTCACATCCACGTCTACGCGATCTGTTTCGCTGACTGTGCGCTCCTGCGGTGTTTTCCCGAAAAAGCTCATCAGAAAGCGCGGCTGATCGCTCCCGCCTCGCCGCTCGCGCAACTCGTCGTAGGCGGCGGCCATGATTCTAAGAAAAAGATCCGGTGCAGCCACGTGCTACCTCCTAATTGTCATACTGGCCGATCGCATCGCCAGTCACCGGGATGATTCCGACGTCTCTAAGCTCGTCGAAATGGTCGGCAAGGGTGTCGGTTCCACCAAACGTGAGAAGGTCGCCGTTTACCTCGCCCGCAATCAGGACATCCTGATCGGTTACGTCTCCGCCCGAGGCGTCAATGTCCTTTGTAGCCACGGCGGCCGCGACTTCAGACCCGTCTACTGCCGTGCTGTCGCAGACCTTTAGTTTCCCGTCTGCGGTCACAATACCGAGTACGTCGCCTTTTGTGACAGTCTCGCCGCTGAGCACGGTTCGCGCATCATAGTGCGCGCGTCCAATGACAAGTGCTCTGTTGTCAAGATTGGTGCTTTCAGGGTTAGCCACGTGCTACCTCCTTCTCACCGTAGAGAGCGAGTACTTCCTCGACACCGGCCTTGATGGCTGCGTCGGTGTCTGACTCGCCCGGCTTTTTCTCGCCGCTTGCGGTCTCGTTCTGCTGCGTTGCGACGGTGGGCGGGTTCTCGTCCTTGTCGCGTTTGAAGTCGCGGATCGCGACGTTCACCTGCGGCTGAATCTCTGCAAGCGTCTTTCCGTTGCTCACTGCCTCTGCGCAGAGTTCGGCGAGCTTCTCGTTATCGGGGTCCGCTGCTGCGGTCTCCTGCAACGCAGTAACTCGCGCGTGTTCTGCTTTTTGCCCCGCCTCGCGTCCACTGTCGAATACCTGGGCGTAGAGGTCGTGGTGCTCTGTCTTGAGCTGGTTCAGGTCCATACCTGCAACCTCCATTGTCTCTCCCGCCGCGCTGGCGGGTTTGTATGCTTCTCCACCGTCAACGACGGCGCTATCTGTCTTTTGCGGTTTTGCAATATCAATCACCCTGTCAATCATTCCGACTTTCAGGGCTTTATCGGCGATCACCACGCCGCCTCGGCCAAAGTCCTTGTTGACGCGCTCCACAGTAACTCCGCGTCCGTTTGCAACGCGTTTTGCAAACACTTCATGCAGATCGTCAAGTTCTGATACGAGCTTTGAGGCCCCCTCATCTGTAAGCAGATCGAGGCGCTTGTCTGGTGCGTCGGTGGAGGTGAATGTCAGATGTTTTATACCGTCGTTCGCGTCTCGCTCGGTGAAATCCACCAGATCAACGGCTACCCCGATGCTTCCAACTACGTCTGCCGGGGAGCTTGCCACGATCCTGTCGGCCTGAGAAGCAAGCCAATATGCGGCGCTTGCTGCCATATTGTGCACCTTTGCGACGGTCGGTTTCCCGGAATCGGCTATCGCCATTGCAGCCTGGTCTACTCCGTCTACGTAGCCTCCCGGAGAATCAACGTAAAACTCGATGCTTTTTACGTTCGGATCGGCGGACGCCTCTGCGATGGCTTGCTCGATAAATCCGTATTCTGTTTCTGCGTCTCCAAACAGCGCGGCGCATGGACTCGCGGCATGAGTGAGGAAACCAACGATTGGTATATGAGCCACGCCGTATTCATCTACGGTATAGAATCCCTGTTCCCGCCCTCGATCTACGGTGTTTATTTGCGCTGCTGCATATATTTCATTGACTGCTTCGTGGCGTTCTGCTCGTGTCATTGTACGCGCAGCATCCCATATCTCCCTGCTTGTCTGGAGATACGTGTCTACCATGTCTTTGTGTAGTGCAAGGCGATTATGCAGCATTTTCCGCCCCCTGTTTTTCTGCTGCGTTGGCCGCTTTGTTGCCTCCAGCAAAAAGGCCTGCAACAAGCCCCGCGGCAGCTGCCACGTCATCGACCGGAATCTCGTATTGTGGTTGCATCCCCTGTATGACTATGGAAAGAGCAACCAGAGCGAACATGCCGATAACAAGTCTGAGGAGCTTGTCATAGCTTCCGGTGTATTCACTCCTGCAGGCAGTTTTT
>Ga0209918_1001189_pt1 | contig 14622 bp, 14 predicted proteins | sample SalPonD_shore_MG_FD_185712 | JGI IMG/M metagenome (GOLD analysis project Ga0209918, IMG submission 185712) | Salt pond soil microbial communities from South San Francisco under conditions of wetland restoration - Salt Pond MetaG... | ecosystem: Environmental > Aquatic > Marine > Intertidal zone...
TCCTGCTGCACCACAATATCGATCGTTTTACGCATGCGCTTCAGGGCCATAGGGGATTCCCCGGATTCTATCTGGTGACCTTCTTTCTGGGGTGGTTTCCGTGGAGCGGGTTACTGGTGGCCTCGATTGCTCTCGGCTCATGGCGTCTGATAGCCCTGAGGCAGGATCCGTTGCGTCTGCATCTTCTGGTCTGGATCGGGGCCTTCTTCATCTTTTTCAGCATCGCCGGAACTCGGTTGCCGAACTATATGCTGCCTGCTTTCCCCGCGGCTGCACTGTTGATGGCGCGATGGCTGGAGGATGCCGAAACGTTACGTGCAGAGCGCTGGCTGCTCTATACCGCAGCTGTGCTTGCCGTCGGCGTGTTGGGTGGGGGCATCTTCGCCCTTCAGCATCAGTGGCCGGGGGAGTGGGTCTACGGACTCTGCTTCCTGCCGGTTGCCCTGACGGTGCTCTGGAGCATGTGGCGGCGCGCTACGACGCTGCCGGTGATTGGGGGCGGGATGATGGTCTCCGTACTGATCCTGGCCAGCTGGACCCTGCCGGCGCTGGATCAGCACAAGGTAGCCAAGCCGTTTGCGCAGGCGGCTGATCAGGCCGGCTTCTCGGGCAGGGAGTTGGCGACTTACCATTACTTCCAGCCGTCGCTGTTATTTTACCATGGTGGACGTCTGCCGCTTCTGCGTTCGATGCCGAAGCTGGAGTCCTGGCTGACCGATGGCAAGGCGGTGGTGATGCCGCAGGAGGCGCTGAAGTCCTTCCCGCCGGCGATTCTTCCCTATCTGGTCATTCACCGCCGAGCCTATGGGCTTTATGCCCGAAAATGGCTTATTCTTGTCAGTCTGAAACCACTGGAGGGGTTGTCGTGGAAAAAGAAGTCGTGATTTCCATTGTCGTGCCGGTGTATCGGGAGGAGGAGAATATCCCCTTGCTGGTGAGGGAGGTCGGCGAGGCGCTGGCGGATGAGGCTTACGAATTGATCCTCGTCGATGACGGCTCCGACGATAGCACCTTCGCTCGCATCGAGGAGGCGGGCAGCAGTGACGCCCGCGTACGGGGGATCCAGTTGCGGCGCAACTTCGGTCAGACGGCAGCCATGAATGCCGGTTTCGACGCGGCGCGCGGACGCTATGTGGTCTACATGGACGGCGATCTGCAGACGGATCCGGCCGACATTATTCGTTTGCGGGATCGGCTGGAGCGGGATGATCTCGACCTGGTCAACGGCTGGCGCAAGGACCGTCAGGATGACGGGCTCTCGCGCAATCTGCCGTCGAAACTGGCCAATGCGCTGATCCGTCGTTCCACCAAGGTTTTTCTGCACGATTACGGCTGTCCGATGAAGGTGATGCGCGCCGAGGTGGCCAAGAATCTCCGGTTGTATGGCGAACAGCACCGTTTTCTTCCGGCCATGGCAGCGCTCTACGGGGCCCGCATCGGCGAGGAGGTGGTGACCCATCGGCCGCGCCGCTTTGGCGAAAGCAAATACGGTATCGGTCGCACGACCCGGGTATTGGTCGATCTGCTTCTGGTGATGTTTTTCCAGCGCTTTACCGATCGGCCTCTGCAGCTGTTTGGAACAGGCGGGCTGGTCAGCTTCTTCTCCGGGGTGTTGATCGATGTGTGGTTAAGCATTGAGAAGCTCTTTTTCGGCGCCGATCTGGCCGGCCGTCCCTTGTTGCAGTTCGGTTCATTACTGATTATCGCCGGACTGCTGTTGTTCGGTATCGGCTTGATACTGGAGATTCAGGTGCGCACTTACTATGAGTCGTCGGGAAGAAGACACTATAGTGTCCGCCGTACTGTCGACATGGACGAGGACGATTCCGCATCGTCGTGAAAACCGTCCTCAAAATCGTTGTCTCCTCTCTGATCCTTGGAGGGTTGCTCTGGTATCTCGATCTGGGTGCCGTGTTCGCCCATCTCAGGCAGGTCAATCCCGTATGGGTGGTACTGTCCTGCCTCTGCATGATCGCCGGCCAAACGCTCTGTGCGCTCCGGTGGTCATGGCTGGCCCGTGGGCTGGGGATGCAGGTGCGCCTCTCACGCAAGGTTCAGCTCTATTTTCTGGGTATGTTCCTGAGCCTGTTCCTTCCCTCCATTATCGGCGGCGATGTGGCACGAGGCTACCTTCTGGCGAAGGGACGCCAGGGACAGGGATGGGCTGCGGCGGCCAGCGTGGTGCTGGAAAGGATCAACGGCATCTATGCCATGACGATCATCGTGACGGTGTGCATGTTGTTCCTACCGATTCCCGGCACCTGGATGGTGATCTGGATGGGAACGGCGATCCTGTTGTGGATGGCGATGTTCACCTATGGTCTTTGGCACGCTCTCCTGCCGCGGTTCCTGGCTTTCTGGAAGGCGCTTCCCCTGATGTCGGCGGGATTCCGGCGCGCCTGGTGGAAGGGGTTGCCGCTGTCGGTCGTGTTTCAGCTTATGGTGGTGGTGGCGCATATGCTGCTTGGCCATGCGGTCGGCCTGCATCTCTCCTGGGCCGCCTACGGTTTCATGGTCTGCCTGGTGGCGCTCGCCTCCGCCGTGCCGGTGTCGTTCAATGGTTTCGGGGTCCGGGAGGCAGGTTATATCGGCATCGCCGGCTATTTCGGTGGCGGGCACGATGCGGCGGCCGCCATGGCGACACTCTGGATTGTTGTTCTGACGCTGTCGGCCTTGCCGGGCGGCATTGTCCTGTGGCGGCTCGGAGGACTCGGCGCGCTGACTGCGGCGAAATCGGAGGAGGGTGGCCAGGCCTAGCCGAGGTTCTTCTTGATGCGTTCGACGGTCCGGGCGGCTCGATCGTTGATGTACGTTTCCAACGCCTTCGCCGTTTCCGGGTGCAGCTCCCGGATGGCCTGCATGGTCTGCCTGTTAAGCGGAAGAAGATCCAGATTGCCGGAGGCAATGGCGGAGTAAGCCAGAGCCTTGCCATGGTTCTGTGTCAGTTCACCCAGGATGTCACCGTCACGCCGCACCTCGAGCAGCGTTTCCTTCTGTGACCGATTCAGGTGGCGGACCTCCGCTTCTCCCGACAGGATCAGGTAGACGCCGGTCGGTGTATCCCCCTGCGAGAACAGTCGAGTGTTGCGTTCGACATACTTTGTCTTCAGTTCCCGGGTCAGGGTGGCCCTGATGTCGGTCGGCATGTGCCTGAATGCGGGGTGGCTGAAAAAGAAGCTGTCCAGTATGCGTTGGTACAGCAGTGTCTCCAGACGTTTTTTTAGCGTCGTGTCGGCCTCCATGATCTGGTAGATGGTCGATAACTCGACCCGGATGATGCGGCTCGGTTCGACGGTGAATACGGAAGCGTAGCGGGATTTTTTCCGTAATATACCGAATTCGCCGTAGACATCGCCCGGTTTCAGGCTGGCTAGAATCTTGAGTTCGCCGTCGATATGTTTGCCGATCTCCAGTTTGCCGCTGTATACGAAATAAAGATCATGCGGGGTGTCGCCCTCATGTAGCAGTTCCACCCCCTCAGAGACATGCATGACGCGACTGGTACTGTTGAGGATGCGCAGATGAATGGCGGTCATCCCCTCTAGGACGGGAAACCGCGTGGCATCGAGTTGCTCCGGCTTGGCCTGCGGTTCATGTACACCGGAAAGATCGAGAAATTCCATATCTCTTTCGCTCACCATTTCTCCTTTGGCTGATTCTGTTGGTCCTGACTATAAGGGTAGATCGGGTGTGATGTCAGTCCGGTTTTGTCAGGCAATCTCAAGTCTGCGCGGATGTCGGGTCAGGTTGTCGCATCCCTGCTTTCGTACCACGACCAGATCCTCCAGCCGCACACCGCCGAGAGCGGGGTAGTATAGCCCAGGCTCCACCGTGACAACCTGATTCTCCTGCAGGATGTCGTCCCTGACGGAGATGCGTGGGGCTTCATGGATATCCAGGCCGACGCCATGCCCGGTGCCGTGGAAAAAGCCGGTCTGTTTGCCACGCTGCATGCCGGTGGTGAAACCGACCGCATCGAAATGACGGCTGATGGCGCGGTGGATATCGGCGCCGTGAACGCCTGCGGTCACCATTTCGAGCCCGATGTCCTGTCCCTCCCGCACGGTGCGGTAGAGCTTCCGCACCTCGCTGCTGGCACGGCCCTTGACGTAGGTTCGGGTCATGTCGCCCCAGTAGCCGCAATCCAGCAGACGGGGGAAGATGTCGATGATGATAGGCTGGTGCGCCCGCAGATGGCCGTGGCCGACGTTGTGCGGGTCAGCACCTTCGCGTCCACAGGCAACAATAGTGTGCGCCGGCATGGCGCCATGTGCCACCAGAAAGGTTTCGATGACGCTGCGCAGGTGTTTCGATTTTAAGCGCTTGCCTGTTTCTGGATGGCGGAGAATTTCGTCATCCCCGATGCTGGAACGGGCCAAAAATCTTTCGGCAGCGCGCATGGATTTCCGGGTCAGTTGTTCCGCTCGCTCGAGTTGGGCGATCTCTTGTTCCGACTTGACGGCCCGTTCCGGGAATAGGGTGCCGGCAGACGGCTCCACCTCAAATCCCCAATGGCGCAGTCGTTCGGCATGCATCAGCGGGAAATCACCCGGCACGGTGATATGCCGGATATCATGCTCTTTCAGGAAAGCGGCGGCTGCGCCTGCGAGTCCCTCCGACCAGCCGTGACTGGAAGCCCGTTCGCGCCAGGGGGTGTCGAGATGAATATGGTTCAGGCGGGAGGATTTGCGGGCACGATCGACCTCCAACGGTGAAAGAAGGCCATGCCACTGATCATCGATCTCGATCGCAACGAAAGGGTCGGGTACAAACATCCCCGAGACATAGAGCATGTCGGCGTGGTGCTCTGAGCCGGCGATGATGAGTCGGGCTTTTCGTGTCATGTACTCTCCTCTTCGGATTGGACGAGATCGATCAGGCTGACGTTCTCCAGCAGTGTGCTGCGTTCGCGTTCGAGCCGGAAGTAGAGTCCTGCGAGTATGGTGGCCAAGGGACTGTCGCGCCATGCGGCTGGAATGTACATCGATTCATGGTTGAGCGCGGCGTGGATGTCGTTCAGGTGGAGCCTGTGTGCATCGACCCCTAGGGCCCATCGGTCGGTATCGTTCTCCGAGATGTGGCGTAACAGCTTTTTCTCGCAGAGCAGGTCGAGCCATGCCTGTATGAGATGATCCGGCGCGCCGGTCTCCGTCATCAGGCTGTCTATGCTCAGCGTGCGGCCCCGCTCCAGGGCTTGGGCAGCGCGTACGAGGATGATGTGGGCGAAGAATTGCGGTACACCGGGTCGAAGAAAGGGATCTCTCCGACGACGTCCCGCTCTGGGGTGCTGGAGACAGTAGACCATCTCCGCACCGAACAGCACCACGACCCATGTGAGGTAGAGCCAGACGAGGAAGACCGGCAGTGCGCCCAGAGCACCGTAGATCTTCTCGTAGTGGGCCAATTTGGTGACATAGAAGGCAAACCCGAATTTGGAGAGTTCGAACAGCGCGCCGGCAACGAGCCCACCGATCAGGGCGGGGCGGAACGGGATGCGCATGTTCGGAAGCACCATATACAGCGTGGTCAGTGCCACTGACGACATGGCCCATGGTACCAGAAACGGGATCAATCCGGCATGCACGCTGACGTCGCGTAGAATGGGCAGCGCGGTGAAATAGGAGGTAATGGTAATGGATGCCGCGACCAGCGCCGGTGCCAGCGTGAAGGTGGCCCAGAAGGTGGTGAACTTGGAGAGCCATGACCGGGCGTGGCTGATACGCCAGATATGGTTAAACGCCTCCTCAGTGGTGTTGAGCAGGGCCGTGGCCGTGACAAGCAGGCCGAGGATGCCGAAGACGGAGAGCGCCGCTGTCTTGGCGGTGATGTTACCCAGATACTGTTGTACCACATCTTGACTGGTCGGCAGCAGGTAATGGAGCAGCACATCCCTGACTTTGTCGGTCAGGACATCGAAGGCATGAAAACTGGTGAAGATCGAGAAGCCCAGGGCAACGAGCGGGACAGTGGCCAGCAGGGAGGCATAGGCGAGTGCCGAGGCACGCTGGATACATTTGTCCTCCACAAAACGGGAGCCTGCACGATGGATAAAGCGCAGCATATGCATGGTATGGCGTTTCAGTGCCGGGAGGCTGGCGATATCGGCCACATCCATGTCCAGCACATGCCGGATCCACTGTTTCAGTTTCGAGGGCAGGGGGCTCTCCTTTCACTGGGTTCGGGGAACGATTCGGCCAACATAGCATATCTCAAGCTAAAAGCTGAATAAATCGCTTATTACTCATAATAAACAAGGGGTGTTTGCCCTGCTGTTAATTGCATATGATGGGCAACGCATCTACGATCAAATATACGTTGTTTGCAAAAACCGACACATTTTGAAAGGAGTGACCAACAATGGCTTTTGAATTACCTCCGCTTCCTTACGACAAGAGTGCACTCGAACCCCATATCTCGCAGGAGACGCTCGAGTATCACTACGGCAAGCACCACAACACCTACGTGGAAAAGCTGAACGGCCTGGTACCGGGCACCGAGTTCGAGAACCTCTCTCTGGAGGAGATCATCAAGAAGGCCTCCGGCGGCATCTTCAATAACGCCGCACAGGTGTGGAATCATACCTTCTACTGGAACTGCCTGAGTCCGAATGGCGGCGGTGAACCCACCGGTGCCCTAGCCGATGCGATCAACGGTACATTCGGATCCTTCGCCGATTTCAAGGAGAAGTTCAGCACATCGGCTGCGACCAACTTTGGTTCCGGCTGGACATGGCTGGTCAAGAAGAGCGATGGGTCGGTTGATATCGTCAATACCAGCAACGCTGGTAATCCCATGACCGACGGCGATACGCCGTTGCTGACCTGCGATGTCTGGGAACACGCCTACTACATCGATTACCGAAATGCGCGTCCCAAATATGTCGAGGCCTTCTGGAATCTCGTCAACTGGGATTTCGTCGCCGGCAACTTCGGTTAACAGTTCCGTTAAAGAGAACGGAAGCGTATGAAGCCTCCCGGGTGCCTAGTTTGCCCGGGAGGTTTTTTTATTTGAGGACATAATGGCGTCGTGCGTGATCGAGTGTGCTGGACATGGCGCTAGGTTGTTTGCATTGTCCAATCGTCATGAGAACGGTGGTTGCATATATCAGTGCACACGGATTTGGTCATTGGGCCCAGATGGCGCCGGCGTTGCAAGCCTTGTATCAACGTGACAACAGGATTCGTATTGTACTGCGTACCGCCCTGCCTATGGATATGTTGCATAGGCGTAGCTCCTTTCCCTTCGATTGTATAGGAGGGCAGGTCGATGTCGGTGTGGTTCAGAAGGACGCGTTGCATGAGGATGTGGCTGCCACGATAGGCGCGGTGGAGTATTTTCATCATGACTGGCATGAAAGGGTGCAGGAGGAGTCGCGACTATTGCGTCGGCTCGGTGCCGATCTGGTGCTTTCTGATATCGCGCCTCTGGTCTTTGCCGCTGCATCACCGGTTGGTATTCCGTCCATCGCTATTGGCAGCATCGACTGGCATGCGATCTATTCGGCATTTCTGCCGAAGCACCATTTCGCATTAAGACAGATTGCCGAGGCGCATCAGGCGTGCGACTTGTTTTTGCGCCTGCCGCTGCATATGCCGATAACAAGTTTTCCCCGTATCAAGGGGATTGATCTTATCGTCAGAAAGGGGCGTTTGTCTTATGACGAGGCACGCCTGAGGCTGGAATATCAAGAGGGCGAGAAGTTGGTGCTGGTAATGTTCGGTGGCACCCGGGCACCATCATTCCGTATCGATAGACTGGACAGACTGCAGGAGTGGCGTTTTATCATTCCGGCAGCACGTATGCCGACCGGCGATATTCCTGCCAATGTGAAGTGTGCGCCGGATGAATGGGATGTAGCGGATTTGTTGCAGGCTTCGGATGTGGTGGTGAGTAAACCCGGATACGGTGTTGTCAGTGAATCCTGGCTGGCCGGTAAGCCTTTGGTGTATGTTCCGCGCACGGATTTCCCCGAATATCCTTATCTCAGAGGGTGGTTGCAGGAGAATGCCCCCTCTTGTGAACTGGGTCGTGCCGCATTTCTGGAAGGGGCGTGGGGTGATGCGTTGGAGGCGGCATTTGGCTCTGGGGTGACATACCCTCCCTGCATACATGGTGGCGAGTCTATGGTGGCGGATACAGCTCTCGCCGCGCTCGATGGCGGGCGCGTCATGGTAGGTTAGAACGTTTCCGAAGCTCGGTTGATGGTTATCGGTGTGTCAGGGCAAGCATGGTCCGGGCAACCCCCCACATCAGGGAAGTGCGCACTACGGGTAAACGACCGGCGAGGTAGCCGCTGGCCAGCGCCAGCGCAATGAAGCCCCACGGGTTGTGGTGCATCCATGTGCTTAGGCTGGCTTCATGGGCCGCGGCTCGCAGTCGCGCCTTGGCCTCCTCGGTGGTCAGCGGCTGAGTCGAATCGCGAGCCATGCAAAACCTCCTGCCAGCAGTAATGCGGCCATACCTGCCAGTAGAGCCGCTGTAATGTCGCCCCACGCCATCGCCATATATTCATAGCCCGCCCACAGGCAGAGGCCGAGTCCTGTGACGATCAGAAGGCCCATCACTAGCAGGCAGGCCAACCCCCAGCCAGTGCGAAAGACAGCGCGTTTCAGTGCACGTCCCTCCGCTTCCGCCAAGTCGGTCAGGGCGATGGCAATATCAGTCAGACTTCCCAGATCCGCCTCCCCGTTCCATGATTCTCGCTAGGATGTAACCGAGGCTGAAGGTGATGAACAGGGTGCCGACCGGATGCTCTCCGATCTGATCGCTGACCTCGTTCATGGTCTTTTTGCCGCGGTTCACACCCTCATCCAGCTTCCCCACGAGGTCATCGAAAAGGTGTTCGGCCTCCTCGCTGACCCGGCCTTTGATATCGGCACTTTTGCCGGAAGCCGAAGCCTTGAGAAGGGTGACAAGCTCACCGACATCCGACTGCAGTTTGCCGATGTCATTTTTCAGCCTGTCCAGCTCTTCCCGGTAGGCGGCATCGGGCGTGGATGTTTCTACCTGTGCAAGTTGTTCTTTTTCGGCCATTTCGGGTTCCTCCTGTAATCCGTAGCGGAACTTGATTCGGATACCTTTTTTATAGCATATAAACTCCACATCAGTGCGGACAATGCCTCCCGCGGAAGGCGATGAAAAGAGGGATGAGCAGCGATTTGTTCCCCGTTATTGATATATCGTCATCTGTCAGTAAGATTCGCCCTCGATTTGCGGTTCGAGAGGTCGTGAATCGGTTCGAAGGTTTCTGATATTGGCGCGTAGCTCAGTGGTAGAGCACCACCTTGACATGGTGGGGGTCGGCAGTTCAATCCTGCCCGCGCCAACCACTTCCCAGCTTTTTTCGAATGTTTTCGACGTTCCGGTTTTGTTGCCATGGATGACTAAGATGGAATCCGTTAGAGTGCGCGCTGCTGTTTTTCGGGGGGTGTTCCGGCATCCGCAAAATGCAGTCAGAACAGGCCGTGCCAGTCACGGCGGCGGGATGTTGAAACGATGAATATCATATTGCCTGATGGTTCCAAGCGCAGTCTGGATGAGGGTGCCACGGTCGCCGGTCTGGCGGAGTCGATCGGCGCCGGTCTGGCGCGTGCTGCACTGGCGGCGCGCGTCAACGGACATCTGTGCGATCTGTCGCACCGGCTGAGTGATGGTGATGAGGTGGCGATCATTACCGATCGTTCCGAGGAGGGGCTGGAGGTGATCCGCCACTCCACCGCTCACCTTCTGGCTATGGCCGTCAAGGAGCTCTTTCCCGAGGCGCAGGTGACCATCGGTCCAGTCATCGAGGATGGGTTCTATTACGACTTTGCCTACGAGCGCCCCTTCACCCCGGAGGATCTCGACAAGATCGAGGCACGCATGCGCGAGATCAGCAAGCGCAAGCTGGATGTGGTTCGGGAAGAACGGGATCGCGACGAGGCCGTGAAATATTTCGAGGCGATCGGTGAGCACTACAAGGCCAGATTGATTGCCCGTATCCCCGAGGGCGAGGTGGTCAGCCTCTATCGTCAGGGCGAGTGGCAGGATCTCTGTCGCGGTCCGCATGTGCCCAACACCTCGAAACTCAAGGCCTTCAAGCTGATGCGCGTGGCCGGCGCCTATTGGGAGGGGAATGCCGAGAACGAGCAGCTGCAGCGTATCTACGGTACGGCCTGGGTTTCCAAGGACGATCTGAAGGCCTATCTGCACCGGCTGGAGGAGGCGGAGAAGCGCGACCACCGTAAACTGGGCAAGTCGCTGGAACTATTCCATCTGCAGGACGAGGCACCGGGTATGATCTTCTGGCACCCCCGAGGTTGGGCGATCTGGCAGGTGGTGGAGAACGAGATTCGCGATGTCATGCGCGAGCACGGCTACCAGGAGATCAGGACACCGCAGGTTGTGGATCGCAAGCTGTGGGAGAAATCCGGTCACTGGGAGAAGTTCCGCGACGATATGTTTACCACCCACACGGAGAATCGCGACTACGCCATCAAGCCGATGAATTGCCCCTGCCATGTGCAGGTGTTCAACCAGGCGCTACACTCCTATCGCGATCTGCCGTTGCGTCTGGCCGAGTTCGGCTCGTGTCATCGCAACGAGCCTTCCGGCACGCTGCACGGATTGATGCGGCTGAGGAACTTCGTGCAGGACGATGCCCACATCTTTTGCGAACCGAGCCAGATCAACAGCGAGGTCTCCAACTTCATCGATCTGGTGTTCGAGGTCTATCGACGTTTCGGCTTCGAGGATGTGATCATCTTCCTCTCCGACCGACCGGAGAAGCGTGTCGGTACCGATGAACAGTGGGATAAGGCTGAGGCGGCGCTGCACGAGGCGCTGCAGGGTAAGGGGCTGGAGTATGGCCTGAACCCCGGTGAGGGCGCCTTCTACGGGCCCAAGATCGAGTTTTCGCTAAAGGACTGTCTGGGGCGCGTCTGGCAGTGCGGTACCATCCAGGTCGATTTCTCAATGCCGGGTCGTTTGGATGCCGAGTATGTGGCCGAGGATGGTTCCAGACAGACGCCGGTCATGCTGCACCGGGCCATTCTCGGTTCGCTGGAGCGCTTTATCGGTATTTTGATCGAGCACTACGAGGGTAAGTTCCCCTTCTGGCTGGCGCCGGTGCAGACGGTGGTCTGCAATATCACCGATGCGCAGGCCGATTATGCCGAAGAGGTGTGCGAAAGCATGCGTCGGGAGGGCTTTCGTGTCGAATCGGACTTGCGAAACGAAAAGGTCGGCTATAAAGTGCGCGCCCACACGTTGGATCGGGTGCCGTATATCCTGATCGCGGGTGACCGGGAACGGGCCGAAGGCACACTGAGCGTGCGTTCGCGGTCCGGAGAAGACCTGGGAACAAAAACCGTTGAAGCATGGGTCGATGAGATGCGCTCCATGCGTGATGCTTATAAGTAGGGGGCTTTATATTAAGAAGGACATGCAGATAAACCATGACATCGCCGCGGACAAGGTTCGTGTAGTCGATGAGGATGGTCAGCAAGTGGGTGTTCTCCTGTTGAACGAGGCGGTGGCCGCAGCCGAAGGTAAAGGTCTCGATCTCGTTCTGATGGCGGCCAAGTCGGATCCTCCAGTATGCAAGATTATGGATTACGGCAAGTTCAAATATCAGGAGAGCAAGAAAGCCAACCTTGCCAAGAAACGTCAGCATGTCCTGCAGGTCAAGGAAGTGAAGGTGCGTGCCAGTACCGATCAGCATGACCTGGAGGTAAAGCTCAAGCGGGTACGGAAGTTCCTGGAGGGCGGCGACAAGGTGAAGATGAGCGTGCGTTTCCGCGGTCGCGAGATGGCCTATACGGGGCGTGGAGCCGAACAGCTCAAGTTTATGGCTAGTCAAGTCGAGGATCTCGGCAAGATTGAGCACATGCCAAAATTGGAAGGGCGCCAGATGATCATGATTCTTGCGCCACTGAAGAAGTAGGAAAAGGTTAGAGACGATGCCAAAGATGAAATCGAACAGCGGCGCTCTGAAGCGCTTCAGCAAGACGGGACGCGGTAAATGGAAACGCAACAAGGCGTTTGCCAACCACATCCTGACCAAGAAGTCGCCGAAGCGGAAACGCAATTTCCGTGGCACGGAGCTTGTGGCGCAGTCGGATGGTGATGCGCTGAAGCGTCTGCTGCCGTACAGTTAAGAAAGAATTAGTTGGGTTATAGGAGAGCACCATGCCTCGCGTAAAGTCCGGAGTCAGCGCGCACGCGCGTCACAATAAGGTCGTCAAGGCAGCCAAGGGCTACCGCGGTCGTCGCAAGAACTGTTTCCGCGTCGCCACTCAGGCCGTTGACAAGGCGCGCCAGTACGCCTATCGCGACCGCAAGGTCAAGAAGCGCGATTTCCGCAGCCTGTGGATTACCCGCATCAATGCAGCGGCCCGTGATAATGGTCTGAGCTACTCCCGTTTCATGCACGGCCTCTCTCTGGCCGGCATCGAGCTGGATCGCAAGGTTCTGGCCGATATCGCCGTGCATGATGCCGAGGGCTTTAGCCAGTTGGCAGAAGCAGCCCGCGCACAGGTTCAATAAACAGTCTCGGCCGGTTCACCGGCTGAGCAAGCATGAAAGATGGCAGGGCTTTACGGCTCTGCCATTTTGTTTTTGTGGCATGTTTTCCGTCGGATGATAATTTGCCCATGCATGATGGGCGAACGAGGGGCTGGGGATTTATGAGCGAGTTGGATGCACTGAAAGAGCGGTTGAGCGGCCAGCAGGAGGAGGCCTGCCGGGAGATCGATGCGGCTGCCTCCCTAGATAAGCTGGAGCAGGTGCGGATTCGCTTTCTTGGCAAGAAGGGTGCGCTGACCGAGGTGCTCAAGGGTGTCGGCGGGCTGCCCGTGGAGGAGCGCCCGCTGGTCGGCCAGCATGTCAATGCGGTCAAGGCCCTTCTCAACGAAAGACTTGAAGAGACCGAGCAGCGGCTGAAGGTCGTTGAGAAGCAGCGCCAGATCGAGGCGGAGCGAGTGGATGTGACACTGCCCGGTCGCACCGGTCGTGCGGGGACCCGGCATCCGGTGCAGATGGGGCTGGATGAGATCACTGCCATCTTCGATCAGATGGGCTTCTCCGTCGCCAAGGGACCGGAGATCGAGGATGAGTTCCATAACTTCGATGCGCTGAACATCCCGCCAGAACACCCGGCCCGGGCGATGCACGATACTTTCTTCATTCGTGATACCGGCGACGTGGCAAAACTGCTTCGGACCCATACATCTCCGGTGCAGATCCGTGCCATGCAGGCCTGTGTAAAAGCCGGCGATGAGCCTCCGCTGGCGGTGGTGGCGCCCGGACGCGTCTATCGTTGCGATTACGATGTGACGCACTCCCCGATGTTTCACCAAATCGAGGTATTCAAGGTGGACCGCGATGTCTCGATGGCGCACCTGAAGGGGGTGCTCAAGCACTTCCTCTCGGCCTATTTTGGGCAGGAGTTGCCGATCCGTCTTCGCCCCAGCTATTTCCCCTTCACCGAGCCGTCGGCCGAGGTGGATATGGGGTGTGTGATGTGCGGCGGCAAGGGGTGCCGGGTCTGTAAGGAGAGCGGATGGATCGAGATTCTGGGATCCGGGATGATCCATCCGAATGTCCTGAAGTCGGTCGATATCGATCCCGCTGTCTATTCGGGGTTTGCCTTCGGGTTGGGTGTGGAGCGTATGGTGATGCTGAAATACGGCATCCCGGATCTTCGCCTCTTTTTCGAGAATGACGTCCGTTTCCTGAGGAGGGTGGGCCGATGAGACTGCCGCTATCCTGGCTGAAGAAGCATGTGGCCATCGACGATTCGGTCGAGGCGATCGCCGCCGTACTGGTGCGTCTCGGTCATGAGGTGGAAGGCATCGAGACGCCGCGGGCATCGGTACGCGGCGTGGTGGTCGGCCATATCCTAGAGATGCAGCCGCACCCCGATGCCGATCGCCTTAAACTGCTCAAGGTCGATATCGATGCCGGCGAGCCGCTCGGAATCGTCTGCGGTGCCACGAACATGGATACCGGCGACAAGGTGCCGGTGGCGACGGTTGGCACCAGCCTGCCGAACGGACTGACCATCAAGAAGGGCAAGATCCGCGGCGAGACAAGCTGCGGTATGTGCTGCTCCGAGGCCGAACTAGGGCTGGCCGAGGATGCCGCGGGGCTGCTGATCCTGCCGGCCGGTGCACCGGTAGGCATGGAGGTGGGTGACTACCTGCAGCTCGAGGAGGCTGTCCTTGATCTCTCCATCACGCCCAACCGCGGCGACTGCATGAGCGTGCACGGTCTGGCGCGCGACCTCGCCGCCGATTACGGCCTGCCGTTGATCGGTGAGGCCGTCGAGCCGGCCCCTGCCGAGGAGGGCGTGCCCGCGGTGAACGTGCATGTGACCGCGGAGGAGGATTGCCCGCTTTACCTGGCGCGTCGCATCGTCGGAGTGAGTGTGGGCGAATCGCCAGTCTGGATGCAGCAGGAGCTGATTCAGGCCGGCATGCGTCCGGTCAATGGCGTGGTCGATGTGCTCAATCACGTCATGCTCGATATCGGTCAGCCGATGCATGCCTTCGATGCATCGCGGCTGTCGGGCGATATCTACGTGAGGGCGGCGACCGCCAGCGAAGCCTTTCAGGCGCTGGACGGGCGCGGGCTTTCGCTGAA
>Ga0209918_1001190_pt1 | contig 14619 bp, 13 predicted proteins | sample SalPonD_shore_MG_FD_185712 | JGI IMG/M metagenome (GOLD analysis project Ga0209918, IMG submission 185712) | Salt pond soil microbial communities from South San Francisco under conditions of wetland restoration - Salt Pond MetaG... | ecosystem: Environmental > Aquatic > Marine > Intertidal zone...
CGACTCTGTGATTGACCTGGTTCATGGCTTATCCGGCCGGCGCCGCATCGGTCTGCGCCTTGAGTTGCTCCAGCTCCTGCTGCAGGGACTGGACTTGTTCGTGCAGTTCCCGGGAGACGTCATTCTGGGCCCGCAGCCGGGCGGCGATGACGTTGGCGATACCCTTGATGATCTTCAACCCGGTCCGGGGCTGCCGGTCCAGTAATTCCAGCAGGTCGGGACGAAAAAAAGCGATCACCTGGGTCAGTTCCAGGGCTTCCGTGGTGGCGGAGCGGGGTGTTTCGTCCAGCAAGGCCATCTCCCCGAAAAAACTCCCCTGGCCGATCCGGACCAGTTCAATCTGCTCGCCGTCCTCTTCCTGGTAAATCTTTACCCGGCCGCTCAGGACCACGTACATCCCCAGGCCGGGTTGGCCCTGGGAAAAAATGCGCTCGCCGGCGGTGTATTCCCGGTGATGCACCTGGCGCTCGATCTCCCGGAGCTCGTTTTGGTCCAACTCCTCGAAGATGGGGATCCCCTTCAGAGCCAGCACGGTTTCGGATTCGTCCTCCGCTTTGTGAAAGATGTCGTCCCAGATTGGAAATTTCATGGTCGGTTCGCTTTATTTATACTGTTCATAGAATAGCACGCAGATGACGCGGAAACGGCGGGATAACCGGGGATACATGCCTGGAAGCCCCATTCTATGAAAGTAAAAATGGCGCCATGAAGCCATGGGCGGGAATTGAGGGGCTTGTGGATTTTATTTCGCCCGTTTACAGAAGGTGCCGGCAGAGACCGGCACAGGATCCCGATCGCTATCCCATTCTGCGTATCCACCTGCGTCAATCCCCTGTTTCCGTGTAAATCCGTGTGCTATTGTTTTTAAATATACAGGTTATTCGGGTTCGGGCCGAAAATGTGAAGAAAAATATAACCGGGGCGTTCCAGAGTCAAGCATAGAATAGGGCATCCTCAGGGGACGGCCGCGATCAAAAGTGTTGAATCTCATACAGGGTGTCTCTATCTTTCGAGCGATACACAGCCTTCAGAGAACCAATAGAAACCAAGCGTTGCACCAATGAATTCAGCATGAAAAAGTGAGAAGTGAGAAGTGAAAAGGCAGAAGCAGGTGTTAGGCACGGGCAACGAGGAAGGTTCCGATTTGCGTATTCCCTGTGAACAGAGGTTGTCCGATGAAAAACTGATAGCCACAAAATACCCAAAAAAATAAGCAACCAAGAATGACAAACATGAATACATATCAAATAGGCGCTGTTGCCAGTTGGCAATTGGCAGCTGACAGTTGCTGTGGTCGTCCTATATTCCGTGGCAATCCCACTTAACCAATTGACTCCGTGTGCAAGTAGGGATAGATTCCTCCGATCGGACTATTCAATGCATTGGTTCCCGCCACTTGCTTCTCGCTTCTGCCTTTCGTCTTTAGCGCAGCGTAAGATGACGCGTATCAATCTTGAATAGGTCAAGAGATCTATGAACGTTTACTAATAAACCAACGCATACATAACTCTTCGTATCCAGAGAACCATGCTTCGAAATAAACATCAAATCATATTACTGGCCGGCCTGCTCTGCGCCGGCGTCCTGGCGGGAGGTGTGGTGGCGCAATCCGTCCGGTCCCAGCTCCAAACCCAGAACCGGCGGCTGCACGAGCTGGAGCAGGAGATCGCGCAGTACCGCAAGCAGCTCTCGGCGAATCAGCAGAAGGAACAGTCCCTGGTGGACCAGCTGAACGTTCTGGACAAGGACGTGAGTTACACCCAGCGATTGGTCCGGCAAATGGAGCAAGCCCAGCAGGAGCGGGAAACAGAGATCAAACAGCTGACCGACCGGCTGGAGGAGAACCGGGGGAAACTGGACCGGCTGAAGGAACGGTTCACCACCCGCGTGGTTCATATGTATAAACGGGGAAGGCTGAACGATTTGGAGCTGCTGCTGTCGAGCGAATCCATTAACCAGGCGGTGTACCGGTACAAGTATTTACGGGTGATTGATGAAGCGGACCGCAAGCTGTTTCATGCCATCCGAAGCACCATGGAATCCATCCAGGCGGACCGGGCCCGGCTGGAATCGGAACGGAAGGCCCAGGAACAGTTACTGGCGGATAAGCGGCGGGAGAGTCAGCGGCTCCGGGATACCCAGAAGAAGCGGCAGCAGCTGCTCGCCTCCGTCCGGAATGATATGCAGGCGCAGCAGCAGGCGCTGAAGGACAAGGAGCAGGACCATCAGGAGATCCTGAACATGATCGCCGAGTTGAATGCCCGCAGCCGGGAGAATGCGCAACGCGAGGAAACCATCAGGGAAAATCGCATGCGGACCATGAGCAAGAGTACCGTGGATATCCCCAGCCTGAAGGGAAAGCTCCCCTGGCCCGTGCACGGGAAAGTGATTTCCCGGTTTGGAAAATTCAAACATCCCAAGCTGAAAACGGTAACGGAAAACCCCGGTATCGACATTGCAGCCAGGAAAGGCACGGAAGTTGTAGCAGTTTTGGACGGAGTGGTGACGATGATCACCTGGCTGCGAAGCTACGGTAATACGATCATTCTCGATCACGGGGACGGATACTATACGGTGTATGCCCACGTCATTGACATACAGGTAAGCCAGAACGCCTACGTACAAGGAGGTGAAGTGATTGCCAGCGTGGGAGATTCCGGATCTCTGGACGGGTCCAAACTCCATTTTGAATTTTATGTGAATAAACAACCGCTGAATCCCGAAACCTGGCTGGCGCGAATTTCATGACCTCATTATTCCCAATTGTGGGACAACAGGGGATCCTGGGGATGCTGCACCGGGTGGCAGAGAGCGGGCGCATCGCCAATGCCTACTTATTTCACGGTCCTGCCGGCACCGGGAAGGAAGCCATGGCCATGGAATTCGCCGCTCTTCTGAATTGCCAGTCCGGCGATGACCGGCCGTGCGGGGTCTGCCAGGGATGCAAGCAGATGCGCAGTCTGCAGCACCCCAATCTTCAGCTGCTGTTCGCCCTGCCCGGCGGGGATTCCAGCGATAAATCCGATCCCCTGCGGGGATTAAGCGAGGCGCTCCTGGAGGAGATTCAGGAGGCGATTCAGGCAAAAAGCCGGAATCCCTATCGAAAGATCCGGATCCCGAAAGCCCGGGACGTGAAGATCAGCAGTATCCGGGCCATGCAAAAACAGGCCTATCTGGGCCGGGCCGAACCGGGCCGGAACGTGGTTCTCATATTTGAAGCTGAACGCATGAATACGCCGGCGTTTAACTCCATCTTAAAGATCGTGGAAGAACCGCCGTCTGAGACCAGCTTTATCTTCTGCACCGATGCGGTGCATGTGATTCCGGAAACGATTCGTTCCCGCTGCCAGGCGGTGGCCTTCCGGGGGCTGACCGAGCAGGAAATCCGGGGTGGATTGCGGATGCTGGCGCCGGAGGCCGGGGAAGCGGATCACCACACCATCGCCCGCCTGGCGGACGGGGACTTCGGCTTTGCCCTGTCGCTGGCGGAGCAGGACCTGGGGGCCCGGGAGGACGCCGTCGTCGACTTCATGCGGGCCGTGATGCAGGGCCAGGGACTCCCCATCAAGGAACAGGTGGATCGGTTGTCTGATTTATATAAACAATCCCCGTTGGAAATGATGCGGTTCATCTGGCTGATACAATTATGGTTCCGGGATGCCCGGATCTGGTCGGAGACGGAAAATCCGTCCGGTCTGGTCTTCCGGCAGATGAGTGACAAGATTCAAAAATTCGCGGAGTTTTATCCGGAGGCGCACTACGAATCGATACAGGCGCTGCTGGAGAACGCCGTTGATTTCATTGGGCGGAACGTCTATATTCGCCTTGCGTTGTTCAGCTTGCAGGTCAAATTGCATCTGGCGATTCAGGGCAAGCTAAAAGGTATACAGTATGGAAACTATCACCGATACAATACAGACCGTTTTCGTTGAATTTAAGGGGTCGCGCCGGGAACGGTTCCGCAACCGGCCGGAGGACGAGGAGGATCTGCTGGAGCGGGGCGACCAGGTCATCGTAGAAACGGAAGACGGTGGCAAGGATCACGGCGTCGTGACCCATATCTGCCCGGAATGCGAGCATGCCGCCGGGCACGACCGGTTTGTGGTCCGGAAGTTTTCGCCGGCGGATTACGCCCACCTCATCGATAACCAGGAGAAAGAAGAGGAAGGCTGGCGCATCTGCCAGGAGCGGGTAGACGCTCTCAACCTGGAGATGAAACTCACCGACGTGGAATTCCGGTTCGACCGGAAGCGCATCACCTTTTACTACACCGCCGATGAGCGGGTCGATTTCCGCCAGCTGGTGCGGGACCTGGCCGCCGTGTATCGCACCCGGATCGAAATGCGCCAGATCGGCGTGCGGGACGAAGCCAAACGACACGGGGGGATCGGTGTGTGCGGCAACCGAATCTGCTGTTCCTCCTTCATGGACGATTTCGAACCGGTGAATACCCAGCTGGCCAAGGAACAGGGCCTCCCGCTGAATCCCTCCAAGCTCACCGGGCTCTGCGGAAAGCTCAAATGCTGCCTGCGCTACGAACACGAATACTACGAAGAAAAACGCGATCAATTCCCGGCCGTCGGCGCGGTCATCAAACTCCCCGAAGGGGCTGCCAAGGTCACTTCAGTTGATATTTTTAACGATATCGTGTATTTTTGGCTTCTGGATAAAACGGAGATGATCGAGAAACCATTAGCCGAAGTCAATCCGCAACCCCCACCCAAAGAAGCCTGAAATTCATGGACCAAGAGCGTTATCTGATTACCAGTGCATTGCCATATGCCAACGGGCCGATCCATATCGGCCACCTGGCCGGAGCCTATCTTCCGGCGGACATTTTCTCCCGCTTCTGCCGGTTAAAAGGGCGGGATATCATCTATATCTGCGGTTCCGACGAGCACGGGGTGCCCATCACCATTAAGGCGGAACAGGAGGGCGTGAGCCCCCAGGAAATCGTGGACAAGTATCATGCCCGGAACAAGGCGGCCTTCGAAGCCTTCGGAATCAGTTTCGATAATTACAGCCGGACCTCCCTGCCGGTGCACCATCAGACCGCCCAGGATATTTTTCTCAACCTCTACGAAAAGGGGATTTTCAAGAAGAAGACCGAGGAGCAGCTCTACGATGAGGAAAAGGGCATGTTCCTGCCGGACCGCTACGTGGTGGGGGAATGTCCCCGCTGCGGGTACGAGGAAGCGTACGGCGATCAGTGCGAGCGCTGCGGCACTTCCCTGTCGCCCATGGAGCTGGTCAATCCCCGGAGCGCCCTCTCCGACAGCGAGCCGGTGGTGAAGGAAACCACCCACTGGTATCTGCCGCTGGGCGACCTCCAGCCGGACCTGGAAAAATGGATCCTGCCAAAGGAAGGGGAGTGGAAGAGTAACGTGTTCGCCCAGGTGAAGGGCTGGCTGGACCAGCAACTCACGGACCGGGCGGTGACCCGGGACCTCTCCTGGGGCGTGCCGGTGCCACTGGATGACGCCAGGAACAAGGTGCTCTACGTCTGGTTCGACGCGCCCATCGGCTATATCTCCTCCACCAAGGAATGGGCGGAGAAGCGGGGCGATCCGGATCTCTGGAAAAAATACTGGCAGGATGAGAACACGCATCTCGTGCACTTCATCGGCAAGGATAACATCGTGTTCCATTGTATTATTTTCCCGGCGATTCTGATGGCGCATGGGGATTACGTCCTGCCGGAGAACGTCCCCGCCAACGAATTTTTGAACCTCAAGGGGCTGAAATTTTCCACCAGTAAGAATATCGCGGTGTGGCTGGAGGATTACCTGCAGGATTTTCCGCCGGATCCGCTCCGGTACGCCCTGGCCAGTACCCTCCCGGAGCTGCGGGATACGGACTTCTCCTGGGAGGATTTTCAGGCCCGGAACAACAACGAGCTGGCGGATATCGTGGGGAATTTTATTAACCGGGGCCTGCAGTTCGCCCGGAAGTATTTTCAGGGCACGGTGCCGGAGCCCGGAGAACCCGGTCCCCTGGAAGAGCAGCTGCTGGCGGAATTGCGCAAGGCGCGGGACGAGATGGCGGAAGCCTTCGACGGGTACCGGTTCCGGGACGGGGTCCGGGCGTTCCTGCTGGGGGCCAAGGCCGCCAACAAGTATTTCAACGATAAGGCGCCCTGGGAGACCAGGAAAACCGACCTGCAGGACTGCGCCACCGCCATTTATCACTCGGTACAGACCGCCAGAACTCTCGCCGTCTTGATGCATCCCCTGATGCCGTTTGCGTCGGAGAAGGTCTGGCAGATGCTGAATATCAGTGAGCCCATCACGGAACAGCGCTGGGACGACGCCCTGGAATTCAACATCGCTCCCGGCCATGCGTTGAACGAGCCGGAGATTTTATTCACCAAATATGACGACGAGGTGATCCAGGCGCAGATCGACAAGCTGCAGGGCCGGGTAACGGCGGGGGAGGCAGCGCCGGAAGTGCCGGGATTTAAAGAAGAAATTCCCTTCCGGGATTTTCAGAAGATGGATCTCCGGATCGCGGTCATCCGGGCGGCGGAGCGCATCCCGAAATCAGAGAAATTGGTGAAGTTACAGATAGATCTGGGCCGGGAAACCCGGCAGATCGTGGCGGGCATCGCCCGGCAATACGAGCCCGACGACCTGGTGGGTAAGCGGATCGCAGTGGTGGCGAACCTGCAGCCCGCGAAACTCATGGGCGAAATCTCCCAGGGGATGCTGCTGGCTGCCGGGGACGGGGAGGCGCTCTCGCTGTTGACGGTGCCGGATGACCTGCCGCCTGGTTCGCCCATCCATTAAAAGTCGATGTTGATCGATACCCACGCCCATATCCAGTTCGACACCTACGATGGCGAACGGGACGAGATGCTGCAGCGGGCAGCCGACGCCGGAGTGGAATATGTCATCTGTCCCGGGATCGACCTGGCGACCAGCCGGCAGGCGGTGGCACTGGCGGACCGGTACGACGCCGTGTTTGCCGCAGTCGGCGTGCATCCCCATGACTGCGAGGATCTGCCGGAGGACTGGCTGAAACAGCTGGAAGCGCTGGCTGATCATCCCGGGGTCGTGGCCATCGGCGAGATCGGATTGGATTATTTCAAGGAATATACGCCCAGGGAAGCGCAGCACGAGGCCTTCCGGCAGCAGCTGGAGCTGGCCGCTTCGCTGGGAATGCCTGTCATCGTGCACAACCGGGAAAGCGATGAGGATATGGAACGACTGATGTCCGCTCACGGGGACGGGTCCGGCGTGTTGCACTGCTACGCATCGACCCTGGACCTGGCCCGGCGGATGGTGGACCGGGGCTATCTGATTTCGTTCACCGGGATCGCGACATTTGGAAATAAAACGGTGGAATCGACCATTCGGGGGCTGGACCTGGCGGATATCATGGTGGAAACGGACTCGCCGTTTCTGGCGCCGGTGCCCAAACGGGGCCGGACCAACGAGCCGGCTTACGTCCGGTACGTGGCGGACAAGGTGGCCGAATTGCAGGAAGTGACGCCGGAGGAGGTGGTCCGGGTCACTACGGAAAATGCCAGACGCTGCTTTTCTTTGCCGGTATGATCCACGGGCCCAACAAATCGCTGGGACAGCATTTTTTAATTGACGATAATGTGGTCCGGAAGATCCTCAACGCATTCTCGCCGCGCTCCGGGGAACTGGTGGTGGAGATCGGCCCCGGGGAGGGTGCTCTGACCCGCTACCTGGCGGAGATGGAGGTTGAGACTCTTGCCGTGGAAGTGGATGAGCGGCTGGTGGACTACCTGCGGGACCGGCTGGGAAAGGACAGTTCCGTTCGGGTCCGGCACCAGGATATCCTGACGGTCGACTTTTTGGAAATCGCGGCCGCCACCGGGAAACCGGTGCGGGTCTTGGGCAATTTGCCGTATAATATCACCTCGCCTATCCTGTTCCGGCTGGCGGAACAGCGGGCGGCGATTCAGGATGCCTGGCTGATGGTGCAGAAAGAGATCGCGGACCGGGTGAGCGCCGGCCCGGCCACCAAAGAGTATGGCATTTTGTCAGTGCTGTTACAGACCTATGCCGATGTTCGCAGCGAATTTACGGTGAGCCGGCACGTGTTTCGCCCCCGGCCGCAGGTGGCGTCGGCCATGCTCTCGCTGCAATGGCACGACCGGTGGAGCCGGCGGATTCCGGACCCGGACCTCTACCGGGTGGTGGTCCGGACTGCGTTCGGGAAGCGGCGGAAAACGTTGCGGAATGCGCTGCAGTACCTGCCGCTGGAGAGGTTCGACCCCGACGTGCTGGCCAGTGACACCGGCCGCCGGGCCGAGGAACTCACGGTAGAGGATTTTATCGCGCTCACTGGGGAGATCACGGAGCATTATCCCGGCTATAAAGACCAGATTGACCAGGCGGAACTCTGACCGTCCGCCGGCGACAAATCGAAGCAAGCAGTGGCAATCAGGAGTTCAAAGGGAGACGAGAAAACAATTATGACGAAAGCATTGATAGAGAGTATTTCTGGAATTCGTGGAATTTTCGGCACCGGCCTGACCCCGCAGCGGGTGGTGAATTATGCCTCGGCCTTCGGTGAGTGGGTCGACGGGAACCGGATCGTGGTATGCCGGGACAGCCGCCCCACCGGGGTGGTGATCCGGCAGCTGGTGCTCTCCACCCTGCGGTCCATGGGGATCGAGGTCTGCGATATCGGGATCGCCCCCACGCCGACCGCCCAACTGATGACGGAGGAACTGGACGCCGATGGCGGGATCATCATCACCGCCAGCCATAATCCGGAGGAATGGAACGGGTTGAAATTCGTGTCGGCGGACGGGCTGTTCCTGAACGAAAAACAGATCCGGGAGGTGTTTGACGTCCTGGCCGGCGGTGAATTCAAGTGCACCACCTGGGATAACATCGGCGAGCTGCGAGAGGTGCACGGAGCCATTGACGAGCATATCGAGTCAATCCTGGATCTCTCCCTGGTGCGTCCCCGGGCTATTGCGGAACGGGAGTTCAAAGTGGTGGTGGATGCGGTGAACGGCGCGGGATCCGTGGCTTTACCTGCATTATTGGAGGCGCTGGGTTGCAAAGTGATCCCGGTGAACTGCGTGCCGAACGGTATTTTTCCCCATAACCCGGAACCCCGGCCGGAGCATCTGGGCCAGTTGTGCGACATGGTCCGGAAACATAAGGCGGACCTGGGGATCGTGGTGGACCCGGATGCGGACCGGTGCGGCCTGGTGGATGCCGGCGGGAACTACCTGGTGGAAGAATATACCCTGGCCATCGCCGTGGATACCGTGCTGCATTATTTCCGGGAAGAGGAACCCGAACTGCTCTCCAATCCGGTGGTCACGAATCTCTCTACGACCCTGGCCATCGAAAAGGTGGCCGAGAAATACGGGGTGGAGGTCGAACGGACCCCGGTGGGGGAGATCAACGTGGCGGAGCACATGGCGCAGCGGGATGCGGCCATCGGCGGGGAAGGGAACGGCGGCGTGATCCTGGCCGAGAGCCACCTGGGCCGGGACTCGCTGGTGGCGGCGACGCTGGTGCTGCAGCGCCTAACGGATACCGGTGAGAGCCTGCAGGATCTGTTCAAGAATTTACCGCAATTCGTCATGAGCAAGCAGAAGATCACCCTGGGCGATACCGATCCGGATGCATTGCTGGCGAAGGTGCTGGCCGATCCGCCGGAAGCGGAGATCGATACCCAGGACGGGGTGAAGTTCACCTGGAGCGACCGGTGGGTGCATCTGCGCAAGTCCAACACCGAACCCATCATCCGGGTGTACGCCGAGGCGGCCACCGCCGAGCAGGCGGATGCCCTGGCGCAGGAGTATTTACAGCAGCTGACGCAACTTTCGGACGGCAAGATCTGAGCCGGGCCGGGGAAAACATCGCTTTGATACACTGGCTTTCGAATATCCAGGAAAATGAGCAAGGTAGCGAGCCGTATTCGACCCTCCGGTGGATCCTGGAGAATGCCGGACAGGCGGGAAACGAACCCCGGATCCGTCCGGCGGTCGCCTCGCTCATTGATCACACGCTGCTGCGGGCCGACGCCACGCCGGAGGAGGTGCGGAATCTCTGCCGGGAAGCACGGGAGTATCACTTCGCCGGGGTCTGCGTACACTCTTCGTATATCCCGGAATGTGTCGAGGCGTTGCAGGGCAGTTCCGCGAAGGTATTTTCGGTGGCAGGTTTTCCGTTCGGCGCCTGTTCGACCCCCGCAAAAGTCCGGGAAGCGGAACTGGCCGTGGAAGCCGGCGCGGCGGAAATCGACATGGTCCTTCACATCGGCCGGTTGAAGGCGGGAGACAACGAGTACGTGGCCCGTGACGTCGGGGAGGTGGTCCGGGCGGCGGCGGGCCGGCCGGTCAAGGTGATTCTGGAGACCGTGCTGCTGTCCCGGGAAGAGAAGATCCGGGCCTGCACCCTGGCCGCGGAGGCCGGGGCCCGGTTCGTGAAAACCGCTACCGGCTTCGCCGGGGGTGGCGCCACCGTGGACGATGTCCGCCTGATGCGCGAAACGGTGGGAACGGAGCTGGGAGTCAAGGCGGCCGGCGGTATTCGCACCCTCACCGACGCCCTCACCATGATTCGGGCCGGGGCCTCACGCATCGGGACCAGCCGGGGAGTCGCGATTGTGGCGGAACCGTCTCCGTAAGTCGTTCCCGAACCGGGGGAATCCCTGCGCTGAAGTCGCCTCTCACTCTCCCACAGACAAGGTGTGCCGGACGCCCCGCCTCTTTCGGTTCACGTCTGCCGCGTAACTCCTTGGGAGAATGCATTCCGGGAATTGCATCTTTTTTGAACACCGCGTCTCTTTGCCGGCACAGGTCGGGGAGCGAAGAGGAAGGGAATACTACGTGAATTTATCGTGCCGTCCGTTTATGTTTATTGGTTGAGAGGAGTCAGTCGATTCGGCCGCCATGGGGCCGGCCGCCTGCCCGGCTGTTACGGCTGCCGGCCGGGAAAACAACCGAACGAAACCGTGAGGTGAATATGCCGCTGCTGTTCAGAAAAACGCAAGAAATGGAAACCATGATCGATGAATACCTGGACCGGGTGGTCCAGGGCGGGCTGCTGTTTAAGGAAGGCTTGCGCTATTACCTGGACGGGGATCTGGCCGCCTTCGAGGACCGGCTGGCGGATATCGACGCCCTGGAGAGCGAATCCGATACCATCCGGCGGCGGATCGAGAGCCAGCTGTACACCCAGACCCTGATCCCGGAATCCCGGGGGGACGTCCTGGGGATCATCGAACACACCGACGAGGTCCTGAATATCACCGCCGAAACCCTGATGGTGCTCTCGGTGGAAAGCCCGGAGATCCCGGAGGCGCTGCGGCAGATGATCCGGGAGCTGGGGGAGGTCTCGGTGACCTGCATGGATGAATTGATCACCACCATCCGTGCCTATTTCCGGGATGTGGAACGGGTGCGGGACGGTACCACCCGGGTGCTGTTCTACGAGAAAGAGGCGGATAAGATCGCCGACCGGATCAAGCGGAAGATTTTTAAGGACGACTCCATCACCGGGGATCTCAGCCGGAAGCTGCATCTCCGGGATTGTGTGGCCAATATCGAAAATATCTCCGACACCGCCGAAGAAGTGAGCGACCGGTTATCCATTGCGGCGATCAAGCGGACCATGTAAACCCGGCTTATGATCTGGTTTTTCCTGCTGAGCGGACTGTTTCTTGGGTGGTCGTTGGGCGCCAACGACGCCGCCAATATTTTCGGCACCGCCGTAGCGACCCGGATGGTCAAGTTTCGGCTGGCGGCCCTGATCGCCGCCGTGTTCGTGGTGCTGGGCGCGGTAATCAGCGGCGCGGGAGCCACGGAAACCCTGGGCCATCTGGGAGCGGTCAACGCCATTGCCGGCTCGTTCACGGTAGCGCTGGCAGCGGGATTGGCGGTCACCTGGATGACGCGCCTGGGAATGACCGTCTCCACCACCCAGGCCATCGTGGGGGCAATTGTGGGGTGGAATCTGTTCAGCGGCACCCCCACCGATTTGAGCTCCCTCTCCACCATTGTGGCCTCCTGGGTGGTATCGCCCATACTGGCGGGGGCGATTGCGGCGATACTGTATTTTCTGACCAAACTGTTTCTGGCGAAGGTCAACATCCACCTGCTCCGGGAGGACGCCTACAACCGGCTGGCCTTAATCGTCATCGGCGCATTCGGGGCGTACAGTCTGGGGGCGAATAATATCGCCAATGTGATGGGAGTGTTCGTCCCCGCGACGCCGTTCAACAGCCTGCACTTCGGGAAACTGCTGATGATCTCCGGGAAACAGCAGCTCTTCCTGTTCGGCGCCCTGGCCATCGGCGTGGGCATCTACACCTATTCCCACAGGGTGATCAAAACCGTGGGGAATGATCTGTTCAAACTGACCCCCGTCACCGCGTTTATCGTGGTGTTCTCCGAATCCCTGGTTCTGTTTCTGTTTGCCTCTAACACCCTGCATTTCTGGCTTCTGAATCACGGGTTGCCGGCTCCGCCGTTGATCCCGCTCTCCAGTTCCCAGGCGGTGGTGGGTGCCATATTGGGGCTGGCCGTGGCCAAGGGCGCCCGGGGCATCCGGTTCCGGGTGCTGGGCCGGATCGCCGCCAGCTGGGTGACGGTCCCCATCATCGCCGGCGTGCTGAGCCTGCTGCTGCTGTTTTTTATGAAGAACCTGTTTGAACAGCAGGTCGTGGCGGACACCCGGTATCACCTGTCGGAAAAGGTGTTGACGCATCTCCGGCAGGACGGGCTGCCGGTGGACGATCTGCGGAGTCTGAACGGGGAGTCTTTTTCTCATCCCAGGGAATTGCGGCAGGCGCTGCGCCGTACCGGGCAGTTCGATGAGATGCAAATGCTGGCGATCTTCGACGCCGCCCGGGTGGACACACTAGGTCGCGATACCGTCCGGGTCGATGAATCCCGGCTGACGGCGGCCCAATACCGGGCGCTGGCCCGGCTGCAGGGACGCCGCTATTTGTATCGCTGGCAGCTGGGGGAGGCCCTGGCCCGGTTGACGCCCGCCTGGGAGCCCAAACAGGCAGATACACCGCTAAAACAGCAGCGAAGGCAGGAATTGTTATCCCTGGTGTACCGGGTGAGCCGGGTGCCGCCGGGCAACCGGTCCGTAAACTCTCATCAGGAGGTTGCGCCATGAGCCAGGACCGCCGGTTTTCCCGGAAGGAAGAAGCCCGCCGGTCCGTGTGGGACGCCATGCAGCAGCAAAAGATCGCCCGGTTTCCGTTTCCGCCTCACCACCGGATCCCGAATTTTGCCGGCGCCCGGGAGGCCGCCGATCGCCTGTTTACTCATCCGCTCCTGCAACAGGTCGAACGCATGAAGGTCAATCCGGACGCCCCGCAGCGGTACGTCCGGATCCGGGCGCTAAACGCGGGGATCGTCGTCTTCATGCCCACGCCCCGGCTCCGGGGCGGCTTCTGGAAACTGGATCCGGCCGCCATTCCGGCCGATGCGTTGTCCCGGGCCGCCAGCCTCGGCAAAGCCAAACAGTATGCCCGGTCGGTCGCACTGGCCGACCTCCCGCAGATGGATGTGATCGTGGCCGGATCGGTGGCGGTGACCCGGGACGGCAAACGCTGCGGAAAAGGGCACGGTTACAGCGACATGGAGTACGCCATCCTCCGGGAGCTGGGGCATGAACCGGTTCCGGTGGTGACCACGGTGCACCCGGTACAGGTGGTAGATGATTTTCCCGGGGATGCCCACGACGTCCCCCTGTCGCTGATCGTGACGCCGGACGAGGTGATTGAGGTGGCGTCGCCGCCCGCCGAACCGCCGGGGATCAACTGGGACCTTATCTCCCGCGGGGACCGGGAAGCCATGCCGGTACTGGAGGAATTGTGGGAATCGACCCACTGAACATTTTGCGTAAAGCACGATGGTAGATTCGAGGAAGCAGAATGCATACTTATAACGCTCCGAAGACCACGGAACCCCCGCTCCTGGACGGGAATCCCGGCCATGGGGCCTGGGAGCAGGCGCCGTTCATGACCCTGACGGATTGCGTGACCGGCGACAAACCGGCGCTGACGACCCGCTGCAAACTTCTCTGGGATGAGAGCTGCCTGTACGCCGGTTACCTCATCGAAGACCGGGAAATCGTCTCCACCTTTTCCCGGCGCGACGATCCCCTGTACGAGGAGGACGTGGTGGAGCTGTTTCTGGCGCCGGCCGGGAGCCTGAAGTATTACTATGAATTTAATTTTTCTCCCAGGGATGTCCTCCTGGATGCGGTGGTGTTTAATGACGGCGGCCAGGCCGGAGTCGGCCGGGGCAAGCTGCTCACCATGACCGAATGGAATTGTGAGGATATCGCCTGGAAGGCGCAGATGCATTCTCACGGGGATTGGTCGGTGATCGCAGCCATCCCGTTCGCCAGCCTGCATTTCGCCGGGAATCGCCCTCCGAAGCCGGGCGAGGCCTGGCGGATGAACCTGTGCCGGATCGAATACGGCTTGCCGGAACCGGAGTATACCGCCTGGAGCCCGCCGGAGATGCTGGATTTTCATACCACCGAAAAGTTCGGGCAACTGGTATTTCAGGGGGAATGAAGGAGCAAGGATGAAAAAAACGGCATCCGGCCACGCAAAGGACGCAAAGAGGACTAATCGCCAAGGTCGCAAAGAAAA
>Ga0209918_1001191_pt1 | contig 14607 bp, 12 predicted proteins | sample SalPonD_shore_MG_FD_185712 | JGI IMG/M metagenome (GOLD analysis project Ga0209918, IMG submission 185712) | Salt pond soil microbial communities from South San Francisco under conditions of wetland restoration - Salt Pond MetaG... | ecosystem: Environmental > Aquatic > Marine > Intertidal zone...
CCTGAAAATATTCCAGTTATCTACCCCGCCCGATGCCGGAGCTTTGCTATCCGCTGGCTCCATGGCAGGCATAATTACCGTATGAAAGCGTTGAAGAGCCAGAAAGGTTATTGGATTCGTACCCGAAACGTGTAGCCGAAAATATTTTACCTCTTTCTTTGGCCGGGGTGTTACCCGAGGCTTTCCGTGAATGGTACTTCACAGATAACACCATAGACCATGAGCAAGCCACTGAAGATTGCCAGTTATGTAATCACGAGCAGCTTCGTTATCACTTTGAGATCAAGAATAGAAATACCAATAGCACCTTATGGGTTGGTTCAAGCTGCATCCTGAAATTCCAGCTCCAAGTTGAATCGCCACTAATTTACTAGACACCGGAGAGCTACATACTTTAGCTCGAAGGAGGTCACGATGAGTGGCAAGCGATATACAGATGAATTCAAAATTGCGGCGGTCAGCCAGGTGGTGGACGGAGGTTACTCGGTGGCATCGGTTGCCAGCCGTTTGGGGGTCACGACCAAGAGCCTGTACGAGTGGATCAACCGGTTCGGCAAGCCGGACTCCCAGCACAACCGGCTAACGGAACAGGAGAAGGAGATTCGCAAGCTCAAGTCGGAGCTGAGGCGGGTCACGGATGAGAGGGACATCCTAAAAAAGGCCGCAGCGTACTTTGCCAAGGAGTCCCGGTAAGGTACGCATTTATCAGGGAATATCAGCCGGAATATCCAGTGCGGATGCTGTGTCGCGTGATGCGGGTACATCCGAGCGGCTACTATGCCTGGCTGAAGCAGCCTCATTCTGCGCGATACAAACAGAACCAGCGGCTGACCGGACTGATCAAGCAATACTGGCTGGAAAGCGGTTGTGTTTATGGCTACCGCAAGGTGCATGTTGATCTGCGGGACATGGGCGAGTCATGTGGCGTGAACCGGGTTGGCCGGTTGATGAACAAGGCCGGCCTGAAGGCTCAGGTCGGTTATGGTCGTCGTCCTGGACCCAAGGGCGGAGCGCCCTCGGTGGTGGCTCCAAACCAGCTCAATCGGCAGTTTGACCAGCAGCAGCCCAATCAGGCATGGGTTACCGACATCACCTATATCCGCACCCATGAAGGCTGGCTGTTTCTGGCCGTCGTCATCGACCTTTTTTCCCGATTGGTGGTGGGCTGGTCGATGCAGCCAAGGATGCAGTCCGATCTGGTGCTCAAGGCGCTTTTGGCTGCTGTCTGGCGCCGCAAGCCGACGGACAGGGTCATCGTCCATTCTGATCAGGGCAGCCAGTACAGCAGCTACGAGTGGCAGGACTTTCTCAAGGCTCACAACCTGGAGCCCAGCATGAGCCGGCGCGGTAACTGCCATGACAATGCTGTGGCTGAGAGCTTCTTCCAGCTACTCAAGAGGGAGCGGATCAAACGCAAAACCTATGCAACCAGGGATGCTGCAAGGCAGGACATCTTTGACTACATCGAAATGTTCTACAACCCGGTCAGGAAGCATGGCTATAATGGCAACCTGTCGCCGGCCGAGTTCGAACGGCGATACTACGAAGAGCTCAAAAGTGTCTAGGAAAATGGTGGCGATTCAGTACCTGCATGTATGGCTTGGTTCCTTCCCAGCGGGGAACAGCAAGAGCAACAGTCTCAAAGTCCAGGTAATACCGAGGCCAAGGGAGCTCTGACAGGGCTGAGGCCTCGGCAATGTCTACTTCTTCTTCACCATTCTTGGTTACTCTCAAGACTCGCAGGTGATTTGCGTTGGTCAGCTCGGATTCCGGAATCTCTCTGACATCAGAATACCTGGAAGTTAAATCCGATTTCTTCGGCTCTCTCAGATTTGGCAGAATAGTAACAGGGTATTCAGGGATATTTTCTGGCATACAGTAGGAACAGAATTCACATACATAGGGCTTGTCACATTGTGGGCCCATACCGATATCGGGTTCATCTCCATTGAGTGCGGCTACAAGTTCGTCCTTCTGCTCCTGAATAGAACCCAAGATTCCTTTGACCTCGGCATCAATATTCTGGGAAACCAGTAGCCCATCATATTTTCCGTCACCCATGTATACGAACTGGTTGTTCAAGTGCATGAGTCGGACCGATTTGATGTTCAGTCCAGAGCCGACAAGTACCCATACCTGGATGGCGGCATCATGAAGGTAGTGTGATTTGACCGATGTGGATCCCTTGACCTCGGTAAGTATCCAGCCATCGCTGTTACGCTCGAGGATATCGACGCGAACCAGTATTCCATCATGACAGAAGGTTGCCTCATGGATGACTTTGACATTGGAGTCGGCGATCAGTGACTGGGTGGTTTCAAGTGCTGCAGCAAGTCCACTTTTGTATTCGACAAGAGAACCCGGGAATAATCTTCTAGCCAACTCACCAACCTCGTTACCGTTGATGATGGGCAGGCTTTCGCCAAGGTCCGAAGGAATGAGGTCGGGTTTGTGAACCTGAAGCCAGAGGCGCTTGGGGCATTGGAGGCCAGCCATGAATTTGGATTTTGACAGGGTATATGACGACATGGTTTGGAAATATAGCAGAGGCAACAGAAACTGATGTTTGTTATTTGTCAGAATACCTGAAAAAGTCTAGTAATGTGTCTTTGACAGGGGGGAGCTGTGCATTACGAGGATTTGAAACCTGATCCTGCATGCCTTGTGGAGTCAATGCGGGATATAGGATATTCGATGGAGACGGCCATTGCCGATATCATCGATAATAGCTTGGCAGCCTCTAGTTCAGATATTCGGTTGGAATTTTCATGGCATGATGGTGCTCCATGGCTAGTTATCATAGATAATGGACATGGCATGTCGGGGAAAGAACTTACATCTGCCATGCGAATGGGAAGCCAGACTCCTCTGGCTGTCAGGGATCCATCTGATTTGGGGCGTTTTGGGTTAGGGCTAAAAACGGCTTCATTTTCTCAATGCCGTCAACTTACAGTGATCAGTAGGAAGGGAGAGGAAACATCTGGAAGGCAATGGGATCTGGATATTCTTGCGTCTACGGAGAACAAAGGTGGATGGCCGTTACGCATATTGGGCGACGATGATTTCTCCTCAATTCCTCATGTTGCTGAACTGGAAGAATGTGGAACTATCGTCCTGTGGCGGAAAATGGATCGTCTGGACAACAAGGATGGTCCAACAGTTAGCGAAAGAAAATTCAATGACCTGATTGATCGTACTCGCCGACATTTAGAGTTGGTGTTTCATCGTTATCTTTCTGGTGAGAGGGGTATAAAAAGGGTCCGTATTTCCATTAACAGTCATCCACTTGAAGCATTTGATCCTTATAATCAGTCACATCCGGCTACTCAGACATTGCAAAGCGAAACCATACCCGTCGAAGGCTCAGCCAATATTGTCATCCAGCCCTTTATTCTCCCTCACCACGGTAAAACGACAAAAGAGGACTACGAAAAACATGCGGGTGATGCTGGCTATTTGAGGAATCAGGGTTTTTATGTATACAGAAATCGGCGGCTTATTGTACATGGGACGTGGTTTCGTTTGGCAAGACAAGAGGACATCACCAAGCTGGCAAGAGTTCAAATCGATATTCCGAATACGTTAGATCATCTATGGAATATTGATGTCAAGAAATCCATGGCAAATCCTCCTGAGGTTATTCGCCAAAGACTCAAGACAATTATCAACCGGATCCGGGATACAGGTGCAAATGTCTATCATAGGAAGGGACGAAGGTTAACGGCTTCTACAAAGGAACCAATATGGGTTCGAAGAGCAAGTTCTGGGGAGATCAGATATGAAATCAGTAGAACTCATCCAATCATTCAGGATCTTTTGTCCTCTCTGGAGCCAAGTGCCCAACAACAATTCAGGGATCTGATAGATGCGATAGAGAGCAGGTTTCCCACGGAGTCATTTTATAATGATGTGGCAACGAGTCCCGAGCTTCTAGAACAAAACAAGATCGCTGATGAGACAATTGAACGGCTAGCCCTTACATATATATCACGGCTTAAGGATGCAGGAATGGCGCTAGAAGAAATTCCCCAGCAGTTACTAGATGTTGATCCGTTTGCCCGTTCCCATGAGGCGACTCTCAAGATTCTCAAAAAGGAAGGGTTTAAAGTATGAGTAGTGCGATGCTGGATACATTGGAAGATTCCTGTATTCCGGGTCTAACTCGGCGTCTGACCAATGGTGATGAGATTACGTTTGAAATTATCGAAAAATCCGTGCGCTATGCGGCACTGAATCCTGACCTAGACCCGGAAGGTGCTATCTCTTCTGAAGATATTGAAGAGGTGTGCAAGAGACTTCAGTACAGATTTGATATCAATATGTCTCTTGGTTCTGTTGTTGCAGAGCCTTTCAAGAAATGGCTGGAAGCAGCCAAGGTTGATATCAAACCGTATTTCTGGAACAGATATGAGAGATACATTCGGGGCTCGGGGTTTCCTCCAAGAGTGGTTGCACGGCTGGATGAGGTAACGGACAGGATTCTGGGGTATCTGGAAAATCCAAAAAAAGAGGGAAAGTGGTACCGGAGGGGGCTTGTAGTCGGACATGTCCAGTCCGGAAAGACAGCGAATTATACTGGTTTGGTTTGCAAGGCTGCAGATGCCGGCTACCGACTCATCATCATTATGGCTGGTGTACATAACAATTTGAGAAACCAGACGCAAAAGCGAATTGATGCAGGTTTTGTTGGTATAGATAGCTCCAAAATCCTGGAAAATATTCCTCCTGAACAAAAACTGGCGGGGGTAGGCCTGATAGATGCGGAGCGTAAACCTTCTTCTCTGACTACAAGCACAAAAGACTTCAATAAGGCATTTGCCCAGCAGCAGGTAACCGGTCTGGGCGAGTATAAGGAAGCTGTAGTCCTCGTAATCAAAAAGAATAAGAGCACACTGGAAAACCTGATTGGATGGCTACAGTCACTCAATCGCGCACGTGCCAAGGACCTGATTGACTTTCCAATGCTGCTGATTGATGACGAAGCGGATAACGCTTCTCTCAATACTAACGATCAAGAAAGAAACCCGACTACGATTAATGCCCTGATCAGGGAACTTCTAAGCAGTTTCCATAGACGCTGTTATCTTGGATATACCGCAACTCCATTTGCAAATATTTTTGTCGACCCGGATACAGATGATGAAATGCTGGGAGATGACCTTTTCCCGCGGGATTTTATCGTAAGCCTGGATCCGCCGGACAACTATCTGGGAGCCTCCCAAATTTTCTCCGAACCTCCCAAGTGGAACATGCTTAGAGAAATCAATGACTTTGAGGATCTCCTGCCGCTCAAGCACAAGACAGACGCAAGGCCAACTGAACTACCGCCGAGTCTTCTGGAAGCTATTCGCGTTTTTTTACTGGTTAGGTCAGCACGTCTTGCCAGAGGCCAGACTAAGGATCACAACTCGATGCTGGTAAATGTATCCAGATTTACTGATGTGCAATCACATGTTCGAGGCTTGGTTCTTGACTATCTCGATCGGCTCAGGAGGAGCATTACTAATAATTACCAATTGCCATCTGCGCGGGCTATTGCAAACCCGGAAATGAAATCGCTGCACGACACGTGGAACAAGGAATTCTCTGAGTCAGACCTTTCATGGGAAGAGATACAGCCGCTTCTTCATTCATCTTCCGCACCAGTGCGGGTTGTGGAAGTAAATTCCAAAAGCAAGGAACCGCTCAATTATGAAGAATACGACAGCAGTCTTAACGTAATTGCAGTTGGTGGAATTAGCTTGTCTCGAGGACTGACTCTTGAGGGGCTGACAGTTAGTTACTTTCTCCGGAACTCGATCATGTACGACACACTCATGCAGATGGGGAGATGGTTCGGATACAGGGATGGGTATGCCGATCTTTGTCGGGTCTATATGACTGGAAGCGCAATCTCCTGGTATCAGCATATTGCTGATGCAACAGAAGAGTTGCGGAGTGAATTTCAGAGAATGGAAAAAATCGGATCCAAACCATCAGAGTTTGGACTTGCTGTTCGGTGCCACCCTGATTCACTGATCGTTACTGCAAAGAACAAGATGAGGTCTTCAGCCAAGGTGACACGTAGCGTTAGCCTTTCTGCCCGGTTAGTTGAATCAACTTTGGTCAGGTCCGATCCGAAAGTCATAGAGCACAATCAACGACTGCTTGATTCTGTTGTTGCTGAACTGAATCAACTTAGAACCTCCAGCAAGGAGGGGAATAACCATCTGTGGAAAGATGTACCGTCATCTATTATCAAGGAGTTTGTGAGGGAGTTTGATGATCCATTCCCACTCGGTACGTTAACTCAGCGAGAGCCCCTAGTCGGATACATGGATCGGCTCGATGCTGAAGGGATGGATTCTTGGGATATTGCATTGATGAGCTTGGGACCCAATGAGTCTACAAGTGAAATGGAAATCCAGGGTAAGAAAGTTAAGGCCTTATCCAGAAGCGTGGACAAGCGGGATGAATCTGGGCCTCGAGCTTTCGAAATCAGTGGCTCAAGACGACGCGTAGGTTCAACTGGTGATGAACAGATTGGCGTGTCACCACCGGACGTAGAGGAAATAATCGAAAGGTATAAGGCTGCTGGAAAGAATGCTCCCGACTGGGAATTCAGGCAGGTGCGCCCCAAGCCGTTGCTGATGTTGTACTTGGTTGATTGCAAATTCGATAAGGAAACAATAGCCAAAGGTGTAGTTGCATATGGCATCAGCTTTCCTGGAATGAAGGCTCGAAGAAGGTTTGACGATTTGGTCCAATATCAGGTGAATGTTGTTTGGTACCGAGAGAACTACGGTGATCAGACAGATGAGGAGTCCCCGGATGAATAATCCATGGGATGATGTTGCTCCTCCAAAGTTCGATATCAATGTAAGGCGTGCATCCCCAGATCACCCATATGACTTCTTTTGGGGAAAGGGAGTAGATGGAAAGCTGCTTTTTGTTTTCCAGATGAATGCCGGGTCATCTCTTCCGTCACAGTTGCCAGAAATCCAGGGAGTTGAGCTGTCGGCGTTTCATTCGGACAAGAAACATCTTGTCTTGAGCCTGAAAGAGAAAACGGATTGGGAAATGTTTCTCTCTCTTTGCAGGGATCTTCTTCAGGCAACATGCATGCTTAAATCCGAAGAGTCTGTAGTGCCTGTAATTCTCCGGAGACTGGCAAGATGGCAGCAGTTTCTGTCAAGAGGAAGCAATGGCCTTCTCTCCGAGGCTGAAATAAAGGGATTGATTGGCGAGGTCCTGTTTATGGAAAACAGCCTCACACCAGTTTTCGGAATCGAGGATGCAGTAAGGTTCTGGCAGGGCCCTGAGGGTTATCCGCAGGATTTCAATGTGGGCGATATGGCGATTGAAGTGAAATGCCAATCGGGCGGGTCATCTCCCAATATCCGCATCAGTTCTTTGGAACAACTGAATTCACAGCTTCCAGAAATGTATTTGTATGTTCTGACTTTGGGGAAGGCTGCGACTGGGGATTCTAACGGAATTGATCTTGTTTCCTTGGTATCAAGGGTCAGGGAAAAAATTGTTTGTGAAGCCCCAAATGCCATTGAGCGTTTCAATGATCTTTTGCACGCCTGTCGGTATTCAGATCGTGAGGCTTATCGGGATTATTCATACATTCCTGTGTCTGAGGTTATGCTGAACGTAAGGGATGGTTTTCCAAGGATAAACCTAGATGCGGTTCCCTCGGGTGTCTCCAAGGTAACCTATTCCATTTCTCTTGATGAATGTATGCCATATGAAGGCTACCCATCCTGGTTTAGGAGAGAAGGTTCATGAGTCTTCAAGCCTATTACCATGATCTTAAACAGGACGTGCTGGCCAAATCGTTCGCCGATTCCCATTTTTCCGAAGCCATTTTTACTGAATATTTGGCAGAGAAACTTGGTGATATAGGAGAAGTGGAGAGCTTCGATTATTGCCCTTATAAGAAAACCGGGCTGAGAGTCGATGGATACTCATTTGTCGAACCTGAAAGCCTGTTGAACCTGTTTGTGACCGAATATTCTGTTGCGGAAGAGCCAGCAACACTGATTGGTAGCAAGGCAGAGGAGATTTTTAAAAGGGCTGGAAATTTTTTTCAAAGATCTCTCAAGGCGAAATTTCACATGGATATGGAAGAGAGTTCACCTGGCTTCAGGCTTGCAGAGGAAATTCATAGCCGAAAAGGGTCCTTTGAAAAGGTTCGTGTTTATCTGCTGACTAATATGATTCTCAGCAAGCAGGCCAAGAGCCCTCCACCAAAAAAAATTGAAGGCTTTGATGTTAGTTACCACATTTGGGATATCTCTAGGTTTTTCCGGATTGAATCCTCTGGTCGGGAAAGAGAAGACATCGTTGTCGATTTCCCTAACGGTTTCGGTACATCGATTCCGTGTCTTTCCGCTCACTTGGGATCCAGCACATACAAATCCTATCTTGCTGTGATTCCAGGCGACGTATTGGCAAGGTTATATGATGAATATGGCCAGCGTTTGCTTGAGCAGAATGTCAGGACCTTCCTTCAGTTCAGGGGCAATGTTAATAAGGGCATCAGAACTACCATTCTGAATGATCCAGACATGTTCTTTGCCTATAACAATGGGATTACAGCTACTGCGGAAGATGTTGAAGTCAGAAGAACACCTGATGGCTTTGCTCTGGATAAGATTGTAAACCTTCAGATAGTAAATGGTGGACAGACAACAGCCTCCATATTTACTGCGAAGAGAAAGGACAAGGCTGATTTGGCCAATGTCTTTATCCAGATGAAACTGTCCGTGATTGATCCGGAAAAGTCGGACGAGGTGGTTCCGAAGATTTCAGAGTATGCGAACAGTCAGAACAAGGTAAATGCTGCGGATTTTTTCTCCAATCATCCTTTCCATATACAGATGGAAGGATTCTCAAGGCGAATATGGGCGCCAGCTGCAGAAGGATCACAGCAAGAAACACATTGGTTCTACGAAAGGGCACGTGGCCAGTATCTGACAACCCAGTCGGACATGACGAAGGCGGAGCAGAAGCAGTTCCTAATTCAGAATCCGAGACAGCAGATGTTCTCGAAAACAGACCTCGCAAAATTCATCAATACGTGGGCCGGGTTGCCACATATTGTAAGCCTTGGTGCCCAGAAGAATTTCGCGAAATTTGCTGGTGATGTCGGTAAACAATGGGACAAAGATAGTAAGCAGTTCAATGAGCTGTATTTCAAACAGCTGATTGCAAAGGCGATCCTGTTCCGGCGAACAGAGAAACTCGTTATGCAACAACCCTGGTATGAGGGGGGATACAGGGCCAATATTGTAACCTACACACTGGCCCTTCTTGCTAAAAAGGTAGAACAAACTGGCAATGTCATGTGCTTTGAAGAGATATGGAAGAAGCAGGCCCTATCTGATGCGACTGAAAGTCAGATTGCCGAACTCGCTTCTGTTGTTCACAGCACTATTACGGACACACCAGAGAACGTCTCCAATATTTCTGAATGGTGCAAGAAGGAAATGTGCTGGAAAAATGTTCTTGATCAGGATGTAGATCTTTCTCCTGTTTTTATCATGGAACTCCAGATGAGGGAGGCGATGAAAGAAGTTGAGAAGGATGCACGAAAGGTTCAGGAAATTGATGATGGGATTATGTGCCAGAAACAGGTGATTGACTATGGAGCAGATGCTTGGAGACAGCTCAAGTCATGGAATGTGATAAAGCGAGTTCTTTCAGAAAAGGAGATAAGCATACTTTCCATCGCTACAAATATTCCCAAGAAGATTCCGTCGGCTTCTCAGTCAGCGATATTGATTCAGGCATTGCATCGTGCCAGAGATGAAGGGTTTTCCTTTTCAGATGATGACTAGCTGAATTAAACAGAGTTCTTGATGACACCAAATACTATTTGGGCAATTTTGCTGGCCAGATAGGGTGGTACTGCATTCCCCACTTGGGTGTACTGATCGGTTCTTCCTCCAACAAAAAAGTAGTTGTCCGGGAATGTCTGAATTCTCGCTGCTTCCCTTACGGTAAAACTCCTGCACTGGCTTGGGTCATAATGGATAAAGTAGTGCCCATCCTTTGAAATATGGCTGGTAATGGTTGTGGCACATCGGTTGGCTGTTTGTACCCTAAACCTGTCGGCAAACTTTCCGCTTTCCCAGTTCTTGTGATCTGGGGTCAGGGTTTCTGGGAAATCAGCCGCTTTGGGAGATCGATCGTTCACAAGACCATATGCTGAACAGTAAAGATACCGGGCCAAGTCAGCTCCCATGTGTCCACGGGCTTCATGGTTACATACTCCTGACCATCCCGACGGATCCCTGTACCATGAAGAAATGTGATGATCAGACTTAATGCCTTGGGTGTTGCATACATTCCAGCTACTTCCCCTTGTCAGGGATTCGCTGCTGATTTTTTCAATTGCCGATTCCATTGTCTCTGCCACATTTGCTGTTCCATAGCGGCGGAGAGAAGAAATCGTTCGTGTCGATTCCTGAATGATCCTGTTTCTCCATACTTCTGTGTTGTCAGTTTCTTTCGAAAGGCCACTACGGAGCCTAGGCAGGTCTATAAGTACGTCTTCTGACGTCAGGAAGCCACATTCAAGGGCAAGGAGGGATGGTGTTACTGTTGCAGCAATATCAGATCGTATTCCAAGCAGGATGACTCGATGTCTTGCCTGTGGAATGCCATACATTTCTGACCTTATAATGAAGGAGCGAGGATCAACAGGATCAGACAGGGGCTCGACGAGCGAGAAGATTTCGTATTCTCCTCCAACTGCATTCGAGTCGATAGCCTTTCCCGGAAGTCGGAGGTCCTGCAGTATTTTCGGGAATATTTTTTCGCCATTCACCTTGGCGGAAATCATCCCCTTCACATTCTCCATGACAAAAACGGCAGGACGGAATCGGGAAATGATGTTCAGGTATTCCTCATATAGGAAGTTTCTGTGATCGTTTTCCGGCTTGTATGACTTGTTACCGGCGTTTCTAGATCTCCCAACCAGGGAATAGGCTTGGCATGGGGGGCCTCCAATCAGAACCCAGTTTCCCGGATTTGTACCTAGTGCCTTTTCAATGGTCGCTTCTATCTGCGCATTGTTCTTGCCAAGTTCAAACTGTCTCGCCTCTGCTGCCGCAGCTTCTGCCTGTTTGCGAACGTGTCTGAGTTTGTACAGTTGATCTTGTGGGTGCTTTCCCAGTTTTCCTGCCAGATAGTCGTAGTACTCTTTAGGTGCACATCCCTTGTCGAATTGCCTGTAGAATGCTCGCAGCTGTAATGTGCTGTGTGCACTGGCTTCCTTCTCTACAGACAAGGCAATTCTGAACGGTTGATCACCATTTCCTGCCTCGTATGACGAGAACCCCTCACCAAGGCCACCAGGTCCTGCGAAAAGGTCTATGATTTTTACATGATGATCCATCAGCGCAATCTACCAGGGAAGTGGGCGTGTGCCAGGATGAATTGATATGGCAGATATAGTTGATTCCAAGACCCGGTCCCGGATGATGTCTGGAATTCGCGGGAAAAATACCAAGCCTGAAATGATTATCAGGAAGGCTCTTTTCAAACGGGGATTCAGATACCGCATTCACTACAAGGAACTCCCTGGAAAACCAGATATTGTGTTCCCGAAGTACAGGGCGGTCGTTTTTGTTCATGGCTGTTTCTGGCATGGACATGACTGTCATCTTTTCAAGTGGCCAAAATCTCGTGCTGATTTCTGGAAGAAGAAGATAGAAACAAACCGTGAAAGAGATATCCGCAATAGAGAGGCGTGTAAAAAGAAAGGTTGGAGAGTTCTGGTTATTTGGGAGTGTGCATTACGGAATCAGTCCGAGTCTCAAGTGCAGAGTCTAATCGCCAGTATCGAGAGTTGGATTAGGTCAGGTCAGGGAAATCAGATTTTGATTGGATCTTAGGAAGGGAAGATCGATTGCTGGCTTTCTCAGCTCCCAAAGATTTTCGAGAGTTTCAAATTTAATTTGAACTGGTGAATTCTGAATTCGATTTACACAATCCTCGAACCATTCGTCAAATGTAAGGTTTAAATCTTTAGATTTTCTGAATCGTATGAGGTTAATGGGAATCCCGTATACCTCCGATGCTATTCTGAACCTTACTATCTGTGACTCTGAAAGGGCATGTGAGTCTCTCTTAACCTCAATGGCAGCCAGCTCCTTAGAATCATAAAGAATGACATCGGTGAATCTGTGGTTGCCGTGCCATCTGTTCGGCCTTTTATTTGTAACGATTTGTGGAAGAAGAATTCTAGCGATCTCATTTTTCACGTTATTATGAAGTTCATAATTATCGATCAAAGCAAGTTTCCTAGTTGCATCAATTAGTATTAGAGCAGCTAAGCTCTCAAAGCTGCCCTTTTTGGAATTGCGCATATATTGTTCTACGTAAGCGAGCTCCTCATGCAGGATGACCGAATGCTGATACTTGTGGAAAATCTCGCGCCACATTTTGTGATCTGAGTAATATGTAATCATCTTATCAGAGTAAAATAAGTCAACCAACTTGATTATGAATGGTAAATCGTCATTTTTAATTACTTTCATTGGGCGATGGTTCATGTTTGGTTCCTTCGCTTTCATATTATGTAAGGCTAATGAGCAATGACCCATGATACAGATTTCGGCGGCTCATAAAAAGGCGTAAGTTATTGAAATATTGGTGGTATTATAGTACCACCAAGTTCATGGATGCTTGCTATATTTAATGGGGCATGAGTGTGAAGAAGTGGTCTTGGTGGCCTGGACTATCGTGTGGTTTCAGTGAATGAATTCTGTAAAATTTATTTATTTTGTTCGTCTATATTGTCTTCATTTATATATTTTTTCACTATATTTTCTGCTTTCGGATGCGCATATCTTTTCAACATCTGAAGAGTTTTATGTCCTGTAACTTCAGCAACCTCAATCATATTTAAGTTGCGTTCGAAAAGACGGCTTGTCGCTTCATGCCTGAGATCATGAAAGCGGAGATTTTCGATGCCGGCACGTTCACATGCCCTTATAAATGCTAGTTTCAGTGCGTTGTCTGAAGACTCAATAATAGGGCCCTCTGGCTTTCTGATTGCTGCAAGAAGTTCGATTGCCCGAGGGAAAAGGGGGATTTCGTCAGGCGCATTCTTGTTATCTGATATTTTGTCCGGCATGTAGATAATTTGCTTGGCGAAATCTATATTCTCCCAGCGCATCTGCAGCACTCGCCCTTTTCGCTGGCCTGTTTCTAGGGCCAAAATGACAGCTGGTTCCAGCCACTGGTTTTTTGATTCCCTACAAGCTTTGAGAAGGCGGTTTTCTTCATCGTCTACAAGTCTACGGTTCCTGCTATTGTTTATTTTCGGCTTGCGAACCAGCTGGACCGGATTCTGAAGGGTTTCCATGCCCCATTCTTTTCGTGCTGTATTGAACAGATGTGAGAGTAGGGCGAGTTCCTTCTGGATGGTTGAAGCGGCTTTCCCTTCATTAATGCGGATATCCCGGTACTGAGCGATGTCGGAGCCGCGGATGTTCCCAATAAACTTGGATGCAATCGGATGCCTGGCAATTACCCGGGCCTTGTTGATCTCTTCCCGGTGACCTTTCTTGTGAATGGATACCTCGTTCAGGTATCGCTCGAGGCACACGTGAAGGGTGGTTGATTCGGATTCCCGGGTATCACGCCAGGCTCCGGTATCCATCTCCCGCTCAATCTTCCGGGCCCAGGCTTCGGCGTCCTTCCGGGTTTCGAATGTCTTGCTCTGCTGTGGGTGTCCCTTGCGCCTTATAATGGCCTGCCACTGGTACTGGCCACGCTTGCGGATTGTCGCCATGTCACACCTCCGGGAAGGTTAGTGTGACAAAATTGTGCCAAAAGGGGAAATCGCAGGGTGTTCTGAGGGGCGAGAATCGCGTAAGTGGTTGAAAAAAGATGGTGGCCAGGGACGGAATCGAACCGCCGACACGGGGATTTTCAGTCCCCTGCTCTACCAACTGAGCTACCTGGCCGTCACCCGCTTACGTGTCAGGGCGCGATTTATAGGGGGAAAGCGCGTCGGATGCAAGCACGAATGCGGTTGGTGTGCCCGGAGGCATGAAAAAAGCCGCGCGGATACTCCACGCGACCTTTCGAGATGAGCCCCGATTATGGCTTCAAATGGCGCTCCCCGACCGGATGCATCACCGCATCCGGTCGGGCTTCTCGAATATCTTCAGAAACTGACGCGGTAGTGCGGATCCAGCCAGCATTTCGGCAGGCCTTCTCCCGAAGGGAAGGCCAGCTTGGTCTTGTTGACCTTCACCGGATCGCCTTCTTCTTCTCCCGCCTGATATCTGACGGTGACCTGTTCGGAGGTCGGATCAACCACCTCTTTCAGATCGACTACCTCGACAAGATCATTGGTCTCCGAATCCTTCAGAAACATAGCCGCTCCTCTCTCTTCGTGATAATTCCCTCCCCAATAAGTAAAGCAGTGTGCCGGTTGGCTGTCCAGACTGCGGGGTCACGGGATCTCAATCGTTTTTGGCGAACACATGCCGGCGGTAGTAGCGCAGCTCCTCGATCGATTCGCGGATGTCGTCGAGTGCCAGATGTGCGCCCCGTTTTTCCGGGGCGGGCAGCTCTGGATACCAGCGCCGCACCAGTTCC
>Ga0209918_1001192_pt1 | contig 14597 bp, 12 predicted proteins | sample SalPonD_shore_MG_FD_185712 | JGI IMG/M metagenome (GOLD analysis project Ga0209918, IMG submission 185712) | Salt pond soil microbial communities from South San Francisco under conditions of wetland restoration - Salt Pond MetaG... | ecosystem: Environmental > Aquatic > Marine > Intertidal zone...
ATCCTCCCAGGGTCGCATTGTGCTCCACCGTCACGTGGCCGGCCAGGTTCACCGCATTGGCCAGAATCACGTGATCTCCAATCAGGCAGTCGTGTGCCACGTGCACGTACGCCATGATCAGGCAATCCCGCCCGATGACCGTTTTCTTCCGGTCCTTGGTGCCCCGGTGAATGGTGGCGTACTCCCGGATGATCGTATTTTCACCGATTTCCGTCAGCGTCTCCTCGCCCCCGAACTTCAAGTCCTGGGGCACCTCGCCGATGACCGCGCCATGGAATACCTTACAATTCTTCCGGAGGATCGTTCCTTCACCGATCACCGCGTGGGCATGAATTTCCACACCACTTTCGATCACCGCGTTTTTGCGGACGATCGAGTACGGCCCGATGCTGACATTTTCTCCTACTTCACTCGATTCATCGATGATGGCTGTGGGATGGATACTCAAAACTCACTCTTCCTGTTCAACCACCGAGGCGCTCAATTCCGCTTCCGCAACCACCTGTCCGTCCACGTACGCCTTCCCCTGCATCTTGCAGATGGACAACCGGTACTTCAGCAATTCCAGCTCCAGCCGGATTTGATCCCCGGGGACAATGGGTTTCCGAAACTTGACTTTATCAATCGAGGTAAAATACACCAGCTTGTTTTCCGGATTGTCCACCGTATTCAACAGGAGGACCCCACCGGCCTGGCCCATCGCTTCCAGCACCAGCACGCCCGGCATAATCGGTTTCCCCGGGAAATGCCCCTGGAAAAACTGTTCGTTGATGGTCACGTTTTTGATGGCGGTGACCCGTTTCTCCGGTTCCAAGTCCAGAATCCGATCCACCAAGAGAAACGGATACCGGTGCGGTAAAATCCTGGTAATGGCATTGATATCAAAAAAGTACTCGCCGGCCTGCTGGCCCTGGTACTTCTCCCGCAGCAACTGGCGCTCATATTCCTTCTTCACTTTCTTCACCAGCTCCACGTTGGCCGCGTGGCCGCTGCGGGCGGCGATGATGTGCCCCTTGATAGGCATTCCCAGCAGCGCCATGTCGCCCAGCAAGTCCACCACCTTGTGCCGGACCGGCTCGTTATAAAACCGGAGGGTTTTGCTGTCCAGGATCCCGTTATTCCCCAGGGTGATGTCCGCTTCGATTTTGAACAGGCGCTTCAGCCGGTTGAATTCGGATTCGTCAATCTGGCGATCCACGATGACAATGGCGTTGTCCACGTTGCCGCCCTTGATCAGGCCCTGCTCTTTCAACTCCTCCACTTCGTGGAGGAAACAGAACGTCCGGGCGGGGGCGAATTGTTCGGCAAACTCGTCCTCCAGGGAATACAGGGCGGTGTATTGGGTCCCCAGGTGAGGATTCTTATAATCGATCATAAAGGTGATCCGGAGCCGGTCGGACGGGAGCAGATGCACGTCCACTTCCCGGTCCGGGTCCGAATAGGTAATGGTTTTATCGATCTGCAACTCGTAGCGCTCTTCATCCTGCTCCCGGAAACCGGCTTCCAGCAACGCGTCCACGTAGGGTTTGGAGCTCCCGTCCATCACCGGGGGTTCCGGGCCGTCCAGTTCGATGAGCACGTTATCGAGCTGCAGTCCGGCCAGAGCCGATAAGACGTGCTCCACGGTATGCACTTTGGCCCCGTTCGCCTGAATCGTGGTGCCCCGGGCAATATCCACCACGTGATCGATATCCGCCCTGATGGCAGGCGCGTTTTCCAAATCCGTGCGTTTAAACTGAAATCCGGTGTTCACCTCCGCCGATTTAAAAGTCATCTTGCAGGGTTCGCCGGTGTGCAGTCCGTAGCCTTCTATTGAAATAGGATTCTGTATCGTCCGTTGCTTACTCACGTATCGCTATCTTTCCGTGTTATCAGCTTCTCCAGATTCCGAAGTCGTCGGGCATATTCCGGAAGTTTTCGTATATGGATTTTCTGTTTCTTTTCTTCGGTGTGGGGAATGGCGGGAAACCCGGAAAGGACCTGGCCCGCTTTCACATCTTTGGTGACCCCTGCCAGAGAAGCAATCGTCACCCGATCGCCGATCCGGATATGACCGGCGATACCGGTCTGTCCGCCCACCGTCACGTAATCCCCCAGCTCCGTGCTGCCGGCGATCCCCACCTGGGCCACGATGAGACAGCCCTTGCCCAACTTCACGTTATGGCCGATCTGAATCTGATTATCCAGCTTCGATCCCTCCCCGATCACCGTCTCCCCTAACGCGGCGCGATCGATGGTACAGTTCGCCCCGATTTCCACGTCATCTTCAATGCGCACCCGGCCCACCTGCCGGATTTTCTGGTGCGTCCCTTCGTGGAACGTAAACCCATACCCGTCACTGCCCACCACCGTACCGCTGTGAAGAATCACCCGGTTGCCAATCCGGGAGCGATGGTAGATATTGACATCGGAATGGATGTAACAGTGGTCACCGATGACCGTGTCCCGGCCGATAGTGACATGACTTTTAACGACGGTATGATCCCCGATAATTCCTCCCGCTTCAATGACGGAGTACGGCCCGATGGTCACGTCCTCCCCGATCTGAACAGAGGAATCTACAATGGCGGTCTCATGAATTCCAGTAAAAGTCTCCGGGAGCGGAGGGCGAAAAACATCGATGAGCTGTTTGACGGCGAGCTGGGGATTCCGGACCGTCACCCGGGGGGTAAAATCCCCGTCATAGTCAGCCGGCAGCAGGACCGCACCGGCCCGGGTGGTGTCCAGGTAATGCAAATATTTACTATTCCCAACGAAGGAAATGGTATCCGGGGTCGCCTGCTGTATTTCCGCGATATCCCGGATCACAAGTTCAGGTGAACCGCCGTGCAGTTCACCTGAAACTATTTTGGCAATTTCTGCGAGGGTTAATTTCACAGAAGTCGTCGATCGGATTGCGCTCGGGTTTTAGGCTGCCAACTTAAATTGAAATTGTCTATTGGGTGGTAGAGGTCGCCTTATTCGCACGGCGCAGTTCGTAAAGCACGTCGGCGGTGATGTCGTGTTTTTCCTCGGCGTACAGAATGTTACCGGCCGCCACATCCAGCACATAGTCATATTCCCCGCTGGTCGCAATTTTCTGAATCGCCGTATTGATTTTCTGCATAATCGGCCCCAAAATCTGCTGCTGCTTGTTGTACAACTGTCCCTGGGGTCCCACGTTTTCCATCTGAAATTGTTGAATCTTCTGCTGCAGAGACTGCATTTCCTGCTGTTTCTGGCGGCGGCGTTCTTCGCTCATCACAAATTGCTGCCGCTGGAACTCCTGCTGTAAACTGTCCAGTTGGGTGGTCATCTGCGAATATTGCTGATCCAGGCTCTGCGCTTCTTCGTTGATTTTTTGCTGGGCCTCCCGGGCGTTCTCCCATTCCTGCATAATGCGATCTGAGTTCACATAGCCAATCTTGAGCTGCCCGAATGCAGGCACACTTAAGAGTAATGAGAGACCAAATAGAACAGCCAGCCTAGCGTTCCGCTTCACGCGATACCTCCTTGTCTTTCTGAATAGTATTGTACTAGGTTATAATAATGAATTAAAACGACCGTCCAAACACAAAATGTGTCTTCCAGCCAGAGGGCGTGCCGCCGGCCACCAGCGGATCAAACCCGTAGCCGAGGTCGATGCCCAGCATTCCCAGCATGGGCATGTACAGCCGCGCCCCCACACCGGCCGAACGCTTCAAGTCGAAGGGATTAACACTTTGCAAATTCAGAAACGTGTTGCCACTCTCGAAGAAGGCCAGACCATAGGCGGTGGGATTATCGGACACCTGGAACCGGAGTTCCAGTGAATATTTAATCAGGGCCCGCCCCCCGATGGTATGGCCGCCGGCGGAAACGGGGCCCACGGCCTGCTCGTCGTACCCCCGCAGCGCCGTCCCCCACACCAATCCTTCGCCCCCCATGTAGAACAAGTCATCATACGGGATCACCGAATTGGGGTGCAGTCCCTTCATTGCTCCCAGTTCCACATCCGAATAGAGCACGAACTTCCAGGGGAGCGGACTGAACCATTCCGCCTGGAATTCATGCTTGTGATATTCCTCGTTCCCGCCCAGCGGGCCGCCGGACAGGGTTGTTCGCCAGGTCACCCGGGATCCGCTGGTAGGAAATTCCGGCCGGTCCCGGCTGTCCCGCTGGATCACCTGGCTCACCCGGATACCGTAGGTGGGGTTCACCCCGTACGGATTGTAGTATTGGAAATAGCTGGAATCCTGGATGGCGGTGTAATACTTGGAATCAGCATAGATGGACCAGTTGCCGCGAAAATAGTTGTCGGGCCAGCGAAACCGGTGACCGATGGACAGGGAAATCCCCCGGCTGGTATAATCAAACGGCAGATAGTACGAGGTACTCGCACCCCAGAAATAGTCGCCGGTGCCCGATCCCCTTTCCGAATAAAAGATGTTAAAGCCGATGGGATTGGGCCGGTTCCAGGGCCAGGGCTCATTAAAGGAAAAATTAAAGGATTGCAGGTACCGGCCGCGCTGGTAATTCAATCCGATTTGCTGCCCGTTCCCCAGGAAGTTATTGAACTCCAACCCTACGCTTCCGAGTAACCCGTCCCGCTCACTATACCCGATGGAGGCATTCGCCCGGTCGGTCTGCTTTTCCTCCACTTTGACCTGCAAATCCACATTTTTGTCGTCCACCGGGATGACGTCCGGCACGATGTTGGAAAAATAGTTCAGGATGAAAACTTCCCGCTGGCTCCGGATGAGTTTTTCCTGGCTGAAGATATCGCCTGGGAAAATCTGTAATTCCCGCCGGATGACGTCCTCTTTGGTCTTGGTATTCCCGACGATATTAATTTTCCGGACATTCACCTGGTAATTTTCCTGCACCTGGAAGCTCACGTTCACCCGGGTAGACCCCACGGGCACTTCCTGCGGCTGCAACTGAAAGTAGAGGTAGCCCCGATCCATATACAGTTTTTGGATGTTCTGCATCCCGGTTTGAAATTCGTCCAGGTCGTAGGTGTCGCCGGGCTCGATGCCCAGCACCCGTTGCAGCTCCGCATTGGTGTATAACGTGTTGCCCGTCCAGGAAAAATCCGCGTAGGTGTAGACCGGCCCTTCGTCCAGCCACAGATCCACAAACATGTGTCGCTTGGCGGGATCATAATAGACGGAATCCCGGGTGATTTCCGCATCCCGGTATCCATTGGATTTATAGAAATCCGTTACCGTCTGCTCGTCCGACTCGAGGTTGTCAGCAGAATAATCCACCTTCTGGAAGAGCTTCCACCAGCGTTGTTGTTTCACGTTTTCCATCTGATGGCGCAGCTTCCGGTCCGAGAACGCCTCGTTCCCATGGAAGGCGATCTCCCTGATCTTCACCTTTTTCCCTTCCGTAATGCGGAAGGTCAGGTCTACGTACCGCTCCCGGTCCGGACTGGGCTGCAGTGTCGTATCCACCTGTGCCAACAGAAAATTTTTATCCTTGTATAACGACTTGATTTTCTTGGCTGCCTGGTGAATGTCATAATCGCTGAGCACCTGGCCGGGCAGAAGATCCAGTTCCTCCTTAAACTTACTGTCTTTGATCTTCTTGTTCCCTTCGAAATACACGGTGCCCAATCGCGGCCATTCTTTCACCTGGATCACCAGGTAGACCCCGTCGGCCGTCCGCCGATCCATCAGGATGTCCACATCGGAAAACAGACCGATATCATAGACTCGTTTGATGGCTTTCTGGATGGTTTCCGCATACAGCGATTGATCCACCCGCAGGCCGGAATTGGCAATAACTTGATCGGCACTGGCGGTTTCGTTCCCCTGCACCGCCACTCCCAGCAAGCGATACTCCTCTTGGGCTGGGGTTTGCGCGTATCCGGCTGATGCCAGGATCCCGACCAGCCCAGACAACAAGAGGATATATATGAGTACACGTCGAACAGAACGACTTGAAAATAATAATTTTTGCATAGAAATATTTATTGCTCTACTAATAACTGTTGGTTATCACCTATTTGCTCGCTGACCTTTCCGAACCGCCGCTCTCGACTCTGATAATCCAGAATCGCCCTGTAGAGTTCCTCTTTACGAAAATCCGGCCAGTAGACTGGAGTAATATATAATTCGGTATATGCTATCTGCCAGAGAAGGAAATTACTAATCCGCGACTCACCGCTGGTCCGGATCAGGAGGTCCGGGTCGGGGACGTCTGCGGTGTAGAGATACGTACTGAACAGCTTTTCATCGATATCCTCCGGAGTGCATTTCCCCGCGGCGATGTCGTGGTACAGCCTGACCATGGCATCCAAAATCTCCTGACGGCTCCCATAATTCAACGCCAGATTCAATCGCAACCCGGAGTTCTCCCTGGTCCGTTCGATGGCTTCTTCCATCCCCAGTTTTGGCTGCGGAGGCAGCTCTTCCAGGTCCCCCAGCACCGTCAGCCGCACGTTATTTTTCATGAGGTCATCGACTTCTTTGCGGATCGTGCGGAGCAGCAGCCGCATGAGCGCAGACACTTCGGTGGCGGGCCGGTTCCAGTTTTCAACCGAGAAGGTATACAACGTCAGCGCCTCCACCCCCAAGTCACCGCAGGCACGAACCACTTCCCGCACCGAATTGATGCCCTCATTATGACCGGCCACCCGGGGCAGACTACGTTCTTTTGCCCACCGGCCGTTGCCATCCATAATAATGGCTATGTGTCGGGGCAACCGATCATGCTTCAGAATTTTGTCTTTTAAAACCTGTATCTCGTCTGTCATAGTTGCCTGTGGGTGTTCGCATGTATTGTACCGAATTTATCTGGAATGCCCAAAGAAGTCAAGGTAAAGGACCGGGGGCATCTTTTCGTCACGGCCGGTTGGGACTTTCTGCGCGTCAGGATAATCGATACACTCCCACTGATTCCTGTTTCCGTAAATACCTCTTTTTATTCGACGACTGCTTCTAATTGTTCCCCTAAATTCTTGGCGATTTCCAGGAACGCCTTGGCGGCGGCGCTGTCAGCATCGCCGAGTACCAGGGGCTGCCCCAGGTCGCTGGTCTCCATGACCGCCGGGTCCAGCGGGATCCGCCCCAACAGAGGCACCCCCAGACGCATACTTTCCTTCTCCCCGCCCCCGCGGCTGAACACGTCGGTGGGTTCCCCGCAATGCGGACACCGGAAATAGCTCATGTTCTCGACGATCCCCAGAACCGGGGCGTTCACTTTCTTAAACATGTTCGCCCCCCGCTTCACGTCCTGCAGAGCCAGCTCCTGCGGGGTGGTGACAATGATCGCTCCGGTAATGTCTATCTTCTGCACCAGCGTCAGCTGAACGTCCCCGGTTCCGGGCGGTAAATCCAGCACCAGATAATCCAGTTCTCCCCATTCGATGCCGTTCAGAAACTGATCCACCATCTTCGCCACCATGGGCCCCCGCCAGATCACCGGGGAATCATCCCCCAGAATATTGCCGAAAGACATCAGCTGCATGCCGTATTTTTCCAACGGGGCAATTCGTTCATCTTTGGTCAGATACGGTTGATCCGTGATCCCAAACAGGGTAGGGACACTCGGCCCGTAGATATCCAGATCCAGCAAACCGACCCGGTTGCCCTGCTGCTTTAAGGCCGCGGCCAGATTGGCAGCCACCGTCGACTTGCCGACCCCGCCCTTCCCGCTGGCTACCGCGATCACGTATTTGATTCCGGGAACCGCGTGGTGATCCGCCCAGGGATCGGCCTGGCTGAACTGGGCCGCTCCGCCTCCGCCCTGGCTTCGGGGCACGCCGGACGATTCACTCATCGGGTCAACAATGGAAACTTCCACCGACTCAATACCCGGCTGCTCTCCCAGTAACTTTCGCACCGCTTGTGCGGTTTGATCTTTCTTCGCCTCGTCAGAGGACGAGATCCGCAGTTCAACCCGGACGGTACCCGCTTCCGCTTTCACGTCACCGACCATCCCAAAGGAGACAATATTTCTACTGAACCCCGGGTAGTTCACTTGTTCGAGCAATTTCATGATATCGTCATGACTCATCGCCGGCATAAACCATCTACTCCTTCCACCTTATTAACAGATCCGGTCGTTCGAATTTCCACACCAGTTGTATTCACAAGATAAAATCAGACCAACAGAGGGATGAATTTGCGAATGAAATGTAATGTCCGGAGCTTTCCGTTTCATCATTGTGCGTGTGGTAGATTGTCATAGGTACTCCCGACCCCCGATGTTGTTCCGTAGTAAAACTTACTCCCGGGCAGCGGTCGTCACCCGGGGTACCGGTACCCGGTACGCAACCACCAGATATCCGGCCAGAAACGCGGTGATGAGACTCAGTAAAAACACTCCGATAAACAGGATCACCTGCGAGGTGAAGCTGCCGGCCAGCGCCACCAGGAGGGACACGGTCAGCCCAATCCAACCGGCCCGCACCAATCCCGGTGCCGGCGGGCTGACTTCTCCGAGCCCTCCCAGAGCTTCCAGTAAATCGTTCGCCCGTTGCGGGATCTCGGACAGCAAGCTCATCAGGAAGGTCAGCAGGAGCCAGCCGCCAACGCCCAAGAGCCGGTGGGCGCCCACCCGACCGCTGGGATAATTTGCCGCCATGTCGAAGCCCAGCAGGATGGTGAGGAATAACCCCAGAAATCCGATCAGAATAAACGGCAGCAACTTTCGGGCTGCGCTCCCTCCGGAGGGTGCCTGCGTCGCAAGTTTTCCCACCTTGGGCATGCTGTATCCGTACCCGATAAACCCCAATAAAACGATGGCGCCGGCCACCAGCACCAGGCTCAGTTTCCAGACAGCAAAAAAGGCAATCAGAATCACTGCGCCGGCAAACCAGATCCACGCACTCCCCTGCAAGCTCTTGACGGACCCGGTGACCGGGGAATCCCCGCCTCGCAGGGCTACCCCAATCCCAAGTAATCCCAGGGAAGCCCACCCCACTAAACCGGCATGGATATGGGCCAGCCGCATATTCTGCGGCACACTGTTGGTCAGGAATCCATGGAGGAGATATCCCCCCAGCAGAAGCGATACTATCAGCGCCAGCGTCGCCAATCCGCCGAACAGCAAGACACCCTTTCGGTCTGCTTTCTCCGCCTGGAGATACCATCGCAGGTATTGAAATGCCCACCAGAAACCGGCATAGTAGACCCCCAGCACGCCGATGACCAAAATCGGCCAGCTGGAAAATCCGAATCCCAGGATGAGGACAAGCACGCCAAGGCTGAGCACTATGTGGATGGCCTTGACAATCCAGTCCTGAATCACAACCGATTCGAGGGAGTAGAAAATCCGAAGGTACAAGCCCATCATGCCCAACGTGAAGGCGCCCAGTATACCCAGATGGACCAATGCAATATGAAAGGAAGAATATGCAAAAATTCCGAACACGCGCATCCCGAAAAGCACGGCGGCACTCAGTGCCGTCAGGAATAAGAACCCGGCGGATGTCCGGTAATATCTCAGCAGAATGGCTGATTTCTGGACGGACAACGGTAGCCCCTTTCGTGTAATTTTTGCATAACGCTAATGTTACCGAACATACCAGACCCTGTCAACTCAAAACTCTGCGGGCCGGTGGCGCCCATACATTCGGCACACCCGCCCCGGACGGATAAAACAGCCCCGGATCCGAACGGGCGGGAGCCCTGCCGATCTACTTCTCTGGGAAGAGAAAGTAAGAGTGTGAATTAGGTCGGTCACTCCGGAAAGAGCCGGGCGCGTGCCCGGCCGGAACAGCAAAAAAAGGAAAGAATGATTGAGGAATAGCACCGTTCGCTAAGAATCAGAACGGCTGGCAATATAGACCTTTCGTTTTCCCCACTTTCGGGCGGTAGTCAGATCATCCAGCCAAATATCCGCCCGCTGGCTGAAACGACGGTTCATGGTGTCATGAACCACCATCGGCTTGACATAGATAACGAATACCGTATCACCGTAGGCGTACATCCCGCTGGGGTTAAAACCCATCCGGTGCATGAGGGCGTTTTCCGCCCGGATCATATCCCGGCTGAGCGCCAGCGTGCCATCCGCGACTTCCGAACCACTGGAGGTGATAAAGGGCGTATCATCCGTCTGCCAGGGATAACTGTTGTAGGCCGTCGCCACGATCTTGCTGATATGGACTTTGCTCATCGCGTCCATATCCCCTTCCATATCCGCCATCACGGAATGGAGGGAATCGATCTTAGATTCCAATTGCTGTTTCTTCTGTAGCAGCGAATCCACATCCTGGGCGTAATTGAAATGCGTGCCGTACATTAGTATGAGAAACAGGAATACCGGTAGCATGAAAAAACCGAATAATAACCAATAAGGATGTTTATTATTCATAAGTTATGCGCCTCCCAGCGTTTTATCTTCATTTTTTAATTTATGTGAATATTACGATTCTAAGAGTAACCGACTGTAAGATAGGTCACATCAGGAATGGAGGATGGACATCCCAAAGGAGAGTGAGGTGAGAAACCGGCCCGATTGCACATGACGGTCTGTAATACCATTGTGTTTATCCATGTATCTGTGGACAACAACGGCTCTCGGCAATTCCTGCTGCCTTTCGTTTTTTCTTGTTGACCGTGTTGTCAGTGTTCGCATCCTTTGCATCTCGTCAATTGCCATATATTCATCAGTCGCGTTTAATTTAATCGATGTGGGTTTAAAATGTCAATGTTTTCGCGAAAAGAAATTATTTTCCCGTTTTTAATCTGCAGTTTCATGCAAGATTTAACAGAGAGTTCCCCGAAAATGGCAGATTTTAAATGGTAAATCCAGGAGATCGGGCTTGCCCGGAGGAGGAAACCGGGTTCACATCCTGCTGACTTGACTAATTTATTAATCCAAACAGAATCGAGCACAGATTCTCCACAGGCCAACCGTGGAGCAAGTTCAAAGTAAAGCGGCCCCGTAACGATTGCCCATCGTATACAAGAGGCGAGTCACCAAATGGTTACCCCGGACCCATAACGTATTTCCGAACGAAGCTCCGGTAATGCGCCCGGCTCGTCCCGTTGAAACGCAGGAGGCCTCTCGGGATTCGCTCCCTTATTGGCCGGAAAGGGAGGCTCTGTGGAGATCCGTTGTTCCTGTAGGCATCTGTGTGCTCTTTTTTTTATGCATTATTCAGGCGCGGACAGATGGGCGGCCAGGCAAAACGCCGGGCCGGGGGGCACGTTTTCCTGACTCTGAAGCCTTCGACAAGCGCCTTCCCCGGGAAGTCCGAATAGGCGGCGGGAGAAAGAACATTGGCGGACCCCCGATCGACAATGCGGGGAACAATTTGCACGGCCCCCGGAACTTCTGCCTCCTTACGTAATTATTATAACCGTGACAAGACTAATGAATGAAACAATCTCAGCGATACAAACGAGAAACGTGCGACCAGAGAGGTGAGTATCATGCGATCAAAAACCGAAGAAGATCGCGCCTTACGCAAGCTGCGACTGTTGGTGGACACTGCCAGTCACGTGTTGGCGGCGCCGCACATCACGTTGGGGGAGACGTTACGTATCATTTATAATACCCGGACCAAAGCGATTTCCATGTTTCCGGATAAAGCGGAAACCTTCGATATGATTTATGGCCGCCGGTTCATCAGAATTCTGGAGCAAAAGGGTTTGTTTTTTAGTTCCCGGATACCATTTTGGAATTAACCGTGAACATCCCGGCCCGATAGAGACAAGACAACAGGACGATGGGTTAAAAAAACACTTGGATTCTCGACAAAGTCATGTTTAGCTTGAGATTTAGAAAATAATGTATGAAACTATCGCAAGCGAATTTAGCAATTGAATCTCGCAAGATACGCCGGTTTCCCAGGTGCTCTGCCCCCGGGGAATTCCGCACTTTGATACACTTGCATGTAAATGCAGAAGGCAGAAAACATTTTCGAGAGGTTTGTCGCTGCTCCGGTCCTATCCGGCTGGACACGACCGGAGAGAATGACAACCTCGGATACGGAAGGCATTGCTCCGGCCGGGACCAGCAAAGGGAGGCCCGGCACGGAGAAAAATATTTTGAAGGAATTTGCACGTCTTGAGTATATGTTTAACACTATGAACGGCATTAGGAATATGTGGGTAGGGGTCATTCGACGTCTCTGCATTATCTGCACCCCGCGCTTCAATATGTTCCCGAGTTACCGTCGTGTTCAGCATGCTTCTCTGAGCAGAGCATCTCATCGTCCCGGTGCGATGGACCGGGGCCCGCTCTTATCACGAGAGGGGATTTTCACCATACCATCATTATTTCCACCGCGACTGATAGCAAAATACGTCTCGGTGGATATATTGACCGGCAGAACAGGAGCGGTTTGCAGCTCCCTTGTTCCTCCAGGAACGCCGGGAAATTTTTGGTGGTACTTGCCCGTAAGCCCCGCCTTTCCAAGACAGCAATCCCTTCAAAATTAGATCGCGGTAATCACCTGCCGGCGGATGCCGGATTCAGGTAAACTACTAATTGGTGCCGGTTGGCGCCTCCTCCCAGCGAATAACCGGTCGAGAACAGGATTCAGAATTGCCATGAAGAAGGAAATATTTATTAACGAGTCATCGGGAGAAACACGCATTGCTATCCTCGAAGATTCCCATCTGGTGGAGTTTTATGTGGAGAAACCGGAAAACGAACGGATGGTGGGAAATATCTACAAGGGCGAAGTCGAAAACATCATCAACGGCATGCAGGCGGCGTTTGTGGATATCGGGCATGATACCAATGCCTTTCTTCCCTTCAATGAAATCGAGGATAATAATTACCCGTTCCCGGGGATGCTGGATGTTGCAGACGATGACGAATCCAACGGACGGCCCAAACGGCGGCGGAATGCGCCTCATCCGGCGCTGAAGTCCGGGGAAGATATTATCGTGCAGGTCATTAAAGAACCCTATCGGGGTAAAGGCCCCCGGGTCACCACCTCCATCTCGTTGCCCGGCCGGTTTATGGTGCTCCTCCCCTACGCCGATCATGTGGGGGTCTCCCGCAAGATCCACAACCGGAATGAAAAGCGCCGCCTGAAGCGGATCGGCTATGAGATCAAACCGGAAAATTATGGGATTATCGTTCGGACGGTTGCCGAGGGGAAGAGCAAAGAAGAATTACAGGGCGATATTGATTATCTCATCAACACCTGGAAGAAGGTGGAGGGAAAGATCAAGAAAGGCTACTCTCCCTGTATCGTGTACAAAGATATGGAGATGGCGAGCAGTATTATCCGGGATGTGTTTACTTCTGATGTGGACCGGGTGGTGGTGGATAACAAGAAGATGTACAAGGAATTACTCGGGTACATTAAAACGACCTCACCTCAGTTGGTGAATAAAATCCACCAGTACACCGGCCACATCCCGATTTTTGAGAAGTACGGCATCGACCGGGAAATCGAAAAATCGATGAACCGGAAGGTGTGGCTGAAAAGCGGCGGCCACCTGGTTATCGAGCACACCGAAGCCATGGTGACGATTGACGTGAACAGCGGGAAATTTATCGGGAAGAAGGATCACGAGCACAATTCGCTCCGGATCAATTTGGAAGCGGCCCGGGAAATCGCCCGGCAGCTGCGGCTTCGGGATATCGGTGGCCTGATCGTGGTGGATTTCATCGATATGCAGGAAGAACGGAATAGAAGCCGGGTGTACAATGAAATGAAAAAGGAGATCCGGAAGGATCGGGCAAAAATCGCGCTGACTTCCATCTCCGACTTCGGACTGATGGAGATGACCCGCCAGCGCGTCCGGTTAAGCCTGCTGCTCTCGACCAGCGAAGAGTGCCCGGTGTGCAAGGGGACCGGCCGGGTCCCTTCCAAGGAATCGATGGTGACCAAAATCGAAAGCTGGATCAAACGGTTCAAATCGCAGTGCAACGAACGCCGGCTTATTTTACGCGTCCACCCCACCATCAGCGGCTACCTGACGGAAGGCACCCGCAGTATCATCCGTCGCCTGATGTGGCAACACATCATGAAGATCGACGTCCAACCCGACGAATCCATCAACATCGACGAATTCCGTTTCATCTCCAAAAAGCGGAAAGAAGACATTACCGATCAATATCGACTTGAAATGGAACAAAAAGGTGCCTAACTTACTATGCTTTTGGAAACTTATTCAATTTGAATGGGAACGTAGGAGTTACCGTCCATGTATGCAGTAGTTGAAATCAAGGGCATGCAATTTAAAGTGCGCCCGGAACAACAGATTCGAGTCCCCAAAACCGAGGCGGAGTCCGGCAGCAAACTGTCGTACGACCGGGTGTTGTTTTTGAATGACGGCAAAAAGCCGGTGGTCGGAACACCGACGGTGAACGGCGCGTCGGTGGAAGCGACGGTCGTCGAACATGGGAAGGATAAAAAGGTGCTGGTGTTCAAGAAGAAGCGGCGGAAACGGTATCAACGAACCCGCGGGCACCGGCAACAATATACTACCATCCAGATCGACAAAATCGTTACTGCCAGCAAAAAGAAGGCCGCCGCCAAAAAGACGGCGCCCAAAAAACCCGAATCCGCCGAGGCAGAAGAGACTTCAAAGGAGTAAACGTATGGCACATAAAAAAGGTGTTGGTTCCTCTAAAAACGGTCGTGACAGTAACGCGAGCCGGTTGGGTGTCAAAGCGTACGGGAATGAATGGGTCTCCGCGGGGAGTATTATCGTCCG
>Ga0209918_1001193_pt1 | contig 14596 bp, 15 predicted proteins | sample SalPonD_shore_MG_FD_185712 | JGI IMG/M metagenome (GOLD analysis project Ga0209918, IMG submission 185712) | Salt pond soil microbial communities from South San Francisco under conditions of wetland restoration - Salt Pond MetaG... | ecosystem: Environmental > Aquatic > Marine > Intertidal zone...
TCACGGTGACGGCAGTCAACGCCCTGACGCTCGACGTGGCGGAGACCACGCTGGTGGCCGAGAGCGGCACCGGCGATGAGACGATCACGTCCTATGATCTGATCGAGCTTTTCCTGCCGATGCCCTTCGCCGTCCAGGTGGGCGACAAGCTGGGCATCTATGCTGGATGCGACAAGCGGCTCTCGACTTGCATCAGCAAGTTTGATAACGTGCTCAACTTCCGAGGCGAGCCGTATGTTCCGGGGCAGGACGAGTTCCTGAACTACCCGAACGCGAGGTAGGAGATAGCGCGTGGCTACCCATGCTCAGATCGTCGAAGAGGCTCGGACTTGGCTCGGCGTCAAGTGGCAGCACCAGGGTCGGACGAAGCACGGTATCGACTGTGTGGGCATCCCCATCATGGTCGGCATGGTGCTGGAGCTCACGACCTACAATCCGATCGACTACCCACGCCGGCCGGATGGGAGCTTCCTGAAGCAGTTCGATGAGCATCTCATCCGCAAGCCTGTGCGGGATGCAGTCGACGGGGACGTTCTGGTATTCTCCGAGAGCGGCCACGTATGCCACTGCGGAATCCACACGACGAAGCATGGCGAGCCGGCGGTGCTGCACTCGCATGCCAAGCGTCGGCAGGTGATCGAGGAGCCGCTGACGCAGGCGCTTTCTGTGATCGGTAAGCCGGTCTTTTGCTACGCCTTTCCGGGGGTTGAGGACTAATGGCCACTCTCGCATTCGGTCTTGCAGGTGCCGCACTCGGCGGCGCGACGGGCATCGGCGCCAACACGGGCTTCCTTCTGGGCTCGATTGTCGGCCGTCTGCTATTCCCGGTTGCGCCGGTCGAGCAGCGCGGCCCGCGGCTGGGCGATCTCAGCGTCTCGTCCTCGGCCTATGGTCAGGCGATCGCGCTGGGCTACGGCACCTTCCGGATGGCCGGCAACATGATCTGGTCGAGCGGCATCCGCGAACAGGAGAACCGGCGCGAGGTCGGTGGCGGCAAGGGCGGTCTGGGCGGCCCCTCGCAGGTGCAGATCACCTACACCTATTTCTCCTCGTTCGCTATGGCTTTCGCTGCCCGCGAAGCTGAAGACGTGATTCGCATCTGGGCAGATTCGAAGCTCATCTATGACAAGCGGAGCACGTCGACGACGCGCAAGGCCGGTCTCAACTTCCGCTTCTATCCTGGCAGCGAAACGCAGCTTCCGGATAGCTTGATCGAGGCTGATAAGGGCGCCGGTCAGGTGCCGGCTCACCGCGGGCTCTGCTACATCGTGTTCGATGACCTCCAGCTCACGGACTTCGGCAACCGTATTCCGAACATCACGGCTGAGATCGCATTCAAGTCGACGACCTCGAACACGCTGCGTGGTTCGAACGACTACACGGTAGCGGAAGGCGGCCTGACCAATGTTGCCGCCACTGACAACTGCGCCATCGACCGCCGCCGGCGTCGCATCTATCTGATCGACGACAACGTGGGCACGCCGAGCATCCTGCGCGTTTATAACTACGACACGCTGAACGAGATCCGGCAGCAGGCGGTGCCGCTGATTAGCGGCGATGCGATCCATGGCCACATCCACGCTGGCCAGGACAGCGGCAAGATTTATGCGCGGCTCGGCGAAGCGAACTCGGGTGCGATCGTCCGTATCGACCCGAACACGCTGGCAGTCGATGCTCAGACCTCCGGCACGGTACTCGGCAACATGCTTCAGTCTGTTGAGCCGGTAGCGATCAACAGCCTTGGCAAGAAGCAGCGGTTCCTCGTCATCAAGAATGATTTCGGGCTGACGGACAACCGGCTCGCACTGCTCGACGCCGACACGATGACTATTATCTCCGGCGAGTTCGCCGGAAGCACGATCACGGACTCGATCCGCGGAATCGTGGCGGCGCCCCCGGTCCTCGGTGACGCGGTGATGTGGGCGTGCAGCAAGGCGGCCGGCAACAGTGATCTCATCGTGTGGAAGATCACGATCGCAGCTTCGGCCAGCAGCTCTACCGGTACGCTTGTGGGCGTGTCCATCTCGCAGGAGGGCACCATTCCGAGCTCGACGTGGAACAACGACATCGCGTCGACCGACGACGTACTCGGTCCCATCTACGATCCCGAAGACGGCGGCCTCATTTTCGCAGTCGGCGTTCTGACGAGCACTGGCACGGTGGCGTTCAAGTGGCGGCCCGGTGATGGCGTAGTTTGGACCTCGGCGCTGGCAAATACGAGCGTGCCCGTCCACATCCAGACGTTCACCAATAGCTCGCAGGTCAGCGATGGACTGATCGGCTGGGCAGATAGCTCGGGGCTGGCTTGCCTGCTCGACACGCGGGACGGCACGGTGCTGGTCGAGAACTTCGATGGCACCACGCTGAACGGCAGCTATAACCCGAGCGGCCAGGGCTTCTTCGACGGCCCGACGCAGAGCGTGGTGAACGTGAAGGGCAGCACGAGCAGTACGTTCGGTCTCGTGCAGCAGCTCTTCCTGAATCGGGCGACGGGTCTCGGCGAAAGCCTGGACTCGATCGTCGAGGACATCTCGTCGCGTGTCGGTCTCGATCCTCTGTCCGATCTCAGTACGACCGAGCTCACCTCCGATACGGTGCGGGGCTACGCTGTTACGCGCCAGATGGAAGCCCGCGCGGCCGTAGAGCCGCTGGCCACCGCTTTCTTCTTCGACGGCGTGGAGAGCGATGACCAGATCATGTTCAAGAAGCGCGGCCGTGATGCGACGCGCACGATCGCCGATACGGATCTGATCGACATCTCGGACCACACCGATGACGTGGTGCAGGAGAGCCGTGTGCAGGAAGTCGAGCTGCCCGAGCGCATCTCCGTGGCGTACTCGGACATCGACACGGATTATCAGCAGGGCACGCAGTCGGTGAAGCGCGTGCGGCAGCCGGTGCCCACGATGCGCTCCTACAACGAACAGACCATCGGCCTGCCGATTGTGTTCACGGCCACCGAAGCTCAGCAGATCGCAGAGAAGCTCCTGTTCACGGCATGGAACGAACGGACGACGCACTCGTGGCGCGCACCGTGGGAGCACCTGGATCTCGATCCCGCCGACGTGGTGAACCTGACGATCGGCAGCGAGACTCTGCGCGCCCGCATCAACAAGGCGACGATGAATCTCGACTTCACCGTCTCGATGGAGAGCGCGACCGAGAACAAGATCACGGTTCTCTCCGACGCGGTGAGCAGCGGGGCTCTTGGCGTGCCGCAGAAGCTCCCGCCGGGTCCGGCGTACACGAAGCTTTTCCTCATGGACATCCCGCTGCTGCGCGATGTGGATGACACCGGTCGCGTGGCCAGCCGGCTCTACTTCGCGATGAACGGCTATGTCGATGGATGGACCGGCGGCGCGCTGTGGGATAGCATCGACGGTGTGACCTTCTCCAATACCGGCAAGAAGGCACTCTCGGGCATCTCCTACGGCACGATCCTCAACTCGCTGCCGGACACGACCGTACCCGACCAGACCGACACCAGCACGGTGCTGGAAGTCGCCATGCAGGTCGGCACGCTTTCCAGTGTGACGCAGACGCAGTTCCTCAACAACGAGAGCGCCGCATTGGTCGGAGATCCGGACTCCCAGAATTGGGAGATCATCCTGTTCAAGGATGCTGTGCAGCAGTCGACCGGCAACTACTACGTCAGCACGATCATTCGCGCCCGCCGCGGCACGGACCCGCAGGTCGGCACGCACACTTTCGGCGAGTTCTTCCTGCTGCTCGATCGTGACACGGTGAACTCGCTGCTGCTCGATACGGCGGACGTAGGATCGCTGCGCTCCTACAAGGGCGTCGGCTTCGATCAGATCGTCGAGGACGCGGACCTGGAGCCGCTCACGTCCACCGGTGCTGATCTGAAGCCCTACGCGCCGTCGCACTTGGCCGCGGCGCTCGACGGCAGCAACAACATCGACTTCTCGTGGGTGCGTCGGACGCGGGTCGGTGGCGCACTCCAGGACGGCACGGGCACGGTTCCGCTGGCCGAGGACAGCGAGTCCTATGAGGTCGATGTCAAGGACGGCCCCAGCGGTACGGTGCTGCGCACCTTGACTTCGAGCAGCCCCACGGTGCAGTATGCCAATGCTGACATCACCACCGACTTCGGCTCGGTGCCGGCCACGATCACGTTCGAGGTTTTCCAGATGAGCGCCCAGGTCGGACGCGGATTCGGCCGCGAAGAAACGATCACGCTCTAGGAGGAGCAGATGACCGACAACCTCACTCTTTCGCAGGTCTCGGCGAGCCAGAACAACAAGGAAGTCACCATCAACGACAAGGGTGGTGAGATCGACGCTGCGCTGACCGAAGTGGTGACGCTCACGATCGACAACACCAATGCCGGCACGGTGACGCAGGCGCAGCTTCAGCGCGCGGCGATGCTCCAGATCGACCCGGATGGGACGACGCCCCCGGATGCCGCCATCACGATCACCGTGGGCACGGCGTTCAAGCGCGGCAACTTCGCAGTCTTCAACAACACGTCCTTCGATGTGACCGTCGAGGTGAGCGGCCAGTCAGCCACGCCGCCGACTGTTCCCGCCGGCGAGGTCTTCATGGTCAACCTCGACGGCACTGACGTGCGCTCGGCCGGCGGTGGTGGCGGCGGGGGCACCAGCTACTACGATGTACCGATGGCTTACTCGGGTGGGCCGCCGACGTCCAGCGAAGTCATGACCTCCGTCATGATCGCTCGGCAGGTCACGTTCCCGGCGAACTTTTCCGGCAGCTACGGCAACATCGGAACAAATCCCACCGCTACGTTCGACATCGACGTGCGGGACGACGGCGCCTCGATCGGCACCATCTCGATCTCGACGTCCGGCGTCTTCACCTTCACGACGAACGGTGGCACGCAGAAGGTCGTGGCCGCGGGTTCGCTGCTGGAGTTCATCGCGCCGGCCACCACTGATTCCACGGCCGCGGATATGATCGCCACGCTGGCGGGGACGGCGGCCTGATGCTGCTGAACACGCTCAGCTTCAAGGGCCAGCTCGGCTACGGTTCCGGTCCTCCGCCGATCACGTCGGGGCCGACGCTCGATGCCAATCAGATGATCGCTCGCGATCTGACGAACGGCTGGGACCTCTACGACAAGAACGCTGGTGTCGATCCGGGTACGTCACCGCACTCGCTGGTCAAGCTGGCCACCGCGCTCATTCTCATGGATCGTAAGGGCTCCGTGCTCGATAGTGAGTCGGCCACGGTGGTCTCGGGTGATCTTGTTGCCGGCACGAGCGCACAGCTTCAGGCCGGCGATGTGCTGACGTGGCACGAGCTGCTGTTCGGGCTCATCGTGCCGTCCGGCAACGATGCTGCGGAGACGATCGCTCGCGTGGTCGGTGACTACATCCAGACCCAGGACGGTGGCGCCACGGGCGGCAAGACGCGCTTCGTCCAGGAGATGAATCTGCTCGCGGGTACGCTGGAGATGAACGACACGACGTTCACGAGTCCGAATGGCTATCCGGATGCGAACGATCGGTCGACGGCTCGCGATCTTGCGCGGCTGGCTGAAGCTGCCTTCAACAACTCGACGATCCGCGCGGTTGCCGCCACGGCTTCGCACACCATGACCATCACGGGAGCGAATGCGCGCACCTACGCGGTGACGCACACGTCCGAGCTCATCAACGACGACAATGTGCTCGCGATCAAGACCGGTGGCGGCGCCGCATCCGGCGAGTTCCACCACTGCATGCTGTGGCAGGCGCCGAACGGTAACGAACTCGTTCTCATCAACATGAACTCCGTTCTCTCCGGCGACCGCTTCATGGACGCCCGGTGCCTCGCCTATCAGATCGTCGAGGACTTCGACTACCTGACCTCGGGTGTCAGCGTCGGCACGGATGCGAGCTTCGCGAGTGTCGTGCTGCTCACTGGTGCTGATTCGGGTTTCGTCGACGAGAGCTCGGTCGGCCGCACGCTCACCTCGCACGGCAATGTGGCGGCCAGCACCAGCTCGCCGCTCGTGGGCACGGCCTCGTATCTCTTCGATGGTGTCGGCGACTATATCTCGGCGGCTGACGCGGCGGACCTCAGCTTCTCCGGCGACTTCACGGTGGAGTTCTATATGTCCGGTCCCGGCTCGGAGCCGAGCGCCTACAAGGCATGGATTTCGAAGTGGGACACGACCGGCAATCAGCGTGAGTGGTCGGTGCAGTACGACTACCTCAACAACCAGATCGTCTTCTTCGTGTCGACGACGGGTTCCGATTTCCCGGCAGCCTACTTCGATCTCGACACGGCCAACATTACGCCGTCCGCATTCTTCAACGGCGGCAAGCGGCACATCCTGGCCCAGCGGAGCGGCACCGAGACGTCCGTCTATGTCAACGGCGTCAAGGGCGGCAGCACGAATACGGTCAGCGGATCGCTGTTCTCCGGCACCTCGAAGCTGGTGATCGGCGGCCGTGAGAGCGGTGGCACCGGGCTGGAAGATGACTACGCCGGCCAGATCGACGAAGTGCGCGTCACCGGTGGCGTAGCTCGGCAGTCGACCGCGCACTTCACGCCGACCGGCCGCGCCTATCCGCGGACCGCGTAGGAGGAGGCCATGGCCGAAGAAACCGCACCCCAGCCGCAGGAGGCTCCGGCGATCCCCTGGCCCTACACGTGGGCCAAGCGTCGGCGCTTCATGTACGTTGTCTCGGCGTTCTGCATGCTGACGATCTGGTACGTCCTGTGGAACGACATGCAGAGCTCGGTGGCGAATACCGCTGTGGCCTTCTCGTTCATCTGTCTTGGTGGTATCGTGGGCTCCTACGTCTTCGGTGCCGCGTGGCAGGACGTCAGCCATATGAAGATCGGAGGACGGTGACATGGTGAAGTGGATTCTCGATGCGCTCGGGCTGGGCAAGATCCAGCTCATCGTCATCGCAGCGGCCGTGGTCGCCGCCGGCACGGTGATCGGCATGCTCTACTGGCAGAACTCGTCGCTGAAGACGGAGAACAAGAATCTCATCGGCAACAACGCCAAGATGACGGTCGCCCTGAACGAACAGTCCCAGACGATCAAGGCCGCGAAGGACGCGATCGACGAGTGGAAGACGCAGATGAAGCAGGTCGAGCACACGATGTCTCAGCTCGCACAGGAGCAGGCAACGGCCTCGGCCGAAACCCGGAGGTTGAACGATGTTTTCGCGAAGCATGATCTCGAACGCCTTTCGCTGGCCAAGCCGGGCCTCATTGAGCATCGCATCAATTCTGGCACTGCTGATGTTCTCGGGATGTTCGAGCACGCCACCGCTGAACGTGCAGACGGTGCCGGCGGGAATCAGCCGTCCGGATCACAGTAGGCCGCCGGTTCCCGATCCGCAGCCGATTCGCACGACCGCGCCCAAGTTCAAGGTCCTGACGACCGAACGGCTTCCGGACCTTTTTAAGGGCGCAGAATGCGGCCCGCCCGACAAGCATACTGGTATGGCCACTTGCACGCTGCCCACGGATTGGGTAGTGTACGGGCTCGACCCGAAGCAGTACGAGATCTTGGCCAAGGACATGGCCGACATCCTGCGCTGGGTCAAGGAAGCGAAGTGGCGCCTCCGCTACTACCGCGGAGTTGGTGGTCTGGATGGCAAGCCGCAGGGGAAGAACTGATGGACCCGGAGACTAAGGCTTTCATGCGTGAGGTGGCCGAAGAGAGCGCAGAAAAGGCAGTACGCCGGTTCGCAATGACGCTCGGAATCGACGCGGATAATCCGCTGGAGGTCCAGAAGGATCTGGCCGCCCTTCGTGAGTTTCGCACGATGGCTGAGGACCGAGAATTTCAGCGCGACATGCTCCATCTGCGGAAGTGGCGCAAGGCCATGGACGCAGTAGAGAGCAAGGGCTTCGGCTACGGTATTCTCTTCATGGTGCTCGGGGCGATCGCTCTCGCCATCGTGGGCATCAAGACCAAGTTCTTTCCGGGAGTCTGACATGACCTATCATCTCGGCCACTCCAGCCGTAATGAGCTCGACGGCGTACACCCCGATCTTGTCGCGGTCGTCGAGCGCGCAATCGAGATCACCGAGCAGGACTTCAGCGTCGCCGATGGGCTGCGCACCGTCGAGGAGCAGCGTGAGAACGTCGAGCGCGGCGTCTCGAAGACCATGAACTCGAAGCACCTGCCGCAGGACGACGGATATGGCCACGCCGTCGATCTCGTCCCCTACATCGACGGCAAGCTCCAGTGGGAGTGGCAGCCGATCTACGTCGTGGCTCGCGCCATGAAGCAGGCCGCGGAGGAGCTGGGCGTGCATCTGCGCTGGGGCGGCTTCTGGGGCCAGCTCGATGGCGATGACCGTGATCCGGAGCAGATGCGGGACGAGTATATCGCCCGCCGGAAGCGGCTCGGCCGCCGGGTCTTCGTCGACGGTCCGCACTACGAGCTCCTGCCGGGCTGAACTTTTTTCGACAAGGCTGTTGACAGCGATCGAGGGATCGAGTATTAAGCTCCCTCGAAAGGAGACGACCGCCCATGTTCACGTATAGGTTCACCGCCGAATCCATGTTGAAGCGCCCGAGCATTGCGCTCGTCGCCGCGCGCCTGGATTCGTGCCAGCCTCATGCGTGGAATACGGGTGGCAAGGGGGTCAGTGAGAGCTAGGACTGTTCCGACAGGACCAGAGTTTTCCGAGACCCCCGGCCGCCTAGGAGCGAGCCGGGGGTTTTCGATTCCGGTGTAGCTCAGCGGCAGAGCGGGTGGCTGTTAACCACCGTCAGCACAGGTTCGATCCCTGTCACCGGAGCCAATATCGGGGTGGTGTTCAACGGCAGCACAGCGGTCTCCAAAACCGAAGGTCTGGGTTCGAATCCTAGCCCCGGTGCCAAACGAAGGAGAGATGATAGAGCCGGTAGCAGAGTGGCCATGCGGGGGCCTGCAAAGCCTCAGACGCGGGTTCGAGTCCCGCCCGGTTCTCCAAATGAATGCGGCGTGGCGCAGTGGCAGCGCGTCGGGCTCATAACCCGAAGGTCGTGGGTTCAACTCCCACCGCCGCTACCAACACGAGGAAGGAGGGTACAACGCTAGGGTAGCTCAGTGGCAGAGCATCCGGCTGATAACCGGACGACGGGGGTTCGATTCCTCACCTTAGCACCATCTGGGTGTAGCTCAGGAGAGAAGAGCACTCGCCTCGGAAGCGAGAGGCCGGTGGTTCGAGTCCACCCACCCAGACCAACAACTGACCGCCCGAAGCTCAACTGGAGGAGCGTCTGACTACGAATCAGAAGGGTGTGGGTTCGAGTCCCACCGGGCGGTCCACGGATGGGTGGCGGAGTGGTAACGCGCCGGGTTGCTAACCCGAGGCCACCGAAAGGTGACGAAGGTTCGATCCCTTCCCCATCCGCCAATCGCGATATGCTTTGGCATATCATGTTGAGGACTTGATATAGGAGAGCAGATCAAAGGGCCGCGTAGCTCAGTTGGGAGAGCGCCTGCCTTGCAAGCAGGAGGCCGCGGGTTCGAGCCCCGCCCGGTCCACCAACAGAAGGGGATTAGCTCAGTGGGAGAGCGGCTGGCCTACACCCAGCGCGGCGGGGGTTCAAATCCCTCATCCCCTACCATTGTGGTGTTGCTGGTGTAGTGGTCGCACGTCTGACTGTGAATCAGAAGGACAGGGTTCGATTCCCGGCTTCACCCCATGGGGCGGTCGTCTAGCGGCCAAGGACCTCTGATTCTCAGTCAGAGCAACGTGGGTTCGAATCCCATCCGCCCCTCCAATGACGGTCCGCCCACAGTGCTGGGTGGCGCAAGCTCGGGAGCCTGTAGCGACTGTCCCGAGGCCGCGCGTACATACTGCGGCGGTCGTCTAGTGGCCGAGGACACCTGACCTTCACTCAGGGCAACGTGGGTTCGAATCCCATCCGCCGCTCCAGATCCAGGCTGACGGCTCACGCCGGCGCCGGTGACGGACATGCGCTGTTGGAGCAGCCAGGAGTGCTCGCCACCCTGTCACGGTGGAGGCCGCGGGTTCAAATCCCGCACAGCGCGCCAACAACTGAGCCCCGGTAGCTCAATGGGCAGAGCGCCGGCTTCGTAACCCGGTGACGTCGGTTCGAACCCGGCCTGGGGCTCCAGAATTTGGACCGGTAGGCTAACGCTACTCCGGGAGAGCAGCGGGCTCTTAACCCGCCGCCAAGAGGTTCGACTCCTCACCGGTCCCCCAACATAGGCCCCTGTGGCGGAACTGGCAGACGCGCCTGTCTCAGAAACAGGTCCTACGGGGTGTAGGTTCGACTCCTACCAGGGGCACCAATTACGGAGGGGCAAGCCGACTGGCGACGGCACCGGTCTCGAAAACCGGCGAGCCCTTCGGGGCCTTGGGGGTTCGACTCCACCCTCCCTCCGCCAAGACAGAGCGTGGAGCTCTGGTGTAGATGGTCTGCACGCCTGCCTGAAGAGCAGGAGGTTGAGGTTCGATACCTCGGGGCTCCACCATGCTGCGCGTAGCTCAGCCGGAAGAGCGCCTGCTTGGTAGGCAGGAGGCCCCAGGTTCGAACCCTGGCCGCAGCACCAACATGATGCCGGGTCGTTCAGCGGCGAGGACGCCTGACTCTGAATCAGGAAACGGTGGTTCGAATCCACCCCTGGCAGCCAACGATGTATCGTTTATGAACCATTAAGGGGGTTTATGGTCGATATAGAATACATAGTGGTCCTGTAGCTCAACCGGATGAGCGCCTGAATCCTAGTCAGGAGGATGTGGGTTCGAGTCCTACCAGGACCGCCGCGGGCATGGTGTCAACGGCAGCATGCAAGAGTGCCACTCTTGTGGTCTCGGTTCGAATCCGAGTGTCCGCGCCAACGTCCCGAAGCTCAACTGGATGAGCACCGCCCTCCGAAGGCGAAGGATGCAGGTTCGAGTCCTGCCGGGACGGCCAACAACGGGCAGGCTGGGCACTGGCGAGCCCAAGGCGCTGTAAACGCCCCGCCTACGGCTGTGAGGGTTCAACTCCTTCCCTGCCCACCATTCGAGCGGCCCACGCCGCGGCGCGCTCCAGGACATCGCCGTGGCAGGGCTTGGGCTTGCAGAAGCAAACAAGGTCTTGGCCGTGAAGATCCGCAAGCTCTTCGAGCGAGATGCGGCCGGCCCTGATCTGACGCCACAGCCAGCGGCGATAGAGCTCGATCGCTTCAGCTCGGGTTCGCCGGCCGCGCGCTGGATAAGGATTGCCCCACATGGACGGCCGGCCGATGAACACGGCCCCGTCAGGTATGCCGCCGTCGTGGTAGTTGAGGACGGTCATTCCACGTACATGATGAGTCCGCGGCGGAAGCCTCCACGCTCCTCGCGCTTCTCGATCGCCGTGCGCTCGATCTCTTCCCACGACACGCCGTTGATCCGGGCGAGCTCGATCAGCACCTCGATCATGTCGGCGTACTCAGCCGGGTCGATGGCGCATTCCGCGATCTCCTCCGCTTCCTCGTGCAGCTTGGAGACGAGCGCGAGCTGCTTGCCCGGCATCGAGTTGACCGGGCGCACCACGCTACCTGCGTGGCCGCCCAGCTTGTCACGGATCAGCTTGGCCTTCATGCGATTTCACATGCTCCGCTGGTGCAGGCCATCTCGCGAGTCGAGCCGGTGTGGTCCTCACGCTCGTAATCGGCGAGCTGGCTCCAATCTACGTCGGCCGGCATCCGCTCTTCGAGCTCAGCCAGCTTCTCGGCCGAGACCGCCTCATAGGGGGCCTGCCGATAGGTGTGGCCGCTCTCGGGCAGGAAGGTGAGCCCGGCGGCGCTATCGAAGTTGTTCCAGACCCAGGAGCCGACCTCGGGCCACTCGTGCTCGCGGACGGTCACGGTCACGGACGGATTGTGGTCGCACCAGTGCTCGCGGATGAGCTTCCAATGTTCGAGCTGCTCGATCGCGGTGATGTCGCTGCCGAGAACGGCGCCTTCCGGAGCATGGACCGGAAACTCGAAGACGGTCTGGTGATCCGGCTTCATGACGTCGGCCTCGTGCGGGAAGCCCACGTCGATCATGAACCGCGTGAGCGGGTCCATGTTGTCCTGGCGCACCCGGCGGACGTACTGCTGAGCGAAGCGGGCGTGCAGGCCGGACGCCGAGTTGACGAACTGGCTGGAGTTGCCTTCCGGCTTAACGCACGTCACGGCCGCCGCCGGCGTGATGCCCAGGCGCTCGGCCCACTCGCCGTTCGTACCGATGGCGATTTCCCGCAGGTGCTCGCACAGATCAGCCAGCTCAGCCGTAGAAGTCCCGCGGCCGTTCAGAAGCGGACAGTCCATGATGCCGTTGATCGAGACGCCCAGCAGCCGCTCCTCTTCGCAGTTGTCCCTCCACTTCTTGCGAAGGTGACGGAAGTTCGTGAGGCAGGACTGCCACGTGCCGAAGATGGATGCGATGCGGACCTTCTCTTCGAGGTCCTCGACCGAATCGTCAGCGCGGGCCACGGCCGAGCTCAGGTTGCAGAACTCCATCGGCCGCAGAATGATCTCGCCGCAGGGATTGAGGCCGAAGTCGATCGGCTTTTCCTGAGCGTCATCCCAATAGCCACGGCGAGCGCCACGGTGCATGACCTTGGCCCGAGCGGCTTCACGGTTGAAGATGCCGCGCTCACCGGACTTGGATTCGTACAGCGACATCCACTCGCGCATGAACTGCCCGACCTCGGGCCGCTCGGTGTAGGCGGTGCTGTTGTTCGCGAGAGCGCGCCACGGCGCCAGCTCCCACCACTGCCCCGCCTTCGCGTCGCGCATCCGCTGGTCGCTCAGGTTCGAAAGGCTGATGAGCGCCGCACGCCGGACACCGCCAACGATGATCGTGTCGCCGACCTTGCAGGCGATGTCATGGCACTCCTGGGAGTTCAGCTTGCGGCCCCGAGCTTCCATGAAGATGTAGATGATGAACTTGAAGAGCTCCACGAGCGGCTCCGGCCCGGAAGCACGGCCGCCCATGGTCTTCAGGATCTCGCCGGCGCCGCGCACCTTGCTGACGTCCCACTGCGGGATGCGGCCCGAGTAGAGAAGGGCGAACAGCTCGTTCAGAGCCTCGGCCCATCCACGCTTCGAGTCGCGCACCTGGATGACGGTCTGGCTATCATCGAGATTGTCGGGAACGGTCGGGAGCTTGTTGATGAACTGCCGCTCGACGGAGTAGCCGACGCCGGCGGTGCAGGCCAAGATGTAGAGGATTTCGCTGAAGGCGCGGAAGTCGTCGATCGGGACATAGGCGCAGTTGTAGGTGCAGACGTGATCGCGGGCTAGGGCGGGACCAGCAGTCGCAAGCGCCCGCATCGAGGGCATGACCTTCTGGTCGCGGACGGCCGCCTGAAGATAGGCCGCGTCATCACCAGACATGCGCAGCCCGTGCTTGTCGATCAGGTAGGGAACGAAGAAGTCGAAGTATCGAGCTGCCGTCTCGGGCCAGAGTTCACGCCGCACCTCCTCGGGCTTCCATCGGGCGTACTTGCTGAGGTGCATGTAATTCTGGAACTGAGTTGGCAGGGACATTTCGTTCTCCTTCTTGCAACAGAATGCCGCCCCCAAGGACTGTGGGGCCACTCGGGGGCGGCGGGAGTTTTGGAACAGAAGCAATCGAGGCGGCCATGGTATTCCGCCGCCGGGGCGGTGTCAATCCTGCCGGTGCTGATCGCCCTCCAGGAACGCCTCCTCGGCCTCGGGGATGCGCTCGAAGATGTCGTCGACCCTCGCCTGAAGCTCTTCCCGGATCTTGGCCACATCGGTCTTGGGCGGCCGATCGTCGATGAACTTGTCCTGGATCATCGCGTCTCGGAGCACGACCAGCGAAGCGATCGCCTTGGTGATATGCGAGAGGCCGGTGTCGGGGTCGCGGTCCTCGCCTTCCCACCACGACGAAACGTGGCCGATGGCGGCATCGACGTAGACCGAGCCCCGCACGCCGGCGACGCGATAGTTGTGGCGGCCGTACTTGCGAGCGCCTTCGAGCATGGCGACACCGACTTCCCACATCACGGTGAGAGGGATGGTGCAGAACTGCCTCCACTTCTGGATGCCCACCGCGTCCTTCGGATTCGTGTCCTTCGATCCGACCTTGGCCGCGGCTTCGCGCAGCGTCTTCATCGGATCATCGAGCGTGTCGTCCATCTGGCCCTTCTCGAAGGGCTTCATTGCTCCACTCATGAGGTGGTCTCCTTGTTCTTCATCCAGTACGGCTCTCGCGACTCTCGCCAACGCCACAGACCAGTGGCATCCTCGTCGTCATGCGGCTCGATGGCGCCTATCAGCGAGAGATGGTAGTGCAGACGATCGTCTATGTAGGTGTCGCCTAACCACTCCGCGGACTTTGCTCCGCAGATAAGCCGACCGTCTGCACGCCAGCGGAGGCTCATCAGATGCCCGGCGTCAGGAGGTACTCGACGACCTTGGCCGCTTCCTCCAGGCTCGGCGTCACGTAGCCGGCGATCTCGGTCAGCATCGCGTGCCAGTGCGGGTTGTCCACCATCGTCTGGAGCTCACGCGGATGCACCAGATCGGGCTGGGCGATCTTGCCCTCGTCCTCGATCACCATGACGAGCGGGATGTCGTAGGCGTGAGCCCAGCCGAACTCGATGCAGGTGCCGATCGACGCCTTGTTGGCGCCAAGGAAGCAGGCCACCATCGCATCG
>Ga0209918_1001195_pt1 | contig 14593 bp, 11 predicted proteins | sample SalPonD_shore_MG_FD_185712 | JGI IMG/M metagenome (GOLD analysis project Ga0209918, IMG submission 185712) | Salt pond soil microbial communities from South San Francisco under conditions of wetland restoration - Salt Pond MetaG... | ecosystem: Environmental > Aquatic > Marine > Intertidal zone...
CAACGGTTCATCCAAACACGATCAATTGACGAGCTCCCTCCCGGCGACATTTTGGTTAAGGTGCATTATTCTTCGCTTAATTATAAGGACGCATTGTCTGCTTCCGGTAACAAAGGCGTCACCAGGACATATCCTCATACTCCGGGAATTGATGCTGCCGGAATTGTAGATGAAAGCAACGACCCGCGTTTTCGTCCCGGCGACCGCGTAATTGTAACAAGCTATGACCTTGGAATGAATACCGCCGGTGGATTAGGTCAGTATATACGTGTTCCTGCTGATTGGGTGGTGCCCATGCCCGAAAACCTTTCTCCACGTGAAAGTATGATGTATGGCACGGCCGGTTTAACTGCAGCTTTGGCCGTCCACAAACTCAAGATGTTTGGGGCAAAGCCAGACCAGGGTCCTGTAGTAGTAACGGGTGCCACAGGCGGAGTCGGGAGCCTGTCTATCATGTTGCTTGCCCGTGAAAAATTTAAAGTGGTGGCAGCGACGGGGAAAATGCATGAACAAAAATATCTAACCGAACTAGGCGCGGAAGCCGTGATACATCGGGATGAAGTTTCGGATCAGTCCGGGCGGCCATTACTTTCTGCCCAATGGAGTGGAGCGATCGATACGGTGGGCGGCAATATTTTGTCAACCCTAATCCGCGCTGCAAAACAAGAAGGCGTGATTGCCAGCTGCGGCAATGCAGCCAGCCACAAACTCGATATTAACGTTTACCCTTTTATTCTGCGTGGTGTAAATTTGGTGGGTATCGATTCCGGAAATTGCCGGATGAAGCTCCGTAAAAAAATATGGGCAAAATTGGCAGATGAATGGAAACTGCCAAAACTCAATACCATGGTCAGTGAATGTTCACTGTTGGAACTGGACGGGGAGATAGAAAAAATGCTGAATGGGCAGCAGACCGGACGCATACTCGTTAATCTTTGGCGCTAAGATAGAAACGAAAATTTGAAACAAATAAAAAAAGGGTGGCTTTCACCACCCTTTTCACTATCACTAAACCTAATCAATTCAAAAATCAACCCGCCTGTGGCAAAAAACTGTTTCGTTTGTGTTCCGAATTGTATTCTTTCACCTGATTGTTAAAAACTTTCTCCAGCGGTTGCTCGAGATCTTTGGCCGTTACCGGCTTAACTAGGTAACCGGCAAAATTGGTGTCTTCCGCTCTTTTATAATTGGCCCTGTCAGAATTACCGGATAAATATATAACGGGGATGTTGGACGATTTCCGAATCTTGTTCATTGCTTCGATACCATCCATTTCGCCTTTGAGCTGAATATCCATAATAATCACATCGGGATTTAGCTCACAAGCCTTGGAAACGGCATCCGCACCAGTGGTTACCTTGTCCACAACCTGGTAACCTAATTTCTTTAAAATTCTTTCCTCAACAAATGAGAGTAACATATCATCTTCAACGATGAGTACCCGTTTGGAAGTTGCCTTATCCATATCTAAACCCGTTTAGTTACTTAAATAATAGCCGTTTTTGACCTGCTTTCGCCTGTAATGCCAATGCAGATGATTAAAACTTTCTAATTCTAATATATTAGAACTTCTTAATACTTTCAAGATTAAAACGAAATTATTTCCCTGTGCTGCTATATATTGAGTATGAAGACTAATATTAAGTGGTACTAAATAATTAATTGTTAATACTTTATGGAATTTTAAGTGAGATATGTGGAGAAAATTTATTTAATCGTCCAACATTAAAAATGTCTAATAAATCTAAATAAATTTTAATGATTCGCAGCATACCTGGAATTCTCGCACGATTTCCGGGATCAATGAAAAAGTTGTAGTTGTTGGTTTAAGCTGTTCTCTTGATCTTCGCCTGCCCACGAACTAATTTCTTGGTGAAATATCCGGGTTAGTACAATTTAAACCCATCCTTACAGAATTATATTAAGATTTGAGTGAATACAAACCCAGTACTAAAGTAGCTAGGCTAAACTCTGTCGCCTCGCCGGGGTTCACGCGGATTTCAAACCGAGAAATAGAAAACCAAACAACTCTTATTAGTACCTTTTTGGTTCAGTTTACCATTTACAAGCTCTATATGAGTTCTTTTCGCTATATGAAAAAAGAAGTCTGACATGACACCATGTTGAATTTTCTGCTATAAAAAAGCCCCGAATTAAACTTCTAAAATCCAATGGAATTTCAGAGGCTGTATCCAGGGCCAATATTTAATAGTTAGCATTGTTTCCAGAAATTGCTTAGCAATCAATCGGTACTTGTTTCCATGATCACCGTATCAGATGCGGCCAGTTGTTTAACAATAAGGTAGATGACTCCAATACTGATGGCCATTAAGAGAATACCGAACCATACCGAGCCGAAAAAGATTTGCCCGATGCCATATAAAAAGGCAATGATGGAAGCGGCAGAAACAAATACCTTTACAACGGCAGGCCAGATAGGTTCGACGACCGTATTATCCGACGTGAAATTTTTCCAGCCGGGTCCACCGGGTTTGACCTGATCAAAGAACTTCTGCAGGGTTTCGTCCGATTCTGCGGGGGTAAGATAGGTAACAACCAGCCAGGCAATTGTGGTAAACAGCGTGGTAAAAATCATCTGACTGGCAAAATCATCAAAGCCAAACGAGGAAGCCGATAAACTGGCGGCAGCGGCGGCTATCATGGCGGTAATTTCACTCCAGGCATTCACTCTCCACCAGAACCAGCGAAGCATGAAAACGAGTCCGGTACCGGCCCCCAGCGAAAGAATAGCTTCCCAGCCACCTTTGACCGTATCGAAGAAATAGGACACGATAATTGCCAGTACCATCATCATTAAAGTAGACAGCCGGGAAATCCACACATAATGCTTGCCGGCCTGCTCTTCGGTATCAAATTCGTCGGGCGTTTTGATGTAGCGCTTGTAAAAATCATTCACTACGTACGAAGCTCCCCAGTTCAGGTGAGTAGATACGGTGGAAACGAAAGCCGATAAAAAGGCTACGGCTAACAATCCCAGCATTCCGGTGGGCAGTAGATCGATCATCAACTTGGCATAACCGGATTCTTTATCAGCCAGGTTTGGATAGGTGATCAGGGATACAAGAGCCACCAAAATCCAGGGCCATGGACGAATGGCATAATGCATCAGGTTAAACAGCAAGGTTCCACCAACGGCATTCTTTTCATCCTTGGCTGAAAACATGCGCTGGGCGATATATCCACCACCACCCGGCTCGGCTCCCGGATACCAGGATGCCCACCACATCATGCCAACCCACACTAACGCCGTGGAGATAAGGATCTCTGGATCGGTAAAGGGATTAAAATTCAGGTAATAATGATCCGGGCCGTAAGCACTCACCAATTTGGCTTGCAGGGCATGAAGTCCCCCCACAGAATCGACAGCATAAAAGGCCAGCAGAATGGTTCCGCCCATGGCGATGATAAACTGTACAAAGTCGGTAACCACGACGCCCCAGAGTCCTGAAATAGCAATATAAATTCCGATTAATACATAGAGAATAACCAGAATGAGCCATTGATCGGCCCCGGTGGCAACGGTCATCAGTTTAGCCATTCCAACGGTCACCCAGCCCAGGATAATGCAGTTAATGGGAAAAGCAAGGTACAAGGCGCGAAATCCCCGGAGGATACTGGCCGGTTTACCCCCGTACCGCAGCTCAATAAATTCAACATCGGTTATCACATCTGCGCGTTTCCACAGTTTGGCATATAGAAATACCGTAAACAGGCCGGAAAACATAAAATTCCACCAAATCCAGTTACCGGCAATGCCCTCACTGGCCACAATACCGGTGACTGCCAGCGGCGTGTCGGCGGCAAACGTGGTGGCCACCATCGAGATCCCGATGAGCCACCAGGGTAAATTTTTACCTCCTGCAAAGAAGTCATCGAGCGAATCCTGCCCCCGGCGTTTTGCGATGATGACTACTACAATCATCAGGAGCACGTAAAGCGCCATTACTAAATAATCAAGTGTTGCGAATTTCATAAATAAAATTTAAACAGTTGCGGTTAACGAAGCAGCCATAATATACTACACCCGAATTCCGATGCCAATTTACGACTGCATAAAAAAGCCTTTTTCTATTGAGAGTTATAAAAAATTGTATTTATTAAAATTATAATTATCTATCAAGACTGGGAAGTGAATTTAATTTCTTTTTAAATAACCTTATTCATTAATTATGGCCATTAACAGGTATCATCTGGGTTGCCCGGTGTGGAAGCATCAAAATTGGGTGGGCAACTTTTTCACCAAGAAAGCCAAACCGGCTGATTTCCTGAAACAATATTCCAGCGTTTTCAACGCCGTGGAGGGAAACAACACGTTCTATGGATTCCCTTCCGTATCGACTATCGAACGATGGGCGGCCGAAACGCCCGATGATTTCCGTTTCAGTTTTAAAATTCCCAGTACCATCACCCACGATCGTAAACTGCGTGGAGCCCGGGAAGATATAGATCGTTTTTTCGAGTTAATAAGCCATATTGAGCAAAAACTGGGGCCCTTTATGATTCAACTTCCCGCCCAGTTTGCGCCGGATGAATTAAAATACCTGGAACAATTTTTAAAGACGGTCCCGCCCTCCTACCATTACGCCGTGGAAGTACGGCACCCGGAATTTTTCGGCCGTGGAAAAGCCGAAACCTATTTGAATCGAATGCTCAAAAGCTTTCATGTAGATCGCATTAATTTCGATACACGGAGGCTACACGCTGTACATTCCGACGATCCTGAATTTAAACAGATCCAACAACGAAAACCCGAATTACCGGTTCGCTTCGAGACCACAGGGTCGCGGCCGGTTGTAAGATACGTGGGCAGTAACGACGTGCAGGGGAACATCCCCTATCTTAAGGAGTGGGCTATTATTGTGGCCGAATGGATTAAGGAAGGCCGGCATCCATATGTATATATTCATGCCCCGGATGAGCTTTATGCACCAGCCATCGCTCGTCGTTTTCATGCGATGTTGTCGGAATTGGCCCACATCAACCCGATGCCACAATGGCCGGTGGATCGGGAAGGCCCGGATCGCAAGCAATTGGATTTATTTTGAAGATATTTAAATAGAGGACTTTGCAAAACCGTGCTTTTGTCCAAATTCTTCCCGAAAGTTTTCGGGAGATTTGGAACAAGGTTAAATCCCGTTAATGTTACGGCCTTATTTTTATTGATTATACTATGGGATAACACAATAATTTGCACCCATCTACGATATAAGCCTGAACATGGGTGATAAAAGTTGTTAAAATTGTTAACTTACGAGACTTTTCGTCCGAAGTTCACTCGTGGAATGCGGTTGTTGGATGCCGGTGGTATTCAGTAGTAGTGTTCTGCTTATTATTGAGTTTTTAAGTTATCAGAAATTTATATGCCCGAAACAGATACAGCCCAGGCTATTGATTCAAAATTAAAAGAGGAAGTGGAGCGTCGGCGGACCTTCGCCATTATCTCTCACCCGGATGCCGGTAAAACTACGCTTACTGAAAAACTTTTGCTGTATGGTGGAGCGATTCACGAAGCCGGCTCCATTCGTCAGCGTAAAGCATCGCGCTATGCGGCATCCGACTGGATGGCCATTGAAAAGGATCGCGGCATCTCGGTGACGTCTTCCGTGATGCGTTTTGAAAAGGATAATGTGAAATATAACCTGTTGGATACTCCGGGCCACAAAGATTTCTCGGAAGATACCCTGCGAACCCTGGTGGCCGCCGACAGTGCCCTGATGGTGATTGACGTGGCCAAAGGGGTGGAGGAACAGACCGAAAAGTTATTTGAAGTCTGTAAAATGCGGGAAATTCCCATTATTACTTTTGTCAACAAGTGTGACCGGCCGGGAATGGACCCGCTGGAAGTAATGAGTAATATTGAGAACAAACTCGGTATTCGTCCCATCCCGGCTACCTGGCCGTTGGGCTATGGACAGGATTTCCAGGGCATTTACGACCTGATCAACAAAAAGCTTCACCTATATATAAAATCGAAACACGGGGCTAAGAAAGCGGAAACTGAAGTATTGGACCTGGAAGAGGGCTTGGCCCGAACCAATATATCAGAATCGGAGTTGGATGAGTTCCGTGAAGAAGTGATGTTGGTGGAAGATGAGTTTGAAAATATGGACCGCGAGGTGTATGCACAAGGTAAATGCACGCCGGTATTTTTCGGATCGGCTTTGAATAACTTCGGACTGGATGTATTTCTGGACTATTTTTCTGACTTGGCTCCCGCTCCCCAGCCTTACGAAGATGAAGAAGGCAATGTACGCTTTATAGGGGACGATTTTTCCGGATTTGTTTTCAAACTACAGGCCAATATGAATCCTGATCATCGTGATTGTGCAGCCTTTGTTCGTATCACTTCAGGAAAATTTGAACGCGGACTGGAAGTAAGTCATGACGGGAACGGCAAGAAAGTAAAGATGTCTACTCCACACACCTTGATGGGCGATGAACGAAATATCCTTGAAGAGGCCTGGCCGGGCGACATCGTTTCCTTGTTCAATCCCGGCGGATTTCGTATCGGCACGACGTTATATAACAAGAAACCGGTACGCTTCAACGTAATACCGTTGTTTACGCCGGAGCATTTTATGAAAGTTGCCACTAAAGATCCATTCAAACGCAAACAGTTGAGGGAAGGCCTTCGACAGCTTTCTGAAGAAGGAGTGGTACACGTTTTTGAAGTCCCCAATGGAGTGGGCAACGAATTATTGCTGGGAACGGTTGGAGCACTGCAGTTCGATGTAGTCAAACACCGCATGCTCACCGAATATAATGTGGAATTAAATATGTCGCCGGTCTCCTACCATACCGCCCGCTGGCTGCCACCTAAAGATGATGTATCGGAAAAACTCGAAGCCAGCTATTCCACGCATGTCACCAAAGATATGGAAGGCAACCCGATTGTTTTATTCGACAGTGCGTATGCCCTGAATCAGGCTGAAGAGAAAGTCGGGGCTGAAAATCTCTTCAAATTCAAACAGGATTAATAAATTTTTAGGTATTGGGCGAACCTTTCCAGTTTCAATCCCTGGAATGGTTTTGCTTTTAACGTGAGTTCGGGATGACATTGAATGATTCTTGTTATTTTAATCGAACTCACGTTTTTTATCAAAATCATTTCCCACCATTAGCCTGTAAATCATCGATACAAAGCGGATCCAGGTCTGGAATGCTGCCGTCAAAAACGTTGGCAAAAAAGTCGGAAGTGTTAACGGCCGGTTGCATCAGGCACCCATCCACATTGCAATGGTGCGAATTGCTCGTTTTGTGATCCTGTTGCATGGGAGAACCATTGGCCACCAGCCCCATGTTATGGCCAAATTCATGATCCATCACCGTGGCTTCAATTTTGTACCGGGGCGGCTGGTTCAGTCCCCCGCTGTGATCCTGGATGGTTTTCTCCATAAAGGCCATGGAAGTATTGTAATAGGCCAAGCCGAGTACGTTGTTTTGTTCATACTGACCATCCACAAGCATCATGTAGGCCGAAAGCGTATCGCCATGGGTAAAGGTATCCCGGTTATTTTCCTCCAGCGTGTGGATATCTTCAATCGTGTAGGTATTTTTGCCCATGCTGGGTACCGGGTCACTGGATACATTGATGACGATTCCGCCCGATTTATTCAGACGACGACTCAGAAACTTTTTCAGGCTGTCCAGAGCCTGCTGGGTGGGTTTTTCATTCGGCATATAATCCAGTTCCACCTCCAGGCGGGTGAATGTATCCCCGGAGAGAAAATCATGGGCCGATTCCCCGTTTCCCCGGGTATGCGAATACTCCTGGTTGGAACCGGAACCATTATTGTTGCCATTATTTGATCCTGAATTGGGACCTGTTGTATTATCGCTGCACGAGAACCCAACAAACACCAAAGCGATGATAAAACTCGTTATCTTAATTTTTTGTAACAAATGCTTGCCCATATTATTGTTTTTTCCCGTTTTATGATTCAATGTTATAATAACAGCTAAAAGAGTAAAAAGTTTCCCCTTCAATGGAATTTCTTATAGCTTTATAAATCAACCTTCACTTTTAGCTTTAAAATTACTATGAATCGAATTGATAAACTTAAAGAAGAACTGGAACTGGATCCTCACCCGGAAGGCGGCTGGTTCCGGGAAACCTACCGGTGCCGCAAAGAAGTGGAGACAAGCCGGGGCATCAAAAATGCCGGAACGGGTATCTATTTTTTATTGGCCGGGGGAGAACTCTCGCAATGGCATCGGGTGGCATCCGACGAAATGTGGCACTTTTATGAAGGGGATACGCTGATTCTTGAAATGATACATCCCGGTGGCTCCACCAGTCAAAAACGTCTGGGCACCAGCCTGGCATTGGATGAAGAACCCCAGGTGCTTGTCCCCGGTGGAAGCTGGCAGCGGGCGTGGTCGAGCGGGGGATATACCCTTGTCGGGTGTACCGTTACGCCCGGATTCGATTTCAACGATTTTGAGATGATGGAACCGGAAAGGCTGACTGAAGAATATCCCGATTTGAAAGAATTTATTTTACGGGATCCATTTGGGTAAAGTGAACCACGGATTTACACGGATTAAAAAGGATTTTAATTTTTACGGTATAACTTGGTCAATCCATTTACTCCACGTAAGTAAAGTTTAAAATTTTACTCTATAATCAACTTTCACGTGTAGTGTTGACCGTTAAGCAAATATCTTTACTGACAAGTGATAAATTCTATGAATTATAACACGTGAAATAAAAATTGATATCTGCAAAATTTTTACTGGAACATTTCAAAAAGTCTGGCTATAGTTAATAAAGAAGAACTATACCCCGTATTTCTGTAAATTATTTTAAAATAAATGGAATAAGCCCTTAATATTAAGTTATTTAGCGCTTTTAAATACGGTTATTATTAACATAACATCATGTTAAGTACCGTGCATTATCTATTAGAGGGCTTTGAAATACCGGGAAATATTTCGACTTCGCTCCGCTGCGCTCAATATGACGTTCCGAACGCTTTCGGAAGCGCAATGAGGAGGTACGACGAATGAAGTCGAAGACTTGTTGGTAGTTTTGCAAAGCCCTCTCATACATCTGATTTTGTATGATTTGCATTTGATTCCCGTGACTTAATAAATGCTTTACAGCCTGGGTCAATAATCAATTATATTTTTCTTATCTTCTGCCATCAATCTAGAAAAGTATAATTACCAAAATAAAAGTATGAGTTCGTATAATCCTGAAGATATTGAGAAGAAGTGGCAATCTTACTGGCTTGAAACCAAAACCTTCAAGACCGGGGAAGACCCCGATAAACCCAAATATTATGTCCTTGATATGTTCCCTTACCCCAGCGGATCAGGACTACATGTTGGTCACCCGGAGGGTTATACGGCAACGGATATTATGGCCCGGTACAAGCGTAAAAAAGGTTATAATGTACTTCATCCCATTGGATGGGACGCTTTTGGGCTGCCGGCCGAACAATATGCCGTAAAAACGGGAACGCATCCACGTACAACAACAGAAAAGAATATTAAACGCTTCCGGAAGCAGTTACAGTCGCTGGGTTTTAGCTACGACTGGGATCGTGAAATCAACACCACGGATCCTGACTATTACAAATGGACCCAGTGGATTTTCCTAAAATTATACGATATGGGATTGGCTTACCAGGATGACGTGCCGGTCAACTGGTGCCCGGAGCTGGGGACAGTGCTGGCCAATGAAGAAGTGATTGACGGTAAAAGTGAAGTGGGTGGGTTCCCGGTCATTCGCAAACCTATGCGTCAGTGGGTATTAAAGATTACAGAATATGCCGATCGCTTGCTGGAAGACCTGGATAATCTGGACTGGCCGGAATCGCTGAAAGAAATGCAGCGCAACTGGATTGGCAAATCGCTGGGAGCCGATGTAGACTTTAAGGTAGATGGCCATGATGAAAAAATAAGGGTGTTTACCACGCGTCCCGATACGCTGTTTGGCTCTACCTACATGGTACTTTCCCCCGAGCACGATTTGGTGGACAAGATCACTACCGGTGAGCACAAAAAAGAAGTTGAAGATTATAAAACCGAAGCCGCCAAAAAATCAGAGCTGGAACGCACCGATCTGAATAAAGAAAAAACCGGCGTTTTTACCGGGGCTTACGCTATCAATCCGACCAATGGTGAGAAGATCCCGATTTGGGTAGCCGATTATGTACTGGTGAATTATGGTACCGGAGCCATTATGGCCGTGCCGGGACACGATGAGCGCGATTGGGAGTTCGCTCAAAAATACGACCTGGAAATCGTGGAAGTGGTACAAGGCGGCGATGTAACTGAAGCAGCCTACACCGATACGGAAGAAGGAAAGCTGGTTAATTCGAGCAATAATGAAATTTCTCTGAACGGATTGCCGGTGGAAGAAGCCAAGAAAAAAATCATCGATTGGCTTGAAGAAAACGATTATGGCAAGAAAAGCGTCAACTACAAGCTCCGCGACTGGCTCTTTTCGCGTCAGCGTTACTGGGGTGAACCTTTCCCGATTATTCATGTGGATGGGGAAGCCAAGCCGGTGCCGGAAGACGAGTTGCCGGTGACGCTGCCCGAAGTGGACCAATATGAACCGAGCGGAACCGGGGAATCTCCCTTAGCCACAATCCATGATTGGGTGAACACGACGGATCCCGAAACCGGCAAACCGGCCGAGAGGGAAACCAATACGATGCCGCAGTGGGCGGGTTCTTGCTGGTACTACCTGCGATATATCAGTCCCGAGTTTGATGAAGCGCCGGTGGACCCGGAAAAAGAGAAATATTGGATGCCCATCGATTTATATGTGGGCGGTGCCGAACACGCCGTGCTGCACTTGTTGTATGCCCGGTTCTGGCACAAGGTATTGTATGATTGTGGAGTGGTTTCAACCAAGGAACCATTTCAGCGACTGGTTAACCAGGGTATGATACTGGGTGAAATGGAATATACGGCGTTCAAAAAAGACGGCGAGTATATTGACACGGATGATGCCGAAAAACTTGGTGACGTCGAAGAAGTGCAGTTGAGCGACGATGATATCGAGAAGCAGGGCGAACAATTTGTATTGAAGGGAACCGATATTAAAGTGACCGGTCGCGCGCACAAGATGTCGAAATCACGTGGCAATGTGATCAACCCCGATGACATTGTGAATGAATACGGAGCCGATTCGCTGCGTCTGTATGAAATGTTCATGGGGCCACTCGAGCAAGTGAAGCCCTGGAGTACTAAAGATGTGGAGGGGGTCAACCGTTTTCTGAATCGCGTGTGGCGTTTATCCATGGACGAAGAGACGGGAGAAGTTAATTCAAAAGTAACGGAAAACGATCCCAACCGGGAACAGCTCAAAACCCTGCATGAGGCCATCAAGAAAATAACCGAAGATATTGAAGGGCTGCGATTCAACACGGCTATTTCGGCGTTGATGATTTTCGTGAATGATGCCAATAAATGGGATGAAGTTCCCCGTTCGGTACTCGAGTCTTTTATCGTGTTGCTTTCACCATTTGCTCCTCATATTGCAGAAGAAATATGGAGTCAGTTGGGGAATGAAGACTCCATTGCACGAGCAGATTGGCCGGAATTCGAAGAGAAATTCCTCATTCCTGAAACGCAGAATTATCCGGTTCAGGTTAACGGAAAGGTGCGGGCCCAGCTGGAAGTACCCACCGAAAAAGCCAGGGATAAAGCTTATGTCCTTGATCTGGCCAAGCAACAGGATACCGTCAAAAAATACCTGGACGACGGCGAGCTGGTCAAAGAGATTTTTGTGCCGGGCCGCATTGTAAATCTTGTTGTCAAATAAGACAGAATCCGATCCTAAAGTTCATTAAAGGCCTTTGAAGCATGTTCTCTTTGAAGGCCTTTTTTAGTAATGGTGATATGCTAAATTCATGAGCAGATTGAGAAAATTGCATATCGAATAAAAACCCTGTCAGGGCTAATGGCAAAGCATAATATTATTTTGAGTGCACTTTGCAAAACCGTTCTTTTGCTCAATATCTGTGTTATCGAAAGCGTTCGGGATGACCAAAAGCCCTGGTTTTTCAAAGCCCTCTTTGAGTTAATCAAATTTGTGAGCTACCCATTCAATTTTGCCGATAATCTCGAAATCTTCTTCTTCGATATGAACCTGTATGGGATCATACGTTTTATTATCGCTGATCAACTGGTATCGATTTCCCGGCATGGGTTGAATGCGTTTAAAGCTGATTTTGTCATTAATACACACGACGTACGTTAATCCCACGCGTGCATTCGTCTCATTCCTGTTGACCAATACCGTATCTCCCACTTTTAACGTCGGTTCCATCGAATCGTTGGTAATCTTCAGGGCGAAAAGGTGTTCGGCATCGGTATGAACTTCTCCATGGATAAATTCTTTTCTGAAGGCAATACGATCATAGGAATCCCCCTCCGGTTGTATCCCGTTTTCATCCGTTACTTTAACCTTTTTATACAGGGGAAGTAAAAAGAATCCGTCAATTTCTTCAACTTCTTCGTGGAGTTTAAGACGCATGGGGCCGATACCGTCGACAAGCCAGTTTTTATTCAGGTCTTCACATTTTTTGAATATACGATCTAAATCTACCGCATTTCTTTTTTTCTGCATGGCCAGCGTGTTGGGTTTCAATCCCAGGAATCGCGCTAAATCAGCATCGGTCTTGATATTATAAGCTTTTTTTATCCTTTGTAAGATTTTTAACAAAATACTGTAATTATTTTTGATATATTCACAAAATGTGAATATTATTATTGATGAATCAATTGAAAAATCAACACCAGCTATAAAAAAATCCAATCATGGGTAGAATGATAAGAAATGATGTTGAAAAAAAAGTTATTAAAGAAATTATTGATGCAGGTTTAACACAGAAAATGATCGCTGATCATTTGGGCGTTACTCCACAGGCGGTAAATAACCGTTTAAAACGTGGAAAAGTAGAACCCATTCTCAAGGCAATCCGTGAACTATCTGGATAAAAATTTTTAAATGGTTATGAACGTGATGTATTTATTACCGGTAACATTTTTCAAAAGATTCCAGATTACCCTAAGGCTTTATTTTAACTGGACAAACCACTTTATTATCAAGTATCGCAATCGTTTATCCTGCTTTAAGGGAATATAAACGGAAATAAAATTTATATTCAACAAAACATCTAAAAAAAATTATTTGAGCAAATTTAGATGATGTATTGATTGAAAATGCAGCGTTTGGACAAAAGCACGGTTTTGCAAAGTTCTCCGGGAGTCTGTCGGACTTAAATAAATCTACTGCAAATTCGTCAGATTTAGCCAGAATCCGTCCCGAAGGATCGGGAAAATAGGACCACAATACGACTCAAAAGCCCCCGGAACCTGTCTCAAAGGGACAAATTTTCGTTATGATTTCTTAAGTCCGATAGCTTCCTAGAACTAAAGAATTTCAACTCCATTTGGAAATTGCAAAGGCCGGGTAAGTTCATTAAGCGAGATCAATAAAAGAATTTGAAAGATGAACTTCGAATTCCAAAATTTTCAGATGATTATGATAAATTACGTTTGATCGGCGCTTCATATATTGTACCCAAATTTGAGCTACCGTTTAATTTAAACAACTTTAATAATATCAACTAACGCGTTTTGCGATTGGCTAGTCCTCATTCCATGTCATTAGTAGCCAGCCTGACCGGAAGAAGCAACCCGCTTATCCAACGAAGCAATCTCAGCAGTAAGCATCGTATTACTAAAGAAGGTAGCCCTGGGTTTCAACCTGGAGAATAAAACGTCACCTCTACCAAAAGTCCTGTAAGGACGCTCCAAAAAAGCGGTCCTGGGTAATGCATTGTATTCAATATCGATATCGTGGAATCCACGGAAGATCATTGGTTAAGAGGTATCCCTTCCCTTTTCCACCGAAAAGGGTAAGGGGCCAGGTGATGGGTTCCGGCAAAACGGTTTCAATGAACAATGATCAGTGATCAATAAACAATGGTGAACGTTAAACGGGTAGATCATTAAAAATGTCATTCCGACGAGCTTGTTAAGTCAGTAGTCGGTAATCAGTGATCCGTGGTCCGTGGTTAGATTGATCATTGAAACTGTCATTTCGACGAACGAATGTGAGGAGAAACCTATTCACTTCAATCTCGAACCCCCGTACGCGGGGTGAGAGATCAAGCCTCGTGGTCAACACCCACTTTTTAACAGTCCATCTACGCTGACCTTAACGCGAGGCCAGCTTTCACAATCCCACAAGCGGGATTCGAAAGGTGAAGTTGAATAGATCCCTCACATCCGGTCGAAATGATAGCAGGGGTACGTTAATACTCTTACCTCGAAACCTCATTGTAATTCCGACGAGCTTGTTAAGTCGGTAGTCGGTGGTCCGTGGTTGAAGGTCCGTGGTCCGTCGTCTGTGGTAAGTAGTTAGTGGTCTGTGGTCTGTGGTCCGTGGTTAGATTGATCATTGAAACTGTCATTTCGACGAACGAATGTGAGGAGAAACCTATTCACTTCAATCTCGAACCCCAGCTCGCGGGGTGAGAGATCACGCCTCGTGGTCAACCCCCACTTTTTAACAGCCCACCTACGCTGACCTTAACGCGAGGCC
>Ga0209918_1001197_pt1 | contig 14588 bp, 12 predicted proteins | sample SalPonD_shore_MG_FD_185712 | JGI IMG/M metagenome (GOLD analysis project Ga0209918, IMG submission 185712) | Salt pond soil microbial communities from South San Francisco under conditions of wetland restoration - Salt Pond MetaG... | ecosystem: Environmental > Aquatic > Marine > Intertidal zone...
GAATGCTGATGAATGATTGCGTCGCTTTCTTCGGGTCATCTTCCGCTCCTTCTCTCTTGAGAACTTTAAGCCAGAAGACTCCACTCAGCAGACTTCGATTCCTGTCCAGCCCCCGGGGTCCACCTCTTATCTTCCCTCCCTGCTTCCCGAGACCCTCGATTGGCGGTACCCAGCCCGGCGGCATCTCTCGGCTTTGAGGAAGCGCTTCGTGGAAGCGGGATACGTCGCCAGCGCAGCCGCCGGCCGGCGCAGGCGCATGATCAGTTCACCGCCGCAATTGGGGCAGATGCCGCTGAGGACGGCCCCGAAGCGGACGGCGCAGAATGTGCGCTCGAACGTGCAGATGCGCGCATCGGTCGAGTCCGGCGGCAGGGGTCGGCGTCGCAGCATTCGCAGCTGGGGCGCAGCTCAAGCATGACCGTTTTTGCGGAGACCTCGGATCGTTAACAGAATCGCTCATGGGCATCGCATTGCCAATACTGAAGCGGCGTTGGGCATGACAGCGGTGCGATGCCAGCCAAGACAGATTGCCGCGAGATCGTGTGTGCTCCAAGAAATGGGGTCTGTCCCCTGAAATTCATTATTATCGCCATGGCAGGCGTGCGTGACGGGACGGCTCCGGCAACGTCGTTGGCAATCCCTTCGACGAAACCCCGGCAGAGTGTTGCCGTGGGGTTTGGTGGCAGGCACGCCAGACACCAGCAGCCGATGCGTCTGGGCCTATGCGAGATCGGGCATGCGAAACTTGCGGCGGTAGGCCCCGGGCGTGACGCGCGCCATACGCTTGAAGAGCCGTCTGAATGCGGCGGGATCCTCGTAGCCGACTGCCCAGGCGATCTCGTCGATGGATATGTCGGATCGCTCCAGCCGCCGCTTGGCCTGTTCGATGCGAACGTGCTGTACGTAATTTATCGGCGAACGGCCGGTCGCCCGGCTGAAACGGCGCTCGAAGGCGCGCGGCGAGAGGCCCGATTTCCGCGTCATCTCTGCGACGGGACTCGCGATTGCAAAGTTCTCCCCAAGCCATTCCTGTAGTCCGAGCACGAGTGCGTCACCGTGCTGGGTTTGCGGCGTGAAGGGCAAGTATGGAGCCTGCCCTTCCGCATGTCGCTCCAGCAGCTCGAACTTAGCGACCGCCTGCGAGGCGGTTGGACTGACGAATCGTCCGATCAGGTAGAGCACCAGGTCCTGCCATGAGGCGGCGCCGCCGGACATCGCGAACTCATCCCGTTCGCCGGCGGTGACCAGCACTTCGTCGACGCGCAGATCGACATGCGGAAAGCAGCGTCGAAAGCTCGGCGCGAACGCCCAGTGCGTTGTCGCCTGCCGGCCGTCGAGCAGTCCGGTTTCGGCCACAACGGCAAGCCCGGTACAGGCGGAACACAGCATCGCGCCGTGCTCGTGCATCCGCCTCATCCAGTCGACCAGCCCGGCGTGGCGGCCGGTTTCCCAACCCTCGTCGACGGCCATGGCGGGCACGATGACGATGTCGGTCCGGTTGATCTCTGAGATCGAGCGCTGGATCGCGATCGGCAGGCCGCTTGCCGCCGCCATGGTGGTCCGCGCCGCGCCGACGATCTCGACCTCGAAGGGCGGTGACGCCGGCACGCCGTCGTGGAAGGCAGCCACAACCGGGAAGGCGGTGAGCACCTCATAGAGGCCGGCGATGGGCATCGCCAGCGTCCCCTCGATAGCGACCAGGCTCACATGAATCGGTGCCTTGACGCCCATTCCTCGAGCTCCGCGACGGAAATGGACCGATCGGGACGAGTTTCCCACTTACTGTGCAGGGCCTCAACCCGCATGCTTTCCGGGCGCAATCGAGGAGGAGCGTCGATGAACAGACTCACTTTAAGACAACAGCTCTATGCGGCCTGCGCCGGCCTCGCGCTCGTTCCGCTGCTGCTTGGTCTGGCCCTGGCCGAACCACCGGAAGCGGATGTCATCAAGAATCGGCTGCAGCAGTATGAAGCGCGCTTCAACCAGGGTAACGCCGAAGCTGTGGCCAGGCTCTACAGTGAGGATGTCGTTTACTACGACCCCCTCGGTCGCGTGCACGAAGGAAGGGACGCCGTTCAGGCGTATTACCAGCGCAGCCTCGCGGCCGGGTTCAGCGACATGGCCATCAACAAGATCGAGATCGAAGTCTTTGGAGACATGGCCTACGACATCGCCCGGTACACGATCTCGGACCCCAAGGGCAGGCGCCTGACGGGTTACCACCTGGCGATTCTGGCGAAGGAGGATGGTGAATGGGTTGTCCAGCGTACTTTGGTCAACGCGAAAAGGCCTCGGCCGTCGGCTGACTAGGACAGCTCAATAACGGCCAGTCGTTACCCTGGAGAATCAGAGACAGGCCGCGATTTCCTATCCTGGCGAGTCACGCAGTACGCAGTCGTGGTCTGTCCCTTGCTTCCCGGCCGCGGCTGCGGCCACAGGTCTGATGGTCAAGCCAGCGCGGACCAGGCGTCGAGCTTCGAGTGTGCGATGCCGGACCGGCGCCGCGGATTCGACCGTGGGCATGGCAATCACAACGAACACGGCCAGTTCCACGCCTGGTACCACTAGCCCCGAGCGGGGTGTAGGCCCATGGATGCCTGAACCGAGTGCTTCCCGACGCCTGCTTGAGCCGGACGGCGGAAGCGCAAACGAATCCCTGCACTGCTCTGGAAACCGAAGACGCAGCCGCGCAGGGGATTAAGATCGGCCTCCGACAGAGCCCGAGCGATTCAATGCGCGGGCTGCATTGAGCCTGAATCCGTCCACGACCCGCGGGTCCCGCCCTCCTGTGACTTTCCACCGCCGTTCAGCGAGGTCGTGGTCCTGGACCGGGAAGGCGCGCAGGGTCTGCCATCATGCCCCCGAATCCAACAAATATCCTTTCTGCATGTTGTTGGATTTGGGCCTGCCGCTGACCCCCAACGGTGCTAAGGCGTCAGACTTCCAGCCACTGTCGCCGTATCTCCTTGTCGGCGCGGAGTTCCTCCGGGCTGCCGGTGAACACGATCTGACCATGCCCCATCACCGCCAGACGGTGGGATATCCGCAAGGCGATGGTCAGCTTCTGCTCCACCAGCAGGATCGAAACCCCCTCCGCCGCGATGGTCCGAAGCAGGTCGCCTACCCGTTCCACCATCTGCGGGGCCAAGCCTTCGGTGGGTTCGTCCACCATGATCAGCTCCGGGTCGCCCATCAGCGTCCGGCAGATGGACAGCATCTGCTGCTCACCGCCCGAGAGCACGCCGGCGCGGGTATCCACCCGCTCACGCAGATTGGGGAACAGATCCAGGGCGTCGTCCACCGACCAACGGCCTTTGTGTTTCATGTCCTTGATCCCGATCAGCAGGTTCTCGTGCACCGTCAGCGTGGGAAAGATGTTGCGGCTCTCCGGCACGATGCCGATCCCTCGCCGCGCCACCTCGTGGGGCGCCAGGCCCACAATTTCCTCGCCGTTGAAGCGCACGGAACCGGATGCGTGCACGGTGCCCATGATGGCCTTGATGGTGGTGGACCGGCCCACACCGTTGCGGCCCAGGAGGCTGACTACCTCCTTTTCCGCCACTGACAGCTCGACGCCGCGAAGGACATGGCTCTTGCCGTAGTAGGCGTGGAGACCGTTGATCTCAAGCATCGCTGCCGACCTCCTCCACGGCCTCCGGTTCCGCGCCCAGGTAGGCGTCCTGGACGGCGGCATTGGCCCGGATGTTCTCCGGTGCGTCGGTGGCCAGGATCTCGCCGTAGACCACCACCGATATGCGGTCGGCCAGGTCGAACACGACATCCATGTCGTGTTCCACCATGAGCAGTGTCTTGCCTTCGGTCACCCGTCGAATGAGCTCCACGGTTTTCTCCGTTTCCTCCCGGCTCATCCCCGCCGTGGGTTCGTCCAGCAGGATCACCGACGGGTCGCCGGCGATGGTGACCCCGATCTCCAGCGCCCGCTGATCGGCGTAGGTGAGCTCCGCCCCGACCACATTGCGTTTCGCCGCCAGGCCGATCATCTCCAGCAGTGCGGTAGCCTGTTCGCGCACGTCGGCCAGGCGGCCGATGGGGCGCCAGAAGTTGTAACGGTAGCCCAGGGACCACAGCACGGCGCAGCGCAGGGTCTCGTAAACAGTGAGGTGCGGGAAGATGTTGGTGACCTGGAAGCTGCGGCTCAGACCGCGGCGACGGATGTGGTAGGGCCGCTTCCCGCTGACTCCGTGGCCGTTAAGCCGGATCTCGCCGCTGGAGACGGGGAAGCGGCCGCTGATCAGGTTGAACAGCGTGGATTTGCCGGCGCCGTTGGGTCCTATGATGGCGTGGCGCTCGCCCCGCTCCACGGCGAGGCTGACATCGCGGATGATGTGGGCCAGCCCGAAGCGCTTGTGCACATGGTCCAGCTCCAGCAAGGTGCCGGTGCTCATGCCGGTTCCTCCTCTTCCACACCCTCGGCAGTCTTTATCTGCCTGAAGACCTCGTCCCAGGCCGCCCTCACTCGCTTGGTGCCTGGCCTGCAGGCCCAAAAGGCCCCGCCGGTCGCGGCAACGGCAAGCAGCCAGGACCAAGGGCTCCTGTCGTCGATTTCGACCCCGAGGAACGTGAACGACTGGTTGAGGAAAATGTGAACGCTATGGAGGTCGTAGGCCATCTGCACGATCAGCACCAGGCCGAGCAGAAATACCGCGCCGGGTATGCCGACCATCACGTAGCCCGGAATCAGGCGAAGCAGCTGGCGATGCCGCGCGGCGGGGATATGTATCTTGATGAGGTAAGCGATGCCGTCCGGCACGTACAGCAGCATCAGCACGAAGAACAGACCGATGTACAGCTGCCAGGCCTGCGTGTAGTTGCTCAGCAGCACCTGCATGTAGGTAACCACCACGGCGCCCAGGATGGGGCCGTAGAAGATCCCGGCACCGCCGATATAGGCCATCATCAGCACCTGCCCGGAATTGACGAATCCCAGGGCGTCCGGGGTCACGATCCCGGTCGTCAGCGCCAGCATGCCGCCGGCCACACCGGCGAAGAAGCCGGCCAGCGTGTGGACGTGGACGCGGACCTGGTACGGGCTGAAGCCCATGAACTCCACCCGTTCCGGGTTGTCCCGGACGGCGTTGGCCATGTGCCCCAGCGGCGTGGTGGTGAAGTAGTACATGGCGGCGATACACACGGCGCACCACACCGCCATGAGATAGTAGATCTGCAGACGGTCGGTGAGCGTGAGTCCGAACAGGTGGGTGCCGGCGGTGGGATCGCCGGACAGCCCGCCGTCGCCGCCGAACCAATGGCGAAGGATGACCGCCAACGATTCCATCAGTACGCCCACGCCCAGGGAAATCATGGCGAAGGTTATGCCCGCGCGTCGGGTCGAAATCACCCCCAGGACGTAGCCGAAGAACAGACCGCCCACGCCGCCGATCAACGGCAGAAGCTCAACGGGAAAGGGAATGCCCGTTGCGGTCAGGTAGCGCAGGGCGTGCATCGTCAGGTAGGCGCCCATCCCGTAGTACACCGCGTGCCCGAACGACAACAGCCCGGTCTGACCGAACAGCATGTTGTAGGACAGGGCGAACACGATGGCGATGACCATCAGGCTCAGCACCGACAGCGCGGCTCCCGAGTTGAAGATCAGCGGGGCCACGAGCAATGCCAGCGCCATGAGGATCCAGCGGCCCGCGCCGTTTGCACGGAGACGTCGGTGCTGCTGCACGTTGTTCACTGCCTCGCCGTTCATACTTCCACTTTCCCCATCAGGCCCTTCGGACGGAAGATCAGCATCACGATCATCAGGAAGTAGGGCATGATCCCCGCCAGCTGAGCCACCGGCTGATTGACCAGCTCCGCGAAGGGAGCGTTTGGTCCCAGCGTCAGCCCCACCAGGCTCGCCAACGGCGTGTCCACGGTGGTCATCCAGTTCTGCAGCACGCCGATTAGCAGCGAGGCCGCCAGGGCACCGCCGAGCGAGCCCATACCGCCCACCACCACCACGACGAAGATGATCGGCCCGAGCGAAAGGGCCATCGTCGGCTCCGTGACGAGAATGTTGCCGCCCACCACCCCGGCGACGCCGGCCAGCGCGCAGCCGATGCCGAACACGAGCATGAAGATCCGGGGGATGTCGTGACCCAGCATGCTGACCATCTCCCGGTCGGTCAGGGCCGCTTGGATGATGATGCCGATACGGGTTTTCTTGAGCAGCAGATACAGGAAGACGAAGATCAGGACGGAGACGACCATCATGAACGCGTTGTAGGCGGGGTAGGAGACGCCGCCCACCGAGAACAGCGGGAATTTGAGGCTGGCCGGAACGGAATAGTCCACCGCGGTGACGCCCCAGCCGAGCTTGACGGCTTCAAGCATCAGGTACGCCAGCCCGAAGGTGAACAGCAGCTCGGCCACATGGCCGCGTATGTGGATCTTGCGCAGGCCGAAGTTCTCCACCAGTGCACCGAGCAGACCCACGATCAGCGGAGCGCACACCAGCGCGACCCAGTAGTTCGTCCATTGCATCAGCTGGAACCCGAAATAGGCGCCCAGCATGTAGAAGCTGGCTTGAGCGAAATTGAGCACGCCCATGAGGCTGAATATCAGGGTGAGCCCGCTGCTGATCAGGAAAAGCAGCAGCCCGTACATGAGCCCGTTGAGGACCACGAACACGCCCGTCTCTAACACGGAATGCCTCCTCCCGGCATCGGCGCACCGGAGGCGCGCAACGCCGACGGCCGGACAGCCGGCCGACCCGAACGGTCGGCCCGGCTGCCGTTCCATCGAACCCGGGTGCGTCGCAACGCCCCCAATGTCGCCTTCCGGATGCTACTTGCCTGTATTGTTGTAGTAGACGTTCGGGGAGGTTCCTTCCGGCCGGTTGGCCATCTTGCACGACGTCGGCAGGAACATGTTGACTGCCTCGATTCGCGCGTTTTCCTGGAACTGCAAGTCCGACCCCTTCAGGTACGGTTTGACCCCTTTCTGGAGCGTGGAAAGGTACATGGGCATCACGATCGCGTGGTTGTCGGCGCGTACGTACATGTCGCCCATCGGCGAATCGTAGTGCATGCCTTCCAAGGCCAAGCCGACTTTGGTGGGATCGGTGGATCCCGCCTCATTGATGGCCTTGGCGAACATGCCGGAGATATAGACGGCCTGGCCGTAATAGAAGTCGTTGTCGTACTTCTGCTTGAACTCATTGGCCAGCTTGGTCATCTCTTCGTTCTTGAGCGTGGCGACCCACGGCGTGATCTGCATGACAAGCCCGGAGCCCACGTCGCCGATGGCCTGGGGCGTGCCGGGGATCCCGGCGTAGAAGGTGAAGAAGCGAACGTCCTTGAGGTTGGACTGGCCGGCCGCCTTGGCGAGCAGGGTCATATCCTGGCCCCAGTTGCCGGTAATGACGGCCTGCGCGCCAGACTGTTTGATCTTGTAGATGTACGGCGTGTAGTCCTTGGTCCTGCCGATCGGCGTGTACACGTCACCCACGATCTGGATGTCGGGCCGGGCTTTCTTCAGCATGACCTTGGCCGCATTGGCGGTGGCATGGCCGAAGGAGTAATCCATGTTGATCAGAAAGACCTTTTTGATGTCCGGCTGGTTCTTGATGTAGTGAACCAGGCCCGCCATCTTCATGTTGACGTTGGCGTCGAGATTGAAGTGGTAGAACCCGCAGTCGTCGTTACTCAGCCCGGGATCCACCGCCGCGTAGTTCAGATACATCATCTTATCGTCCGGGTGTTCCCGGTTGTGCTTCTTCACCCAGTTGATGAGCGCGAACGCCACGTTGGAGCCGTTGCCCTGGAGGATATAGCGTATCCCCTCGTCGGCGGCCTTCTGGGCGGCCACCTGGGCGGTGGATGGGTCCACCTTGTCGTCGAAGGGGACGAGCTTGACTTTATAATCACCCAGCTCGCCGTTCTCGGCGCGCTTGTTGAACATGAACTGGAAGCCCTGCGCTCCCAGGGTGCCCACCGGTCCGAAGGGGCCCGACAACGGATCGATGTAGGCGATCTTGATGACCTGCTTGTCGGCGGCGCTGGCCGTCGCCATGACCAGCAGGCTCAGGACGGTTACCAGCATCAGGGCGCCGAGTAGCCCGGCCACGGTTCGCGCGCGGGTATTGCGGCCCCCTACGCGGCTCCGATGACACGGATCGAGGCGTTGATCGTCTGAGAACGTTGTTGTGATACCCACTGTACTCTCCTCCTAACTGCCTGGGTGGCGTGAGCTTGTCGTTGCGGTATCAGAAATTGGTGGAATAGCGCCGGTCACATGGACAGCGGCTTCTGTCGCGGTCGCTTCCTTCCTTTGTTCTTTGCACGCATACGGCCCCGTTCCCGTCAATCGGATGGCTCGCGGGGCGGATCGACCGGACTCGCGGTCCGTTCTCTAGAACACGTGGGATCGCATTGGGCGGCAATCGGGACGCGTGGCTGGCTACGCTGTTCGGAGCGTGCGCGGCTACTGTGGGGAGTTGCGGCGCTGCATCGGGAGAGGTGGACACCGGCACTATACGCTTCAACGTATTCGACTGTTCATTCGCTAACGAGTGAGTGAAATACAAGCGTAGTCTCCCTCGGCGATGTGTCAAATCCGGGCGCAGCCAGCGGGCCTGGAATCTGGCGTCGTGTCACGCTGCTCCGCGGCGCGACTGGAGGTTCCACCTGACAGGCCAAACGCTTCGGTACCGGCGGCCGCTGCGGCCCGCGGGCATTCGCGTTCCACCGTTGCCGAGCTTACCTATCTCTGGACAACGCTCGGTTAGCTTGAGTTCGACCGCGTCCCAAAAAATATCGGCTTGGCACCGATTCTCCGCCCCGGGGCGCATGGACATTGCCATCCCGACGCCCGCGAAATCACTGTTGATGTTCTTCGTGGACCGTCGTGCGCCGCCACGGTGATGAACTGCGATGCGACCATCTCGCGGATGGCGAGGGCGCAACCGACTCCTCTAACACCGTCCGCCTCCGGCTCATGCCCTTTCCCAATCAGCCGGACGCTAGTCCGCGCCGCGCGGAGGACGTGGCTCGCTGCCACCGCTAAGATGGAGGGAGACGCCTGCGATTGGAGCACATTCAAGCATGAGTAACAGCTCTCTAGAGGCGCCCCGCCGGGCACTGGGATCGGAACCGCAAACGCCTTCCCGGCGCAAGCGCCGCACTCGGGCGGAGCAGCGCGCCGATACCGTGGAGAAGATCCTGGATACGGCCGAGCGCCTGTTTTCCAAACACGGCCTCTACGGCGTCACGCTCAAGGACGTGGCTCAGGCAATCGGCGTGCACCACACCTTGATCAACTATTATTTCGCCGACAAGAAAACGCTGTTCGACGCGGTCTTTGCCCGGCGCGCCGCGGTAACCAGCGAGCGGCGCATGAAGATGCTCAATGAATACGACGAGGCTACCGGGGGCAACCCCACGGTGGAGGGGGCGCTCCGGGCCTTCCTCGACACGGATCTCGAACTTTACATACAGGGCGGAGAAGGCTGGAGGAACTACGGCGCCCTGAGCGCCCAGGTGGCGAACACCCCGGAGTGGGGCGCGCAACTCATGGATGAACACTTCGATCCCGTGGTGCTGCGCCTGATCGATCTCCTGAAGAAGGCGCTGCCGGACAGCGCCGAGGAGGACATCTTCTGGGGTTACCATTTCGTCAGCGGCGCGCTGCTGCTCACGCTGGCGCGCACGGGACGTATCGACAAACTCTCGGGCCGCCTGTGCCGGTCCGACGACTATGCCGCGGTCAAGGAACGCATGGCCAAATTCATGGCCGGCGGCTTTCTGGCGATCTGCGAGCAGAGAAAGACTGATCGTTCCACGAGTTGAATCGGCTTCGCGACGGCTTGCGGAAGAGGAGGTTGAATCCGGCCGTTGACCGGCAGGAGTGGCCACCGATCGGCGAGCCCCACAGCGCCTCGGTGATGTCCTCCACTCGCCGCACGGATACCCCGGCAAGGCACATCTCGATCAGCGTCTCCTCAATCGTGCCGCACACGAGTTCGTCGAGGTGACTGCGAATCCGTGACTCGTCAATCCGGAAGACTTGGCCCAGCTCGTTCTCGCTAGTCGGTCCTGAAAAACCTGCAACTCACTGATGCAACGTAGGTTGGGGTGTTTTCGGCCATTCTGGAATTGCCGGATTTTGGTATCCTCAGGGCAGTTTCCTTGCAATAACGGACGGTGTTGGATGGGGCCTCGGGACAAGCGGCACACGCCGCAGGACGATCTCTTCCGCAGCGAGCTGGTGAACCTGATCGATCCGCGCCACCCGCTGGTGAAGTTGGCCGCTCGCATTGACTGGTCGGTGTTCGAGCGCGAGTGGGGTGAGCTGTTCGCCTCGCCTACGGGGCGGCCGGCGGCCCCGCCGCGACTCATCGCCGGTCTGCTCTATCTGCAGCATGCCTACAACCTCTCCGACGAGGCCGTGCTCGAGCGCTGGGTGGAGAACCCCTACTTCCAGCACTTCTGTGGCGAGAAGTACTTCCAGCACGAGCTGCCGATCGATCCCTCATCGCTGACGCGCTGGCGCCAACGCATTGGCGAGGCCGGTGTGGAGTTGCTGCTGGCCGAGACGGTGGAGGTCGCCAAGCGCGAGGGCGTGGTTAAGCGCCAGAGTCTGGAACGGGTGAGTGTGGACAGCACCGTCCAGGAGAAGGCGATCAGCTACCCGACCGATGCCAAGCTCTACGCCCGAGGCATCCGCAACCTGGTCAAGCAGGCCCAGCGCCACGGCATCGCGCTTCGCCAGAGCTATGCCCGCAAGGCGCCGGAGGCGCTGTTGATGGTCAACCGCTACGCCAAGGCGCGGCAGATGAAGCGCAAGCGGCGCATGACCCGCCGGCTGAAGACCTACCTGGGCCGTGTCAGTCGGGATATCGAGCGCAAGATCGAGGATGCACCGCAAGCCACCCAGGCGGCGTTCCGGGAACCGCTGCACCGGGCCAACCGGCTGCTCAACCAGACTCGCAAGAGCAAGAACAAGCTGCTGGCCTGGCATGCCCCGGAGGTGGAGGTCATCGGCAAGGGCAAGGTGGCCAAGCCCTGGGAGTTCGGCGTGAAGGTCTCGGTGGCGGTGACGAACAAGGAGAGCTTCGTCGTTGGCTGCCGCTCGATGCCGGGCACCCCCTTTGATGGCCACACCCTGGCCGAGACGTTGGAGCAGGCCGAGATCCTCTCCGGCATCGCGCCGAAGCGCTGCTACGTCGACCGCGGCTACAAGGGCATTGAGATCCCCGGCGTCCAAATCTTCCGCTCCGGACAAAAGCGCGGTGTGAACACCAGGACGCTCAAACGAGAGCTCAAACGCCGCAGCGCCATCGAGGCGGTAATCGGGCACATGAAAACCGACGGGCGCATGGACCGCTGCCGGCTCAAAGGGGCACTGGGCGATGCGCTCAACGCCGTGCTGGTGGCGGCCGGGCACAACATCCGGCTGCTGCTGCGGGCGATGGCGGCCTTTTTACGTCAACTGCTCGGTCGGCTCCTGGCGTTCCTCGGTGCCGGAATCGATCATCAAGACGCCGGACCCGCAATACCGGCCGCCGCATAGCGGGTTATTCAGAACCGACTCGCTATCCTCGTCCATGGCGGTGGCTCCTTCTTCTGGCCGCAAAGTGCGGAAGAAATCGAACCTCATCTAACGGCCATAGCGCAGAAGCAAAAGAACAAATCGCTCGACGCCGCCATTGAAGACCGCTGGAAGGAGTAGTCGGCTTCGCAGTCATCGTACGTAACCCGAAGACTCTCCAAAGTAGGCGGGTATATAGCCTGCTTCCAATACAGCTTCGGGTTCCAACGTCGGGTTGTCGGCAACAACAGGAAGGTTACCGACAAGCGTTATCGTATGGCAGACAAACACTGCCGCCGCAACGGATGCCTCAGCCAATGGTCGCCGTAGCCCGTGCCGTATTACTAGCGGTTTCAAAAGGTCCTCGCAGAAATAGCAGCGTAATGACAAAACTGGCCAATGTTAGTGCTACCGAAAACCACAGGCTAGTTTCATAGTTCCCGGTGAGATCCCTCAGATATCCCCCGGACCAACTCCCGATCGCGGCTGCTATGAAGCCGAACAAGAACAGTCTCGATATCCAAGTTCCCGCGACAGAGCTGGGAAATGTCATGCGGATGATGCCGGTCAGCGCAGGAAATGCGCCGCCATAGCCGAGGCCAAAAACGACAGCCCCGATAACCATCAAATACAGCGCACCTGCCCCAAACCCAAGCAACCCCCCCCCTGCCGGGAGCATTAGCGTGCAGATAGCAAGGACCATAGGTGCGCCTCTTCGGTCGACCATTAGTCCACCTAACAGTCTGAAGAACAACGTCGACCCGAGCAGCGTCGACAGAAGTCCGGCACCAAGGGTTGGTGCCAGCCCTTGCTCTTCTGCATATGCCGTCATATGCGCGATTATTATGAAGCTGCCGGTATTTAGAAGCACGAGCGCCGCAGTAGTACCCATAAATATGCGCCACTGGGCGTCGCCGGTGGCTACCGCCCGCGCGTCGGCGCGGCGACCGCGTTCCCGTTGAAGCGGCGGCTTCCGTACAAACACCATGGCGCACGCACCGATGACGAGACCGCAGACGATCCCGTAAGAAGCCATCGCATCTCGCCAGCCCCAAGCTTCGGCGAGCGCCCGCAGACTCACCGGCACCGTTAAGCCTCCAACGCTCTGGCCGCACAGCACGACAGCCATAGCAAGCGTCCTATTTCTATCAAACCACTGGCTCACGTTGGCGGTCACCGGTCCGAAGAACGTTCCTTGACCGAGCGCACCGACGAATAGGGCATACGCGGCATAGAACTCTGACGGTTGCGAGGCCTTGCTCGCGCTCCACAACCCTACCGCGATACCGCACGCGCCACCCACGGCTAGCAACGAAAAGCTCCGCCGATCTGCAAGGTATCCGATCAACAAGCCGCCCATTCCCGCGGATACCATCGCCAGTGAATGCGCTAAGCCAAGCGTCGATCGTGTCCAACCGAGGTCGAGAGCCATCGGCTGCATCAGGATGGGCACCACAGTAACCGCCCCGAAGCTGAGGGATGCGGAAATCAGGCTCGCGACCATCACAAACCAACTGTAAGGCGATTCGATGCTGCGAGTGGGGCCAGGGCGCATGAAGCGACTCCAACATGAAGACTCAGGGCTCCTCAGCAATAGAGCCCTTCGAATGGCAACAGGGTCCGCCACTCCCGGCGCCCGACTTGCCTACGCGATAACACGAATTGCTTAATTACTCTCCGTATTCATAGATCAACTCTTCTTCAATGAAGACATAAACACTTTGGTCTACGATTTTTGTTTCGTACATCTTTAAAGGCGCCTCTGCTAATCCTACTGGTTTACCACTAGAGATCTCCCATTGCCACAAATGCTTCATGCATGTGAGCACCGCTCCGTCACACATTCCGTTTTCCAGCGGCTCCTCCAAATGAGGGCAGTTCGGAGGGATAACAGAGATGCCGTTTTCTGCTCCAACTACCAATAGATCAATACCGTCCACCGTTACGCGCTTAAATTCGCCCGATGCGACGTCTCCAAGAGTACAAACAAATTCCCAACTCATACTTACGACTCCTCTTTATCGACAGTCGTCCGGTTTGACGGCACAGGCAAGTCCTCCGTGAGTGGCATACTTGCCCAATAATGCATCAGCAAGAGGACAATCACGCTAGTTAAATTTATCGTACCGAATATTCGTAGGAGAGATTTTTTTACCCAAGAGAAGCATTCGGACGGATGCGTCAACCATTGGAGTTGGTCCCGCCAGAAACGCGGTCGTCCCCGTGATGGTTTCCGGTAATCCGGTTTCCGCCACCTCGTGCACATTACCAGTCTCAAAATTTAGCAAAGGGTGTTTCTCATGAAGGGATTCAGGCACGCTTCCTTCCGAGAAAGCCACTGTTATACTCATGTTGCTAGTCGATTTCCGAACGTAGTTCTGCAACATTTTAGCAAAGAACGCATCGTTAGCACTTCGTACCCCAAAGAATAGCGATGCCTTGTGATCAACTAGGTGGCCCACGCTCAATGCATGCTCAATAACACCCATCGCCGCAGAAATACCGCTTCCACCGGCGACCAAGACCAAATCCTTGTCCTGTTCTGGGGCAAGGCAAGCTCTGCCTAACGGTCCAAATACTGTCACAGGGTCGCCGACACCCGTTCTGTCGAATATCCTCGCTGTAGCTTGGCCGCCATCTTTTCTCCTTACGACGAAACGTAATATCCCGTCATCGGCAGGATAGTTTGCGATGGAATACGCACGGTATCCCTCAATGTCAGGGATGCCTATAAGCACGAACTGTCCACCAAAGAAGCGGAACGGATGAGGCACTTCTATTTCTATTGTGGCCGTGTTTCTATCGATCACCTCAAGGGCACGTACCCAGCCCGATTGATGAACTGGTGAGCCGATGGCTGAGTTCGCCTTCCTATCGATTTCTCTCCGTAGCCGAAGAACCGGGCTCCGTCTGGCAGTAGACTGGCACATTAGGACCTGGTTTCGGTCGGCGTACCCTGCTCCCGGCGCATCCTCCCACAAGGTATCGACCTCTCCCTCCACCACTTCGGCACGACACTCGCCGCAGGTTCCCGATGCGCATTCGTACGG
>Ga0209918_1001198_pt1 | contig 14585 bp, 16 predicted proteins | sample SalPonD_shore_MG_FD_185712 | JGI IMG/M metagenome (GOLD analysis project Ga0209918, IMG submission 185712) | Salt pond soil microbial communities from South San Francisco under conditions of wetland restoration - Salt Pond MetaG... | ecosystem: Environmental > Aquatic > Marine > Intertidal zone...
CCATATCAATGCGGTCGCCGATCACCGCATCCTCTGCCACTGCATTCTTTGATTTCTCCACCGGCATGGATTCGCCAGTCAGGATCGCCTCGTCGATCTGCAGACCTCGCGCCTCGAACAGGCGCATATCCGCCGGCACCTTGTCGCCGGACTGCAGGAAGATAACATCGCCCGGCACCACCTCGCGGGCTGGCAGGGTGATGCGGTGACCCTCTCGCAGTACCATCGCCTTGGGCGAAAGCATGTGGCGAATGGCATCCAGCGCCTTCTCCGCCTTCCCTTCCTGCACGAAACCGATCACCGCATTGATGACTACCACACCGAGGATGACGCCAGTATCGAGCCAGTGGCCTATCAGGCTGGTCACCACGGCCGAGCCAAGCAGCACATAGATCAATACGTTGTGGAACTGGTCGCGCAAACGCTCCCAGAGGCTGCGCGGCCGCATGGCGGGGAGCACGTTCGGCCCGTATCGCGACAGCCGCTGCACCGCCTCCGCCGCGCCGAGCCCTTCCGGACCGCTCCCGAACCGGTCGAAGACCGCCTCGGCGGCCATCGCATGCCAGTCAGACTCTCTCTCGGACATCCCTTTCATGTCGACTATTGTAGGTCAAAACGGCGCCGGTGAGGGCGCGGCCGTCGGTATCCCGGTCGGCGCTCAGCCATCCTCGCCGGCGAAGAAGAGCTTGGTGCGCACCGGGCTCTCGATCTGTCTGATCGGAAGCGCGGCCTCCAACCGGTTGACGTCGGCCAGCTTCCCCTTGGTCTGCGGATGCTTGGCGATCAGGAAGGAGCAGATATCGCAGTACTCCTCGACCGAGATGTCGAAAGTGCCGATCCGCCGGCCCAGCGCGATGATCTCCTCCTTGTCGTAGCCGATCAACGGCGACAGAAGCGGCAGCGGGCTGGCCTCGTAGATCGCCTGGATGTTGGCCAGCGTCTGGCTCGCCACCTGTCCCAGCGAATCGCCGGTGATCAGTGCCTGCCCCTTCGCTCCGGTGGCGATTTTCGCCGCCTCGCGGATCATCTGCCGCTTGTAGATGATCATGCGGTAGTCAGCCGGCACCGTGGCGATGACATGACGCTGGAACTCCTCCAGATCGACCATGTGCAGCTTGAGTCGCCCCTGGTAGCGGGAGAGCTGGCGGGCCAAATCCTCGATCTTGGCGAAGTCGCGGTTGATCGTGCTGTTGTAGCAGTGCACCAGCACCACATCCAGCCCGCGCTTCATCATCGTATAGGCCGCCACCGGCGAGTCGATACCGCCGGAGAAGAGCACGACGCCGCGCCCCGAGGTGCCGACCGGCAGACCGCCGACGCCGGGACGCTTGTCGGTGTAGATATAGGCCTCGTCCGGCGTGATCTCGACATGCACGGTGATCTCCGGGCGGTCGAGGTTCACCACAAGCCCGAGCTCGTTCTTCAGGCAGCCGCCCACCTCGTAGTTGATCTCCGGGCTGGTCATCGGGAATTTCTTGTCGCCGCGCCGCGTGGTCACGCAAAAGCTGCGCCCGGCCACGTCGCCGTAGGTCCCGGTCACCGCCTCTTTCGCCACCTGCTGCATCGACTCGATGCTCCGCCCGGCCTGATGCACCGGGGCGAAGTTGCGGATGCCGGGGATCAGCGCCACGCGGTCGAGCAGCGCCGCATCGAGCCGCTCCACCTCCATCAGCATGCGGCTGTGGCGGCGCTCGACGCGGACCGGTTTCAGGAGCCGCTTCAGGTTGGCGGCCAATTTGCGCTCGAAGTGCGAGCGGTTCTTCCCCTTCAGGGAGAGTTCACCGTAATGGACAAGGATGTATGGCATAGCGGCAGGCTACCCTCTCGCCCGCCCCCTTGCAGCGACGGATTGCAGCTTCTTTGGTTCTTTTTGACTTGGGGCGGAACCGCTCACGCCCCGGGAAGCTCCTCGACGAGGATATATTCGGGCCAGCGCGCCTCCGGCACCTCCGCCTCCGAACGGGTCCGGCCGCGCATGGAGATGCCGGCGGCATGCACGCTATCCGGATCGCCCGTGCGCAGTGGATGCCACCGTGGCAACGGCTTCCCCTCCGCACGGAGGCGATAGGCGCAGGTGGCCGGCAGCCACTGCATCTGCCCGGCCGAAAGGGTGCGGACGTTCAGGCAGTCGGGCACGCGGGAGAGCCGGTCGGCGTAATCGCGGCAGCGGCAGGCGGCATCGTCGAACAGCCTGCAGGCGATCGAGGTGTAAAGCATCTCGCCGGTATCCTCGTCCTCGAACTTCTGCATGCAGCAGCGCCCGCAGCCGTCGCACAGCGCCTCCCACTCGCCGTCCGTCAGCGCCTCCAGCCGCTTCTCCCAGAATGGCGTCGTCATTCGATCCCCCGTACGACCATCTGCCGCTTGTTCCGCCCGTGGCTGTGCGGGTGCGACACCCCGCTGGCGGAGGCGGCACAAAAAAGGCCGGCGACATCAGGGTACCGCCGGCCTCCGTCACTCACGGCATCCCGTTCAGCGACCCATGCCTCTTCCGCGGCCCTGGCCCATACCGCGCCTCCGGCCCATGCCTTTGCCCTGATCCATCCCCTGGCCACGATGCATGCCCCGGCCGCTGCCCGGCTCGTCGGGCAGCGTCACGCCGCGCTGCCTGGCGCGCTCCTGCATCTGTTCATGGTGCTGTTTGCGGAAATCCGCCCGCTGCTGTGCATTCACGGAGCGCATCCTCTCGCGGTACTCCATCTTCTCCTGCGGGCTCATCAACTGCCATCCATACGCCTTCTCCTCGGCCTGGGCCGTCACGGCGCCGGCCATGAATGCCGTGGTAAAGGCAATGATCGCCACTCTGAAAAATCGCTTACCCATCATCGCGCACCTCCTGCGATCAAACGGCTTCCCCTCAGAGCCTTACGCCTCTTTTTAGACCAAAGGACGCCGCACCGCCAGAGTCAATCCGTCGGCGACCGGCAGCATCACCATGTCGATGCGCGCGTCGCGCATCAGCTTCTCGTTGAAGGTGCGAATGGCGTGGGTGTCGGGCTTGCGGTTCTCCGGGTCGATGACGCTGCCGCCCCACAGCACGTTGTCGACTAGGATGGCGCCGCCGGGGCGCACCAGCTTCAGGCAGTGTTCGTAGTAGGTGTCGTAGTTGATCTTGTCGGCGTCGATGAAGGCGAGGTCGAAGCTCGCCTCGCCGTAGTCGCCGATCAGCTTCGGCAAGGTCTCCGCCGCCGGGCCGAGATGCAAGGCGACCTTCTCCGCCACGCCGGCCTCCTGCCAGTAGCGCCGGGCCATCGCCGTCCACTCCTCCGAAGCGTCGCAGGCGACCAGCTCGCCACCCTCCGGCAGCGCCAGCGCCATGCTCAGACTGCTGTAGCCGGTGAAGGTGCCGACCTCGACAATCCTCTTGGCCCCCATCAGGCGCACCAGCATCTGCATGAACTGCCCCTGCTCCGGCGCGACCTGCATGGCGCTGTGCGAAAGCTCCGAGGTCTCCTCGCGCAGCCGCGCCAGGATGGCCGGTTCACGCACGCCGGTATCGATCAGGTAGGCGTAGAGCGCATCGCTCAGGTTCACTGTCCTATTCGACATCGTTCTCTTCCTCCAGTCCCTGCAGGTAGACCGCGGCCGTGGCCAGCTCATCCTCGCTGAAGGGCCGGATGCCGTGTTCGACCAGCAGTGCCGCGGTTATGCCCATGCCGTCGATCCGGCGACCCGAGAAGCTGCCGTCGTTGATGCGGTGGCAGCCGCAGGAGGGGCTCCCCTCCTTCAGAATCGCCATACCGATGCCGTGTTCCCGGGCCAGCGCCAGCGCCTGCTTCGCGCCCGATTCGAAGGCCTCGGTGACATCCTTCTCCAGCACGTTGACCACGCGCCCCTTGCGAATCTCCGCCGCCGGGCGCGGGCAGCCAAGCCCACCGGCCATCTCAGGGCAAATCGGCACCAGCCGACCCTCGCGCAGCCATGCCTCCCACATCGGATCGCGCTGCGCACAGCTGCCGCCATCATAGCGTACCTCCTGACCCAGAAGGCAGGCGCTGACAAGGATTCTCTGCTTAGGCATGCGTACCAGCATAGCCTAAATACCACGCATGGAAACAAAATAAGAGTATCCCAACCTTCTTTCGTGCACCCCCGTCATGCTATAAATTGGAGACCACGACGAATCGACGGAGGCGCACATTGACTGATACGAAGCGACAACGGGAGGTCACGCTCCGGTTCCTAGCCGAACCGAGCGCGGTCAATTTCGGCGGTAACGCCCACGGCGGCGCCGTGATGAAATGGATCGACCAGGCCGGCTACACCTGCGCCACGAGCTGGAGCGGGCAGTACTGCGTCACCGTCTATGTCGGCGGCATCCGCTTCTACCGCCCGATCCGGATCGGCGAGCTTGTCGAGGTACAAGCCCGCGTGATCTACACCGGGCGCACCAGCATGCATATCGAGGTCGATGTCCGCGCCGGCGATCCCAAACACGGCGAACTGGACCGGACGACGCACTGCATCATTGTCTTCGTCGGCGTCGATGCCGACGGCCATCCCGTCGCTGTCCCCTCGTGGGAGCCCATCACCGACGAGGACAAATCGCTGGAGGCCTACGCGATCAAGCTGATGGAGCTACGCAAGAAGGTCGATGAGGAGATCCATCCCTACTGACGAAAACCGGACAAACTACGCCAGAAACTCTACTTTCAATGTGTCACCTTGACGGGGAAGCTTACGATGGGCCAAGCCAATTGGATTGGATCCTATGGAATATGGGACTCACTCCTTACGAAGAACGAAGGCCACGTTAATCTACAAGAGAACAAAGAACCTTAGAGCTGTGCAACTGCTACTAGGACATACCAAGCTGGAAAGCACAGTGAGATATCTTGGGATCGAAGTAGACGATGCTCTTGAAATAGCAGAACAGACTGAGATTTAATGCCTGTGTTGCGCCGACCCCTTGAGATCAAGGCCGGATTTAGACGTTAGCGGATACCAATCCAGATATTGTGGCGGGTGCCGCGCTTGGCGGACTGGGCGTGGACGCGCCGCTCCTCGACATCGAAGCCGATCTTTAGCATGCGCTGGGTGAAGGCGATATCGGTGCAGGCGGACCAGACGGTGAGCACGCCGCCCACCTTCAGGGCATCGTAGGCGCGGTTCAGCCCGCGCAGGCCATAGAGGGCGTCGTTGTCGTCGCGGGTGAAGCCGTCCGGGCCGTTGTCGACATCGAGCATGATCGCATCGAAACCGCCCTTGTTCCTCTTCATCACTTTGCCGACATCCTGCTCGATCACCTCGACGCGCGGATCGTCGAGCGGGTGGCCGGCGATATGACCCAGGTGCTCGCGGTTCCAGCGCACCACGGCCGGCATCAGCTCGGAGACGACGATGCGGGCATCTGGCGCGCTGTGGATCAGCGCTGCGGCGAGCGTGAAGCCCATGCCGAGACCGCCGATCAGCAGCCGCTGTGCCGCGCGCCCCGCGATGCGCTCGCAGGCCAGTTCGGCCAGCGCCTCCTCGGAGTTGTGCAGGCGACTGTTCATCAGTTCGCCGTGCTTCTCGACACGGATCGAGAACTCCTCGCCGCGCCGGTATAGGTGCAGCGTCGTGCCGTGATCCGAGGCGCTATCGAGCTGGATATAGGGCTTCATGCACCCTCCATGAAAAAAGCCTGCAGGCGCGAGGACCTGCAGGCTCGTCGATGTGGTACCGGAGACTGGACTCGAACCAGCACGGGTTTCCCCACCACCCCCTCAAGATGGCGTGTCTACCAATTCCACCACTCCGGCACAGGGCCATACCATCGCGATACTACCAGATGATCGGCCCGGATGAAGCGCTGCCCTTTTCGGGCTACTGCGCCTTCGGAAGCTGCTCGGACTGCGCCTTCTTGGCGCCGCCGCTGTCCTTGAGCTTGGACGGGTCCAGGGTGAAGTCCTGCTTGCCATCCGGTGCAGGCATCTCCTGCTGGGCCGCCTTCTCGACCACCGAGCCGGCCTGCTGCTGGGAGAAGAAGGCCAGCGTCAGCGACGTGATCATGAAGAGCGCCGCCAAGCCGCCGGTCACCTTGCCCAGGAAGGAGCCCGAACCACGGCTGCCGAACAGGGTCTGCGCCCCGCCGCCGCCGAAGGAGGCGCCCATATCGGCGCCCTGCCCCTGCTGCATCAGCACCACGCCGATCAGCGCGAACGCGGCCAGCACATGCAGGGATACGATCAGAATGGTCATCTTCTTTCCTACTCCTCGGCTGCCTTGGCTGCAGCCTCAATGATTGCCGTAAACGATTCCGCCTTCAGGCTGGCGCCGCCCACCAGCGCGCCCTCGACACCCGGGCAGGCGAGCAGCGACTCGGCGTTGCCCGGATTGACGCTACCGCCGTAGAGCACGCGGCAGTCGTGACCCAGGCGGACAAGCTCCTCGTGCACGAAGGCGTGCGTCTCGGCCACCTGCTCCTCGGTCGCCGTGCGACCGGTGCCGATGGCCCAGACCGGCTCGTAGGCGACGGTCAGCGGCGCGTTGGCTGGCGCATCGGCCAGCACCGAGAGCTGCTCCTTGAGCACCTCGTTGGTGCGTCCGGCCTCGCGCTCCTCGAGCTTCTCACCGATGCAGAGGATCGGCTCCAGACCGTTCTCCCACGCCGCCTTGAGCTTGGCGTGGATCATCTCGTTGGTCTCGCCGATGATGTGGCGGCGCTCCGAGTGGCCCAGGATCACGTAGTGGCAGCCGGCATCGCGCAGCATCATCGGGCTTACCGAACCAGTGAAGGCGCCCTTGGGCTCGTAGTAGACGTTCTGCGCACCCAGGCGGATATCCTTGTTGCGCAGCGGCTCGTAGAGCGGGTGGAGCAGCGTGAACGGCGGCATCAGCGCGACCTCGACGTGATCCGGCGACGGATTCTCGCCCAGCCCGTCGAGAAACTGCCGTGCCTCCTCCAGCAAACCATTCATCTTCCAATTGCCGGCAACGAGACGGCGCTTGTGACTGCTGAACCCCACGAATCTATCCTCCTGCTGCACATATCTTCCCGAAAGAAGGACGTGGCATTGTAAGATTCCGCCGAGCCAAAGCAAGGGAAAATCGGAGATTCTCCCCATCGGGCCTCCGTCCGGCGCGCAACAGCGGCGCCGCCGCCGCGCTTTTGCTAGGCTGCTCGGCCATGCATCCATCCGCCAAGAAATCGCTCGGCCAGCACTTCCTGCAGGACCGGAGCGCCGTGATGCGCATCGTCGCGGCGGTGCCGGCCGGCGCCCGCATCCTGGAGATCGGTCCCGGCCCCGGTGCGCTGACCGAGCCGCTGCTGGAGCGGGCCGGCGCCCTGGCCGTGATCGAGCGTGACGACCGCTTCGCAGCGCGCTGGCAGGCGCGCGCCGACGAGGATGCGCGCCTCTCGGTGCTGCACGGCGACGTGCTCGAACTGCTCGATGCGGCGGTGCGCGGCTTCGGGCCGACATGGATCGTCGGCAACCTTCCCTACAATATCAGCGGCCCACTGACCGCGGCGCTGGCGTCGTTCAGGCTCGACGGCGGCATGGTGCTGATGTACCAGCGCGAGGTGGCCGAGCGGCTGCTGGCCGGGCCGGGCGGCAAGACCTACGGCGGGCTCTCGGTGCTGGTGCGCCACCACTACACCCCGTCACGGCTACTGACGCTGCCGCCGGGCGCCTTCTCACCGCCGCCGAAGGTGCACTCCACCGTGATCATGCTGATGCCGCACGGCCGCGAACCGGCCTGCGACTACACCGCCCTGCAGCGCGCCGTGCGCACCGGCTTCGCCCACCGGCGCAAGACCGTCGCCAACAACTTCCGGGGTGTGCTGGACGAGACGGCGTGGGAGCGGCTCGGCATCGATCCCGGCTGCCGACCGGAGCGGCTCGACTACGATGCCTGGGTGCGCATCGCCACCGCCCTAGAGCGATGCTGACAGGAGGGCCATCCACGGCCTGCTGCGTGCATTGTCAGGACCCCCCCTTCATGATCTACAGTAGGGAAAAACCGAAACAGGAGTCCGCAACATGAGAGCGATGGTGATGACCGGCATCGGCGATGCCGACGTACTGCAGCCGGAAGATGTCGACAAACCGGCGATTCAGGGCGACCACGACGTGCTGGTGCACGTCATGGCGGCCGGCGTCAACCCGATCGATACCAAGCTGCGCGGCCGCGGCGCCTACGGCGACAGGAAATACCCCGCCGTACTGGGCTGCGACGGCAGCGGCATCGTCGAGGCGGTCGGTGAGAGCGTCACCGGCCTGGCGCCGGGCGATGAGGTCTACTATTGCTACGGCGGCATCGGCATCACGCCCGGCAACTACGCCGAGTACAACGTGGTACCCGATCACGCCGTCGCCAAGAAACCGGAGTCGCTCGGCTTCGCCGAGGCGGCCGCCGCGCCGCTGGTGCTGATCACCGCCTGGGAGGCGCTCTTCGACCGGGCCGACATGACCGAGGAGAAGCGGGTCCTGATCCATGCCGGGGCCGGTGGGGTCGGCCATGTCGCCGTGCAGCTGGCCGCCATCGCCGGCGCCAGCGTGGCCACCACGGTCAGCACCGAGGAGAAGGCGGCGCTCGTACGCCGGCTCGGTGCCGAGCGGGTGATCCGCTACCGGGAGGAGCGAGTCGCCGATGCCGTACTGGCGTGGACGGAGGGCCAGGGCGCCGATATCGCGCTTGATACGGTGGGCGGCGACACCTTCATCGACACCATCCCCGCTATGGCCTTCTACGGCGACTTGGTGACGATCCTGCAGGTGCCGGAGACGACGGACTGGCAAACGGCACGGCTGCGCAACCTGCGCATCAGCCAGGAGCTGATGCTCTCGCCGATGCTCTTCGGTCTGGCGGAAGGGATCGCCCACCAGGGCAAGATCCTGGCCGAATGCGCCGGCTATATCGATGCCGGCCGGCTGACGATCCACCTCTCCGAGCGGCTGCCGCTGGAGAAGGCGGCGCGGGCGCACCGGCTGATCGAGGCCGGCGGTATGACCGGCAAGGTCACGCTCGAAATCGAATAGCCAGCCGCCGTCCGGATACCACAAACCGCGGGCGGCCCCGTCATGGGGCCGCCCGGACATCTTGATGGTTTGTCAGTGTTGGTCTGTCAGGAGTCTATAAGTCAGGCCGGTTGCGAAGCAGTGGTGGCATCGGAGATCGTCTCCTCCTCGGCCTCCAGTTCCTCGATACGCCACGCCGAGGCATCGGCAAGCAGTGCCTGCACTAGCCGGTGGTTCATGGCATGCCCGGTCCGAATCCCCTCGAAGGCACCCACGATAGGATGGCCGGCCAGCGACAGGTCTCCGAGCGTATCGAGAATCTTGTGGCGTACGCACTCGTCCTCGTAGCGCAGCCCCTCCTCGTTCACGACGCGGAAGGCATCGAGCACAATGGCATTCTCCAGCGAACCACCCAGCGCCAGACCCGCCTTCTGCAGCGCCTCGATCTCGTGCACAAATCCGAAGGTACGGGCGCGGCTCACCTCGCGGGTGTAAGCCTGGTTGGAGAAGTCGAGGCTGACCTTGCGCTGGCGCAGCATGGGATGATCGTAGTCGATGGTATAGCTGACCCTGAAACCGGCCGCCGGGTAGATGGCGCAGCGCTTGTCGCCATCCTCCACCTCGACGCGCTTGAGGATGCGCATCACCTTCTTGGGTTTGGTCTGCACCTTGATGCCGGCGCACTGAATCAGGAAGACGAACGGCGCGGAGGAGCCGTCCATGACGGGCACCTCGGGCCCGTCCACCTCGATGTAGGCGTTGTCGATCCCGAGGCCGGACATGGCCGAAAGTAGATGCTCGACCGTGGCAATATGGGTACTGTCCCGACCGAGCGTAGTGCACATGCGCGTATCGGTGACATAGTCGGACAGGGCCGGGATGTCGACCTGCCCGTCGCCCTCGATGCGCCGGAAGACGATGCCCGTATCAACGGGCGCCGGTTTCAGCACGAGCGTCACCCGGCAGCCCGAGTGAAGCCCGATGCCGCTACAGCGAATCGGGTGTTCCAGTGTTCTCTGCGGTATCATACTCTTTCCTCCGCACATGCACTGCGGCACGTTTGATCTGACCCCGGCACGGTACACAAAACACCGCCCCACAAACGTGACGCACCGCACAAGGCTGCCATAATGCCCATTATATAATCACATATCAACAAAGACGCGATTTCAGTCGGCCTGTCGCCGGATCCAGGTCGGCACCTGCAGCGTATCCTCGTCGTAGGCTGCCTCCTGGCCGAAGAGCTGGGCCTGCTGGGCCGACTCGCCCTGGCGCAACGCCTCGGTGCCGAGAATCGGCGCCTTCGGCAGCGGTGCTCCCTCCTGCGCCCCCTGGATGCTGGAGAGGTTGCGCGTCGGCGCCGCCTCGCTGGCCAGCCCGGTCGCTACCACCGTGACCCGCATCTGGTCACCGGCACTCTGGTCGTAGACCATGCCGCAGATGATGTTGGCCTCCTCATCGGCCATGTTGTGGATGATCGAGACCGCCTCGTCGTACTCGGCCAGCGTCATGTCCTCGCTGCCGGTGACGTTGACCAGGATGCCGCGGGCGCCGTGGATATCGACATCCTCCAGCAGCGGCGATGAGATCGCATGCTCGGCCGCCTCGCAGGCACGATTCTCGCCATCAGCGACACCCGAACCCATCATGGCCATGCCGCGCGTCTCGCTCATCACCGTCTTCACGTCGGCGAAGTCGACGTTCATGTAGCCGGTGTGGGTGATCAGCTCGGCGATACCGCGCACCGCCTGCAGCAACACGTCGTCTGCCTTGCGGAACGCCTCGAGCATCGAGGTGTGCTTGCCCACCGCCCCGATCAGCTTCTGGTTCGGGATAATAATCAGCGTATCGACATGCTTGCGCAGCTCGGCGATACCTGCCTCGGCTTGACGCATGCGGCGCTTGCCCTCGAAGTTGAACGGCTTGGTCACCACCGCCACGGTCAGCACGCCCATCTCGCGTGCCACCTCGGCGATGACCGGTGCACCGCCCGTGCCGGTACCGCCGCCCATGCCGGCCGTGATGAAGACCATGTCGGTACCGCTAAAGAACTCGCGCAGACGCTCGCGCTCGGCCTCCGCCGCCGCCTGACCAGTCTGTGGATCGGCCCCGGCCCCTAGGCCGCGCGTCACCTCGGCGCCAAGCTGAATCTTGTGCTCGGCCTTGCTATGCGCGATCGCTTGGGCATCGGTGTTGGCGACGATGAAGTCGACCCCTCGAAGCTGCTGATCGATCATATTGTTCAGTGCGTTGCCGCCGCCGCCGCCGACACCGACAACCTTGATTTGGGCTGACTGCCCCATCGTGTCTTCCAGTGTATATAGTGTACTCATTGGACTCCTCCTATTCGTTCCTTTCGCTCCATCAAGATGTTGCATCTCCAAACCAGCTCCGCATCCGCCCCCATACGCGGGCGAACATACCCTTCTCGCTTCTGCCTCCCATGGGTGCATGCTCCCGATAGCGCTGACCATATTCGATCAGCCCCACGCCCGTGGCATAGATCGGACTGCCGACGACATCGACGAGCCCGCCGACGCCCTGCGGGCGCCCCAGACGGACCGGGATGTCGAATACCTCTTCAGCCAGCTCCACCATCCCCTCGAGCAGGCTGCTGCCACCGGTCAGCACGACACCGGCCGCCATCAGCTCCTTGTAGCCCGAGCGCTGTAATTCGGCCTTAACCAGCTCGAAGAGCTCCTCGACGCGTGGCTCAAGAATCTGCGCCATCACCTGCCGCGGCATCGGACGCGGCGAACGGCCGCCAACACTCGGCACCTCGATCTGCTCCTCCGGCGAGATGATCGCCGTCATGCAGGCGCCGTATTTTTTCTTCAGCTGATCCGCCTCGCGAGCCGAGGTCCTCAGCCCCACGACCAGATCGTTGGTCAAATGGTCGCCACCGATCGGAATCACGGCGGTATGACGGATGGCACCGTCGAGGAAGACGGCAATATCGGTCGTGCCACCGCCGATATCGACCAGCACGGTGCCGATATCCTTCTCGTCCTGCAGCAGCACCGCTTCGCTGGAAGCGACCTGCTCAAGCACCATGTCGGCCACGTCGAGCCCGCAGCGGTTACAGCATTTAATGATGTTCTGGGCCGAGGAGACCGCACCGGTAACGATATGGACCTTGGCCTCCAGCCGGACGCCGCTCATGCCGACCGGCTCGCGGATACCGTCCTGGCCGTCGATAATGTACTCCTGCGGCAGGATGTGCAGGATCTTCTGGTCGGCCGGGATATTCATGGCGCGGGCCGCATCGATGACCCGGGAGACATCCTCTTCGGTGACCTCGCCGTTCTTGGTCGCCACCACGCCGTGGCTGTTGTAGCCACGGATATGGCTGCCGGCGATGCCGGTGAAGACCGACTTAATCTCAACCCCCGCCATCAGCTCCGCCTCCTCAACCGCTAGGCGGATCGATTCGACCGTGCTCTCGATATTGACCACCACGCCCTTGCGCAATCCACGCGACGGGTGGGTACCGATGCCGATGACATCGAGCTTGCCGTCCGGACCGCCCTCGGCCACTACACAGGCGATCTTACTGGTACCGATATCGAGTCCAACGAGTAATTGATCATTTCTGGACATCTAAACCACGCCTCCCTGTCTTGCTTTTCGAATAAACCAGCGCGTTTCCATACGCGCATCCACCTTCCAGTCGCCACCCTTCAGCCGCGGGCTGTGCAACAGATCGACCACCTTGTGCAGGTCGCGGACAACCTCGTCGCCGCGCCGTAGAAGCCAGGACTGACCATGGTTAAAGTCCATCTGCCACGTATCGAACCGGGCGATGCATTCGCTCAGGTGGCGATAGCGCCCCGGTGCCGTGTCATGCACGATCCGAAGGATTGCCACGGCCCGCCCGAGCGTCTGGTCGGGCACGCGCAACAGCGGCAGGTCGTGGTGTTCGCCCGGCCGCAGTTTGCGATAGGCATCCCCCTTCGAATCGACCAGCCATATGCCGCCCTCACCGCCTCGCCAGAAGGCCACCGGCACGCGGGCCGTAGCCCGGATATCGAGTATGTCCGGCAGGCGACGAGAGATATTGATGGCAGCCAGATCGGGGATCACCGCGCTCAGTCGTGCACGCAGATAGGCGGGCCGGGAGTGGATGAAATCCATCGGTTCCATGCCGACCAGTTGGCGCTCGATGGCATGGGCCAGCGTCGGATTGACGCCGCTGATGTGCCAGTGGCGGACACTGAACAGACCGTTCAGCCCCACCCCTGCCGAAACCACGACACTGGTCACCATAAGCACCAGGCAGAAGCGGCCCGCCCTTCTCAGCATCAGCCGGTAATCCCGTCTCTTCCTAGCCACGCGACGGCGGTTGTTGCGCATGCTCATGCCGCCACCTCCCCGACATCTAGGGTGGCCGCATCAAGCATCGCCATGCAGAGCGCGGCAAAATCGAGGCCGGCCACCTCCGCCGACTTGGGCAGCAGGCTGGTCTCGGTCATGCCCGGCACGGTATTGATCTCGAGAATCACCGGTTCGCCGCCATCGGCGACGATCATGTCAACACGGGGAGCGCCGCGACATTCGGTCGCCCGCACCGCCGCCTCGGCCCGCTCCATGCAAACGCGGAGCGTCTCGGCCGGCAGGCGTGCCGGGCAGAAGTATTCGGTCGCCCCGCTGGTATATTTGGACTGGAAGTCATAGACACCCGATCTCGGCGCCACTTCCACAGGCGGCAGCGCGCGGCCGTTCAACACCGAGACGGCGACCTCTGCCCCCTTCACCGGCATCTCGGCCATCCACCCCTGATCCGACTGAATCTTCAGACGCTTCCAGTCGTCGGCGCTGCGCAGCATATGCAACCCGAGGCTGGACCCTTCGCTGACCGGCTTCAACACCACGGGATAACGCAGCGGCCCATCCTCACGGATCGGGATATCGACCGGCACCTTGAGTCCGGCCTGGGCCAGCACCGCCTTGCAGAGCTGCTTGTGCATGCACAACCCGGATGCAGCCACGCCGGAGCCGGTATAGGGGATCTGCAGAATCTCCAACAGCCCCTGGATGCAGCCGTCCTCGCCCCAGCGACCATGCAGTGCGATCACCGCCACATCCAGTCCAGCCTCCATGACGTGTGCCGGCCAATCCTTCTTCAGGTCAATGCCAACGGCATCGATTCCCTCGTTCCTGAACGCCTTCAGCATGGCGTTACCTGAACGCAGCGAAACCTCTCGCTCGCCGGAAACCCCGCCCATCAGTACGCCGACACGCCGTGCACTCATGGTATCTCCTCCATCAGCATGCGCACCTCCGGCTCGAGACGGACACCGAAGCGGCTCTCCACCTCCTGCTGGGCGCGGCGAATCAGTGCCAGCACGTCGGCGCTGCTCGCCCCCCCCTCGTTGACGATGAAGTTGGCATGCATCTCGGAGATGCGCGCATGGCCGACCTGCACCCCCTTCAGTCCCGCCGCCTCGATCAACCGGGCGGCATGGTCCCCCGTCGGATTCTTGAAGACCGAACCACAGTTCTTCTGTGCCAGCGGCTGTGTGCTGCCACGGCGGTGGCGCATCTCGCGCATGCGCTCGCGCACCGCCTCGGCCACATCCCGTTTCAGACGGAAACGGGCGGATAGCACAAGGCTCCCGCCGGGCAGCGCCGTGTGGCGGTAGG
>Ga0209918_1001201_pt1 | contig 14565 bp, 16 predicted proteins | sample SalPonD_shore_MG_FD_185712 | JGI IMG/M metagenome (GOLD analysis project Ga0209918, IMG submission 185712) | Salt pond soil microbial communities from South San Francisco under conditions of wetland restoration - Salt Pond MetaG... | ecosystem: Environmental > Aquatic > Marine > Intertidal zone...
CTTAACCGATTGATCTATGGCATTTGTGACCACCGAGAACATCTTTATCCAGTTCTTTTGCATCCGCTCGGCATACTGGAATGACAATAAATCCATCTTTTTGTAGTGCTTTTCCTGCAATAAAGCCAACTCGGCGGATATCTTTTTCTTTTGAGCGAGGGTGATTCCATCCAGAGACTTTTCTTTCTCCAGTTCTGCGCGCTTAGCTGCATACATTTCATTTTCGAACTTGCGCTCATCGGCAAGCTGTTGCGCGTTGCTCTCCTGCCCCATTGAGATGCGGAACTGCATGGCTTGGCGAGCGCGCGCGATTTGGACTGCCAGCAAAGACTCACCTGGCATAGAGCCGATACTTCCACCTCCACCTCCACTTCCACCACCGCCAAGTGGCGGCACAACGGTTTTGCCGGACAAGGCCGGGATTTTATTGAGTGTAGGGCCGACGGTTCCGATTTTCGCCATGGCGCTTTTGAGATCATTCCACTGGTCTTTTATCATCCCAATAGCCGTTGACCAACTGGCGTGAATATCGCCAGCAGCCATCTTTCCGATCTTTCCAATCTTGGCGATAGCAGATGTAAGCTGGTTCAACTGAGCTCTTAGATCTCCTCCCGTAAAAGCGCTTTTGAAAGATTCTTTCATCTTCTTGATGGATGCGTCTGCTCCTGCGAAGTCACCCTTGAAAGAGTCCCTTATGGCGGTGCCTAAGTTAGAAAATGCGCTCCCTGTCTGAGTGATGAAATTCTTTATAACTTTGAACATCAGATCGAATGCTTTTACAACGACAACACCCACCTGAGAAATCTCCTTGAAACCGGATATCATTAAATCAATATCCGATCTTACCAACGCAAAGGCAACCAGAAGCATAGTTTTAATGATCACATCCAGAGCCATAAAAAACTCGGTTACCCCATTAACAGCGCTCCGAAGCCCAGAGAACCGCCCCTGTGTCTCATGGACGCTCGTCTGCAAAGGAGAAAGCACCTGCATTATCTTGGTGAACTGATCAATCACGGCACGCAACCCCGGCAGGAAAGCATTTGCCATATTGTTCTCAAGCGCAAGCATTGCGTTGTGGAACCTATTGAGCGTCGCGTTTGTCCCCTCCATTGAGGACTTGAGTGCGCCGCCGCGCTCGGCCCACTGATTAAGACCTACAGCAAGCGCAGGTATAACCTCAGCCGCCGTCAGTTGTCCGGTTTTAAGCAGCTTTTCGAGCTGCTGATTCGTCATATGTAATGCCTGGGCGACCAGATGGATGGGATTAACGCCCGGTAATGCGTTGGAGAGCATCCGGCGTAACTGCCTGGAATGCACAACACCTTGCTGCATGATCTCATTCAGGGCCAGCATCGCTCGCTGCTGCTTGTCGGTGCTCAGGTGCAGGACATCGAATGTTTTTGCAAGACCAAGATACAGATCACGAACATTGGCCGGGCTAACCCCTTGTGCACCAGATGCAGAAGCAAGAAGCTGGGCATACTGCTGGCCTGCATCGCGAAGATTAACCCCCAGCGCATCTGCCGACTGCGAGAGGAACTTCATCTGAGCGGTTGCGCCCGCTGCGCTTTGGGTTGCAGCCTCAAGTGTAAAATACATCCGCTGAATGGCAATATTCGCATCGACAAAATGGCGCGCAACATCAAGCCCAATATAGGCTGCGAATGCGACCTCGAAGTAACGCATTCCATTCGCCATTGATCGAGTCGATGCCGCAGTCTCACGTGCCGCCACAGATTCGCGCTCAAGCCCCGCAGTTGCCGCATCAGCACCCAATCCCAGTTCATCCTCACGGGCACTGAGGGCGGCAAGTGCTGCCCCCTGCTGCTCAGCGCTGATCGCTCCCGCGCGCATCAAACGATCAAGGACCAGCTCTTGTGCTGCCAAATCCTCCGCAGATTTGGCCGTCCCAGCCATGATTCCGTCGAGCGCCTCAAGGTCACGACCTTCCTGGACGATATTTCTGCTCTGATAGCTCACAGCGCCAGAAGCAGATGCAGCGCTTTCAGCTAATCGCGCATTCGATTCAGCAAGTACATCTGATGCACCAGCAGCAGATTGTGAGACACCTACCGATCGCTCAACCATGGCAGAAAGACGCGCGTGTGCCTCGGCTTCGGTCTCTATCGCCTTTGTCTTGCGCCGGGTCGAACGCTCTACCGCAGCCGCCTGCGCACTGGAAGCCGCCGCAGTGCTCGCCGTGGTCTTGTCGAGTGCCGCCTGCATCTGGTCGGAGGTGGCCTTCGTTGTCGAAGCCGCCCGCGCCATCCCCTCGTCGAACTGGGACAGCACGGCACGTACTACAACCGAAATTTCACCTATATCAGCCATGTGTCCCAGTCTCCGCTATCAGTTTCTCAATATCACTTTCCACCTCGACGGGCTTGATGTCGAGGAACCCGCGAGCGAGCATCCACGCACTCACGCCGACCGGCGGGTTCTTGTCGAAATACCGGGACAGCGCACCGAGACGCGGCATCGTCACATGATCCTCGATGTAGTCCCAGGTCCAACCCGTCGCGTGGACTACCCAACAGATCACGCTGTCCCAGTCGATTCCCCCATCGGCTCACCTCCGGAGTTCGCCAGATCGGAGACTCCCATCACGGCACTGAATACCTCCGGGAGTGCCCGCAAGTCCATTTCGTCCTGCAAACGCTCGCCATCCATCTCCGGATAATTCAGTTTGAGCGCAGAAAGAACCACCTTGAGCATCAAATCGAGCTGATCGAACTGATCGGTCGTCTCGTTCAGTGCCTTAAGGTCGCCCTTGTGCTCCTTCATGAGCCGAATCGTGAGCGCCGGGACGATATAGTCCTTGCCTCCGATCTTGACTGTCACACCTTCACGCATAAATTACTCCGGTAGATAGAACTCGTAGACGCGGTTGGAAGCATCGGCCATTGCCACAAAATCAAACTCATCGATGTTGTAATCGCCGAGCTTCGTTGCAATTGCGAGCTTCTCGGACATGCAGCGAAAGAGCTTGAGACCGAACTGCTTGCCGTTCTTCGTGGTGTTGAAGGCAGCCGAGAAGTAAGGCGCAACGCCCTGAAGCTGATTGTCCGCACTGATCGTCTGACCGCTCGTGACCGTGTAGGTATAGCTGATAAGAACAGCGGCACTTCCATCAGCCGTGCTGAAGGTATAGGTGCCTGACGACTCCGAGTACTGCCCCGTCGATGGCGTAGACGCCACCTTTTCCAGCGCAACCCCCGTCGCGGCATAGCGCACACCCAGATCGTCCACGAAAGTGGCCGAGTTGGCTACATCCACAGTAAACGGGGTTGCAGCGGGAACTGCTGCCGCCTCATTATTCACCGTGAGCGTGGTGCCCGTAGTCATCGTCGCCCCTGCGAACAGGTCGTTATAGACACCCGCCTCGACCTGTGCGAGCTTGGCCTTGCCCGTGAGCTTGGCTTCGCCGCGCCCGGCATCGAGCGGGTACTGGTACTGACCGTACAGCTCCTTGTTCGTGAAGCTGAAGTCAAGTGTGACATCCTGCAACGCCCCGAATGCGGTTGGCGTAGCGTTCGCCGCACTCGATACGCCGTACAGGACGCCGGTTCCGAATTTATAAACTGCCATTTCCATTTACTCCTTGGCTTTGGGTGCCGCTTTGGCATCCGTGGTGGGTGGTTTTGCGGATGCCTTGACATCCGATTTCAGGTGCTCGACCGACTTGCGCACGTGATCCCACACAGCGGGATCGCGCGAAGCAGGCGAATTGGCAATCTCGCGCCTGAACCAGGCCTCGATTGTATGAATAATGCCTTCGATCTTCTTCTCTACCTCATTCATGCTAGTAACCTCCTGCAATGAATATGATCGGTAAGCGCACAACGGCGATATTGCCGAGCGTGCCCTCATCGGTCTGAATCTTCCCATCGATATAACACTGGTCAACCAGACCGCCCAGCGTTTGGGAACTCGATCCCACTGGCGGCTCCAATGCTGCAAAACACGCATCCACCAGCGGATTCATGAGGCTCGATGGCAGATTGCCCGGCTGCGCGGTCACGTAGAGCCACCACGTGCAGCCTCCGTGTACCGTGGGCGGGCGACCTGGCGTAGCCTTGATGTCCTCATCCATCTGTGCCTGGAACAGGGCAGGCATTGCAGATGCACTCACCGCATCCCAGTGCTTGAGCAATCTGCTCCGGGTGGTGAATGCACTCGGAGCCAGAGCGAAGATGGCCGAATAAATGCTTTCCCGGTTCATACGTTCACCGCCGTATTGATTGAGCCCTTTAGTTGCATCAAGAATTTTTCTGATTCAGCCTTCAATGCTGGACGCAAATAGGGTCGTTCCGGCATATGCACATGCTTGGAGAATATCCATCGGCCATCGATCTCGAAGCGCAGGGCCTTGGCGCGCTTGGGATAAATGTCTCCGCCAAACTCATGGATGCGCGCATACACCAGATTGGTGCCCACACGCCCGGTAATGGACTGCTTGTCCTGAATGAAGGATGCCTGAATGGAGCGCGAAAGCCGCCCCGTTCTACGGTTCAACACTTGGCCAGACAATTCATCGGACTTGATGAAGCGCTGCATTTGAAGCGTAGCCTTCTTTGTGGTCGCAATGACCGCTGCATCGACCTGCTCGGAAACCTTCCCGAACTTGGCGATGACCTCGTTTGCCCCATACACGCTCATACCGGCGCCACCTGTTTGTATAGATCAAACACGGCCTTAGCAGGCGCGGGCATATCTGCAATGACGAAACTCACCGTCTCGCCAGCGAGACTCTTGGACTTGTTGCCCTCACTGTCGCGCCTCCGGTATTTGAGTGCTGCCAGTTCCTGCACGGCTTGCTGAATGTCATAGGGAACCTGTCCCGGTTCCGAAGCAGCCAATCCGGCAGAGTAATTGATGCTCACATTCTGGAATCCTTCATCGAACTCGTACCCAATCAGGAACACTTCCATATCCGAGTACAGGTAACCGGCCTGATTGTTCACCGATGGACTGATTACCCGCTCATTGATGGTGAGTGAACTCACGGACACAATCGGGCGGTGAACAAGCATCATTCTCGCCTTGCCGTTCCCATTGTATTTTTCCGTGTAGCTCGTCACCAGCACTGTGCGTGCCATGTAGCTTTCGGCGAAAGCCGAAGCCCCCGATATCAGATTCGCGAGTAAAGCATCCTCGCCGCTGCCAGTTATCCCGAGCAACGCTTTCAGATCGTTGATATCAGCGAGCGTAGACACGATCAGTCAGCCTTCTTTCCAGCGGCCTTCTTGACCTCTTCAACCACATACTCGAATCCGTGCGCGATCAGAGACCCCGCGTGTTCGGCCTCGACCGTCAAGGTTCCATCACTTCCTACCTTGTGCTCCTTGCCATCCACACTCACCGAACCGGCGCCCTTGGGGGCGCGAATTTTTACCTTTGCATCTGCCATGACTCATGCCTCCTTTCGAGGATCAGGGGCGTCACCACAACGCCCCATCACCTGTTTTCATTACGCCCCGATATTGGTGATCACACCGAACGCGGGCGGGAAGTAGTTCTGCAACACCTCATCGGCATATACACCGTACTCGTACTTGCGGCTCTTGAGCGGCCATTCGAGCTGGTAGTACTCCTGACGAGTCCTGATCTGCGTCACATTCTGAACATTGCTCAGCGGATACGGCAACCGTTCCGTGCGGAACATGATCGTACCCTTGGGCATATTCGGATGCAGCTTGATCGGGATTGCCGTAGAACCGCTCATGCTGAACGGATTCAGATATTCCTTCACAGCGAAGCCGCCGATCAGGGCATTCTGATCTACCGAGACATTGAACCGCTGCGCCGAAGTTGAAGCCCCGCCAAGAATGGCGTTAGTGATCGACTTCTGTTCCTGCGAGCTGACCCATATTTCATCCGGACTCAAACGGTAGTTATCCCAGAACGATTGCAGCGCGGTATCGATCTCTTCAACACCGCCTACATTGTTCGGCGTGAGCGCCGTGCCCGTGCCCGGAGTTCCGGTTGCCATGCTGTGCACATAGGAATTGCTGCCTGACGTGAAGCACTGGTAGAGCAAGCCATCGAACACCATCGAGTTCCGGCTGTTATCGGCAGAGGGCAGAGAAGCCGCTGTCTGCGTGCCCGCAGCCGCCGCACCGATAGAGACCGAATTGATGGTCGTTACCGCACCCAGAACCTCGGAGCCAGAAGCCCCCCAGAACCAGGCATAGCCCACAGCTCCATTGACCGGAGCAACGCTCGCGGCAATGTAGTTGCCCGCCGATGGTGTCACACTCGCAGCCGCCGACTTCTGGGCCGACCCACCGCCATAAGTGTCGGTGCTTGCATCAGCATTCGTTCGCGTCACGGATGCCTGAATGCCGCCGCTGACACTTGCGCGGTAATAGCCTTCCAGCGTGAGCGCCACACAGATAACGGAGGTCGCCGTCGCCGTGAGGCTGGAACCGGAACCGGCCGCTGAGAGCGTCGGTGTCGGAGTAGTTCCCAGTGCCACACCGCTATTGCCACCCAGAATCAGCAATTCCTCGCCGATCATGAGCGAGCGAAGCAGCCCCTGCACCGCACGTGCCTTGGCATCATCGAAGCCCTCAGCCGCATAGCCTGCCTCAAAGGTCACGTAGTCATCCAGACCAATGCCTCGGTATGAGGCGCTGTAGTCGAGGGTGTCCGTGCCAATCACGCCACCGCGATTACCCTCACCGAGGCCGACCGCGATCTTGTTCACATTGATTCCGGTGATGGCGCGCCAATTCGCCTGAATGCCGCCTCGCCCACTCACTCTCGGAGTAACATTGCGTAGCGGCGTGATGACCGGGTAAAGCGTCTTGGCGGGCGCTTCAAGGTCGTAGTAGTTCAGGCCACTCGTCGCAATAGACGGCTGCGTGAATGCTTTCGCAATCTCCGCAGACGGCTGCGACAGAGCGTCCTTGATCAGATCAACAGTATCCATTTCATTTCCTCAACAGTAGTACTGGATCAGCTCGCCTGCTCGTACTCTTGCACGAGCTTAGGGTTGCGCTGAGCCAGCTTGATCAAAAAGAGTGAGCGGTCTTCTGGCCCCATCTTGTCCAGCTTGCTCGCCAACTCGTCCAGATCAGCCTCGCCACTACCGTCCCCGGTGTCCTGCGATTTGCCGATTACCATGAGCCGACGACCTTTACCCGCTGCCGGGGATTTCGCCAACTCGTCCACGCGCTTCGTCAGTGCATCAATGGCTTCCTTCTGCTCACCGATCACCGCCTTCTGCGCCTGCGTTTCTTCCTGCGCCTTGGACAAGCCCTCGCTCGTCTCCTTCAGCGCTTGCTGGAGTTTCTCCACTTCAATCATGTCAATGTCCTCATTTGTAGAATCATCGCCGTCTCCGGCACCCTTTGCCATGCACTCGGCAAGCGCCGGAAAGCGTTCGCGGTTGAGTGCCACCTTTTCGATTTCTCCGCTGTCCGCCATGGCGATTTCCACATCCTCGCCCTCCGTTAACTCGCTGGTTTCCTCTTGCGTCATCTGCACCAGGAGCGCACCAAGCGTCGCCACGGCGCTCTTGAGCTTTGCGCTCATCCCGCTGCCGTCGCCTTCAGCCTGCTCTTCCATCGCCTGCGACTGTGCAAGATTGTTCAGACCTTCGAGCAACTGGGCAAATGACGCTACGCCGTAGAGGCCCTTTTCAATCTCGCCCGCTTGTACCTTGAGCGCATCGGGCATATCGGCCTTTTTCTTGTCCGGGTTGGCCTTGCGCCACGCAGCCCGCACGCGCGCCTTGACTTTCGGCAAATCCTTCGCCGGTATCTCTACCTTGTTCCCGCGAAACCCTTTCCCGAGCGCCGCAACAGCAGCCCCTACGATGCGCGCATCAGGCGCACCGCCTGGCGTAGAGGTAAGACGCAGCTTCCATGTGCTCGGCTTGTGGATGTTGGGCGTGTAAGCCCAATCGCTCGCCGGGAACACTTTGCCGCCGACCGTTTTACCGCCCTCGGCCTTTTCAACGCCCTCATCAAGATAGTCATCGCCCGGCTCATCGAGCGGGAATGCCGCCTCAACCCGTTTCAGCTTCTGATCCTCGATACACAGGCGTGCCGAGTCTTTCTCGATATGCTCGTGCTCGGTAATACCGCACGTCCAGGTTTGTTTCAGAAGCCCATCAGCGGCGGCGAATTCATGCTCTTCCTCTGCTCCATCGGCCTTGACCAGCGTAAATCTCGCAGTCGGGACACATGGCGCATCGACCAAACTAATCTCACTCGGCTGCGCGGTATAGCGTTTGAGCGTCTCCACCTCGGGATCGGACCACTTCTTCAGATAGCGACCACCGATGGAAAAACCAGTGTAGACGCCTTCCAGGCATTTCTTCCACTCGGCCTCATCCACCACTTTGGCCTCGATATCGATGGCCTTTTCATCGTCGTTACAGTTCAGAGCAGAGAGCTTTCCCGCAGCGACCTTGCCGTGCATCGCGCGCAGATTACCGACGCTTTTCCCGTCGGTGACCTTGCTGAACTCCGAAGACCACTCACGAAACAGCGGTGCGCTTGTGGCATAGTCGAAAATCTCACCGCTGCGGTCTGCTATCTCTTCGATAGCCCGACCGATGACCGTGTGATTGGCCTCGTCAACCTTGACCAATCGTGCATAAATGTTCATTGCCTAGCTACCTCCTTGGGTATCAATCACTGGAATCAGGTCGCACTCGCAACCAGGATGAGCCGTAGGCGCCATATCTCCACTTGCGAATGGTTGGTTAAACGGAATCACGCCCTCGGAGGCATTCGCATCGCAAATGTCCACCTTAGGGTGCATATTGGAAAGTAGCCATTCCTTGCCTTTGACGATGCCCGACTCGCGCCATCCGGCCATGTTGCCAGCCATGTCGGCATTCGCCAGCTCGGTTCGTGCGATCATCTGCGCACGTGCGGCACTGAACGCATGCGAATCCATAATGGCCTCGGCCAACTGTGTATTCGAGTAGCCTTGCTGCTCGGCCTTGACAATCAACTGCCTGAGTTGCTCGCGGGTGGTGTCGGTAATCGCCCAGTGCGCATTGGGATTGTCTATCAACTCACCCCCCACCCAACGCTTGCCCACCATTTCAGCAGCGCGTGATCGCGCATAACTCACCGCAGCCGAATCCGACTCAGTGAGAATGGATTCATCGCTCACATTGATCTGCTTGAGCGCCATACCAGCGCCTTCAGTTGCTACAGCCTCAAGGCTCGCTTGTATCTGTGGGATTGCAGCCTCCAATGGCGAGAGGTCAACGCTGTCAGCCAAGGTAGAGGCAACGATGCCAGACTCGCCTTCGGCTTCCAGTTCGCTCAGCTTTTCGCTGATGAAGCGAACGACTCCCTTGGCCGTCTTGGCGAGGGCAACTGCAAGCCCAGCAGCCAACTCGTCACGGTGACGCTTGACAGTCTCGCGCTCACGAGCCAACGGTTTCATTTTGTGCACCTTCTCAAGCTCCGACTGCTTTGCCAGTTTCTGTGCATCGGAAGGCTGCACACTCGCCACTGTCGGAGTCCCGTTGAACGGCACGAATCCCGTCGCTGTCACGATGCCGTTGCCGACGCCAATCGGAGCCAGACCGAGTTCCTCGCGCACCTCGTCGATGCTCTTGACTCCGGAGTCGATGTAAATCTTGTTCATCGCAGCGGCCACTTGCGGATCACTCTCGCGCCTATCTCGGAAGTGGAACTCCAACCCCGGCTCGCCGAGCTTTTCGTGGATGACGGTATTCCAGAAGTCCGTTATCCACTTGAGGATCGGCGTGAGGCCCTGATCCTCTGCCATCGATGTTTGCTCTTGATCGTTCGCCCGCGAGTGCTGCTTGATAAATGGCGTCGCCGGGAGCGAGAAAGCAAACATGACCACGCGCGCAATCCACTCATCGAAATCGTCTTTCAGCGCCTGCTCCTTCAGGTTCTGAACCTTCGATCCGCTCGGCACGAACATGCCACGCTGGCGGTTGGCTGTATCTCCAGAGAGCAGTTCCTGCCACCACACACGGAACTCTTTCATCTGCTTGATCGTCCAGTTTGCAGGCACTTCAACCAGCAAATCCGGGGCGCTCCCGACAGTGTAATACTGGAGCTTGTGCATCTGGCGTCGCAGCGCGATCTCGACCATCATGATGATCTGCTCGACTGGACTGTAGCCATAGATACGATTGGAGCGCGGATTGCGCGGCATGTAATACAGTTCATCAGCAGTGAAGTCCACAGCCGGCACACCGTGGAACACTTGCTGATAGGCCGGACTCGGCGGTAACGGCGCACGCCCGGACTCATCGATTAACGGGTGGATCGTCGAGCCATCGAACACTTCGAGCGAATGTAGACCGCCATCCATTCTCGGACGGGCATACACTGCAGCCGCATCAATAACAAGCAAATCCTCGATCAGCATCCGCATCCAGCTATCCCACAACTGACGCCCATCCGGGCGCTCGATGAAAGCAAGGATTTTGCCTATTCTCGGATCATCCTCGGCAATACCTGATCCTTCTGCCGGTATGACCTCCCACGGGTGAGCGCTGACCTGGTCTTTGCGCGTTTCTATCGCCAGGCGCACCAGATCGCAGTATTCGGCTACATTGCGCAGGCGCTGGAAGGTAACCCCGCCGTGACGCCGAGGCTCGATGTCCAGGTTGATGCCGGGCTGATAGTCCCACGCGCGGCCTTTGGCCTGCTCGACCTGCGGCTGTACCGGCTCGCCGGGACTCATCCATGTACCAGGTGTCACCCCACGGATGGCGTAATTCATCCCTTGTGCCACTCGCTGCACGAATCCTGCCGACAGTTCAGTCTTGATCGCCACTATGCAGCCACCTGCTTCGTCGCATCCCGATACTCGCGACGGTAATATTCGAAAATGTTCCCAGGCGCTACGCCCTGTCTTTTCCGCACTGCAAGCGCCAGCGCGCACACACAATCATCATGCATCCCTTGCGGCGCGGAATACTTCATCCCGGTGCGCGTATATTCGTAGGTGAAATCTTCCAGCTCCGACCGGATCGGCCCATCGACAATACCCACATCGCCTTTCTGGATCGCGACCGCCAAGCCTTCCATGAGCTGCTGCTTTGACTGCGCAGTGAATTTGAATCCCTCGACGTTGGGAATCGTGCGCTGAAGCCCATCGACGACAGGATCGCCCACGCCGGTTGAGTCGATCAGCGCCGGCGTATCGCCTATAGCACGCACTAGCTGGCCTTCCGTTTCCGGCCACGGGCATTGATAGCGCTCGAAGTGAGAGACCATTCCGGCCTCATCGAGACCGATATCTACAGTCCAATCCTGGCTTTTCGCCAGATCAACACCATGCACAACAGTCGGCTCGATACTCATCATCGGACGCGTGACCTGGTCAATAGCCTCCAGTCCGAACGGGTTGCTGCCGTCATCCGTAGGTTCGGCCAGGTACAGCTCGCGGAATACAGCAGCCGGCAAGATTCGTTTGGCATCGGCCACTTCATCTGCATCCAGTACGCCACCTTTGACAGCATCATGGGCAGTGAGTCGCGAATAGTGCATATCTGGCGCACCACTCTCCGCCTTGCGCGCCAGCGCATAAGCCCAGTTCCGCCGACCTTTCACATTGCCGATGATTCTGAGCGGCCCACGGGTGAAGGTTAGCGTGGAACGCACAGCGTGGAAACTTTCCTCACGCACACGGCTCGCCTCATCAATCACCGCTGCATAGACATCCTCGCCGTAGAGGTTGTCCGGGCGTTCGGCCCCCTTGAACCAGATACGAGAGCCATTGGGAAGCCATTCGAGGAATGACTCGCTGCCATTGGCGCTCCACATTTCGCGCGGCTGAAGCATGTTCTGCGCACGGCGGAAAGCAATCTGCGCAACCGGGAAGGTCGGAGCAACCCACCAATAGTTGCGCCTAGACCCTGGCTGAGTGATCGCCTGCTCAATCAGCCAGAACAGACACCCCACAGTATTATGCGTGACTATCATGTGATCGGTCAGGTACAAATTTCTGTCACCGGAAACCTGGATGCATTGCGCCTCTTCCCTACGAACGAACTCAATACTCCTGAACTTTCTAACCACTCGTTTACATTTCTTTTTTGCTCGATCATGCTTGCGAGGTAGTGCAAACAGAGAAGGTGCATCAGGATGAACTATAGCTAGTTTGTGGCAATCCCTCCCGCCACGAATATTGGCGCAGCTGTAGAGAGCATATCCTCCCAATCCCTCAATTATTTCACGAACATCCATCGCCAGCCTCCAAGATGATTGATCAAAATGAGGTTGGCCACGGCCATCTACCCACCCATCTGTATCAAAGAGTCCTCGCACGATTTCCATTCTCACGGCAATAGAATTAAATTTATAAACATCTGGAATGAATTTTTCATGACTACCAACGCAAAGGCCTAAATCCTTCAAGCAAACACGCAATCTATCCGGCATTTGTTGCCATTGCTTGTCAAGGCGGATATCCCAATCATATTGTTGGTTGTATACCAGTCTATGATTGCATGGGAGTGCAGCGCGGACTCGATCAAGAATATAATCATCAGCACTGGAAATACTCAGGTGATCCTTTAAGCATCCATCGCCTATCAAAGCACCCAACAAGTAGGGGTCTACAGGAATTTCTTGACAGTCATAATCGACCGGGGCCGCTGTAGGGATATTGGTGCGCCTGAGTTTGAATTCGGGCATCTCCATTATTTCAGACAGTGGAGCGGCCCGAGGCCATGACTTATGGGTTCTATTCCTGAATTTAGCCTTGGCTGGATTGCTAATATGATGAGAGTGTATTTCCCATAAATGATCTAGAGTACATTCGGTCGAAGTTCCATCACTGAAATCCACGCGGTATATATCCTGCACGCCTTGAGGGTAAATTCCCTCTACCCGAGTGCGACCGCCGTTCGAATCCAATAGCACATCTCCCACCTTTACATTGCCCATGAGAATTGGCCCAGCAGGTGTGTACACTTTTGCGCTTAGAGGCTGTGCCTTGCCGCTCTTGGTGGATGCCTCAACTACGCCATAGCGCTCGGGACAGAATATAGCCTCACGCTGGGCGGGATAGAGGAACGGCCGCTCGTATTGAATGGGCTTATTCATGCTTGAGCGGCCCGGAATCCGTCACGATCCTTACCGGCGGCGGATTGTCCGCGTCGAATCCGTGCATGACTGAAGACTTACTGACATCAGTTTGTCCGAGCACTTGCTTGCCGAGCCAGATAAGCATCGCAGGGTTTCCTGACTGTGCCACCTTCCACTGCATTTTCCGCAGAGACGGCTTTGCGGTCGCATCGTGCCTTTGTTCGACATAGGCCGCAAAAGTTGTACCGAATTCCTCTTTACATCGCCTATCAAGGGTGTCCCTGCTGATAGGCTCATCCGCCATTGCGAGAAAAGCGATAATTTCATGTGCTGGCGTATGCATGGCGCAGAGCGCGTTGATGCTGCCCCACGGGATTTCCGCGCGAGGTCTTCCGCCGTTGCCTTTTGCTGGCCCTCGCTTCTTGCCCGGCGTCTTAGCTGAATCACGCTTCTGTTGCTTTTTTTCAACAGTTGCAGTGACGCGGGGTTTTGGCATTCTGCGGCTCTGGTGCGATATCCCGAGAGTAAGTGTAGCCCAAATGTTGTGGGAAAGCAACAGTTCCTACCAGAAGCCTACAGCAAGAATAGTGCCAAAACAACCCAAAATGACGGGTTTGTCATAAAAAATAATTGAAATAAATTCTCACAATGTCGAAAAACACGCTATACTAATAGTGACAGTTACGCGAGCCGGACGCATTCCGGCGGCGAATCAGTTGTTGCGAAAGAGCGCAGCGATTGAACAATCAAACTGGAGCGACGTGTTATGGGCGTATTGCAAGATCGTATGACGAAAGTAAGCACCGCACGGCAACGAGTGCTAGATCATTGCATGTGCTGGGATTTAATTGAAGACCGCTACTATTACATGGTTATTCTCCCCCCCGGATATTTTCCTGACGGGATCAGGGCGAGCAAGGAAGCCGGGGCGACTAACGCTTTGAACAAAATACATGACGCAATGGAACGGGTGTGGGTCGAAACGGGTGTGGGTCGAAAGGAGATAGAGCCCTGCCGAGGAGGGCTCACTGGTGGGGATTCCACCGTCATAGGAGATAGATCATGAAAATCAGACCATCCGAACGCGGGATTACATATCGCGCTTGGTGCTTCGCCGCTGGCGTCCTCGCCATGTTGCTGTGGGCTTCCATCGTGGAGGGGCTACTGTGACCGGCGCAGAATTGCGGGCGCTCCGTCTGAGCCTCGGACTCACGCAGGCGGAGTTCGGGGCGCAGATCGGCGTCGGCTATCAGACTATCGGGCGGTGGGAGCAATCCGATGTCCTGAACCGAATAGCTGCCTTGGCAGTCGGTGCCGTCCAGCCGAGGGTTCACAAGCGCGAAAAGCCGCGTACTGGGCCGCGAATCAGGCGCAAGTAGACTTGATATCTGACTCTAACCGATTCGTGGAGAAGTTCGGCCTGAAAACGTCATAGACGCCCACGATATCCCTAAGCCCGTAGTACCTGAAAGCCAACGTGGGCGGCATAACGCGGATGACGCGCGGGCTAATAGAC
>Ga0209918_1001204_pt1 | contig 14548 bp, 11 predicted proteins | sample SalPonD_shore_MG_FD_185712 | JGI IMG/M metagenome (GOLD analysis project Ga0209918, IMG submission 185712) | Salt pond soil microbial communities from South San Francisco under conditions of wetland restoration - Salt Pond MetaG... | ecosystem: Environmental > Aquatic > Marine > Intertidal zone...
AATATAATTTTCTGTGAAATATCCGGGTTGAAACAGTTATGGTACCATCAAATCTTTGGTTTAAACTAAATTTACTCAATTAACCCGGTACTCCTAGGAGCCTGTCGGACTTAGCTAAATCTACTGCAAATTCGTCAGATTTGGCCAGATTCTGAGCTCTTTTTCGTTGAATAGGTCCACTATTTGCCTCAAAAGACCTCAAAATCTGTCTCAAACTGACAAATTTTCGTTAAAATTTCCTTAGTCCGACAGACTCCTAGTCTTATTTTTTTTCAATATTTATGCTATTTTTAGCGTTGCATTTTTAACTCAGTAAACAATCAATTTATAAATGGAGTTGAATATTTGTTTTTCGGACTTCGTTAAGTGGCTTTTCCCGATAATTTTATTGACTGGTTGTACAGGGACTAAAAAATCAACCACACACCAAACTATAGTAGGTAATGTTGGAAATGATAGTGTCACACTCCAGGAATTAAAAAATAATTTTCAACCCACCCAGGATATTAAAAAACCAACCCAAGAAGGACTTATAAATTTTTTACCGGTGTATCTTACTTATAAAGCTAAAATCAAGGAAGCGCGGCAAGCCGGGTATTTTGATGATTCGCAGATAATCAATGAATATAAAAATTATGCCCGACAGGCCGCCTATTCTTATTGGATAGAACACGTGATCAGTGATACGCTTCTCGATCAACTTTATAAGCGATCCCAGATTGAATTGAAGGCGAGTCATATGCTCATTCGTTTATCTCCGAATGCGTCACCGTCAGATACCTTGCGTGCCTATAATAAGTTGATGGAAGCGAGAAAAAAATATCAGGCCGGGGCCTCTTTTGATGCTCTTGCACAACAATATTCTACCCGGGTCCGCGGTCGCAGTATGGGAGGTGAACTCGGTTATATCACGGGTGGTCAAACCATAAAATCATTTGAAGATGCTCTTTACAATTTAAAGGTAGATTCGGTTTCCATGCCGGTTCGTTCCAAATATGGATATCATTTAATACATCTGGAAAAACGTCGACCACGTAAAGCAGACCGAAAAGTTTCGCATATTTTCTTTCTCACCAAGGGGCCCGGAAATACGATTGATTCTGCCTTGAAGCGTGCTCAGATTGCTTACCAAAAATTGGAAAATGGTATGCCCTGGGATACCGTTGCGGTCCGCTATAGTGAAGATCAACGTACTAAAAATAAAGGTGGGAAAATCGGTTGGATTAATTATGGCCGGTTTAAAGAAGCATTCGTTGACTCCATTATGGCAATTGATCAACCCCATACCTATACGAAACCTTTTTACAGCGGATACGGCGTTCATATCATCAGACTCGATTCAATTCGCCATTACCAATCAGTTAAGCAGCAGAAAGATGAGCTTATGAAAAAGCTCAAACAGCTTCCTCGTTTTAAAAACAAAAAACAAAATGTAGTCAACCATATCCGAAAACTGGGAAATGAGAAGGTATATCCTGAAAGTTTATCCCAAATTAAAAATTTTTTCAATCAGCATGATTCCACCCGGATAGATCATTTAAGTTTCCCTGCAGATCATCAGCGTCAGACCATTTATACACTTGAAGGGCAAAATTATAAGGCAGGTGATTTTCTGCAGTGGATTAAAAACGAACATGGTCAGGATCCATCTTCCAATTATAATAACTCATGGTTTGATGGTTTTGTTGAAAAAGCGGTTAACGATCATATAGTGTCATTAACCAGGAAGAAATACCCTGAATTTGGTGATAAAGTTAAAAACTATATGGATGGACTGGTTGTCTTTCAAATTAGCCAGGATTCTATTTGGAGCTCAACTACAGTAGATTCCAGTGACTTACGTAAATTATATCAAAAAAAACCGGATGATTATCGTTATGCTAAAAGATATCATTATTATTTGATATCTTCCGGTCAGGACAGTTTATTAAAAGCTGCCCGTGAACATATTAAACATGGAATGAGTCCTGATACAATAGATACGCAAATTAAAGGTTTATATATTCGTAGCGACTCTTCCAGTTATGTGGATGATTTCCCATTTACCAAGTTGTCGGACATGCAGGAAGGCACCTGTTCCGGGATTTTCAAATACAAAAAACAGAATACCTTTTTGTACTTGAAAGAAACATTGGATCCGCGAAGGATGACGTTTAAAGAAGCATATAATCAGTTGATGTCAGATTATCAGCCGATTCGTGAAAAAGAATGGAAAAGTCATTTGGAACATAAATATTCCATAAAATCGTATCCGGAAAGAATTCGTAATGCATCTAATAATAAGTTAACATCAAATTGATTTTGTATAAACTACCGTTTAAAATTTTTGTTGGATCCCTGGTGATTCTGCTATCCGGTTGCCTTGAGCAACACCAGGCACCGGATCAGAAGCCCCTGGCCAAAGTGAAGGATCAGGTGTTGACGGTACAGGAAGCCAAAAGCCGGATTCCCGACTTTGTCTATCAACAAGACAGCGTGGCAGCCCTTAAAAATTACCGGAAGAAATGGATCCAACAACAACTGCTCGTTGATGAAGCTAAGCGCTTAAACCTGGATAAAAAAGCGGAAGTCAAGGCGAAGATTCAGGAAACGGAAAATGAAGTCTATGCCAATGTGCTTCGCGATTTTGTTATCGGTCAATATGATCGAAAGCTTGCGATTACACGGCAGGAGGCCCAAAATTATTATGAAGCCCATAAAGATCAGTTCATTCTGAATGAACGTTTTGTGAAATATCGTCACCTTGTTGCCGCAACAGCCGAAGACGCTCAACATGCCAAAGCCGATTTAATGAGAGGCATCGAGTGGCCGAAGGTTGCGCGTGAATACAGCGTAAATCCACAAAAAGCGATTGAACAATCCGCCGAATTCTGGCCCATTTCCATGGCTGCCAAAAATGCCCAGCCCATGAATAAATTTCTTAAGGTGATTGGATTGACCGAAATTTCCCCCATACGCAAAATTAACGGTCAGTATCATTTTGTTCAGCTCGTGGAAGATCGCGCCAAAGGACAACATCCCGATTTACGCTGGTTAATGGATCAAATTGAAGATTGGCTGCGCATTGAAAAAAGGAAACGACATTTCAGTTCATATATAAAAAATCTGCAGCTTAAAGCTGAAGCTAATAATGAAATAGAAAAATTCGACGTTATAAGTAAATCAACGGCTCCCGATAATTCTAAAATCTCTAATGATACGCTTACGACCGCAATTAATGATGAATAATTACAAAAGTATATTTCTACTATTTTTAACTGGTTTTATTTTAATGTTTGCTCATGCGACCCGAGCGCAGGAAAACTCAAAGGTACTGGATCGCATAGTAGCCGTAGTCAACGATCATATAATTTTAAAATCGGAAGTGGACAGCCGGGTAGCCCAATATCTGCAGGGAGCCCAGCAACAGGGTAATTCGAATGTCCAATTCAGCAAAGATTTATGGTATAGCGCCCTGGAATCAGTGGTCGATAAATATGTATTGCTGGAAAAAGCAAAAATCGATTCCATTACGGTTTCCGATGAACAGGTCAATCAGGCCATGGATCAGCGAATTGATCAGCTTGTTCAGCGGGCCGGTAGTGAAGAACAGCTTGAAAAAGCCTTGGGTAAAAGTTTAATACAAATAAAGGCTGACTTCCGGGAGCAATTCCGAGAGGACATGATTGTTCAAAAAATACGACAACAAAAACAAAATGAGATTACGATCACCCGTCCGGAAGTCCAGGATTATTTTGATCAAATTCCCCAGGATTCCATTCCTACCGTCCCCGAGCGCGTGAGTTTGTCTCAAATTGTGGCAATCCCTCCTCCCAAAAAGGATGCAGAATCAAGCGCCCGTCAGCTTGCCGAGCAGATCCGCGACTCTATTATGACTGGGAAAAAGGATTTTGCCACCATGGCACGAAAATACAGTGATGGCCCTTCTGCCTCAAATGGTGGACATATCGGTCTATATAACGTCAAAGATCTGGTTCCGGAATATTCTGCTGCCGCCTCTGCCCTGCAGCCTGGCGAAATATCCGAAGTCGTAAAAACCAAATACGGCTACCATATTATACGCCTCAACAAACGGGTAGGTGACAAAGTAGATACCGATCAGATTTTAATTAAGATAGAAGACAATCAGTTGGATGATCAAACAGCCATCGATAAACTCAACGCTATTCGCGACAGTGTGTTGACCGATTCGGTCGAATTTTCGGATATGGCACGCAAATATTCAGATGACAAGGCTACAGCTAATATGGGAGGAAAAATACTGGCTCCCCAATCTGGTGAACGACTGATTCCACTGAATCGCCTGGATCCGGCGTTATATCGAATCGCTCTTTTACTGGAAAATGAAGGAGATATTTCAAAACCGAAATCCTATACTCCCCAGAGCAATAGTTCCAGTAAGGCTTATCGCATTGTCCGATTGGATCAACGGATACCCGAACATGAAGCGAACCTGGACCAGGATTATGATCTGATCAAACGGTACGCCCTGCAGCAAAAGCAAATGAAACAGATGCAGAAATGGATCAGCAAGCTTCGTGACCAAGTTTATGTAAAATTCAAAATACCAGTACCTACTAAAGCTGAAACATTGAAACAACGCCAATCATAAATTAGAACTCCTACATGAGCGCAATACCCCAGGACCCTGAGAAAGCTGCACAGTTTTTCAAAAAATCAGTTGAGGACATAAAAAAACAAATTGGTAAGATTGTCGTCGGACAAAAAGATATTATTGATCAATTGTTGATCAGCCTTTTTTCACGGGGGCATTGTGTTTTGATTGGAGTCCCGGGTCTGGCAAAAACGTTGCTTGTACGGACCGTAGCACAGACCTTGAATCTGAGTTTTAGCCGTATACAGTTTACTCCGGATCTGATGCCGGGCGATATTACCGGAACGGAAGTGATCGAAGATGACCAACAAACCGGAAAAAAAGCATTCAAGTTTGTTAAAGGCCCGGTTTTCGCTAATATTGTGTTAGCCGATGAGATTAACCGTACGCCGCCCAAAACGCAGGCTGCCCTATTGGAAGCGATGCAGGAATATCATGTGACGGCGGCCGGTACCACTTATGAACTGGCGCTGCCCTTTTTCGTTTTGGCCACCCAGAATCCTATCGAACAGGAAGGCACCTATCCCCTGCCCGAGGCACAACTCGACCGTTTTATGTTCAATCTCTGGCTTGATTATCCTTCTCTGGACGAAGAAATGGATATCGTCAGTCAAACCACCTCCCTGCAGGAAGAAAATGTAGAATCCGTGCTGGATGCATCGCAAATACTAGAACTCCAGAAATTGGTTCGACAGGTTCCGGTTCCCGAAAGTGTGTTAAAATATGCGGTGACGTTGGTGGGGATGTCCCGCCCCAATTCTGATATAGCTCCATCCTTTGTAAATAAATACTTAAGCTGGGGAGCAGGTCCAAGAGCTTCTCAATATCTTATTCTTGGTGGAAAAACCCGCGCGTTATCCCGTGGGCGTTTTAATGTAACGGAAGAAGACATTCGGGCCCTGGCCACTCCCGTATTGCGTCACCGGATTGTCAACAACTATGCTGCGGAAGCTGAAGGTCTCACCACCGTAAAGCTGATCGACAAGCTGGTTGACGAAGTCCAATAATAAAATCAGGACGTTCGTTAAATAATAGCGGAATTTTAAGAGAAAAAGCCAACCATTGTGGACATCAATTTTCAAGGTTTTCAGTCAGGTATTCCTATCGGTGTATATGCCATACTGCTGGTCATATCCATCGGGTTGGCGTGGTGGGCCTATAAAGATATTCGAAGTATTAATCCATGGTTTCGCTTTAGCCTGATTACGCTACGCAGTATCGCCTTCCTGATTTTGATTGCGCTGTTAATCAATCCCTTTTTTAAAGTCGAAAATTCGCACCTCGTAAAGCCGCATATTCAGGTTTTGCTCGATAATACCAGAAGTGTATCTATTCAAAAAGGCAATTATAACGGTGTCGATTCTTACAGGAAAGTATTGGATGGTTTGAACTTATCAGATTCATCTGATGTCAGTTATTCTTTTCACGCTTTGGGAAGTAACATTCAACCCGTGAGGCCGGGTACGCTGACCTACGATCAATCAGAAACGAATCTATATAATGCAATAGCTCTTCTTAATAAACAGAGTGAAAATACAGATGCGGCTATCCTGATCAGTGATGGTATTTATACAACTGGCCGTGATCCGTCCTATCTGGCCGGTCAGCTCTCTATGCCGGTATTTACGGTTGGCGTTGGCGACACTTCCGAAGTTAAAGATCTTATTGTAAAAAATGTAGTGACAAATAAAGTCGGCTACACGCGCACTGAGCATCCTGTTGAAGTCACCGTCTTGAATGATGGTTTTATGAATCATGAATTCCAGGTTCAGATACGCTCAGCGGGTGAAATTATTGAATCCCAAAATGTCAAACCTGAAGAATCAAAATCTACACAGACCCTAAATTTCAAAATCCCCCTGAAAAAAGAAGGGCTGCGCCAGTTTGAAGTATTTATTCCCAAGCAACAGGATGAATGGACCGATGCCAATAATTCCAAACCCTTTTCTATTGATGTAAGGAATAACAGGCAGCGCATACTACATCTGGCATTCGATATTCATCCCGATGTAAAAACGGTGCGATCTATCCTGGAATCGGACCAAAATATACAACTCAGTCACAGAACCTGGATGGGGCAAGATCACTTCCTTGAAGGCCCGCTTCCCTCCTCTTCCGACACCCTGGACTTGATCATCTTGCAAGGATTTCCGCAACCGTCTATCCCTCAATCTATTAAAACCAAAGTTGCCCATTTAATAAAAGATCAGGCGGTTGTATTTATCGCCACGCCCCTGACCCGCTTCAGCAGTGCCGGTCAGGATATCCGGAGTCTATATCCAATTGGTATAACAGGATCGGTCACCCCATTGCAAGTAAACGTGGAACCGGCTGTAGATCAAAAGGATCATCCCATTATGGAACTGCCGGAAGTTCAGTACGATCGCATGCCGCTGTTGGAAGCTCCTGTTCGGAATGTTGGCCTAAACCCAGGTTCCGAAACATTATTCAAAGCCAATTATCGGGGAACCGAAACCAACGCTCCCCTTGTGGCTGTTGAGCAGATCGGTAACCATCGAAGGGCCCAAATTAATGCATTTGGCTTTTATAAATTACAATTAAGCAGCAATCAACCGGTTCATCAGTTTATTGATAAATTAATTTATAATATTGCCACATGGACGGCCACGAAACCCGATAATTCACTCTTGAAAATAGAGCCGTCCCAGAAATCTTTTAACGGAAATGATGTGGTTCAGTTAAACGCTTTCCTTAAGAATGAAAGCGGACAACAAGAATCAAACGCCTCTGTCAATGTATCTATTAGTGGACCTGACATGGATTCCCGTTTGTATAGCATGTCGAATAACGGGAATGGGCAATATAATCTGCGTATTGGAACTTTGCCCAAAGGAGTTTATCATTTTGAAGCCACTGCCCAAAAAGGTGATCGTACCATTGACACACATGAGGGAGAATTTTCAGTATCTGGCACTAATGTCGAGTTCGTTAATACCACACGCAATGATGCTTTGCTTTCCCGGATTGCCCTATCTTCCGGGGGGGAATATTACAATTACCAAAATGCATCGAACCTGATGCAGGATTTGAATTCCCGTGGATTACTGAATCAGCAAAAAGAGATCGACAGTGAGTTGTTTTATCCCTACCAGCATGCTTTTTGGTTTGTTATGGTGATCATACTGCTGGCAAGTGAATGGTTCTTAAGGAAATATTTGGCCCTGCCTTAAATCAGGCAATTTAATTGTTTAGCTATATCGATATCCGATTTAATCTCTGATATTCGTCAACCATATCATTCACTATCTTTTACAGACTATCACTCAAGTTTCGCACTGCTTTATAATGAAATTAAGAAGTGATTTTAAATATAAGGAATTTAATAATATTAGCTATAAGTTGTTAATAGTTAATAGTTTACCTTTATTTTTGGCATCTTTTCAAATGATATACTATTCGGATCATATCAAAGATTAAGATCATCGATAACCTTTTTCAGCTTGGATAAAAAGGTTTGGTGTTCATTTTTTTAGTGAGAATAGCCCCGAAGGGATTCGGGGAAATGCCAAATCTCAATTATCAAATTACAAATTGATGGTATGACAATTTTAACAGGGTAATGTAACCATCTCATCCATTTATAGCCTTTATCACGCCTTGCGAAGCTGAGCTTCGCCCAAGGTAGGTTACCAAGCGGAGCTTGGGAACCAGGATCATTGTTAACTGAAAAAAGGGTTGACCCAATTCCCCAGACCCCGGATGGCTTCCTTCCTGTATATTAGTATCCTGCCAAATCCGTTTTCTTTTACAACAAACCCTAGATTGACATTTTTTAAACCCGTAACCTGAAACACGAAACCCGTAATACATATATTTCTGTCTTATATATAACCCCATTTTATCTTTAAAATTGGGGTGCGAAACTTCAGACTAACATTTACTGATTGGCAGGAATTATCTCCCGCTTCTTCCCTTTTTCAGAAAAATATAGGAATATTCTTAAAAAACGACGTTTAAATGAATTTGGTTCTAAGCAAGAAAAGCGTTTATAAAGCCAGGAGCTTATCGGACTTAGCTAAATCTACTGCAAATTCGTCAGATTTGGCCAGATTCCGTCCCGAAGGCTTTTTAGGAGAATAGGACCACTAATCGCCTCAAAAGACCTCAATATCTGTCTCAAACTGACAAATTTTCGTTAAAATTTCCTAAGTCCGACAAACTCCTAGTAACGAGATTTGAAGGGACACAGAACATCCGGTGTGGTTCCGCAACTGAGCGTCGGATTGAGAGAGAAATGCTAAAATAAAGCTCTGCTCCAGATATTTATAGATTACTAAAAAAAGCCGGCCCAAATAAACGGGACCGGCTTTTAAGTACGTCCTCACCGAATTAGGGAACGGACAACCTGTAAAACAGTTCCCGTCAACTCACCTTGCGATTACCATTGTTCTCCGACGATGATGATTTGGCTCTAATAAGCACCACGCCGAGAGCAAGGTTGGCGAGAACACTTAAACCGAGTAATATGGCCATCAAATGCGATTCGGGCTTGGAAACCTCGCTCCATTGATCCACTTTCTGATCAATACTTGCAATTTTGGTGTAATCCAGGATTTCCCCTTTTGCCATATATTCAGCCCATTTCGTTTTAACAATATTATTCCAGAAGGAGGCAAATTTCTGATACTGTTTTTGAGCCTGTTCACCACCATTTTCCTTACTCTGTTTTATGGCAGTCGTCAGGTAACCATTCAGGCTGTTATAAAATCCCTGAGAATCTCCAAACTCAGAAACATTGATATTCTCTTCATCAAAAGATTTATTCAGCGATTTCCAAGTGTAGTTGGCCACTTTGGTCTGCCATTCAGCCAGGTCTTTATCAATTTCTTCCTTAACATCCTCTTTATTTTGGTTGCCGGAATATACGGCAATCAGTTTGGGTCCTACCTTATCCCACATGGATGAGAAATTCTTCTGTACAACATACATGCGCAGGTAATCCTGAGTAGACAGAGTTGGGTTTGAATTCAGGAACTCAATATTACTCTGTGCAATCGATTTGACCATATTAAGCGCATTTCCGTTATTGATTTGCCGCGCTTTTTTATTCTGCAGATCCTGCAGGGCTCGATTGCTCATATTGCCGTACGTGGCGAAGAGGGAATCAATGACGCTCATTATAAACTGGTCACGTTTTTCAAGGCTTCGGCGGTAACTGCGAACCATACCAGACAATTTTTTTTCACTTTGATTCGATTTATCGATGGCTTGACGCAGAGAATCACTTCGGCTAACCAGACTTTCGAAATGCTGATCGTAGGTCGCCAGTTTTTGATTCAATGTTTCCAGCTTCGTGTTTTGGGTCTTGATCACTCTAAGCTTCGAAATGATGGAATGCGACCGTTTCTCAATTTTCTTCATTCTTCCGGTAAAAGTTTCCGGATAAAGGACCTTATCCAACAATTGACGATGATCCTTGTAGTTCTCCTCCAGTCCACGTATTCCATCCAGTATATCTTCAGCTTCCGTAACATTATCAACGGAATCCAACTCTTGGCTTAGGGAATCGTACTTAACCTTGAATTGATGCTTTATTTCATAATCCGATTGGTAGCTCTGCTGGGCCAGTGATGTCTTTAATCCCACCCCCAGGCAAAGCATTAATAACAATACAGTGCTACGCGACATATATTTGTAAGCTAAATTCATGACGATAAGTCTTCTTTTTTAATTCCATTTTCATTCAGAGAATAGGTGGCATTATTACCCCGGTCGATGAGCTGAACATTGGGGTCACGTTGATTAAAAGCCGGGTGCATAATTCCATCATCAGAAACATGAATTTTCTTTTGTAATTTTAATTCCCCGGCCTGAGGCTTCATAACGTATACATTTTTATATCCATTAGCGGTAATAAAATAATAACCTTCTTTATCACGAATCATCCGGACTTTCTCTGTGGTTACGGACGAAGTGTCCTGTGTTTCAGCATATTGTAGTGGCATAATGCTGAAATCCAATCCCTGGGAGCGATCATGAACGACGCCCTTGGAATCAGGGTTTAACACGGTTTCTACGGGTTGGGCAAAATTCACTCTTTGAATGACCAACGAACTTGAACAAGCGGTGACGGCCAAAAGAATCAATACCGGCAAACCACTCTTAACTGCTTTTTGTAACATATACATATTTAGGGTACCTGTTTATTAACAAGTTCTGTTTATCTAGTTACTTATAAATCCACCGATGCAAAAATGTTTCCGATTATTTTAAAAAAATTAACTCCTTGACTTATATAGATCTATATAGCACGTTTATAAAGGGACTTTAACCGGTTAATGTTCCCTATTGGAATTATTTCGGTATCGTAATCGTCTTTTTGACGGGTTGAAGCAGCCGTCTTGTAATTCATAGGGTTTCGATATAAATTTTTGGGTACTAAGAATCACACGAATTCAATAGGAAATAACGGTTATGCATTACGATTTACCTCATGTAAGGCAACATCAACAGTATATGCTTCAGGCCTTTCATTTGGCTGAACAGGCTTATGAAGAAGGTGAAATTCCGGTGGGAGCTGTAATCGTACGCGAAAACCGGATCATCGGTAAAGGTTACAATCAGGTAGAACGTCTCAAAGATCCAACGGCTCATGCTGAGATTCTGGCCATTTCCGCCGCATGCGACACTATCAAATCGAAATACTTAAAAGGATCTACCTTGTATGTTACTCTCGAACCCTGCCCCATGTGTGCCGGAGCCTTGGTTTGGTCCAAGATAGATCGCATTGTTTTTGGCGCTTCAGATGCAGAAGCCGGGGCTTGTGGATCCATATTTAACCTGGCCGCCAATAAATCTCTTAATCATCAGATTGAAATTATTCAGGGAGTGATGGAGCGTGACTGTGAATACCTGATGAAGGAGTTTTTTAAGGATAAGCGGAGTAAATCTAATGGGCATATTTAAGTTTCTGTTTTGTTAAAAAAATTCTTATTCATTAATCCATATCTATGCATAAAAAATATTATCGTCTGTATCTTATAATATTATGGGGCATTTTAATACCGGCTTCCGTTCTTGCCCAAAAATCCTTTTTGTCTAATCTCCGTGCCACAGCCGAGACGCCTCTTTATACGACGTATGCAGCACAAATGGAACGTTCAGAGTTTGCGCTGGATGAAGGATATCATTTCATATTCTATAAGCCGGAACAAGGGATACAGTTTACAACTGATACGGCCGGAAACCTGCTTTTGGGATTTAAAAAAGGAGATCGCTTCGTATATAGACTCAATGATATGTACCGGAAGCCTGTGATTACCACATCCTATACAGATATTGTTAAGTATCATTATGAGCCATTTCGAAACATTCGCGTTGATGCTACTTTCCTGGTTTATAGCTCGCATCTGGCTCTGTTAGATGTGAATATATATAATAACAGCAATGAAAAAACCCGGCTTCAGGTTTACACTATTTTGCAAAATAAATATCGGGCCTTCAACAAAATTAAACATGAGCGTGGAAGCAAAGCAATATTATTTAACCACCAGGAACTCCCGGATGGCTGGGTTACCAGTCACGATTTACCTTATGTTGATAAAGTCCATGATGTATTGCTATTCTCGGAAAAGCCCGATTCTCAACGTAGCTATCACAGTTTTGACAAAGGTTCGTTCACGATCCCCCGACAGGTGGAGATGGAGAAAAAAGAACAATACCTGGTTTGGGGTAAAATTACCGATTCCGGGGGGCAAACTTGCCGGGAAAATACTCAAAATGCACACCTGATGGGTTTTATTAACGGTAATAAAAAAAGGATCATTACTGAAACGGCTCCCCGCTGGGGCGATACAGCAAAAAATATAACTGGGTATGGAAATTGGGGTCTGGAGCTCGGAAATTTTGGAACCATGTCCAGGAATGCCACTTTCACCATTAGAATGCAATGTGAATCCCGGCATCAATTGGCAGAAGCAAGTGGAAGAATATCTGATTTCGAAAAACATCGTTTGCAAAAAAATTTACAACTCCATAAAACGGGTCTACCTCCTGCACCTGATAATCTGGCTATTTACACGCAAAACGATAATAGAAACCTTAAACTGACCTGGCGAAGTGCAAACGCTAATGTTAGTTACAGTGTATACCGTAGAAACTATAGTAATCATTTTGGGTATTATGAGCGAATAGCTCGAAATCTACACAAGCCTTCTTTTACGGATCATAACGCAGTTCCTGACAGCATATATGGATACCTCGTTACCGCGACCGATAAAAATAACCTTATGAGTATGCCTTCAAGAGAGGTCAACTCTGTAGAAAATTCATCTTTTTTAGCTGATTTTCAGAAAAATGGGCGCCTGCAAAAAGCTGATGCGAAAAATATGGCTACAGTTATTGTCGCATCCAGATCGTTGAACCTATCCGCTGGCAAAAAACATCATCTCCGTATTGTTCGAGGGGTGTCCCGGCCCGAAAAAAGTCATAATTCATTGATAAATGAGTCAAGAGCACTGCTTAATATAAAATTGCAGCCTTTTATTATATACGATGAGCAATTATACAGCAAAATCCCACATTTAAACTTTAGTAATCGGGATAAAGAAATGCTTTATTGGAACGCTTTTACTTTGATGCGCCAGGTTATGCTGCCACCCGAAGGCCAGTTGTCCCATAATTATTATGTGTTTTCAAGAGAACCTACCTGGGGCTGGGGGCATGGCGGACAGGTATTTCATGAAAGTTTAACTATGTTGGCTTATGCCTTTATGGATCCCCAAAGTGCCATGAATTCACAACGGGTATTTCAACAGGTACAACAGAAGAATGGGTATATCAATTATCGAACCGGTTCTTACCTCAATGAAAAAATAAAAGTTGAAGGACAAAATACAACTTCCGCACCGTGGTATGCCTGGCAAAACTGGATGGTGTATAAAATCACTCGGGATAAACAGTTTTTAAGCGATATGTACGAATCCAGCAAAAAATTCTATCAATACTATGTTAGCACACGAGATACAGACCACGATGGTTTATGTGAATGGGGCGGTCACGCTGTGCTTGAATCCGTACGAGATGCACAGGTCGCGGTGTGGGATAAAGTGGGATGGCCAACTCATTTCGATGCGGTAGATCTAAATAGCATGCTGGTTTCAGAAGCCAAAGCCCTCAGTAAAATGGCCGTAGAACTTGGGAAGGAACATGAAGCTGGTAAATGGAGAAATGATGCAATAAAACGAACACGGTTAATTAATGATATAATGTGGGATAAAAAAACTGAATTTTATTACCAGGTAGATAAAAAGGATAATGATTTTACCTATAAAAAAGCCAATGATTTAAAACGCCAGGAAATAATTGGTTTCTTACCTTTATGGGCGGGAGTTGCTTCCAAAATTCAGGCAAGCCGACTGGTTCAAAAATTAAAAAATCCAGATAAATTCTGGCGAAAGTATGGTATTCCATCCCTGTCTGCTGATGATCCTTATTATAATCCAAAAGGATACTGGAATGGACCGGTTTGGGTAGAATGGAACTACCTGATTGAAATTGGGCTTCTTAAATATGGTTATAGAAATTTGGCAAAAAAACTTGTTGACAAAGTATCTTTAAACATGATTTCACAACTAAAAAAAGATCATACCTTATGGGAATTTTATAGTCCCGATAACAAGTGGGGAGGATATCATCAAACGTATATATGGGCCGGCTTAATTAGTCGTATGATGATGGATATTTATGAAGAAAATTAAAAAATCTTTAAGAGAGCTTTGAAAAACCAGGGCTTTTGGTCAATCCCGAATGCTCGGGGTGAGTGATTTCAAAGCCGCAGCGTATTAATAATACGTGAGGATTTTGAAATCTCCCAAAAACTTTCGGGAAGAATTTGAACTAAAGCACGGTTTTGCAAAGTCCTCTTTAATGATGTCCTTCTTCACTCCAATTTATTTTCCATTGGAGATTCAG
>Ga0209918_1001205_pt1 | contig 14545 bp, 12 predicted proteins | sample SalPonD_shore_MG_FD_185712 | JGI IMG/M metagenome (GOLD analysis project Ga0209918, IMG submission 185712) | Salt pond soil microbial communities from South San Francisco under conditions of wetland restoration - Salt Pond MetaG... | ecosystem: Environmental > Aquatic > Marine > Intertidal zone...
AGTTTTTTCATAAGATTGTTAATACCGTATTTTTAACCCTGAAAATTATACTAACCCGGATTATTCACAAGTAAATGAAAAATAACACATTAAATTATTGAAAATATTTTATTTGCTAGGAGTCTGTCGGACTTAGGAAATTTTAGCGAAAATTTGTCAGTTTGAGACAGATTTTGAGGTCTTTTGAGGCGAATAGTGGACCTATTCAACGAAAAAGAGCTCGGAATCTGGCCAAATCTGACGAATTTGTAGTAGATTTAGCTAAGTCCGACAGACTCCTGGACAAAGGAAAGTTCAAACCGGAGTCAATTGGAAAGGAGTAATTCTCCAATTTCTTCCCAAGTTCCCAGCACATAGTCGGCCGTCGTCACCGCCTCCTGATTGTCGGTAATTCCTGTATACAAAATGGTCTGCATGCCCACATTTTTAGCTCCCGTTACATCGGTTTTTTGTAAATCCCCGATATGCCAGGATTCGTCTGCCCGGCAATGGTTCGGTTCCAGTAATTTACGAAATGCCTGGGGGTTGGGTTTGCTAAATCCCACTTCATCACTAAAAATAAAGCCACTGAAGTAACGGCTGATTCCTTTTTGATGCAGGTATTTCCTGATCACTCGTCCGGGCGTAAACATCGTGTCCGAGATAACGCCCAGGGTATATCGATTGGCTAATTGAGGTAACACTTCTTCCACCTGTGGAGTTAGGTCGGGCGGACCTTCGAGTAGAGCATTTTCAAATACTTGAACGAGATATTTCAGCTCAAACTCCTGTACCGAAAATTCCAAATGGTGAAGCATTTCCTTTACCATTTCAACCGTTCCGGGAGTGCGTTGCTCGTTAAACCATACTTTGTTGAAATTTCTAGATGCCTCTGCATGAGCTTTTTGATAAACCTTTCTGGACAGGATTATCCCATGATTTTCGGCAATATCGCGTACTGCCTCGAAACGCCGGTCATTACGGGTATCTCCACCGGTATGTGCGATCACCAGAGTGTTCCAGAAATCTATTGATACGAGTGAAGCCGAATTAGCCCGCATATCTAAACTTACTTTAAACGCCTTTTGCGGTTACATAGACTATTATAGCCCACAGCTATCAGCTAATACCGGATGTGAAAAGTGAAAGGTCAAAAGTGAAAGGTAAAATTATGCAGCCTGTTTACCTTTCGCCACTTCATTGAAAGGCTGAGCGCATAAACATAGGATAATAATCACTAGAAATACACTTTACTTTATTTAAACCGGTTAATCCAACCGCATAACGCGTTACATTAAAATTAATAGTACATGTTATTGTTAATAAAATATGTAGCATATAAAAATAGGACCTCATGAACAGAGGGCTTTAAAAAACCAGGGATTTTGGTCAATCCCGGACACTTTCGGTACGGGGTTGTCAACAACAAATTTCTTGGTGAGAAATGCTAGTTAGTGGGCATAAACTGTTTGAAAGTCAGGGTCAAACGTTTGAATAACTTCACCAATATTGTTGAAGGTTTTAATGTTATGCTGGTCCAGCCACTCTTTATCCTGGCTGGGTTCATGACGGGAACGGATAAAAAAACCGGTCATTCCCAATGCTACGGCGGGTTTTATATCACTTACCTTATCGCCAGCCATATAGGATTCAGAGAAATCAATTTCAAAACGTTCGGCTGCTTTATCGAACATTCCGGTTCCCGGTTTGCGATCTTCCGGTGGAAAATCATAAGGTTTTTCATCAAACTCCGGGTGATGGGGCGCTATATACCAGCCGTCAATGTGTGCGTCGTGTTTGGCCAGTTCCCGATCTACCCAGTTGTGTAGAAAATCAACATGCTCTTTATCGTAATGCCCCTTAATAATACCTGATTGATTGGTGACTACAATCACCTTGTAATTATTCCGGTTCATCCACTTAAGGGCATCGATAGCTCCATCACACCAGGTCCATTCTTCCGGCGTGTGAACGTAATTATAATCGACGTTGATTGTACCGTCACGATCTAGAAAAAATGCTTTTGCCATAGTATCCAATGTCATTTAAAGAAGAATAAACGAAGCTAATATATCGATATTTCAATCTTAAGCAAACAGGATTAAAACCTCAGTTTTATTAAAAATAGCTACAGACTGAAAGGCAGTGACTTATGAAGACAAAGATTTTTAGGATTAAATTATGTGAAAGGTGAATGATGAAAAGTGAATTCCATGTTTTATTTTTCACTATCGATATAGGCTGAAAGTGGTGGGCTAATACTCGTACTTCTAATAGTTAAAATCGTTTTGTAAAATTAACAATGAAAATATTTAATTTATGATTGAGTTCAATCAAACCATTGCCTAATTTCAGGATCTAAACCGCCAATAGAAAAAGAGTTCCATTGGAAAAAGCCAAAATTTTATCGGCCAAAGATCTCAACCGCACCTATCTGCGGTTTGCCCACCAGTTTCTGGAACCCCATGATGATTACAGCCAGCTTGCCGTCATTGGTATGCAGACCCGAGGTGTATATATTGCCAAACGAGTGTTGAACATTATTCAGAAGGATTTTTATGAGTCACTGAATTTCGGAGTGCTCGATGTTACTTTTTACCGGGACGATTTTCGAACCAAATTGAAAATGCCCGATGTGAAGGTAACCGAAATACCTTTTGATTTATATGGTAAAGATATTGTACTGGTAGATGATGTACTCTATACTGGGAGAACGGTTCGCTCTGCGATGGATGCATTGATGGCATTTGGACGGCCGAGAAGCATCAAATTTTGCTGTATGGTGGATCGGGGACATCGCGAGCTGCCTATTGCAGCTGATTACATCGGGACGCGGGTGCCCACTCACCGGGACGAAGAAGTCCGGGTGCGGGTACAGGAACTGGACGGCGAAGACGCGGTATATGTAGTTAATAATCCTGACAATCCCACTTTTGCATGAACGAGCTTAAACCTACGCACGAATTCAAACACAAACACTTACTGGGTTTAGCCGATTATTCTGAAGCAGACATCAGGTATATCCTGGATCAGGCAAAATATTTTCGTGAAATTCTGGATCGCCCGGTTCCCAAAGTTCCTACACTACGGGATAAAACCATCGTCAACTTATTTTACGAAAGTAGTACGCGTACTCGTCTATCTTTCGAAATGGCCCAGAAACGCATGGGCGCCGATGTGGTGAATTTTTCTAGAAGCGCGTCGAGTACCAAGAAGGGGGAATCGCTGAAAGATACGATACGTAATATCGAATCCATGAAAATTGATATGGTGGTTACACGCCACGAAAGCCCGGGCGTTCCCCATTTCCTGACGCGTTGCGTAAATGCTGCCATCATTAATGCTGGTGACGGGGCGCATGAACATCCCACGCAGGCGTTGCTTGATATGTTCACCATGCAACAGCTGTTTGATGAATTGAAGGGGAAGAAAATCGCCATCATTGGGGATATTTCGCATAGCCGCGTGGTTCGTTCGAATCTGATCGGATTGAAAAAGCTTGGAGCAGAAGTGACCTTGTGTGGACCCAAAACCCTGATGCCCCTTTTTGTGGAAGATCTGGGCGCCAATATATCGTACAACCTGGATGAAACCCTGGCCTGGTGTGATATAGCCATGGCTCTGCGTATTCAACTGGAACGTCAGGATGCCGGCCTGTTTCCCAGCCTGCGCGAATATCATGATAAATTTGGAATCAAAATGCCGCATCTCGAGAAATATCCGCAGTTCACGATCATGCATCCCGGACCCATAAACCGCGGCGTTGAGATGGAAAGTGAAGTTGCCGACAGCGACCGTGCCGTAATCCTGGATCAGGTAACCAACGGGGTGGCTGTTCGGATGGCTATTTTGTATTTGATTGCCGGGGGAAGTAGGGTTTAAATTTATTTGAAGAACATAAATTAAGTAGAGGGCTTTGCAAAACCAGGGATTTTGGTCAAAGTCAAAGCCTGAGTGAATTTGTACAAAAGCACGGTTTTGCAAAATCCTCTAAGTAGTGGAACTTTCCTTAATTTTTAATCATTGTAACGGATTTCTTATATCTTTTCTGTGATTCCATGACTCAAACTTCCTTCAAGTTTCCCAATACATATATCATAGGGGTACAAAAAGCCGGAACCACTTCCTTACATTATTGGTTGTCTCAACATCCTCAGATATTTGCACCGATTCATTTAAAAGACGCCGATTATTTTGCCGATCCGGAGGAAGCTAAAAATGTCAGATCAAATCTTCAGAGAGATTTAAGAGATTATGATGAGGAGAAAATAATTTTGCACAGCTATGTGAACTATATACTTTTTGAAGATGCTTTAAAACGTATAAATCATTATTCACCCAAAGCCAAAATCATCGTACTTCTGAGGGATCCTGTAGAGCGGGCTTTATCTGCTTACCGCTACAATAAAAAAATCAATAAAGAAAAAAGGTCGTTGGAAGAAGCTCTTATTTATACCCCAAAAGATAAGCTAACTTATTCGAAGGATGCATGTAATTTTACTTATCTGGAACATGGGATGTATGGGAGACAACTAAAACGGGTTTTCAAGTTTTTCGGTCGTAATCAGGTATTAATTTTAGATTTCCTGGAATTGAAAAAAGATCCCAAGAACCTAATCAGAAAAGTATTTGCTTTTTTGGATGTAGATGATACTTACCAACCTGTTTTACAAAAAAAGAACGTAACGGGATCGACGAGAAGCGGCATTTGGCATAGAATGCTAACAAAGCCTTCCATTGTCAGATCATGGATCGTAAAATTATTTTTAAGTTGGTGGCTACCCCGTAAAAAAAGAAATGCTATTGTGAAATACCTGATAGATTTGAACACGAAAGATACAGAAACAACCGATCCACCCATCCAGTTAAAAAATAAACTGGCTAAATATTTTGAAGAAGATCAGGAAGTATTAAGGGTTATTCTAGATTCAGAAAATTCATAAGAAGTTTGAACTCTTTTTGCATTAGTTTAAAGAGGACTTTGAAAAACCGTGCTTTTGTCCAAATCAATCAACCCGAAAGCATTTAGCCCGGATATTTCACACTGATTAAAATAAAATTATCATAACTTTTTGGTATATATTGAGAACCATTTATTTTCAGAGTTTAAAAATTATAACAGGGTGTTAAACGCTGCGAAATTTTCCCCTCAGCTTCGTTGAAGGTAAAATAGCTTACTCAACGTATCTTTATACGATTCCGTCACCATTTTAGCCCTTGTCCCGAATGCCTTCGGGGTTGCTGAGAAAAAAATTTCTTGGTGAAATATCCGGGTTAGCGACTCTTTTAAAATAGAAGGCAGAGCCTTCAGGATAGCATTACACGGCGGAGCCATGTAACGAGAAGTGGTCCTCCCTCAACCCACTAAAATCCGTGCAAATCCGCGGCTAAATTACCTCCGAAAACTCCGCGTTCTCTGCGGTAAAATTCTCCCATCTTATTAATATTTTTTTATGGAAGAACCCACCATACCCCGCTCATTCTTAATCATTTCTAACTGCATTAATTACAAATAATCTATAGATTGTATTCTCATCGGGTTAGAGAAGTATAAATAATTCCAATCAGGGTAATCATCTAAAGCATTATATGATTTTGGAACTAATTTGTATTTAATCTAATTTAAGTATTAGTTTTAAGGAACAGGGCTATTAAAAAGAGGGCTTTGCAAAACCAGGGATTTTGGTCAAAGTCAAAGCCTGAGTGAAGAGTATATACTTATAACTACAGAGAAAAAACCGTAGGCTCTGTAGACCCCTTCTCTTTTTATTGGATACACTAGCTTACAGTTATGATGAATACCGATTTTTTATTCATACAGAACCCCAATCCTATGTTCATATATGACGTAGAATCTTTGGGAATATTGGATGTTAATAATGCCGCTTTAACCTTGTATGGTTATGAAAGGGGGGAACTTACGAAACTAAAGGTCACTGATTTACAACCTGCGGAGGCCCAGGGAGAATTCCTTGATTATCTTGCCAGGAATAAAGAACGAAAGGCCACCACGACAACCTGCCAACATCAAAAGAAAAACGGGGAATACTTATACCTGGATATTCACGCATCCCGGGTTGAATGTGATAAAAAAGCCCGTTTGGTGTCGCTGCATGATCGCACCCCATCCATAAAAACACAACGAAAAATCCGTAATTATCGTAGCAATAGTCCGCTGGCATTTTTTGAGCTGGCTGCCGATAATACAATATGTGAATGGTCGGAAAAAGCACAACAGAAGCTGGGTTGGTCCGAAGATCAGGTTTTGGGCAAACGCCCGGCCGATATCGGGATGATCCATGCGGGTGATCAGCCACAGATGCTACAAATATTGAAAAACCTGCATGATGGAGATACGCAGCACGAACAAATCACCATCCGCAATCTTACCCTGAACGAAAACACACGACACTGCCAATGGTTTTTATCATCTTATCGTAATGATCAGGGAGATTTTGTAGGCATACAGGTACAACTCCTTGATGTCACAGGAAATGAAAAAAATCGACGCAACCTGGAAAAAGAGCAGAAATTTTCTAATAAAGTAATCAACAGCCTGCCGGGTACTTTTTATATGGCCGATGAAGCGGGAAATCTTTTGCGCTGGAATGACAATGTTAAAAGGATAATCGGTTATTCGGATGATGAATTAAGGCGAATGAATGTGGTTGATTTTGTACCACAAGTGGAACAATTGGGATTGGTTAACCGGTTCCAGTCAGTTTTTGAAAAAGGGTATACCGAATTGGAGGTGCACCTGAAAACCAAAGACGGTTCCCTTATTCCTTTTCTGTTCAATGGTTCTGGAATATTGTTTGAGGGTAAACCCGTGGTGGTTGGGACAGGTACCGATATTTCCCGTATTCATTATGCTGAACGTGAAGCTTCGCGAACCCGCGAATTGATGCAAAGTATTATGGATCAAACCAATTCTCTGATTTTCATAAAAGATGAGAAGGGTCGCTACCTGATGGTCAACAATGAATTCGAAGAGCTTTTTGATCTGCCCAAATCCAGTATCCTCGGGAAAACCGATGATGAGTTGATTCCTAAAGAAATCGCACGTCGATTTGCTAAAAACGATCGAAAAGTACTGGATACCGGCACCACCATGAAATTCGAGGACCGCCTCGCGATGCATGGCCAAAACTATTGGTTTCTGACCGTGAAATTTCCTTTGCGTAATGTCAAGGGGTTTGAACATGGGATGTGCGGAATTGCTACCGACATCACGCAGCAAAAACGGAATCAACAGAAGCTGAAAGAGTTGTATCAAAAAGAAAAGGACTTGAGAAACCAGGCTGAAAAAGCCAATCACCGGCTGCATTTTTTGTATGAGGCTACACAAAAACTCACCAGTTCGCTCGATTATAAAGAGACACTGAATCAACTGGCCGATATCATGATTCCCGAGTTTGCCGACTGGTGCGTTATTGATCTCGTGGAAGGTCCGAAAACTATGAACCGGATTGTTAACAAAACTCGCACTCCTGAAAAACTCCGGTATTCCAAAAAGCTAAAATCAAATGAATCTTCTCGGAATATCCCGCAACAATACCTGGATCGTATTATCAGAGATGAAGAACCCATTTTGGTATCCGAAATAACCGATTCCGACCTGTATGAACATGCTGTGGATGAGCAATACTACCGGATTCTAAAAAAGATAAAACTAAAATCGGCCATCCTTCTTCCCATTCAAAGTCAAAATTCGGTGATCGGAATTATGACACTGATGAGTTGTGAAAGCGGTAAGGTTTATGACGAAAACGACCTGCAGTTTGCCGTGGAGCTGGCTGAACGCGCTTCGCTGGCCGTGGAAAATGCAAGAATTTATACCCGCATTCATGAAAATTTAAACGAAAAAGAAACACTGCTGCAGGAAATCCATCACCGGGTCAAAAATAACCTGGCCATCATCTCGGGATTGTTGCAGCTGCAAGCCATGAATACGGAAGATGAAGAACTGAGTCATCAACTGCTGGACAGCGAATCGCGCATTCATGCCATCGCCCACATCCACGAACTGCTTTATCAATCCGAAAGCTTTTCGCGCATCCGGTTCGACCGCCAGTTAAAAAAACTGATACATTCGATCGTTCAGTCGTTCAAAACCAACGACAATGTAACGGTTGAAACCGATCTCGATGCCATTGACCTGAATGTTAATCAGGCTATACCGCTGGCCCTCTTGTTGAATGAACTGATCACCAATGTAATTGAACACGCTTTCCCGGAGAAGCATGAAGGACACCTATCGGTATCTCTCCATAATATGAGTAACAATGAAGTACGCCTCAGAGTAAAGGATAATGGCATCGGAATACCGGAAGAATATAAGCCGGAAGATTCTGATTCGCTGGGCATGAATTTGATTCATATGCTTTCCCATCAACTGGAAGCCGAAATGAACTACACCTCAGCACCCGGGGAAGGAACAGACACCAGTATTCAGTTCAAAAAATCGGAAGTCCGGGGTTCCAGCAGCAGCTGGACGGAGACACAAACATCCTATAATTAATTACTCGAGTCGAGGGAACCTTCCCGCTGGTATTGATGGTAATGGGGCTTTCTTACATACCCGGTTGTAATCCGAGGATTAATGACTTAATCCGGACACACGATGCAGAGCTTGGGAAACAGGATTATTGCACTGAATAAGCAGCCGGATGTTTAAACTTCAAGCTGCTTTGCCCACACCGACTACATAATTTTTCCCATAATATTTGGCACATTTAGGACAGGTAGTGTAGAAGAAATAAACATCTTCGGGCTTTTTACCCCGCTGCTTGATATAATCCTTCATTTCCGAATACCAATCGCGGGCATTTTTATACGGTCCTTCGAAAACGCGGGTCATATAATCACCGGATTAATGCACCATCTCCCGACCTGGCACTTCTTTAATTGTTTAGATGTTTAGATGTTTAGATGTTTAATTGTTTAATTGTTGAGATGTTGAGTTCCATTTTAGTAATTTTTTTCCCATTATTCTTTCAGCCCAATTTTTTAATGAAAGAGTTTTATTTCGTAATATCCATCAGTTTAATGCAATGACGGCAAAGAACATTATGTCTAAAAAAGAATCTACTGTTCAACTTCAATCTACTATTACCTGTCCCAAATGCGGACACCAAACCACGGAAACCATGCCTGAAGATGCCTGCCAGTATTTTTGGGAATGTCCGAACTGCAGAACCGTGCTAAAACCCCAAAAAGGGGATTGCTGCGTATTTTGTTCGTATGGAGATACGCCCTGCCCCCAGGTGCAAAAAGATGAGAAGTGCTGTTGAAAGAAATTTTTTATTATTTCTTAGAAGAAATCTTTTAAAAGAAAAGATCAAGATTTCGACCTGATATAGAGATGTTGGCAAACCACCATGTCATCGGTAACCAAGAATACGGCATAAAGCGATGCATAATATTTCAAAAGAAATGCAAGTCGTTGCAGTATAAATTTTTATGTCTTTGCGAGCCTTTCATACGCCCCGCTTTGGGCGTATTAAGGGCTACTGATGACGAGTTCGGGGTTAGATAACCTATTTCACATCTTAACATCATGGCATCAAACGAAGGGGTTCTGACCATGAATAGCCCCACCTGACAAGGTGGGGTGGCGATGGTCCATGAAACCGAACCAATCCCGAATGTTGAACATGGCAAACCCCATTATTTCATGCAGATCACGGAAATTCAGCTAATTGTTCCCTGGCCACGTTTTGTCGGAACCCATCCCCTGGCCCCTTACCCTTTTCGGTGGAAAAGGGAAGGGGTAACTCTTAACCAATGATCTTCGGTGGATTCCACGATATCGATATTGAATACAATGCATTACTTATGACTGCTTTTTTGGGTCGTCCTTACAGGACTTTTTTTAGATGGGGCCGCGCTTTATTCCCCGGGTTGAAACCCGGGGCTATGATGTGGACCGTCCCGGGACTTTTAGACTCACATCACTATTGATGATAGATTTACTTCTGTCACTACTGAAACGGTGCGCCCTGCTTTGGGGGCGCATTAAAAGCTCGCGATGACATAAGATGGGGTCTAGGAGCCAGTCAACCTGTGGTTACTAATGAAATAATCTCGACAGTTCATCCAGCTTGATATGCCCGGTAACCTGGAAAAAGTATACTCTATAATTGCTATAAACAGGATCCTCGCTATTAACCCGGTAGGTCACATAATCAATATTCACATACGGCAGATTTAAACCCAATCCCTTGAATTTTTTATGTTCATGGGTCATCACTCCACTTTGACGCTGCAAGCCATAACGCAGGTACAGGAAATCCATAACGCCCAGCTCGAACCCGGTATGCCGGCGTATTTGATCTCCCTGTGATATCTCAATCCAATCCGACCCTGTATAGTAAGGCAGGCTTCCCCAGCTGTTGAACAAGGTATGGAACGGGCCCGGGCGATCTCCCTTTGCCAGGTTTTTATCAAGCATCAGCTTCGAAAAATTTTCAAAGACTCCCAACGAAAAATAATGGCGATTTTTGAATGTCCGGTTAAAGGTAGCCTGCAGCGAAACTCCTGCCCGCATAATCATAGGCAACGGTTCTCGGGCAGAACTCCCTGAATATTTGATGGTAGGGCCAAATTCGGTAAGCGACCAGCCCCCGCCAGGTTTTAATTCAAATAAATCGGTTTTTAAATTTTTGTGATATATCACCCCCATATTTAATGAAACGCCGGAAGCTTTAGCCCCATGATTTCCTCCCACTGCAATACCTGTCGGATAGAGTTTACTGTTTACGATGTTTATGCCCAAACCCGCCGTAAAAGAATCCGAAAACTGATAAGCCGCGCTTAAGGTATGAGCTGATTGAAACGGGTGATACTCAAATTCACTTGTCCCGGAATGATTGGGATTAACATTCACCCCGTAATCCCGAAATTTGAGCTCATACGAAAAGGTCCAGTGATTTTTCGAATATGCTACCACCGGATTATAATCCCGCATACGGTTATGTAATACCGGGATATCTCTTCCGGTATGAAGCGGAATGCTAAAACTCAATTTCCCCGGATACCCAATCACTGCGGGATCAGATGTCCGGCTGCATTAATGCCCTGCAACGTAACGACATCCCCACCCAGCGCCAGGCTCCGCGCATCATAATCCACATTCACAACATCCATCCCGGCCATCCACTCCTGCGCCCGGGCAACATGTTGCAGGAAAAACATAAAAAAACATAAAACAATGAGGTGTAAGCTCTTTCTCAGAATCATGATAATATAAATGCTACTTTAAAATTCGTTTAGATGAATAAGCCTTATGTAACCCAGTGATGATTTTATAGAAGGTTATGTAGAACCTTCTTTAGAAAAACAGCTTAAGTAGAAATTCCCCTAAAGGCAAGAAACGTTATTAAATAGAGCTATGAGATGATAATGTAGTTTAGATGTTTGGTAATAAGTTCTGTCATTAAAAGAAGTGAGACCAAGAGTCCCTGAAAAGGGACGGGCACATCGTAGCCCCGGGTTTTAACCCGGGGAACCATTCGCGTCATCTTCCAAAAGTCCTGTAAGGACGACACCAACATTGTGAAGTTAAGCTAAACAAAATTTATCCATGATCCTGATGGGCAATTGATCAAAAAAATCAATCTACATTCGGCTTTGGTTCTTGGCAAGAAAGGTTAAAAAATGTCCGAATATAGAAGTGTTTATATCAGAACAATTTATAACCGATGCCTATTTGTGGTCAAAACTTTACACAGAACGGCAATAATTATAAACCGGTTTTTCCCTTGCTAAAGGATTGGAAACCATAGGCAGGGGTTTTGGGAAAGAGGGGAGTGCATGTATTGCGCTCCCCTTTTTTAATTCTTTCCTAAAAACAAAAGAGTTTCCCGCCAGGTAGCGGAGCGGACTAGCGCAATGAGTTTGGGACTATCCCGGAGGGCTTGTTTATAGTTCCATAACTCACCATAACTAAATGATACAAAATTAAATGGATTATGATTTACATCTGGTGCAATGCTTTTCCATTAACTTTCTAAGATTTGAGATAAGTAATCTATGATAGGCTGTTTTACTTGTAAGATCGGTTAATTCTTTAGATGCGTTTGGATGACTTGGTATCAATTTAAATTCACAATGAGCATAATTTGCCATAAGAGGTTTATGGACAATATCTATTGATAAGATATATGTATCTTTATTAATCAAATATGGTAATTCAGCAGATGTAATGTCATTGGTTTTAAATTCAAATACTTCTCTTTTATTAACTACTTTAAAATCAGAATTTTCAACATTAGGAACAATATCATCTGGGTTCCAGTAGTCCTCCAAGTCTTTATCTAAAAGTAGGATTTTCAGATCATGGCATTTTGATGGTGGAATTAAATTAATTGAAAATTTAGGATACCTATGGTAGTCAATTAGATCTGCATTAATATTTCCATCTTGATCAAAAATAGACCCTTTTTTTTCTGGATTATGCCATCGTGCCACTTTCTTATTTTTAATTTCTTCTTGTCCTAAAATTGCTGCATCTTTTGTGGGTAATAAGTGTTCTGGGTAGCTCTCCATCTAAAATGAAATATAATAATTTAGTCTATAAAGCCAGTACTAAGACTAGCATTCTCTTCTGTTGAAGTAGTACTAACTGATGAAATATGCTCAGATGTATCAGGAAAGTTAATTTTGGATATTAAATTTCCTACTTGTTCAAATAAAAAAGAAATAGCATCGTCAATATTACAGTATGTTCCAAATATTTGTTCATCACCTTCATCTATACTTAAAACAACTTTAGTTTGTTTGGGATCTAAATGTTGAATATCATCTAAAAATATTTCAAGACGAATCCAGTATTTATTATCCAATAAAAATTTAATATAAATAGAATCATTAACTGTGATTTTTGCGTCTATTTTTATTGGTTTAAGAGGAAGGATAGCTTGCGCAACATAATCAAAAGTTTGTTTATAAAGATTTTCTTTGCCTTTTATAAATTCTTTTTTTTCTTCTATTTCATTTCTAAAATCAAACAAAAGATTTATACTTAAATTAAGTTTTGCAAGAAAATCGAAATCGATTTTATGAGAAGTAGAAAGAATCTCATTAATAAGAACTGAAGATGAAAAATCACCTATCATATTCTCAATATTAGATGTTAAACTTTGAAAAGTACTAGATTTAGGCTTTAAATTTTTATTGAGTAAATGGGTATTTTGAACCCAAATTTTTCTAAAATCACTATTAAAATCAGTTGAAAAGCTCATGTAATACCTCTTCAGCGTGAGTTATATTTTTTTCTCTTTCTTCTAGTACGTCAATATGCAGATTACCAATTTTGTTATTTTCACTTATTGAGTAATCAAAATTGAAATCAGCTACTATTTCTGATCTATTTGTCGGTGAAATCTCTGATAATTTCAAATTGCATTTACCATGATCATGGTTAAAACGTAGATTAACCCCTGTTGTTTCATATTTCTCTTTCTGAATTTTAGGAGTAAAAAATGATAAATTAACACCAATTATTTTATATTTAAAATTTATTCCGATACCTGTATATACAATATGTGGAAGTGCTTTACAGTATTTTATCCCTTTTATAAATGGACTTTTCCCAAAATTTCCATTTATAATTAATCTATCAGGTGCTAGTCTTATAGAGTCATTATTTTTGAATTGCACTTGAGCAAAAGCTGGTGATATAATAGTATTTTTACTATCAATTTCATTCGGATTTTCAATAATCCCACTATCTTTAAAAAATGATCCAAATAAAACCGAAGGGTTATGTTGTCTACCAACAATTACAAATGAGTTTTCAGATTTTTTAACCTTTATATCCAAACTCTTAGAAATTTTAAAAGCTTTAGGTTCATTTATCTTTTTAAAAAATGGTAGTTCTAAACTGTTATATAATAAAAGATAAATTTATTTATCAAACAAACCAGCAATATTATTTTAATGCAAAATGTTTGTACCAATATTTGTACTTAAAAATAACCCCTTGTAAGATAAACACTTACAAGGGCTAAAGTGCCCTGGACTGAATAGATAGTTATTTAATATTGATTATCTATTGAGTCTAGTTAAACCCATTGCTTGTTATACCAATGTTATACCTAGAAATAATAAGCTACTTAGAAACAATGACTTACACGAACTAAAGTACGTCGGGGGGGACTCGAACCCCCAACCTTTGGCTCCGGAGGCCAACGCTCTATCCAATTGAGCTACCGACGCATATTTTTCAGATCGGAATAGAAGATAATATGGTAAATATTTTTTTCCAATTCATAAATGCATGAACCGTTGAAAGATTCCAACGCTACGGCTTCTACGATTATTTGACCTTTTTTAACAATCCCGTATCCAATCCCCTTCTATCGTACTGAATCTTTGCCTTATTTTTATTAATGTGTGGTAACTTCATACAAGTCAGGTTAGTGAAGCAATTCTTACGACCTTCAGAATCTGTCGTGTATATATAATGGTAAACGGGAATTTAAAAAACAGGGATTGGATTAATGGCAGACAAAACTAAACCTCGAACAGCTCTCTACAAAAAAATTATATTTATTTTGGTTGC
>Ga0209918_1001207_pt1 | contig 14540 bp, 15 predicted proteins | sample SalPonD_shore_MG_FD_185712 | JGI IMG/M metagenome (GOLD analysis project Ga0209918, IMG submission 185712) | Salt pond soil microbial communities from South San Francisco under conditions of wetland restoration - Salt Pond MetaG... | ecosystem: Environmental > Aquatic > Marine > Intertidal zone...
TGGGCCGTCGGTCGTGCGCCCAACACTGCCGATCTCGACCTGGAGGCGGCCGGCGTCGATACGCGTGCCAACGGCGTCGTTCCGGTGGATGCGTTTCAAAACACCAATGTCCCGGGTATCTACGCCATCGGTGACGTTACGGGGAAGGTTCCGCTGACTCCGGTTGCCATCGCCGCGGGCCGACGTCTGGCGGAGCGTTTGTTCGCCGGCCGGCCAGGGAGACGTCTTGACTATGAAAGCGTACCGAGCGTGGTGTTCTCGCATCCGCCGATCGGTACCGTCGGCCTGACCGAGGCACAGGCACGCGAACGTTACGGTACGTCGGTGCGTGTGTACAAGGCGCACTTCACGCCCATGCGCTATGCCTTGAGTGAGCACGGGCCGGCCACGGCCATGAAGCTGGTATGTGCCGGTGAGGAGGAACGCGTCGTCGGCATTCACCTCATCGGCGATAACGCCGATGAGATGCTGCAGGGCTTCGCCGTGGCGCTCACGATGGGAGCGACCAAGGCGGATTTCGACAACACGGTGGCGATTCACCCGACCAGTGCCGAAGAGTTGGTGACGATGAAGGTCGCCGAACCGGCGCCGGCGGAGGAGGAGACCGTGGACGCCGGGATTGCCTGGCAGCGAGCCGGCTAACGAGCGCTCCGGGGCGAGGGGCTCGCCCCGAAGCGGCCTAGCGCCGCCGCCCTCGGCCCTTGGCCTTGGGCTTCTCGTCGCGCACTTTCAGGTTCGAATTCAGGAAGGTCTTGCCGTTCAATCCCGCCATGGCGGCGCGGGCTTCATGACCTTCCATGTCGACAAACGCGAACCCCTTGCACTTGCCGGTGAACACGTCACTGGGGAGCTCGAGCTTGCGCACCGTTCCGTACTCGGAGAAGGCCTCGATGAGGTCCTCTTCGGTCGCCTGCGGCGGAATGTTGCCGACGAATAGCCTTTTCATATGCATACACCGAAATCGTGGAGATGAATGGTCGTCGCCCGCCATGGGCCAGGCAACTCGCTCGCGTTGGGCCGCGGCGGATCGACGCCGTGCCGGCGAGCCAAGTAGAAACGGGCCGAAGCTTCGGTCCCTCCATCACTGGAAGGGGAAGCCCGGCCCGCGTCGTTGCAGGCGGCGTGAAGCACGCCCGATTGCGCGCCCCTGCCGCCTGCAGTCATTCGAAACTTACTGGGGAATGACGTTGCTTGCCTGAGGACCCTTGGGGCCGTTCTCGACGTTGAAAGTCACCTGCTGGCCCTCGGCCAGGACCTTGAAGCCGCTTGCCTGGATCGCGCTGAAATGAACAAACACGTCGGCGCCGCCGTCGTCCTGGGAGATGAAACCGAAGCCCTTTGCTTCGCTGAACCACTTAACAGTGCCTGTAGCCATGGATAATGTACCTTTAGAAAATCAATAAAAAATATGTGTTGCGCGTACAGGTAATGAAGAGGTGATTCGAGAAGTAACCGGAGGGAACTGCTGAAGCAGCCATTAACCTTATCTGTAGCGAGGCCCACTATAGGCCATACGGTCGGGTTTTACTACAACTATTTGCAGATATTTCGGTGCGGGCCAGGTGCCCTGCTGCGCGGTTTACAGGGGCGCGGCAGTCGTATTAGAGCGGGAAACGTTACCGTGGCCCGGACCGGTGAGCCGCGGACCCGGGCCTGGAACGGGGCGACGGGAGGGATCGGCGCTATTGGCCGGGCAGTTCGGGCTCGACCGGCGTGGCTTCCAGGCCGGGGGAGCGCACGTCGAAGACCGCGAATTCGGGGCGCGTGAGGCGCAGGTCGCCCAGGCGCGCGGGAACGGTACGACCGTCGGCGCGGATAAGCTTGAGCGGGGCGCCGGTTACGAAGCCGTAGTCGGGCGGCATGACGATGCGCCATTGATTCTTGACGTCCTGGACGAGGATGACTGGCTGTTCGAACATGCGGTCCGCCTCGCCGGACTGGATGGCCGCGGCCTCGGCGTAACGCGACAGGCGAACGACCGCGACCTGCACCTCGAAGTCGCTCGGGTGCTGCAGGCGCGCCACATAACCGATCAGCGGCAGATGCGTGTTGTCCACGGGCGCGAATACGACGAGGTCGCCGATACGTGCCGGGCGCGGCAGGTCAGGCCGCGTCGTGCCGACGAGCAGGCCGCCGGTGCTGAAATTGACCAGATTCCAGTCCGCGGGTTCGTTCGCGTGATGCCCTTGTGCCTTCAGGGGGGATGGCCGCACGGGCGGATGGGTGCCGGTCTGGCGGATGAGCCGGTAGCATTCGTTGAATCCGAAGTGCACGTGCAGGCGCTGGTCGTCGAGCACGGCCCGGCGCGCCTGGCTGCGCTCGCGCCGCGTCAGGCTGTGCAGCAGCAGGTCCAGGCCGGCCAGGCGGTCGAGCTCGGGGACCGCGGCGATGGTGTGGCTGACGCGGTCGCGGTCGAATTGGCCGATGAAGCTCATCTTGTCGAGCTCCATCCGGTCGCGCACTGCCTGCGTGAACAGCTCGGTGTAGTCCAGCTCAATCGCCGGGGCCGATACCCGCGGGGGGCGAACGGCCTGCGCGGGACCGGCGTCGTCCCGTGTGGCCAGCAGCCGGCCCGGCGGCAGCGCCTCGCCGTCGTCTGCGATGACATGGACCCTCGCCTTCGTTGCGTCCAGGTAGGAGTCGGGCAAATGAAACAGCTGTACCGGCCACATCGTCACGTCCAGGAATCCGAACAGCTGCAGCGAGAGATACAGGTCCAGGGGTGTGGCCGTGGGCCGATGTCGGCGACCGACGCCGGCGCGGGCACTGAAACCCACCTCACAGCCCAGGGGCAGGCTCTGCTCGGTGTCACCGTGGGCGGCCAGCAGAAAGAACACCCGGTTGCAGTCGCGCCATGCATCGGCCGGCATGCGCTGGTAGCGCAGGGCGCGGAAGCGTTGCTCGAGTCGGGCGAGCTCCAACACGCGAAATCCGCACAAAACGATGCGGGCGCGCGCCCGGTCGTAGTCGGCCGGGTCTTCGGGATAGTCCTCGTGCAAGGCCTGGGCATAACTGTTTGCAAGATATGCTGCGACGTTGACGCAGCGCGACAGCGCCTCGCGCCGGTATTCGTCCTCGGGCAGACCGCCGGCCCCGCGTACGAACTCGCCGTAGAAACGGGCGAGGGCGCCGTGCGCATGCTGCAGGATCGATTCGGCGTATCGCAGTCGGCGGCCCGGCTGGCCCAGGGGAACACTGTTTAGTGTGGTCAGGATCCAGCCGGCGGCATCGAGCAGTTGCATCGGCGTGCGCTGGAGGTCGCCGATGTGGCGGAGCTGTTCGTCGAGTCGAGGCTCGCCGCCGAGTTCCTCGGTTGCGGCCGGTCGGGCGCCTGCCGGTTTGGTAGGTACCGCGGCACGGCTGAATGTCAGAGGGACTTCCGGGGGACCTTTGGGCTTGGTCCTGCCGGAGGGCGCCTGCGCGAGCTTGCCGGAAGGTTGCGCGGCCGGCAGGGGCTCGGTGTGGCGGGCCCGCGCGGTCGCCGGCGGGGAGTCGGATTCGGGCTGGCGTTCGACGCGCTTGCGGCTGATGCGGTCCAATTGTTTGCGCAGTCGTTCGCGCTCCTCGGGAGAGATGTCCAGGCGCAGGAAGGAGTTCTCCTGGCGCAGCACGGCCTTACCGAGCTCGTCGAGAAATTCGCCGTTGAGCTTGTGATAATCCAGCGGATAGCGGCGAGTCTGGAGTGAATCGAGGTTGGAGACCGTCAGTACGATGTTCGTCATGTCGGCTGCCAGATCCAGGCGGATGCCCACCGGCACCTTGGGATCGACCTTGAAGGTGGCGCCGGTGATGTTGCGGTGCGGACCCCAGTGTTCGCGGCGGGTCATCGTAAGGCGGTTGTCACGCAGGAATTCGGTTTCCCGGCTCATCAGGGCCTCGCCCCGGACTTCGAAGCTCATCGGCCTTTCGCCCGCGCAGGTGAAGGTGAAGCTGATGGCACGTATCTCCGGTTGCCCCTCGGTAGAGGCGCGGTAGCCGGACTGGCGCAGCCCCTCCAGGGTGCCGTAGGTCTTGATCGGATAGTCGACCCGAATGTCGGGCTGGACGAAATTCAGATGTTCGGCGAGCTCGGAGAGGTAGGTGGCCGCCTGCGCCAGGCGTGGGCGCACCTCGGAGCGGTAGATCTCCTCGGCCTGGGCGTGCCGGCGCTGTTCGGCCTGCTCCTTTTCCTTTTTGGCTTGCGCCTGCTGTTTGAGCTCTTCAAGCAGACTCATAGGGGGCTACTCTCGATGGATCGCCGCACTCCTGGGGGCGGCTTGTCTGCTCGCTGCCAAGCAATCGATATAGTCGTTGTTGTGTGCTCGGGTCCCGTTTCAGTTCATATAGCAGACTCGTCGCGCCAGGACAATCAACGCGAACGTCGTCGATAGGGACGGTGAATGCGGGGTGCGGGTCAATCGAGTAGCGGGTCGCCAAAGACCTCGTCGTCTTCGTCGCCGTGCATGATGGCCATTGCGTGGTCGTCCTGGCCAAGGTCGCCCAATAAAGGGTAGACCTGTTCTTCCTCCCAATGGGTATGGGTGTTCAAGGTGTCACGGAGCTGATTTATGACGGCGATGACGTCGGCGGCTTCGGCCCGGCGCCTGACCATGTGCAGCAGACGCAGCGACAGGGAGCGGATGCGATCGTGGTCCTGAAGCATGGCGCCGACCACGTGCACCTCCGTGCTGCCGGTGGGGATCTCCAGCCTCGGCACGAGCACCTCGTTTTCGGCGTACAAGTGCCGAGACAGCCGCAGTTCGAACTGCTCGACCATCGCCTGTGCCGCTGCCGGGTCCGCGCCCTCGGCCACGAGCCCGTGAAGCGCGTCCAGGCTCTGGCCGAACCGGGTATGGTCCTCGAGCATCAGCGCGATAAGGCGAGGCGTGTCATTGGATTTGTTGGTCATTCGCTAGCCACCCGGGTCGGTTGGTCGACCCCTCAGACGAATGGGGTTTCGATCCTTTATGGACGAGCCGGTGCGAAATTGTATTGACCTAAGTCAAGGGTGGATGGAGCCGAGTCGGGATGCCCGGCCCGCTGTCAGGCGTCAATCGTCGCCGAAGACCCCGTCGCTGGCCTGGGAGGGTTGAGACAACAGGTCCTCGGCCTCCAGCTCGTTGGCGGCGAAGATCATGCGAATCTGCTCTCCGGGCCCCAACGACAGCTGCGCCCGCAACTCGGTGGTGCGGGCTTTGGCGTCTCGGAAGCTGTCCTCGACGCCCAGTTGTTCGAGCAGGTTGAGCCGCCCGATCTGGTAGATGTAATAGGGCATCGCGGCACATTATACAGGGGTCGGCGGGGACCGGGGGGTCCGCTGTGGATAGCCGTGACGGATAGCGGGGCGCGATACCTTTAATAGAGATGGGCGAAGAGTGCGTCCAGCTGTATATAGCGGCGTCTCGCTCGCAGGCGGGGCGAGATGCGCCCCTCGGGGACGCGCCACGGGGCGGGGGCCCCGGCAGCGGCCCACCCGAACCGGGGCGGCCGGGGATAGCCGTGCACGCATGCGACACCCGGAGGCGCACGGCGCGCGGAATCGGATCGGGCGTTCAGCTTCGCGCGCCGCGGCGGTAGCCAGGTTTTACACCCGTATTCCATGCGGGTATCATCCGCAGGCGATGGCGATTTGCCGCCGGTTGGAGCTTGATCAGGACCGGGGTTCCTGTCATTGTGTGGCGCGGCCAAGCGGGCGGTATCGAGGCGATATCGCGTCAATGCATCGCCGGGGTCGGGTGTGGCTCGCCCCCCGCCTATGGTCCGTGCCAAGTCTCGCGACGCGCGAGTTTGCGCGGATGTCGTCAGGTGTGGCGGCAGGCCAAAAAAAAGCTTCACCACAAATTGATGATTATTAACGTAAATAAATAAAATTTATTGACTCAGTGGGGAAGCTCTATTGGCGTGGAAAAGATTAATAAGGTATTTAGTGTGGTCGATTTGTGACAGCGATCAATCTCCACTATTCGTAGTCCGTCACGCTAAAACAGGTTCGCAGAATCAATAACAAGAGTAACAAAGGTTAATTGAGAAAAGTTCTTGTTCGCATCGAATGTGAGTCCCGAAGGAGCTGATATAAATGTTTACCCATAACCCCATTGCGGAACTTTCCGCGTTCATACCGCCCATTGCGATGCAGTGGTACGTTGTTGCCATGGTCATCCTTGTGGTGCTCGGGACGATACTTGATATGGCCCACAAGAAGAGCGCCCAGTACTTTTTCGAGAATGCGAAAAAGGCGCAGAAAAGTGCCAAGCGCACCCTGAGCGGCGGTGAAAAGGCATCGCTTGCGATTCAGACCGTCGCGGGTGAAGTGCTGACCTCCTCGGAGTTCAAAAGTACTCGCCGCCGTATCTCTCATCTGTTCACGATGTACGGCTTGATCGTCTTTATCGTCGCCACGGCGGTGCTGGTGTTCGCGTATCCGACCCCGGACAAGCCTGCTCCCACCTACTGGCCGGTTCTCTGGCATCTGGGCGCCCTGGCTCTCGCCTTCGGTGGTTATTGGTTCTGGTTCGCCATCCGCGTCGACGTCGCCTCCGAAGGTGTCAAGTGGTACAACTTCAACGGACGTGGTGACATCTTCATCGTCGGCCTGATCTCCACGGCGACGTTCGCCCTGCTCTGGTCGTGGACCACGGGTGCCGCCGGCTGGCTGCACATGCTGTTATTCTGGCTATTCGTCGCGAGCAGCACCGTGCTCTTCGGTTCTGTCTATTGGTCCAAGTTCGCGCACATGTTCTTCAAGCCCGCTGCGGCTTACCAGAAGAAGTGCGTCAAGGCAGACGGTTCGCGGGAGAATCTGCCCGCTGATTACGACCTGACGGATCCCGCCGTTCAGAAGCGGTTTCCCGATATCCCGGAATACATGGGCACGAACCCGCCCAACATGGGACTCGGTATCAACCGCGAACCCCCTCGTCACTACTAGGCGCTGGACGAATACCCGAATTAACCTGAGAAATATTAACCGGTTACCGGACTCAACTACCGGAGGAAAACATGCCAACATTCGTCTATATGACTCGTTGTGACGGTTGCGGTCAGTGCGTCGATATCTGCCCGTCGGATATCATGCATATCGACAAGGTCACCCGTCGTGCCTACAACATCGAACCCAACATGTGCTGGGAGTGCTACTCCTGCGTCAAGGCCTGCCCGCATCAGGCAATCGACTGCCGCGGCTATGCAGATTTCGCGCCGCTCGGCCACTCGGTACGCGTGAAGCGCGACGAAGAGAAGGGTGTCATCGCCTGGCGGATCAAGTTCCGCAACGGCGAAAAGGATTTCGATCTGCTGGCGCCGATCACGACCAAGCCCTGGGGTACCTGTATCCCGCAGCTGGCTGAGGTACCTGCTCCGTCGCAGGAACAGCGCAACAGCGAGCTGCTGTACAACGAACCCAAGTATCTTCGACTCGATGACGGTGATCTGCACACCCTCAAGTCCGCGGGCCTGAAACTGAAAGAAGGGGTGTACTACTGATGGCTTACGAAACAATCGTTGAAGACAACATCGATATCCTGGTCTGCGGTGCGGGCCTCGGTGGTACCGGTGCTGCCTGGGAAGCCCGTTATTGGGGGCAGAATAAGAAGATCGTCATTGCCGAGAAGGCGAACATCGACCGTTCCGGCGCCGTGGCGCAGGGCCTGTACGCCATTAACTGCTACATGGGAACGCGTTTCGGCGAAAACAACCCGGAAGACCATGTCCGTTACGCGCGTATCGACCTGATGGGTATGGTTCGCGAAGACCTGGCCTTCGATATGGCGCGCCACGTCGACTCCGCCGTGCACCAGTTCGAGGAATGGGGTCTGCCGCTGATGCGCAATCCCCAGACCGGCGCCTACCAGCGTGAAGGCCGTTGGCAGATCATGATCCACGGTGAGTCCTACAAGCCGATCGTCGCGGAAGCCGCGAAGAAGTCGGCGGACAAGGTCTACAACCGTATCTGCGTGACTCATCTGCTGATGGACGAGTCGAAGGAGAACCGTGTTGCCGGTGCCGTCGGTTTCAACGTGCGCACCGGTAACTACCACGTGTTCAAGTCCAAGACCGTTATCGTCGCCGCCGGTGGCGCCTCCAACATCTACAAGCCGCGTTCGGTTGGCGAGGGTGCGGGCCGCGTCTGGTATGCGCCGTGGTCCTCGGGTTCGGCCTACGGGCTGCTGATTGGCGCCGGCGCCAAGATGACCCAGATGGAGAACCGCATCGTACTGGCTCGTTTCAAAGACGGTTACGGCCCGGTCGGCGCCTACTTCCTGCATCTGAAGACCTACACCCAGAATTGCCTGGGCGAAGAGTATGAGTCCAAGTGGTGGCCGGACCTTCAGAAAATGGTCGGCAAGGAGTATCTGGATCCGGAGGCCTCTCACCGGACCCATCGCCCCATTCCGACCTGCCTGCGCAACCACGCGCTCATCAACGAGGTTAATGCCGGTCGTGGGCCGATCCACATGGTGACCATGGAAGCCTTCCAGGACCCGCACCTTGAAGAGATCGGCTGGCATAACTTCCTGGGCATGACCGTCGGTCAGGCCGTGCTGTGGGCCGCTACCGATGTTGACCCGAAGAACGAGAACCCCGAGCTGACGACCTCCGAGCCGTACGTGATGGGTTCGCACGCCACGGGTTGCGGCGCCTGGTGCTCCGGTCCCGAGGACGTCTCCCCGGAGGAGTATTTCTGGGGCTACAACCGTATGACTACGGTCGAAGGCCTGTTCGGTGCCGGTGACGCGGTCGGCGGTACGCCGCACGCCTTCTCCTCGGGTTCCTTTACCGAGGGTCGTCTGGCCGCCAAGGCCGCGTGCAAGTACATCGACGACGGCAAGGCCGAAGGTATCGTGGTCTCCCAGAACCAGATCGAGGGTCGCAAGAAGGAGATCTACAAGCCGCTGGAGCATTATCGCGTCTATCGCAACGAGATCACCGCGGGCGACGTCAATCCCAACTACATCAACCCGCGTCAGGGCCTGGATCGCCTGCAAAAGTTGATGGACGAGTACGCCGGCGGTGCGTCGGTCAATTACATGACCAACGAGAAGCTGCTGCACATCGGCCTCAAGAAGCTCAAGATCATGGAAGAAGACCTTGAGAAGATCGCTGCCAAGGACATCCACGAGCTGCTGCGCGCGTGGGAGCTGAAGCATCGCCTTCTCACCTCCGAGTCCGTCATGCAGCACACGTTGTTCCGCAAGGAGACCCGTTGGCCCGGTTACTACTACCGCGGCGACTATCTCAAGCTGGACGACGAGAACTGGCACGTGCTGACGGTTTCCCGGCGCGATCCGAAGACGGGTGAGTACACCATGGAGAAGGCGCCTTGTTACCACTTGGTTGACGACGCCGAGTAGTAAAGGCGAAACAGGAGATCTGTCCGAGGGGTCCCTGCCGAATGCAGGGACCCCTGGCTCTCCGACGGAATTTGAAAAGATCAACTGATGTTGGTCTTTTCGTTTTTTACGATGAATGCAAAATATTGACTGGGTAGACGGATGAGTACGATGACTGAAGCGCCTGAAGCACCCAAGGAAGAAAAAGATTTCAAAAATATCCTTGATCATACCGACGAGGAGCTTGCGGAAATCGCGCATCCCATGTGGGAAGACTTGATCAAGTATTCCAACAAGGGTCAATACGGAAAATTCATCAAAAAGTTTTCCTACAATCTGCTGTTCGGCCTGAACGAGGTCGAGTTGGGCAAGCAGTTCGCCAAGAGCGAATTGTCGCGCAACCTGGATCCCAATTACGACTTCTTGGGCTTCATTCGCCGTGGCGAGCACGTCACGTGCCTCTACCGCGTCAGGCATACCAAGAAAGAGGGCGAGTATCTGGGCCGTATGGTGCTCGGCTATGAAGAGGGTGAAGTCAGGATATTCGGCGCCTCTATTTTCTAGGTCGGCGGCATCTGAGCGAGACAATCATGACTGAGATTATCAAAGACGTCATTACCGACGGCAAATACGTCGAGCTCAAATACAAGGTGATCGACGTCAGGACCGACAGCGTCCTGACCGAAGTCGAATATCCGTTGGGCTATGTGCAGGGCGTCAATGAGGTATTGGCCCCGGCAATAATGCGGGAGCTCGAAGGCAAGGTGGCGGGCGATACCATCGAAGTGCCCATCGACTGCAATGAGCTCTACGGTCCCCGGGACGAATCCCTGGTCATCACGGACAGGGTCGAGAACGTGCCGGAGGAATACCGTGAGGTCGGCACGGCCATCCTGATGGAGAACGACAAGGGTCAGACCAAGACTTTCATCGTCACGCGTATACAGGGCGACTACATTACCATCGACGGCAATAATCCCCTTAGCGGCCGGGATGTGGTCTTCAAGCTCGAGATACTGACGGTGCGCGACGCCACGGAGGAAGAGCGGGAGTTTGGTGGCAAGGTCGAGGAAGGACCGGATATCGCAGGTGCGAAGAAAGTGCCTATTCAATAGGCCCGCGAGCTCGCGGAAGGGGCGTCCCGCTCGGCAGCGGCCGGAAAGACAGAGGGAAGAATGGTAGAGGAAAGCGCCGCGCGCCCGTTGTGGGTCGCGCGGCGCTTGTCGTTACGGGCGCTTCGGGGTCTCGTACTTGACCTCTTTCTGGAACGAATCCCAGATGGTGTCATAGCCGACGTAACCCTTTTCATTGGCTTCTTTCTGACGCGTGGTCAGGAAGCGCGACCGGCCCTCAGGGACTTTCGGCCTGGTCTTGGGTGCATCACTCATCTTCTACCTCCAATTCAGCGGTCAAACGGGGGTTTATAATTAGCCGATGTCAGCCTCTCCCAATCAACTGACAATCGAATCAGCAACTTGCAGCGTCGAGAGCGTCCGAAGCACCCTCCTGCACCTGTCTTTTACGAATTGCAGGTAATACACAGGGGCGCGGCGTTCCCATGGCGCAACTACGCACGATATTACCTCAGCGTGTTTCGTTTGCCAACGTTTCTAGACCCCCGCAGGCCGTCGGTCGGGCCGGCGCGGCATAAGCCGACGGGGGACGAGGGACAGAGGTACGTCGGGTCGGCGACGCGTCACCCGATGTTCGAGTTCATAAGCAAAAAAGCCACCGCAAGGGTGGCTTGTTTATTGGTATGGTGGAGGCGGCGGGAAATATTCGGCCTTGGGCCTCACCCCTCCGGGGCCGCCGTCGCTTCGCTCCGGCGTTCAGGTCACTTCGTTCCCTGTCGAACCCCGCTTCACCCCAGAACTGCCTTCGGCGGTTCATCGGGACTCCCCGAACTCGTAAACTCGTTCTGGTCGCGCGTGTTCGTAATTCCCGCCCGAAAATGCAAAAGGGCCATCCCTTTCGGAATGGCCCTTTTTCATTTTGGTGGAGGCGGCGGGAATCGGCACTTACAACCTCCTGTCGGAGGTTCATCAAGTGTGCCTACGCTTCGCTACGGCAACCCGCGTAACGCGGGCTCTCATCCGCACCACTACCACAAATAAAAAAGGGCTGCCTATCGGCAACCCTTGTTTATTTGGTGGGCGGCGACTACCGAAAAGAGCAGACAACCAATTGATACCAAACGCAAAAGTATTTTATGAATATCACGATTACCCCGAAAGTTACCCCTGAGTGATGCGTGTCATCCTTGTTGCAAGCCGGGCTTTCCGATCAGGCATGTTGCTGGTGATTGGTCTTGTCACCATTCTGGATCAGGCTTTCTAGTGGGATGTGCAGTCCCTTCCAGAGCTTGCGGATCATCTCCAGGGTAAGCGGGCGTTTATGATTCAGTATCTCGGAGACGCGCCCGCTGTGTCCGATGTAGGGTTCCAGGTCCTTGCGCTCCAACCCCGCCTGTTCCAGGCGGAACAGGATTGCCTCAACAGGGTCGGGGGGGGCGATGGGATAATGCTTGGCCTCATAAGCCTCGACCAGCGTGATAAGTACATCCAACTTATCGCCTTCTGGCGTATCGGGTTCGGCCCCCCACAACGCCTCGACTTCAGCCAAAGCCGCATCATAGTCGTGCTCAGTTTTGATGGGTCGAATTTCCACTGTCTCGTCCTCTTAGCCGCCTTTCAGCTTGAGTTTGTCGTACTCGGCATGGGTTCCGACAAACTTCACAAACATGGCCTGTCGTGCATAGTCCACATCAACTACCAGCCGATATTTGTTACCCCCGATATTGAACACAACCAGCGTGTCGGTAACGATACTGGCGCTGCCAATCTGCGCCTTAATGTCGTGGGGCGTCAGCCACTCGGCTTTGAGCGCTTCGGCGTGCCATGCCTCCAGCGGCCCTTTGGCATCCATGAATTGGGGCTGCTGATAAAAATCGCGCAGGGTCCGTTTGGCGATGATTCTCATGGGCAGAGTATAGCGTCCTCCCAAAATGGGAGCAAGGCCGCATCATATCCAATCATCCAGCGATTCCCCCAGCAGGTTCAGCTTCGCGGCCATCCCGGCCAATGAAACCTGCACGAAGGCATCGTGCTGCGCGGTCAATCGCTCGAAGGTGTTGCAGTGCATCCCCTTGGGCTTCCAACCGTTGCCGTTGAGGATGCCCGGCTCCCATCCCAGCTTGTCGCGGATTCGGTCCGCCCGCCGTGCGGCCCGGTCATCCCAGGTTTCCCGCTGGCTGGGATAGGCCAACTGGTAGCAGTGACGGCATGCGAAGATGCCGCCGCCGTAGAGGATCGCCACGCGCCGACCACAACCACGGGCGGGGCAGAGGAACCAGGGGCGTTCCCCGCCAAGGTGGCAGGCGGTCCAGTCCAGATAGACGGGGTAACTTTCGTCCTTCCAGTCTTCGCCGCCGCTGCGGTGGCGGTAGGTAAGGATTACCCGGTGTGGTTCAGTGCGCACGCGGATGGAGGCGACTACTTCGCCGTGCCGTGACCACTGCCAGCCGAAGGACTGGTACGGGCTGAGTAGTCCATCCCGTTTCCAGCGCCGCACGTCGATGGATCGGTAATCGTCGGTAGAGTCTTTCGCACCCCAGTACCAATGTCGTCCGCTACCCATGCCGCCCATGTTCACCTCCAGATTTTTTAACCAAAATCATTTGGGAAATTCACTTTTATGTTTCGGCCCTTGCGGGCCTTGGTTGGTCGTTGTGGGTTTGCTGTGGACTTGGTAAAAAGCGTTCACAATATCGCCGGTCCGTGTCCCACAATCCGGCGATGGCTTCCGGCTCGCCTTTGGCGCAGTGGCCCAGGTGCGGATGGTCGATTCGCTCGAAGTGGATGCAGTCGCCGCAATGGACGGAACAGGGGCGCGGTATCGGTCTGTCGGCCGCTCGATTCCAGCACCAGGGGCAGCCCACCACTTCGCCGGGAAACCACAACCAGATCGGGCCGCAGTGCTTGCAGGTAGCCTGTTCGGTGTAATGCTCCGGGCGTTTGCCCTGGTCCATCTCCCGCCGTTGCACCAGTGAACGAGCGAACGTGGTCAGGGTATCGGCGCTGATCGCACCCTTGCGCCAGTCCTCGATGTCTTCCGCTGCCAGTGCTTGCTTGACTTCAGCCGGAGTGATGTCGAGTCCTTTGCAGGCGTCGGCCAATGTTTCCAGCAGCTTGGAGTTTTCCTGTTCTGAACCCCTATGCGCAGAATCCGCACTATCCGCACAAATAACCGGTTCGACGGGTTTCTGCGCATTTTGCGAATTGTGCGCATAGGGTGTCTCAGTCGAAGCAGTCACCCCGAGGGTTTCTCGCCAACTCATCGCCACCCCCTCGCAATCTCCGGCCTGACCCGCACCATGGGTGACGGGGGACGGCCGGGACCATCACGCGGCGGTTCGGTCACCTCCAGGTAACCGCGCTCTTCCAGTGCCTCCAGGGCTTCGCGCAGCATGGCGACGCGGGGGAAGGTGCCGCGCAGGGCGTTGAAGGCTTCGCGCACGGTGAAGCGTTTCAGACGGCCCCGCTCGATCCAGTCCCACACCAGGCGGGCGGCGGCAATGGTGGGATCGGCCCCCATCATGTCCAGCGCCGCCAGGCTGTGACGGGTGATGACGGCCATGATCTCCAGTGCGGCGGTCATGGTCTCGGCGGTGATGGCAGCCTCCCAAGGCGTGCCGTGCGCGTGTTTGATGCCGTGCAGCACCCCGGCAAGACGTGCCGCTGCCCCCGGCGCCTTGCCTGCCCAGTCGGTGAAGTGCTCCAACTCCCGGCCCGGCTGCATCTGCACCTCGATGACCTGGGCGAAGGCGTACCACTCCGTATAGGCTTCTTCGCTCAGGCGCAGCAGGTGGGAGCGTTCCTCGCCGTGTTCGTCGGTGAATGGTTCCCAATCCAACATGGCACGAAGTCCGGCGGCATAGGCGTCACGAACGCCCTCCGGTACGGGGTTGGACTGCAAGGCGCGATAGCCCAGAGGCGACGGCGGTAACAGATAGAGAAACCGCCCCAGCAGCCCACGGCCACGAAAGCCTGGCTTGGCGGCCAGCCCGCGCAACACATCCGGCTGGGGGCTCAAGCCGATACTGAGACGCGGGCTTTGCAGGAAGACCGGTGGACGGCTGCCCCGGTCCACCCGTTCGGCATCGGTGCTGTGCGCCTTCAGCACCAGATCCAGGTTGGGGACGCCGTTGGAGTAGCGGCCTTGCAGCAGGTCGAA
>Ga0209918_1001210_pt1 | contig 14524 bp, 11 predicted proteins | sample SalPonD_shore_MG_FD_185712 | JGI IMG/M metagenome (GOLD analysis project Ga0209918, IMG submission 185712) | Salt pond soil microbial communities from South San Francisco under conditions of wetland restoration - Salt Pond MetaG... | ecosystem: Environmental > Aquatic > Marine > Intertidal zone...
TATTGGTTTTTAAGTTAATAAAGTCTTACCTACAACACTTTCATGAGGTTTCATTGCTAACAAATCTAATAATGTAGGTACCATATCGGTAGTCTTACAATATTGTATTTCTTTATTTGGTATTGATTCAATCCCTCCGATTATGAAAGGAACATTCATAGATTTTCTCAGAGCGATATCATGTGAATATAAATGCTTATTCATCGTTTTTCCATGTTCATAATTAAACGCATACTCTCCTAAGGTCGACACCAAAATATCGGAAGATCGTGGATTTTTAAAAAATCTTGGAATTTGATCTATAATTATAGGAAAATCGATTTCATAAGTTTTTGATAACCATTCATCTATATCATGAAATTTACCATCTAGAAGTTCATTAGATTTTTCCTGATTTTTGTAGCCAAAAATATCAACATCATTACTGTTATATTTAGTTTTCAGATTACTTCCAAATCCCTTGTATTCGATTATACCAGTCAATAGTTCTCCAGTTTTACTATTTTTTTTATTGATATAAATTTTTCCTCGTTCTGGACTATTATTATCATCTCTGTAGTACATTAATTTGACACCAGGAATTTTCCATAACACATTGAAAAGATTTATAGATTTATGATTGCTTGATGTCTCAAATTTCTCCATCTCTTCAATTGTTGGGTGATGCTGCCAAGATTTCCCGGGAAAGTTGAAAGAACCTACAGATCCAAAATTAGCATCAAAATCTCCTTTACCTTTTTTAGGATCGTAAGGTATTAATCCATTGGATTTAAAAAACGGTTCTAAATCATATAATTTTTCCGCTTTATAGTTCCCATGATCAGAAATCACTGCGATTGCAGTATCATCATAATGTCCTTCAGATTTTAAGAATTTCACTAAATTTCCCAGATATTCATCACATTTTAGGATTTCCTTTATATATTCTGGGTGATCATAACCTCTCTCATGTAATAATTCGTCTGTTTTAGGAATATATCCCACTGTGATAATTGGGGGTTCTTTAGTCGAAAAGAATTTTTTTGGTTCTTTAAATGCATTTTGAATATTTTTGAAAACATTTTCAGTGTTAAACTTACTCGGAGGTGAAAAATAGGAACCTCGAAAGATTATATTCAGTGAACTAAAGAAATTTCCCTCTCCTGCCTGCTCAAAGATAGTTTTAACATTTTTTCCAAGATCTCTTCCAATCTTCCAAACATGTGTTCCAATAGAATAATTTCGAATAAATGGAGGTTTCTTACCCTTTGAAGGGGGATCATTACGAGAAATCCAATGATATGCGGGAATTCCGCTTCCTTCTTTAGGATAATAATCAGAATAAGCACCTGTAACTATATTAGGATAGCAAGGAAATGTAACGCTTGGAAAGGATGTTATACAATTCTTACTATGGAGACCATTATCGGCGAGATTCTTGAAATTAGGAAGTTTCCCATTATCTAATAATTCAAAAAATTGGGATGATTTAACATCATCCATTATAAGGAGAATTATTTGATTTAGTTTGGATTGTTTTACCATGAGTTATAAAATATTTTGTTTTTTATAATTACTTCCATTAAGTTTTCTATGATAATAAAAAATATTATTATGATAAATAGTTGAACTCACTAAAAATCCAACTAGATGCGGTTTAACTTATTTTAGAAATAGTTGAATTATAAATATTCTTATTTAATAAATTTTGAACGACTTATACAGCTTATTCATGAGGTTAGTAGAAGAAATTAAAATTTTAATTAAATATAATACTTTTAGTGAGTAAGAATGAAAAAAATTAATATTCCTAATTATGGAGAAATCCTAATAAAAAATATTATCTTCGATATTAATGGTACAATTCAATTTCAAGGAAAAATTTCCGATGAAATTGTTAAAAAGTTTCAAGAAATTAAGGAGATATATAACATTTATTTAATTTCTGCTGACACAAGAGGTAATTTGATACAATTAGCAGAGAAACTCGGAGTTAAATTTATAAAAATTAATCCTAAAGAAATTTCCGAAGCTGAAGCTAAAAATAATGAGTTAGAAAAATTAGGAAAAAGGGAAACGATTGCCATTGGAAATGGTAATAACGATTCTTTAATGCTTAAGAATGCACTCTTTGGAATTCTTTTAATTGGGAGAGAGGGAGCAACAACAAAAAGTCTTTTAAACTCAGATGTAATTTTTACAGACACTTTGGATATATTGGATTTTTTGAAGGATGAGAAAGCTATTATAGGTACTTTAAGAAGTTAAATAAATATAAATAAAATTCTTGTTATTATTCAAAAAACTAATGGATAGTATAAACCCGCGCAAGGCATTCATCAAATAATTTTGAAGAGTATTTACTTATTTGAATCATTATTTTAATTATTTCCCACAATCTAAGGACTTTTGTTCGTTTATTTTAATAAAAGCTTCTTCTTGTTTATTCCTGAACTTGGATTTTACATTTCTATTTACTTGAGTTATAAACTTATAAGCACTTTTTTTACCTTTGTTAATATTATCAAATAATTCTTCCTTGTCTAGTCCTCCCGAAATGGTTAAAGCCGTTTGGAAGGTTTGTTGTGGTTCTAAAGTTTTAAATTCGATTTGAAGAGCAGAAAGTATCTCACCTGGTTTATCATGTAAGTTATCAGATAAATTCAATTTATTTTGGTTAATATGAAAGTTCTTAGTAAGCGTAGTCTCATAATGAGTAGATCGTGATATTGGAGAAAAACCCGCGTATAATCCTGTTTTATCATATTGATAAATTATATCGTTCTCTTTATCATATCCTGATACATCATTATCAAATCCTTGTAAACCATTAATATCGAAATCAAATACAAAATAAATGTTGAAATCAATAAGATCGTAATCAGATATATTTTTGAATGTAAAGAAAGTATTAATATAAGGTACTTTCGGTTTAGAAAAGATATCAATGTACAATCGAATATAAGGGTTTTCCTTTTTAAATCTCACAGGTTCTAAATCACCATTATTAATTAAACCCTTTAGGTATTCTTGAATATCGAAATCTAGAGTGATTCTATCGATATAAGTACCCTTTCTACTATTTACAAGTTTATATATAGGTGTTGGTTCAATATTTTTCAATATTACTGGAACTATCCCTACCTTCTTGCCATACATTTTAAAGCTGAACCAAGGTCCTGCATATTCTTGTTCCGTAAGATAAAGTATCTCTTTGTCTTTATAGGTTAATTCTTTCAGAGAAAAGCCCATAAGATATCCAGAAGTATTTCAAGTCGCAAGCACATCATTGAAAGATACACGTAAAACTATTTTTAATCTCAACCTCCTTTAAGAATTATTATATTATTATAAAATATTCATTTATATTAATAATCTTAATCTCTTTTTCAAAAAATTATAATCTAAAAAATCTTTAAAATTGATTTAATGAAGAGATCTCTGTATTTTTTAATATTTTAATAAAATGTGATAAATTCAATATCTACAAAATGAATTAAGAAGTCGGAATAAGTTAAATTTTTTCTAAAAACTTATACGCTATATATAGGAATGCGTCATTAACATTCTCTCCAGTTTTAGCTGAAGTAATTATATAATTATATCCAGTTTGATCTGCTTCCTCTCTAATTTTCTCTTCACTAAGAACGATCTCATTAACAAGATCGCTCTTATTTGCAACTATTATGATAGGAATTGGCTGACTTATAGATTCCTTAATGTCTCTTATCCAATTTTTTATATTATATAACGTATCTTCTCTTGTGCGATCAACTACAATCATTGCACAATTTGCACCATCATAGAATCTTTTTCTATATGGTTCGAGGTTCTGTCCGCCAATATCCCAGATGATAAAATTTATTTTTGTATCCTTGGTTAAATCAATAACATGTTTGGTTATATCAACACCAATAGTAGAAATATATTCATCTTTAAATTTATTTTCTACAAACCTCCTTATCAATGAGGTTTTTCCAACCTTAAAATCTCCTGTTAGAATCAACTTAGTTGAATATTCTCCTTTTGGAAGCTTTCCACTTCGAGTTTGCGAAAGGACTTTGATTATTTGAGGAATTTCTAGTGAAACATTCTCCTTTCCTTTGATTAATAATTCTACCTTCCCAGCAACATGTTCCGAAAGAACTCTCAATTCTATATCTCCCGTTTCTAGTGTTGCGAGAGTAGTAAGGATAGTATTTGGACCGCGGGAACAGAAAGCAAGCTTTTTATCACCAGTTACTGTGATATTAAAAAAAGTGCTCTCGGTTCCGAATTCTTTTTTAACTCTTTCAATATATTCATCAAGAATAGCAGAGAGGACACCAATCACTGTGTCTGAATCTTCCTGTGCCTCCTCTCTTGTTTCTGAGGAAATTATTAATCCATCCTTATCAACGATTGCTACGGCTTTGACTCCTTTTAGATTATTCATAAAATTTTTTAATAAGGCATTAAGTTGTCGTTCCATTCTTATCACAGATTTCTTTAAACTAGCTTATATTATAAATTAAATATTAAAATATTGGAATATAAATATAGGTTTTTAATTTGGTTAATTAATTTCATTTAATATAACTCAGAATTAATAAACATCATTTTAGCTGATAAAGATAAAAATAAAGTAAATTGAAAAAGTTATCATGGTGATAATATAACATTTTTTATTTAGTTAGTTTAAATTATACATATGATTAATTCAACTCCTACGGAATATGAAGATAATATTGCGAAAATTTTAGACCGTTCAATCATATTATTTAGAAGAGTTGGCAATGATGAGTTAGCAGAGAAATGGGATCGAATTTTAAAGAATTATTATATGAAAATAAGAGCAAAAAATAAAAATTAATATTTATCATTTTTTACTTATTCAGACTTTTCTATTGCCATTTGATATATCTCTTTCGTAATTTCTTTATATATTTTCTCTAAAACAATGGAAAAGGCTTTCGGATACTCTAGATTTGGAGGAAGACCCAAATTTTCTAGCGTTTCTATAATTTTACTCGATTTTTTAAATTGAAAATCAATTTCTTTCAATTCATCTCTTTTTAAAACTTTATCTTTTATTTCTTGATGTAAGATTTTTGGAACCTCAAACGAATATAAAGAATTTTTGTTTTCTTTATTTTCTACTCCAGATCCAATATCTACTTCAAGAGTTCCAATTTTCTGTCCCAATTTTAATTCTGACAGTAATTCCTTTTTAGTTTTACCTCTTATTTTAAGTAAGATTAATGGATTATAATCAACTACTCGTGAAATATATAAGATGGTTGCTGCAATATGCTTACAAGGAATAGCTTTATCAGGGCAAGAACATGAAGCATTTAACCCTTCTGAGACGTCAGGAAATAATGAATAATTGTATTTCTCAAAAATTTCGATTATATCTTCGGAAAGCTTTCCTTCTAGTAAAATGATCAAATTTAAGAGCGAACTGGCAATTTCATTAATTATTTTTTCCCATCCTTCCTCTGGAATGATTTTGAATTTAATCCTCACACGGTAAGGAGTCGGTGCTGTTCCTTGGACTAAAGAAAATATTTCTCCTTTATGTATTCTTAAATTACTTAAACGCTCCTCATCTTCTGCGTAATTTATTCCTCTCCTCATTCTATAAGGTCTTCCTATTTTTAAAATAGAGTGAATCCATTCTTTTCCCCAAGAAGTTCTTGCGAAATCAATTAAATCTCTCTTTATTTGCATTACCTCTTCGTGTTTCTTTTTCTTATCTATAGGATAATTATTGTCTTTTGTTCTTCTTAGGTTTCTTCTATTGTTCAATTAAAATTTTCCTCCTCAATTTTTATTCTTTTAAAGATATTAAATCCTTAATTTTTTCATCATTTAATTCAGATATCCAAGATTCGCCACTAGTTATTATCGTATCTGTTAGTTCTTTTTTCTCTTCAATTAAATCATCTATCTTTTCTTCAATTGTTTCCACAGTAATGAATTTGTAGACATTTACTGGTTCAGTCTGTCCTATACGATAAGCCCTGTCTGTGGCTTGTTTTTCTACTGCTGGATTCCACCATCTATCAAAGTGAAACACTGTATTTGCTCCTGTCAGGTTAAGGCCCGTTCCCCCAGCTCTTAATGATAAAATTAAGACAGGAGGGCTATTAAAATCTTCTGATTGAAATCGTTCTATAATATCCTTGCGTTTTTCTGCTGGAACTCCCCCATGGAAATATAAAATCGGAAATTCGTATTTAAAACTTAAAATTTTCTCTAAAATATCACCCATTTGGGTAAATTGAGTAAAAATAATTGCTTTCTCATTTCTGTCAATAACTTCATCAAGCATTTCAAGTAATCGTTCTAGTTTTGGCGATTGAGAAACGAAATCATTAAGATCATGTTCCAAAATGTTCTTTGTAAGATTTTTATGTAAATATTGATATGGATGGTTGCAAATTTGTTTAAGTTTTGTTAACATACTTAAAATTAAGATATTTTTACCCTGCTTCTTACTTTTATTACTCTCAAATTCTTGTAGCACATTGGTCACAAGATCCCTATATAAGCTTATTTGTGTTTCACTTAGCTCAACATATATTTTCATCTCATTTTTCTCTGGCAGATCCTGAATTACTGATTTATCCGTTTTAACTCTTCGCAAAATGAAAGGTGAAATAATGCTTTTTAATCTCTCTATTGCATCTTGATTATGAAACCTTTCAATTGGTATTATAAAATCTTCTTGAAATTCACTTCTATTTCCTAACAATCCTGGATTCAAGAATTCAAAAAGTGTCCATAATTCCATTAAACGATTTTCTATAGGTGTTCCACTAAGACAAATTCTATATTGACTCTGTAATTGAAAAATCGCTTGAGTTTGCTGAGTTTCATAATTTTTCATGTTTTGAGACTCATCAACAATAACTCCGCTAAATGGAATAGTTTTTAATAAATCTATATCATTTCTTATTGTTCCATAGGATGTTAATATGATTTTATGAGGTTCTAAATAATTGGGTATGTTGGAAGCATCCTTTAGACGATCTGGACCATGATGGAGCTCAATCTGTAGATTTGGACCAAACTTTTCAATTTCTCGTTTCCAATTATATAAAACAGATGTGGGACAAATTACCAATGTGCTACCTAATCCTTCTGGGAATTTTTCTTTAAAATGGAGCAAAAGAGCAATAACTTGTATAGTCTTACCTAATCCCATATCATCTGCAAGGCAAACGCCAAAATTTAGACCACACATATTTGCCATCCATTTCAATCCAATTTCTTGATATGGTCTAAGTTTTCCATTGAATTTTTTTGGAATTGTTATTTCTTCAAATTCTTCTATTGATTTGATTCTTTTGACAATTTCATTGAAATCTCCCTCTACTATGACTTCATAGATTGGACCTGTTTCTTCTAAATTTATTTTTCCCGCTAACCCTAATTTTATTGCATCAATATAATTTAAATTACCTTCTGACTCAGAAAATATTGCCTTAGTCTCAGAATCTTTAAAGATTTCTTTAATATTATCTATATCTTGTTTCTCTAAGAGAATCCAATCTCCTCTCCAGTTAATAAGTGGCTGATTAGTTTCTAATAAATCCTGTAATTCTCTTTTCTGTAATTTTTTATCGCCAACCTCGATTTCCCATTTATATCGTAAATATTCATTGAATTGAAACATAGGTGCGATCGGAGATGATATTTCTTTAATCTTCTTTTTATTTTTTGAAGTTATTACCATTTTTGCTGATAATCTTTGTTTTCCGCCTACCTTGAAGACTTCAGGTAGAATAACATTAAAACCACTTTGGATTAATAAATCTTTAGGATATCCAAGAAAATCCATAACTTCAGAAGGATTAAGTAGAAGCTTTTGAGGATATGATGACCTTAAAGCTTTTCTCATAGGTGGATAAATTTTAGAAATTGTACCTAAACTTCTTAAAATAATCTCAAGAAATTCCTCTTTAGTTTGAAATGAATGAAATATATCAATATCAATTTTCTCTTTTCTAATCCATAAATCTTTTAGAGAAATGTTTTTACCACCGTCTTGAGAATACAATAATACCTCTAAAGGCCATTCTTTTTGATCTTTTTCAGGATATTCCAATTTTACCGTAAGTGTAATACCATGTTTTAAAGTTGATGTTTGAGCAATATTAACCCAATTTTTGATTAATTTTGGAATGATAGATTCATGAAACTGAGTTATGGAAAAGATATTTTCGCTTTTTGTTAAAGATTTAAGAAATTTGTAATCCCAGCTAAGATTAAATTCTCTTCTTTTCTCTTTCATTTTATCCATATTATAAAAATCGCCAAGAGCTCGAAATTTAGTTTTCTTTAGTATATAACGGATTAATATATCGCCTATAGTATCGATATAATCGGATAATATATAAGAAGGATGCCACAAACTGTCAGAGTAAAACTCTTTATCATCATAAGATTCATCATTTATGAGCTTACCAGGTATATTATATGCAAACCATGGAGTATTCTGTAGAATTTTTTGGAATCTCTCATAATCATATTTATCCTTTAAAACCAATCGCCAATGACCTTCAAAACTCTTATTATTTTGTTTTTCTAATATTGGGACAAAATTGCCTCTATTTAGGAGTTCAAAAATAAACTTAGTTATGAGCGACCAACTTTCGATAGAACTGCTATAAGAGTAAATATATTTTGATCCTTCTTTTTCAAATATTTCTAATTGATTTAAAAGCTTTGAAGCTGGAATCAAAGGGAGTATTTTTGCTTTTATCTTTCTTATCCTAAATTTATTTTCTTTTTTCATTTGTTGCTCTAGAAAAGCTAAATTAATTTCGCAACTCAGTAATTTTTGTATAGGGATTTCTGGAAAAGTATTAATAATTTTTTGTTCTAAATCTCTGTCAGAGTTAGATACTCCTAGCCAAAGTAAAAAGAAACTGGCGTTAGATGGAATGTTTTTTTCTTCTATTGAAAGACTAAAATTACTGTTTTTATTATTCCAATATTTAGAAGGAATATAAGTTAATTTTAGCTGTTCACTTTTATTCATTAAATTAAACTCCGTTGAGTGATAATAATAAAATATTTATTATGAATTTTAATTGAGAAAATAGGAACTATTTTATAGTAATCCTTTTGTTGAAGGAATTTCATTTGAAACAATCTGTTTTGCTTCTTTTATAGCCCTTGCAAGAGATTTAAATGCTGCTTCTACCATATGATGTTGATCTAATCCATATAATACGTGAAGATGTAAATTCATTTTCGCATTCTCAGCAAATGAATTAAAAAAATGATATACATCCTCAACAGCGACATCTTCAATATCACACTCAGTTAATTGAAGATCTAAATCTAAAGCCTTACGACCACAAAAATCTATTACACAACGTGCTAAAGATTCATCCATCGGAATAAATGCGAACCCATATCTATTTATCCCTTTTTTATTTCCTAATGCTTTGAGAATACACTGTCCCAAAGTGATTCCTATATCTTCAATTGTGTGATGTTTAAGATCTCCAGAAGCTTTAATATTAAGATCCATTTGGGAATGTCTTGCTAGGAGTGTTAACATATGATCCATAAATTTATATCCTGTTTCAATATCACTTGCACCAGAACCATCGAGATTCAATGCAATTGAAACGTTAGTTTCAGATGTTTCTCTATTAATTTTAGCACTTCTTTCCATTTTACCTTCGTCCATAAAAATAATATTTCTACTATTTATAATTCTTTCTCATTTTTATCCGTTTTTTAAAAAATCTTCTATATATTTTTTTTGTTTGTCCTCTAATCCATAAAGAAAAAAGATTTTTTTATCAATAATTTTTTGTTGCTCTTCTAAAAACTTACCTTGTTTATGATCATTTTTTAATATAAGCTTTACCTTTTCTTCGATTTCTCGAGCCATTAGGTTTTCTTTTTTGTTTTGAGGTATCTTTATAGGGAGAGAATTAATTTTTTCTATAAGAATTCTTGGAAAGAGTTTTTTATAAGATCCGAATGATTTAATAAAAAAGTAAGAAAGGAGATTTGAATTTAATAACGCAAGTAAATAAAGATTATTAAATTCAGGAACACCAGAATCAAGAATCCTCAAATTATAAATACTTTGGGAGCATAGAGAAATATTAGGATCATAACTCGCGCAAATTAATCCATCTTGATTAAGCTGACGAATAATAATTCTGTCTTTGAAAGATTCGAGATTTTTATAATTAATCCCTTTTTTTTTAATATTTATGTACTTATATTCTCCAATATTATAACGTTGGAGGGTATAAATATAAGGATAAAATTCTGAATTGTCTAAATGATTTGGCGGATTTTCAACTATAATTTTTTCAATAGAATTTTTATTATAGGCTATTCCACAGACTCTGCACACATTTTTCTTATTTGGGATAGGGTAATATTTCTTACATTTTTCACAATAAAATACTTTCCCCCGTTTCGTTAGTTCGACTCCTCTATTTAGTAGGATTTTATAATCTTTATTAGAAATTAAATCTTCCAGTTTAGGAAATTTATTATTCAGATAATCAAGAATTTGAATATCTATTTTATTTAGATTAATTAATAAGCGATAATTCCATTTTTTTAATTGTTTTTGTTCTATTCCATTTGATTCCTTCGTTCTTGAATTGTAGAAAACAACTTTAATAATATTATTTTCTCTTTGAATCCTATCTAATTCTTTTTCTAAAATTAAAATAATATTAGAAACAACACTATTTTCAAATTGAGATCCCACAATACTTATTTTTTGTATTTTAGTATTCTCATAAATATATTTCCTAATAATATTTCTGTTAGATAATGCCAATAATGAATCCGGTAAAATAAACCCTAATTTACCCCCCTTAATTAGATATCTAATTCCCAATTCCAAGAATATCTGATAATAATCATATTGACCTTTATTTGTATTCAGATTTTGCGATTCAATCAAGTTCTTATGCTTTTTTGGAATATCTCGTATGAATAAATAAGGAGGATTTCCAACAATAAAATCAAACTTCTCTGCAATTAGATTTTCCTGAGAATTTAGTAAAATTAAGCTATTCAAATTAAGGATATTGAATATGGGGGGTCTAATATCACTCGATTCCTCTTTTAATATTTTGTATAAAGGATACAAACAGATATGAAAATTGATTTGTGCTAATATACAGGCATTTGGATTTATATCTGCTCCAATAATATTCTTTTTTACATTTTCAATAATAGTTTGTGCTTCTTTAACGTTGAAATCTGAAATTTTAATTTTCCTAAATTTATTCATATAGTAATCAATTAATCTCTTGATTGAAGAGATAAGAAAACTCCCCGCTCCGCAACTTAAATCCATTAATTTCTTACTATTCAGATTTTTATAAGAAAGATATTCGCAATTATTAAGAATATATTCTACAATTTTAGGAGGGGTATATATTTCTCCTAATTGTTTTCTTTTAGAATACGGTACTTCCTCTTTATAAAATACACCTAAATCAAAAATCTCTTTATCGAACTTATTTAAAGAGTAATTTTTTGATTTCTTTATAATTTTAGTGATTAACTCTTCATCTAAATTTATGTAACCATTATTAGAAGTTTCATGATAATGAGTGAAAATTTCTGAAATGACATTATTTTCCTCTAAATAATCGATTATTTTGCGTATTTTCATTATTTATAAATTTATATTAACTGCTTTTATGAATCTTAAATCTCAATCAATCATACTTATAGTATAATAAGTTAAAAATCAATCTATTTGTTTCCAAATAACATTAATCAGATTGAAATTTAAGTCTAATAATAAACCAGTTCTAATTTTTTACTGATTATAATGATTCTAATAAATATTTCACTTATAGTTAGTATTGAAAAATATTTTTAAAAAACAAATATATATTTAGTTTGTTGAAGAGTATTATTAAGAAATGCAATTAAACTAATATTCATAATATCAATGATTCAAAGTATCATCTTAATCTCATTGGCTCTCATTTTCTCAACAATTGGTACTGCATATCTTATCAGAAATAGGGATAAATATGTCATAGATTTAACTGAAAAGATTTTAATTTCTCTTTATCTCTTTATTGAGGCAATCTATTTCGTCTTTTTCAATCTTTCTTTTATAACTTTTTTCCCCTTTCATGTTGTAAAAATTTTTTGGAAAATATCTCTCTTGTTGAGGGTTTTTAAAGTTTCACTACTCAGTTCAACTCACGTGTATGTTTTATTTAAAACTCGCTTTAAATATTTCCCTTTTTTTATTTATGGTTTTTTAGGTGGAATAATTGCGAGTTTTTTAATTTTAGGAGAGGATCCTTTTAATATTTTAATTTACCAAGGGAATTATCTTTTTATTATAAACAATTCTTTATTCTATAACCTTATTTTAATTTTTAATTCATTAGTAATTATAATAGGAATTTTGGCTCAATTAAAAGGTTCAAAAAATATCAGTTTTGAAAATATCGCAAACCTGTTTACTATTATTTTATCTCTACAATTACTTAATATATTTTTATATACTCTTTTTTTGGCATTTCCTTCATCATATTTAAGATTCTTGTATTCTATAATGTTTTTGAGTTTTCTAGGTGTAGCAGTTTTCATAACCATAAAGGAATTTGAATTATTTGTCGTAGTAACTAATAAGATCTACAATTTCGTAATTTTCCATCGTTCTGGTGTATTATTATTCTCTTATGATTTCGAAGAGAATAAGGAAATTGAAGAATCATTATTAAAAGGTTCGATATTAATAGGTATAAATCATATTCTTTCTAATTTTATTAATAAGAAGAGTAAATTGAATTTAATCAAGATGAAAGAACGGGATATTTTTTTTGAATATGATAATGAATATGGGTATGCTATTTTGCTAATAGCTAGCCATAGAAACAATATTATTGATAAAGCAGTACATCTGTTTATGAAAGATTTTTCGCAAATAAATAAACAAATATTAAATAAGATCAATGAAGAAGCACAATTGATTGATGTTTCACAATTTAAAAATTCAAAGAAAATTATAAAAAAATATTTTAAACCATTTCTATCTTAATTGTTAGAAATAATCAAAAAACAAAAACAGAGTTGCATCATTAACATAAATACGTAATGAGAAAATTAATCCTATATAAATATATAAATAATAAACTTCTTTACAATATTTAAGAGCATGTCTGATGTTTTTTCGGTATTCATATTAGTAGGTTTAATCATTTCTATTTTGACTACTGGGATTGCTATTCCTATTATAGTTAAAAATCGAGAAAAATATGGACTAAAAACAATTCCATCATTAATTTCAATTTCTATCTTATTCAATGGAATAGTTTTTTCATTAATATATTATCTTTCAACTGAAATTATATTTACTGAAAGCATTAATCTAACATTGTTTTATTTTACTATTATTTTTGAAACAATTTCCTTATTATTATATTCCTTTATCCTTAGCTTTTTAAGAAGATATGGTCATCCCCCTGTTTTTTTATTTTTATTATTTAATATTATCCTTAGTTTAATTGCTGGAACTTTACTCTCACCTCAATCTATCAATATTAAATTTATAAATAATAATCAAATTTATTTTTCATTTACCCTCTTCCCAAAACTATTAATTATTCTTATAAATTTGGCTGGAGTGATCTATAGTCTCTATAAAATATATGAAATCCGTAAAATCTCAAATAATAAAGACTTTTGTGATAAACTAATTCTATTTACAGCAATCTTAATAGTTTCAGTTATTATTTATTGTTTCTATATTTTTTATAATCTCATTATTTTAAGAAACCTGTTTATTTTTATGTTTTGGATATCTTTTTTTGTAGTTTGTTATTTAGCATTTTGTTGTCCAAAATTATTTCTTGCTCTAACAAATAAGATTTTTTTTATCAATATTTATCATAAGACAGGAGTTTTGCTATATTCTTACAAATTTAAAAGGCCTATCACTCAAGAAGATGACTCTTCTATATGGGGAAATATATTAATTGGATTGAATCATATCTTATCTGAATTTATTAATAAAGAAGATCAAATCGATGTTTTACAAACTGAAAATGCTGAAATCGTTGTTAATTACAACAATGATCTCGGGTTTGCTGTATTGGCCATAACTAATCAAAAAAACGATTATATAAATGAATGTTTGGAAAAATTAAATCAAAAATTCAAAGAAAAATATAAGAATGAACTAAATGAAATTGAAGATATCAATAGGATAATTAATGTTTCTGAATTTGAGGAAACTGATAAAATTATTGAGGAATATTTTAAAATCTTTATTATTGATTGATTACCAATCTTCATTATTTTTTAATAATTTGTGTATAAATAAAAGAATCTACTAATGCATCCCAAATTTAAACAAAAAGAAATCAGAAACATGAATAAATCGTTTAAATAAAAATCAATTCCAATAGAATTATTTTATTTTTCACAATAATTTGTAATAAAAATAGAATTTCTTAATACATCAAAATCTTTAAAATCCAATAATTGCATAAACATAATTAGAGTAAATTATATTCATCATATAAAAAATGTC
>Ga0209918_1001211_pt1 | contig 14524 bp, 10 predicted proteins | sample SalPonD_shore_MG_FD_185712 | JGI IMG/M metagenome (GOLD analysis project Ga0209918, IMG submission 185712) | Salt pond soil microbial communities from South San Francisco under conditions of wetland restoration - Salt Pond MetaG... | ecosystem: Environmental > Aquatic > Marine > Intertidal zone...
TGTGCCAGCCTGGCTTGTGCACATGGAACTGCGCCCCGGCCCACAGAATACCGACCAGCGTCCCCAGAAAGAGGGCGAATGAAAACGCCTGGTGTCTTCTGCCGGTCGCCAACATAGCGGTGCGATGTTATCCACACTGGGTATGGAGTCAATCCGCTGCCCGCTCGCATCTTGCCAAGGCCCCGGCTTTTTCTCAGGCTCCCAGCAGGGAAGTGCACGAGGAGTAGACACATGCTGAGCAGACTGTTGAACACACTCGACTGGATCCGGCGGATCACCGTCAATTTGGTTTTCCTAGCGGTTGTCGTCGCCATCATCGCCGCCATCGCCATGAACCAGCCACGGGTGCCCGACCAAGGCGCCCTGATCCTCAACCCGAAAGGGGCACTGGTCGAACAGCTTACCCTGCCCGCGCCGGGCGCCTTCCCCTTTGCCGCGCCGACCGGCGATCAGTCGCGCATGCGCGACCTCCTCGATGCCATCCATGCGGCCGGAGAGGATGCCCGCATCCGGGTCATGGTGCTCGATCTGTCGGAGATGAACCGCGCCTCGCTCTCCAAGCTTCAGGAGCTGCGCCGTGCCATCGACGGCTTCAAAAAGCACGGCAAAAAGGTCTACGCCTTCGGCAACACCTACACGCAGGCGCAGTACTATCTCGCGGCCAGTGCCGACAAGGTCTTCCTGCACCCGATGGGCATGGTCGTGCTGCGGGGGCTCGGGCTCTACCGGAACTACTTCAAGGATGCGCTGGACAAGCTGGATGTGAAGGTGCACCTCTTCCGGGCCGGCACCTACAAATCGGCCGCCGAACCGCTGGTCCGCAACAACATGTCGGCAGCGGACCGGATGGCCAACGCCACCTGGCTAAACCACCTGTGGGATGCCTATAAGCGGGATGTCGCCGAGATGCGCGGCATCAAGCCGGAGGCGCTTCAAAGCCTGCTCGACCACCCGGCCCAGCATCTGGAGAAACAGCACAGCAGCCTCGCCCGGCTGGCCCTGTCGGAGGGGCTGGTCGACAAGCTGGCATCGGAGGATGAGGCCGATGCGGCGATCGCCGCTGAATTGGGCCTGAAAGGGACGGAGCGATTCCCCGCCATCAACTACCACCACTATCTGAAGGCTATCGACCGCAACGGCAAGACACACGGCGACAGCGTGGTCGGCATCATCACCGCCAGCGGCACAATCCAGGGCGGCAAGCAACCCTCCGGCACCATCGGCGGCGAATCACTCTCGACCCTGCTGGACAAGGCGCGCCGTAATCCCCGCATCAAATCGGTGGTGTTGCGGATCGACAGTCCGGGCGGCAGCGCCCTAGCCTCCGAGGAGATTCGGGAGCGGCTCGAGAAGCTGCGCCGGGCCGGCAAGCCCGTCGTGGTCTCGATGGGAAGCATGGCAGCCTCCGGCGCTTACTGGATCGCCTCGGCCGCCGACGAGATCTGGGCATCGCCGACGACACTGACCGGATCGATCGGCGTGTTCGGCCTCTTCGCGGAGCTGCATGACGGACTGGAGAAGCTCGGCATCCACTCCGACGGCATCGGCACGACCAGCATCGCCGGCGGCATGCGTATGGACCGGCCGATGAACCCCGAACTCGCCCGCGTCTTCCAGATGAGTGTCGACGACATCTATCAACAGTTCATCGAAAAAGTCGCCAAGGGGCGCAAGATGACCCCGGACACGGTGGAGAAGGTAGCCGAGGGGCGCGTATGGAGCGGCATCGACGCCAAGCGCCTTGGCCTGGTGGACCATCTGGGCGGACTGAAACAGGCCATCGCAGCCGCTGCCGACAAGGCGGGGATCGCCCAGCACTACGGTGTACTGCACATCCACACCCCCCGCCGTTTCATGGACCGGCTCTACGCCGATATGATGGGCGAGGCGAAGGCTTGGATGCCTACGCCCATGGCCACCATGCTACCGGCCTCCCTGCACGGCGTCGCCGATGGCATGGCGCATCTCGGAGCGGCGGCGAATCCGACCGGAATCTACGCCTACTGCGGCATCGAGGCGCCATAAAAAAAGGGCGCGTCGATCGACGCGCCCCGGCCCTATCTGCTGCGGTTAACCGAGCTCAGCCTTCGGCCTCAACATCGTCGGCCTGAAGGCCCTTGTCGCCCTCGACCACGCTGAACTCCACCCGCTGCCCTTCGGACAGGGAACGGAACCCGTCTGAGCGAATCGCACGGAAATGCACGAACACATCATCCCCCTGGTCACGCTGGATAAAACCATAACCCTTACTGTCGTTGAACCACTTGACTGTACCTGTTTCACGATCTGACATAGCTAACATAACCTCTTGTTTCTTTTCTTAATTTCCGCTCGAAGCGGTCCCGGTCAAGACCGAGGTAACACGCACCATACACCGCCCCGAGCATCGCGCACCCTTTTTTCTTACTGATGTGTCATTCTGTCCCACTCATCATGATCGAAACGGGACGAATCCAATCCCATCATCGATGAATGGTGCATCGCGACTGTTGAGTGGCTAGGCTTCGCGTTGTGCAGAAGACCATTCCGATCCATCCACAGGCCGACCAGCCGGACGAGCTCCCCGCATCGCCGAAGCCCAAGTGGCTGAAGGTGCGGGCACCGCTTTCGCCGGAGTACAAGCGCCTGGTCAAACTGATGCGCGGCCTGAAATTGAACACGGTCTGCGAGGAGGCCAGCTGCCCCAATATCGGCGAGTGCTGGAAGCACGGCTCGGCCACCTTCATGATCCTGGGCCGCGTCTGCACCCGGACCTGTGCGTTTTGCGACGTCGCGACCGGCCGGCCCGATCCGATCGACGCCGAGGAGCCAGCCCACATCGCCGATGCGGTGCAGCAGATGGGGCTGAAGCATGTCGTCATCACCTCGGTGGATCGCGACGATCTGGGCGATGGCGGTGCAGCGCACTACGCCGACACCATCCGTGCCATCAAAGCGTATGCGCCTGAGGTCACCATCGAGATCCTGACCCCCGATTTCCAGCGCAAGCCGGGCAGCTGCCTAGAGACGGTGATCGACGCCAAACCGGAGATCTTCAACCATAATCTGGAGACGGTGCCGCGCCTCTATCGCAGCATCCGTCCCGGCGCCCGTTACTACACCTCGCTGCGCCTGCTGCAGCGCGCCAAGGAGCTCGACCCGGAGGTGGTGACCAAATCCGGCATCATGGTGGGTCTGGGCGAGGAGCGCGACGAAGTGCTGCAGGTGCTCGACGACATGAGCGAGGCCGGTGTCGACATCCTGACGGTCGGGCAGTACCTGCGCCCCTCGGCCAAGCACCACCCCATCGTGCGCTACTGGACCCCGGAGGAGTTCGACGATCTGAAGTACCTGGCCGAGAAGAAGGGCTTCGGCATGGTCGCCTCCGGTCCGCTGGTCCGCTCAAGCTTCCATGCGGAGGATGTCTTCAAGGCCCTGAAGCTTCGCAACCGCTGACCCGTGCGCCACTTCTTCACCGAACCCGAGGCAGGGGCGGCCGCCGAAACCGCCTGGCCGCTGCGCCGGCGCGGCGTCGACCTCGGCTGGGTCACGCCTGACCAAGGCCGCCGGAATACCCCCTCCGCAGAGACGATCCGCACTGCATGGGAACAGTCCGAACCGGTCTACCTGCCGGGCATGCTGCTGGAGCATCTGCCGGATCATCTCGAGTCCATCCGTGATGCGTTGACGATCATGCGACGTGTGCGCGAAGGGGAGAGCTGCGCCAATATCCTCGACGGCGAGCCCTATCAGGGCCGCCTGCAACCGGACTTCGACCTGCTCGCACCGGTCTACAATGACAGCGACGAGCAGGAGATCGAGAAGGTGGTCTTCGATGCGGTCAAATCGGGCGAACTGCACGCCGAGGATCTCTGGATGAAGTGCTCCTGCCTCTCCTTCCACGAGGCGGACGAATCGATCCGTTTCCGCTTCTCCTACGGCATGGAGATGTACAAATCCCACGTGGGGGATGCGCTGCGCGAACATCTCGCCTCGGAGCTGGCCAACCGCGTCTTCCCGGAGTGCCGTATCTTGGCCGAGCACCCGGAGCTGAACGCGCTGCTGACCGAGGCGCTCGGCCAGCGCCCCGATTATGTCGAGAAGATCATCTACTCCAACGCACCGGAGGGCGGCGCTCATTTCCATCAGGATGTCGAGACGGCGCACACCGGCGTCATCTACGGTCAGCTTTACGGCCACACCGGCTGGCTGGCCCTTCCGCGCCAGACGCTGATCGAAACCATGCGCGACTTCATCCTCGACCCCGCAAACGACTCGGCACTCCGGTGCGACTTCCCGGACGAGGCCGACCACGAGGCGCTGAAGATACTGGCGAACGATCAACACAAGATGGCCGAACAGCTGGAAGCGGACGACCAGGGAATACTGGAAAGGCTGCTGAACGGCCTGCCGGCGTTCATCCACAGCCTAATCGCGGCGGGCCACGGACGGGTGCTCTCGCCCGGCGACGTGCTGCTGCTGCCGCAGACCTCGACGGAGCAGTGCTGCTGGCACTCGGTCTTCTGCCTCGGCGACGAACCGGGCCACGCCCTGTCGTTTGCCATGCGGAACGCGGCCGGCTAGCACAACCGATGCGTTACGGCGCACTCCTCGCGCTCCTGCTTCTAGCGCCGTCGATGGCCGGTGCCACAGACCACGACAAGGAGGTTCACCCCGTGAAACCCGCCTACACCAACCACCTGATCAACGAGAGCAGCCCCTACCTGCTGCAGCATGCGCACAACCCGGTCGACTGGTATCCGTGGGGCAAGGAGGCCTTCGACAAGGCCCGGCGCGAAGACAAGCCGATCCTGCTCTCCATCGGCTACTCCACCTGCCACTGGTGCCATGTCATGGAGGAGGAGTCGTTCTCCGACCCCGATGTGGGGAAAGCGATCAACGACACCTTCGTCGCCATCAAGGTGGACCGCGAGGAGCGTCCGGACATCGACCAAGTCTACATGCGCGCCGCACAGCTGATGACCGGCTCCGGCGGCTGGCCGCTGAACATCATGATGACACCGGACAAACATCCCTTCTTCGCCGGCACCTACATCCCGAAGACATCACGCTTCGGCCGCGCCGGGCTGATCGATCTGACCCGGCGCGTACACCAGCTGTGGCACAACGACCGCGACAAGCTGCTTCAGTCAGCCGACCGGCTGGCCGATGCGCTGACCCATCTGAACAGCGCCGGCCAGACCGGCGAGTCGATGAAGGCGGACGTCATCCCGCACGCCTACGAAAGCCTCGCCAAGAGTTTCGACGCGGTGCACGGCGGCTTCGGAAGCCGGCCGAAGTTCCCCTCGCCGCACAACCTGATGTTCCTGCTGCGCTACTGGCGGCAGCACCATGACGACAAGGCACTGAGCATGGTCGAGAAGACGCTGGATGCCATGCGTGCCGGTGGCATCGACGATCAGCTCGGCGGCGGTTTCCACCGCTATTCGACCGACGAGCGCTGGCTGCTGCCCCACTTCGAGAAGATGCTCTACGACCAGGCGATGCTCCTGATGGTCTATAGCGAGGCCTACCAGGCCACCGGCAGGCAGCGATACGCCGATACGGCGCGCCGGATCATCGATTACGTAAAACGCGACCTGACCGCCCCCGACGGCGCCTTCTACTCGGCCGAGGATGCCGACAGCGAGGGCGAGGAGGGGAAGTTCTACGTCTGGACGAAGGCGGAGGTCGAGCAGCTGCTGAATAAGGACGACGCCGAATTCGCCGAGCGCGTTTTCCATATCGAGGCGGCCGGCAACGTGCACGACGAGGCGACCGGCCAGCTCACCGGCGCCAACGTGCTCTACGTCGACGAGGACAAGTCGGAAACCGCCCGATCGCTGGGCCTTGGCGAGGCCGAGTTCGACCGACGGTTCGAATCGGTACGCAAGAAGCTGCTGGCCGCACGCGATAAACGCATCCGCCCCTTCCTCGACGACAAGATTCTCGCCGACTGGAACGGCATGATGATCGCCGCGCTCGCAACCGCAGCCAGGGCGCTGCACGAGCCTGCCTACGCCGAGGATGCCCGCCGGGCCGCCGATTTCATCCTCCACACCATGCGCACCAGGGATGGCGGCCTGCTACATCGTTTCAGGGATGGCCAAGTCGGCATCGAGGGGCAGCTGGACGACTACGCCTTCCTCTCTTGGGGGCTGATCGAGCTCTACGAGACCGACTTTAATGTGCGCGACCTACAGGCAGCGCTCGATCTGAACGCGCACATGCTCGAACACTTCGGCGCCGAATCGGGCGGTCTCTACTCCACCTCGGATGATGCCGAGAAGCTGCCGGTGCGGCCGATCGACCCGGCCGACGGTGCACTTCCCTCCGGCAACGCGATCGCCATGATGAACATGCTGCGGCTGTCCCTCCTGACCGGCGATGCGACGCTTGAAGCACGTGCCGCGAAGATTGCTCACGCCTTCGCCGGCGAGATCAACGGCATGCCATCGGCCTTCTGCGCCATGCTCTCGGCCCTCGATTTCGCCGAGGGAACAGGCTTCGAGGTGGTGCTGGCCGGCGACCGCGATTCGGCGGACGGACAGGCCATGCTGAAGGCGGTTCGAAGCCGCTTTCTGCCCGACAAGGTGGTGCTGTGGCGGCCGGAAGGGAAAGATGCCGGCGCAGTCGTGAAGCTCGCTCCCTTTACGGCGGAGCAGAAGGCGATCGACGGCAAGGCCACCGCCTACGTCTGCCGCAACTTCCAGTGCAACCTGCCGACCACCGATCCGAAGAGGGTGCTGGCGCTACTGGAGGAGTCCGCGAAGTAGGTTTAAAACTGCATTCCCCGGGATTGGGAGCCCGAAGGGCAGGCTGGTCCCGGGGCACGCTTCTTTGGTTCTATCTAATGGTTCGGGGTCTACCGCCTCCGACGACCTCCGGCAGATCGAGCCCTACGGGAGGGATTCGATTTGACGGGAGCCTTCCGCATCGTACGGCCCACCGGAGGGATCAGGCACTCCGCACCACGACCGATCAGATCACTCCGGCCCATCCGCTGCAATGCCTGCCTCAACTGCGGCCAGTTCTTCGGATCATGGTAGCGCAGGAAGGCCTTGTGCAGCCGCCTCTGTTTCAGCCCGCGGATCACGCCGACCCGCTCCCCCTTGCGGAGCGACACCTTCCTCAGCGTATTGAATCCGCTGTGGTACATCGATGTGGCCACCGCCATGGGCGAGGGCAGGAAAGCCTGCACCTGATCAAGCTTGAAACCGTTGTGCTTCAACCACAGCGCGAGGTTCAGCATGTCCTCATCCGAAGTGCCCGGGTGGGCGGCGATGAAGTAGGGGATCAGGTACTGCTTCTTGCCCGCCTCCCTAGAGAAGCGTTCGAACATCTGTTTAAAACGGTCGTATGTCCCGATGCCGGGTTTCATCATCTTCGAGAGTGGTCCATCCTCGGTATGCTCCGGCGCAATCTTCAGGTAACCGCCGACATGGTGGGTCACCAGCTCCTTCACATACTCCGGCGAGCGCACGGCCAGGTCGTAGCGCAGCCCCGAAGCGATCAACACCTTCTTGATGCCGGGAAGCCCCCGAGCCTTCCGGTAGAGGTGGATCAGCGGCGCATGGTCGGTGTTCAGGTTGGCGCAGATGTCGGGATAGACGCAGGAGGGTCTGCGGCAGGCCGCCTCGATCTCCTTCGACTTGCAAGCCAGCCGGTACATGTTGGCCGTCGGCCCGCCGAGATCGGAGATGACGCCGGTGAAGCCGGGCGTTGTATCCCGGATCGCCTTGACCTCTCGCAGGATGGAGTCCTCGGACCGGCTCTGAATGATGCGCCCCTCGTGCTCGGTGATCGAACAGAAGGTACAGCCGCCGAAACAGCCGCGCATGATGTTGACCGAGAAGCGGATCATCTCGTAGGCGGGGATGCGGCGATCGCCATAAGTTGGATGGGGCACACGCGCATAGGGTAGATCGAAGACACGATCGATCTCGGGCGTCGCCAGCGGGATCGGCGGCGGATTAATCCAGACATCGCGCTCGCCGTGGCGCTGCACCAGCGCCCGCGCATTGCCGGGGTTCGTTTCAAGGTGCATGACCCGCGAGGCGTGGGCATAGAGCACCGCATCGTCCCGCACCGCCTCGAAGGCCGGCAGTCGAATCACCGTGCGCGCCCGGTCCAGCCTCGGCCGGCGATGCAGCGTCACCACCTTCTCATTCGCATCGGGCTTGGCCGACTCGCAACCGGGTGGTGTCATCGCATAGGGGTCGGGGTGCTGGATGATCTCGCCGGGAGTGTCCACTTCGGTCGAGTCGACCTCCGTCCAGCCGCCGGGGACCTGTTTGCGCATGAAAGCGGTGCCGCGGATGTCGGTCATCGTCTCGAAGCCTTCGCCGCAATCCAGACGCTGCGCGATCTCGACGATCTGCCGCTCGCCGTTGCCGTAGACCAGCATCTCCGCCTTGGCATCGGGCAGCACGGAACGGCGCACGTTGTCGGACCAGTAGTCATAGTGGGCAATGCGACGAAGCGATGCCTCGATGCCACCAATGACGACCGGCACCCCCTTGAAGGCCTCGCGGCAGCGCTGGGCGTAGACGAGTACGGCCCGGTCCGGCCGCCTGCCTCCCTCTCCGTCCGGCGTGTAGGCGTCGTCCGAGCGGATGCGCCGATCGGCCGTATACCGGTTGACCATCGAATCCATGTTGCCGCTGGTGACCCCGAAGAAGAGGCGCGGCGTCCCGAGCGCCCGGAATGGCTCGGCTGAGTGCCAGTCCGGCTGCGCGATGATGCCGACGCGAAAGCCTTCGGATTCGAGCACGCGCCCGACTACCGCCATGCCGAAGCTCGGATGATCCACATAGGCGTCGCCGGTGACGAGGATGATGTCGCACTGCTCCCAGCCGAGCTTATCCATCTCGGCCTTCGACATCGGCAGGAAAGGCGCCGCAGGAGCGTCCATTTTGCGGGCGGTGTTCATTCCGACAGCCTAGCGCCTTTTGCCCCTGCCCGTCTCATACGCTTTTCATGGTTATAATTATCATTCTCCAAAGAGACAACTATAACCGCCTTATTGTCTAATAATTTCACCTTTACGAATTAGGATGATTATCCTAATTGGCGCTTGTAGGACGTTTGTCCTATATTGGTGGAATCAGTCTGGGGAGGCCCTTCATGAGCGACAGGAAAACCCGCGATCAAATTATTGAGGCCGCTGATCAACTCTTTTACCGACAGGGCTTTGAGCACACCTCGTTCACCGATATCGCGAACGCGATGAAAATCTCGCGCGGCAACTTCTACTACCACTTCAAAACCAAGGACGAGATACTGGATGCCGTGCTCGGCCTGCGCCTAGTCAACACGCGGAAGATGCTGGCGCAGTGGGAGCTTGAATCGGAGAGCCCCGCCGAGCGCATCCGCAGCTTTATCCATGCATTGATCACCGATCGGAAGAAGATCATGCGGCACGGTTGCCCAGTCGGCACTCTCTGTCTGGAGCTCGCGAAGCTGGAGCACGGCTCGCAGGGCGGGGCAAACCGCCTCTTCACGCTGTTTCGCACCTGGCTGCGCCGACAGTTCGAGCGGCTCGGCCGCGAGAAGGATGCCGACGATCTGGCAATGCACCTTCTCGCCCGCAGCCAGGGCGTGGCCGTGCTGATGAACACCTTCCACGACAAACGCTTCGTCGAGCAGGAGGTGGGGCGGATGGATGCCTGGCTGGGCTCAGTCGCGGCAGCCGCTGCACGTTAAGGGGAATTTGATGAACGCAACAATCACAGGGCCGGATGGCAAGGAGCGCTGCAAATGGTGCGCCGCCACACCGGAATACCTCGACTATCACGACAGGGAGTGGGGTTTCCCGGTCGATGACGATCATCGCCTGTTCGAGAAGCTGAGCCTGGAGGGTTTCCAGTCGGGGCTGAGCTGGCGCACGATTCTGGCCAAAAGGAAGAACTTCCGCGCTGCCTTCCACGGATTCGACTTCAACAAGGTCGCCCGCTTCACCGAAAGCGATGTCGAGCGGTTGCTCGGGGATACGGGCATCGTCCGTCACCGCGGAAAAGTCGAGGCGGTGATCAACAACGCGCAAAGGGCGCAGGAGTTGGTCGCGCAAGAGGGCTCGCTCGCCGCCTTCGTCTGGCAATACGAACCGGAGCATCCGGCAGAACCTCAAACCGCATCGACCTCCCCGGAGTCGATCGCCCTCTCCAAGGCACTGAAAAAGCTGGGCTGGAAATTCGTCGGACCGACCACGGCCTACGCCTTCATGCAGGCGATGGGACTGATCAACGACCATGTCGGGGATTGCACGATTCGCGCCGAAGTGGAGAAAGCACGCGAAGGCTTCAAGCGGCCGGGACACTGACGAAACGGTGACTGCAGAAAAGAACAGGGCGGCCTTTTGGCCTAGCCGTTCAGGAAAAGTGTTGATAAATGGAGGCGAACATGTCCGAGCATGAATCTGAGGTAGAGCTTCTACGCCGCCGATATGACCATGCTTTGGCGATGACTGAGCATGATCAGGGTGTGATCTGTGAGCTTCTGGAACATCGTGGGAAGCTCAAGATCGCATTGCTCAACATCATGAACGCCGGAAACGCCAATCCGGAGAGCATCCGGAAGATCATTGCCGATGCAATCAAGGCGACTGACTGCAAGGAATATGATGAACATGGTGGCGTTCTCGGTTTCATCGACGTGAATCATGCATCAACACTTTAACGGAACGGCTAGGCCTTTTGGCCGCCCTGTTTTCAGCACACAGAAGTGCTGCTTTAGTGAGCAATTGAACATCGCACTTTTCAAGTGCGTTCAAGGCCGAGAGCAAGATGCCCCGAGGCCGTCTCTGACACATCACACGCCCGAGTACTGGGCGTGCACCTCCTTGGCCTCCATCTTCGGAAGCTTGTTCAGCGCCGAGATCAGCGCCTTGGCCGAGGCCACGACGATGTCGGTATCCGAACCTTGGCCGTTGACGATACGGGAATCGCTCTGCAGCCGTACCGTCACCTCGCCCTGGGCATCGGTACCCGAGGTGATCGAGTTGACCGAATAGAGCAGCAGACGCCCATTGAAGCCGGTCAGCTCGTAGATCGCCTTGAACGCGGCATCGACCGGGCCATCGCCCTCACCAGTGGTCTTGTTCGACTCACCGTCGATCGACAGCTCCACCGCCGCCACCGGCGTATCCTTGGTGCCGGAGGCAACATGCAGGCTGGCCAGCTTGATACGCTCGGAATCAACCGCCCCCTCCTCGGAGAGCAGCGCCAGCAGATCCTCGTCGAAGACCTCCTTCTTCTTGTCTGCCAGAATCTTGAAACGCTCGAAGGCAGCGTCGAGCTGCGCCTGCTCCAGCTCGACTCCCAGCTCGGCATAGCGTGCCTTCAGCGCGGCGCGGCCCGAATGTTTGCCCAACACCATGCGGTTGGTCGTCCAGCCGACCGACTCCGGCGTCATGATCTCGTAGGTCTTCTGGTGTTTAAGCACCCCATCCTGATGGATACCGGACTCGTGCGCGAAGGCGTTGGCGCCGACGATCGCCTTGTTCGGCTGCACCGACATGCCGGTGATCTGACTGACCAGCCGTGAGGTCGGCACGATGCGGGTGGAGTCGACACCGGTCTCGATATGATACCGATCCTCGCGCGTCTTCAGGATCATGACGATCTCCTCCAGCGCGGCGTTGCCGGCGCGTTCGCCCAGACCGTTGATGGTGCACTCCACCTGGCGGGCACCGTTCTCGACCGCCGCCAGCGAATTGGCCACGGCCAGCCCCAGATCGTTGTGGCAGTGCACCGAGAAGATCGCCTTGTCCGAGTTGGGCACGCGCTCGATCAGCTCACGGATGCGGCCGCCGAACTCGTGCGGCGTCATGTAACCGACCGTATCCGGGATGTTGATCACGCTGGCGCCAGCGTCGATCGTCGCCTCGACGATACGACAGAGGAAATCCATGTCCGAGCGGCCGGCATCCTCGGCGGAGAACTCCACCTCGCCGCACAGGCTGCGGGCCAGCTTCACCGAATCGGCAGCCAACTCCAGCACCTGATCGGGCTGCATACGCAGCTTCGCCTCCATGTGGATCGGGCTGGTGGCGATGAAGGTGTGGATACGCCCCTTCTCGGCCGCCCTGACCGCCTCGGCGGCACTCTCGATGTCCTGCGGACGGGCACGGGCCAGGCCCGCGATGGTCGAGCCCTTGACCTCCTTGGCGATGCGGTTCACCGCCTTGAAGTCGCCCGGCGAGGCGACCGGGAAGCCCGCCTCGATGACATCCACGCCGAGGGCCGCCAGCGCATGGGCGACACGGAGCTTTTCATCCATGTCCATCGAACAGCCGGGGGACTGCTCGCCATCACGCAGCGTCGTATCGAAAATGTACAGGCGATCGGTCATCGTCTTATCTCCTTAATTTAATCCCATCACAGGGAAAGTATGACAAAAAAAAGGCCGCAAGGAATAAACCTGCGGCCTGTGCAACATCAACCCGAAATAACTAGTCGATACACAGACCGGTGCCGAGCGCTAGATCAAGCGCCAGCAGTCCATCGAGGTTGAGGTTGAACAGTGTTGTCATGGCCCGGATTAGAGACCATGCGGACGGATGTGTCAATGCCTCCGGCCGCCAACCCCCGGAATAAGCGCATTTTTTTGCACCGGTTCGTGCCTGTTTCGGCGCACGGATCATCAAAAAGATCCGGTCATCAGCCTGATCCTTTTGTGCATAACCATGAATACAGATCCTCTCAATCATCAAGATTCTGTAAACAATGCGGTCAGTTCCTACATATGAGATATATCGACATACGCTTCGCCGTGATCATGGCGTGCTCTTTTCGTCATGCACGCCGGGGCTTCCGGTGATGCACTACCATGGCATAACATGCGCCGCCGTTCGAAGGCGGAGACCACGGAAAAGACAGGATGGAACGATGAGCAGCGACTGGGATATCGAACAGGCCACCGACCTCTATCAGGTGGGCCGCTGGGGCAAGGGCTTCTTCAGCGTCAACGAGGCGGGCCACATGCAGGTGCATGTCAACGGCGACCAGGCGATTGACCTGAAAACGCTCTGCGAGGATCTGGCCGAGCGGGGCCTGCACGCCCCCGTGCTGCTGCGCTTCTCCGATATCCTCAAGGGGCGGATGCGGCAGCTCTTCGATACCTTCGCCCGCGCCCGGCAGGAGGCCGGATACGAGGGACGCTACTACGGCGTCTACCCGATCAAGGTGAACCAGCAGTGTCAGGTGGTGGAGGAGATCATCGACTTCGGCGCCGAGCTCAACTGGGGGCTGGAGGCCGGCTCCAAGCCGGAGCTGCACGCCACGCTGGCAATGCTGGAGGATGTCGAGGGACTGATCGTCTGCAACGGCTACAAGGATCGCGAGTTCATCTACCTGGCGCTGCTGGGTCAGAAGATGGGTAAGCAGGTCTTCATCGTTATCGAGAAACTGAACGAACTGCAGCTGATCATTGAGGTGGCCCGCGAACTCGATGTGACGCCGCTGATCGGCCTGCGCTGCCGGCTCTCCTCCTCGGGCAAGGGCAAGTGGGAGGAGTCCGGCGGCGACAACTCGAAGTTCGGACTGTCGACCCGCGAAATCCTCGATGCCACCGCACTGCTGGAAAAGGAGGGGATGCTCGAGGCACTGAAACTACTCCACTTCCACATCGGCAGCCAGGTGCCGCAGATACGCTTCATCAAGCAGGCGCTGCAGGAGGCGGGGCGCTTCTTTGTCGAGCTGAGGCGACTCGGCGCACCGATCGAGTTCATTGACGTCGGCGGCGGCCTCGGCGTCGACTACGACGGCTCCATCTCCGGCTCGCACTCCTCGGTCGACTACTCGCTGAAAGAGTACGCCAATGACATCGTCTGGGCGCTGAAAAGCGTCTGCGACGAGGAGGAGATGCCGCATCCGCACATCATCTCGGAGTCGGGACGGGCGCTGGTCGCCCACCACGCGGTGCTGGTCATGAACGTGCTCGGCGTCAGCGAGCGCAGCTTCGCCGACGAGGCGGACGCGCCGGAGGATTCGGCCCCACCCCAACTACGCCAGCTCCACGACACGCTCGTCTCGCTGCCGGAGACCAGCATCCGCGAGAGCTACCACGACGCCGTGGCGCTGCGTGAGGATCTGCACCGGCTGTTCATGCTCGGCCACTGCACGCTGGCCGACCGCGCTGCCGGCGACGGCATCTACTGGCGCATCATGCACGAGGTGCAGCGCATGGCGGTCAACGGTGAGCTGCCCGAACAGGACATGGAGCAGATCAGACAGCTGCTGGCCGACCGCTACTTCTGCAACCTCTCGGTCTTCCAGTCACTACCCGATGCTTGGGCCATCCAACAGGTCTTCCCGGTGGTGCCGCTGCATCGACTGGAAGAGGCACCGACACGCCAGGCCATGCTGGAGGATATCACCTGCGACTCCGACGGCAGACTGCAGCGCTTCCCGACCGGGGGCGGCATCGTCAGCACGCTGCCGCTGCACCCCTTCGATGGAGAGCCCTACCTGCTCGGCGTCTTCCTCGTCGGCGCCTACCAGGAGATATTGGGCGACCTGCACAACCTCTTCGGCGACACCCATGC
>Ga0209918_1001212_pt1 | contig 14523 bp, 12 predicted proteins | sample SalPonD_shore_MG_FD_185712 | JGI IMG/M metagenome (GOLD analysis project Ga0209918, IMG submission 185712) | Salt pond soil microbial communities from South San Francisco under conditions of wetland restoration - Salt Pond MetaG... | ecosystem: Environmental > Aquatic > Marine > Intertidal zone...
TGCCGCAAAACCATGGTTGGAACATTATGATGAGGCAGTTCACCATCATATTGACTATCCTGAAATTAATATAAAAGAATTTCTTGATAGTGCCGCTAAAGATTTTGGGAGAAATACCGCAATATGGTTTATGAAAAATAAGACTTCCTACAAAGATTTCAAAGACATTGCTGATAGATTAGCAACAGCTTTAGTCGATCTTGGAATTGAGAAAGGTGATAGAGTCGCTATTATGTTGCCAAACTTTCCTCAGTTTCTTTTTAGTTTTTATGGAATTTTGAAAGCGGGAGGAATTGTGACTGCATGCAGCGTCCTTCATACGGAGCATGAACTCGCATATCAACTAAATGATGCAGGGGCTGAAATTATCATAGCTTGGGATAATCAACTTGAAAAGATAAATAACATCAAAGAACGAACTCGATTAAGACATATAATTATAACTAACGTGTTTGATTATTCTCCGAATCCACCGATCAGTCCACCAGATATAGCTGGAACAATACAGTTTCTCAATTTAATTAGAGAAACAAAACCTAATCCGCCTGAATTCGAAATAAATCCCAAAGAAGATATTGCAATTTTACAATATACAGGAGGGACTACCGGTCTCCCCAAAGGAGCTATGCTAACCCATTATAATATAGTTTCTAACTGTATAGCAACAGCTACTTGGGTTGCAGCAGAAACAGAACGAGGAAAAGATACAGCTCTTACTAATTTACCTCTTTTCCATATTTATGGAATGACTGTGTGTATGAATACTCCTATCTATAATGCTTCTACGATTGCATTAAATCCCGATCCGAGAGATCAAAAGTCTCTATTTGAAATAATAAAAGCAACTCAACCAGCATTATTTCCTGGAGTTCCTACTATGTATATGCGTTTGTTAGAAAGAGATGACCTTGAAGATTATGCAAAAGATTTGAGATCGATAAGAGTATGCAACACAGGCGCTGCTCCAATGCCACCGGAAGTTTTAAAAGAATTTGAGGAAAGAACAGGGGGTATAATCATTGAAGGATATGGTATGACGGAAACCTCCCCTGTAACCCATAGTAATCCCGTTAATGGTGAAAGAAAAATAGGTTCCGTTGGATTAGCCTTTCCCGACACAGAAGTAAAATTAGTTGATATCGAAGATTATACGAAAATTGTTCCTATTGGGGAAAGAGGAGAAATAATGATAAAAGGTCCACAAGTGATGATGGGATATTGGAATAAACCAGAAGAGACAGAAAATCAGTTGAAGGATGGATGGTTGTTAACGGGGGATATTGGGAAATTAGATGAGGACGGTTATTTATATATCGTCGATAGGAAAAAGGATATGGTAAATGTAAGTGGTTTTAAAGTGTATCCTCGAGAAGTAGAAGATGTACTTTTCGAGCATGAAGCAATTGAAAATGTGGCCATAATCGGGATTCCAAACCCAGATCTACAAGGCAGTGAATTGGTAAAAGCGTATGTAGTTTTAAAAGGAGGATACAAAGAAAGTGAAGAAATAAAAGCAGAGATTAAAGCGTTTTCTAGAGAAAATTTAGCACCTTATAAAGCTCCTAAATTAATCGAGTTTAGAAAAGAACTTCCAGAAACTTTAGTAGGAAAGGTCCAGAGAAAGGATCTTAAAGATATAGAAGCAAAGAAACGGGGAGAAGAAGTTTAAATCTAACTAGATAATCAATTCAATTTAAAAAATATTTTTTATAACTTTTTTTATTTCATTATATTTCTTTATGAATTAGACGCGTTTTTAATTAAGATAATAATTAGGATTATCTTGAAATTTAGTATTTTCCTAACAGATCATGTGGTTTCTGTTCAATCATCCCCACAGCGCTTACTAAACCAATTTTATTGTTTTTCATTTCGTCAATATTCCGTGCTCCAGCATAGATCATACCGTTTGATAATCCTTCAGTTAAAGATTCAATTACCCCAGAAAGTTCACCCACATAAGGTACATAATCTGATACTCCTTCTGGTAGTGTTTTTGCTCCCTCCACGTATCTATCTAGAACGTAATTAGTTGTTCTGGCTTCCTTGGAACCCATCCCTCTATATACTTTAACCTTACGTCCTTGAATTGTATCAATATATCCAGGACTTTCCGTACAACCAGCAAAAAAGTGTCCAGACATGATCATGTCTGCTCCAACAGAAAAGGCTTTAGGTAAATCACCAGGATTTTTAAACCCTCCATCAGCGATTAATCCTATATTGGAGTTATAATCTCTTATAGCATCAGCCACTTGCGCAGTTGCGAATAATGTGGGAGCACCAACCCCAGTTTGAATTGAAGTTGAACAAATTGAGCCAGAACCCATTCCAACTTTTATTCCAATAAAACGATCTTCAAAAAACTCACATTTTGTAAGAAGATGTTCAGCAGCTTCATAGGTGCCTATGTTTCCAAGTACAAAATCCGAGTCTAAAAATTCCATTAGCTTTTTAACACTCTCTATATCCTTCTCTTTATAAAAATCAGCAACATCAATAAAGAAAATATCAACAAATTGATCAATTTCTTTTAGTATTTTTTGAGTCGAACTAGATTCAGGCATTTTTGGACTGATTGCTAATGCACATAATAAACGACCCTCCTTATCGATAGATGCATGAGGAAATTCCGGCTTTAAGTCTTTTTTCGTAATTAACCCTCTCAAGTATCCGTCTTCGATAATTGGGAGCTTTTCTATTCTATTTTTATAGAGTACATCCAATGCTTCTTGTCTTGAAACATTTGGTTCGATAGAAATTAGATCTCGTGTCATATAATCTTTAACCTTACCTTTACGTGCTTCCTCTTCTGAATAGGGAATATCTCGTTTGGTAAAGATTCCACAAACCTTATTTTCATTATTTATGACCACAAGTCCACTAATCCCAGTATCTTCCATCAAATGTTTTGCTTTTCTAACCGGTGCATTTACATCAATAGTGGCAACATCACGGATTATAAAAGAGCGTGCTCGTTTTACATTTTTACACATTTCTAATTGTTTTTCATAAGAACAATTTCGATGTAGAACTCCAAGCCCTCCAAGAAGAGCCATTTTTATGGCCATTTCCTCTTCTGTCACTGTATCCATAGCAGCCGTCATAATTGGGATTTTAAAATGATAGGTATCTAATTTAGCGGAGATATCAACTTCATATGATTGAGTAAAACCTGGTAAAATTAAAATATCGTCAAATGTCGCGATAATATCATTGGTATGTATTTTTTTTCGAAAATAGTCTGTCATATTTAAAGAGAGAAATTAATTATTCTAATAATTATTTGAAATTTGAATGTTAATTATTAAGAGATTTCTAACTATTAAGTTTTTTGAATAATAGAGATTAAATGAAATATCTTTAATAATATGTAGAGCCATTTAAAATAAATTTTATTGATAATTAAAAAAAAAATTATTTTACTATTAATCTCTTCTAATGATTGTGAAAAGAATTTACATTCTTGTGCGATTTATCCTAGGCATATTTCTTATAGCAGGGTCATTAATCATATTTTCTAACGTTATTATGAAACGTTCTCTGTCCTCTCTTATATTATCAGTTTCTATATTACAATAGTTAGACACATGGTCATTATACACTTCAGAGTCAACATTTTCCCCTAATAACTCAATTATTTGCTTTTCTTCCTTTAGATTCTCAACGGGACTTAATAATTCAAACTTTCCAGATTTCCAATCATCCCAAAGAGGAGTATTTGGGAGAATATTCAATGTTCTAAATCGAAAAATAGTAGGATTTACCTCAGTTAAGACTCTTGCTGTTCCTTCTACATGGTCTTTAGAGTATTTCTTTCCCCCTAATCCTAAAATTATATAAAGCGATAATTTAATTCCCGCTTTCATAACACTCTTTCCTGCTTCAATTATTGACTCCGCATTAGTTCCTTTTTTCATTATCCGTAAAATCTTGCTTGAACCGCTCTCTAATCCCATATACACAATATCCAGCCCTGCATCTGCTAATTGCTTTAATTCTTCATCTGATTTTCTTAGAATATCTAAGGCTTTTGCATAACTGCTTAAACGTGGAACATTTCGAATCTTTTTCCTTACATATGATAATATTTCTACAAGATATTCTGTAGGAGCTGAAGTGGGATTACCCCCTGCTAAAAATACGGGATATCCATGATAATTTTTTTCAGCATAATAATCAATATCTTTTTTTACATCCTCTAAATCTCGAATGGCATATTCTTGTATTATTCCATAAACTCCTTTATAGGTTCCGCAAAACCGGCATTTATTCCATGAGCACCCACCCGTGACGGGAATTAGAACAGAATATGCTTCTACTGGTGGACGTATTACAATATTGTCTGGAGGGAGTTTTTTAAGCATAATAGGAATCTTAAAGATGATTTAATCGAAACTTGAATTAAAATCAATTATTTAAATAAAGATAATTAAACTTTTAGATTTTATGCTTATATTATAGATGATTTTCAATTATTTTTTTAACTATGGGTAATTAGATTAACCATAAACTCTTTGGAAATTAATTCAGTATTTAAGAGCTAATAACAAAGCTTAATGATGAAAGCTAGCAAAGAAATCGCTTATTGCTTCAAGATTGTTATAGTTGGAGGTGGAGGTGCTGGAAAAACATGTTTATTCAATAGATATTGCTTTAATTCTTTCAATATGAATACTGAACTTACTATAGGTATTAATTTTCATTCTACTTATATAGACATTGAATTAAAGGATGAATTTTCTGATAAGAAGGAAGAAAAATGTATTGTTAATTCAATATTTGATTTTGGAGGGCAAGATCGTTTTAAACCATTGATTCCAAGATTTATAAAGGGTGCTGATGGTGCTCTTTTAGTTTTCGACTCGGTTAGTTATTCCTCTTTCCAGCAACTTGAATATTGGTATAAATTATTAAAAGAAAAATTAAGAAAACAAATTCCAATGATTTTGGTCGCGAGTAAGACTGATTTGTTAGGTAAAACTTCTCAAATGGAAATTGTGAAAGAAGAACTTATCCAAGAGTTTATAGAGGATAATGATTTAGATGGTTTTTATCGAACTTCCGCCTTAGAGAATTATAATGTATTGGAAGTGTTTAAGGCCATTAATAGTTTGATGTTAGAAAATTATGAGTTAAATGCAGAAATAATATAGAATTTTAAAGCAATTGATTTTCTAAATTCGATCTTTTTTATTTATGATTCTCTTTCAAAAACATAATCTGAAAATGTCATAAAAAACTTTTTTTGATCTTTATTTAGATCTGGATAAATATCTTCTAAATATGTTTTTGCTTGAGAAATTAAATTTTTTGAAAGGTGTTCAGCAATTTTCATAGCACTCGTTTCCTCAAAGATTTCTTTTATTTCCTTTACATCTTCATCTGAGATATTATCCTTTAAAAATAATTCTTTTAGTTTATTTGATTGCTCTTCATTGGTATTCTGTATCGCAAGGATATATACTATTTTTTTCTTTTTTGCTTTAATATCTTCTTCAACATCCAACAGATCGTCTTTAATCGCATAAGCTTGACCAATCCTAAGCATTGCTTCTGAGAGTGGCTTAATTTGATAATGAATGTTTCCTTTTGCTAATATTGCTCCAATTTTCACTGATTTTTCAAAAACTCTCGCTCTCATTAATTCTTCAATATTAAGGTATTGCTCCAAAGACATAACCATGTTATGATTTGTTATATATTCTTCTATTATTTGCCCTCTTAAAAGAAAATCAATTGCTGTTGAATATTCTTTTATTGCCATTAATTTTAATTTTTCGGGAAATTCAGAATCTTTTATTATATCCACACCCAATAAATAAGCATAAGTACCTCCTAATACACTCATATCCTTACCATATTGTGTGATTCTTTGATCAAGTGCTTCCTTTTTATGCTCATAATATTGATTTAAATCGTTTTTAAATTGTCTATGAAAAGATAACTTTCCTCTCCGATATTCATCATCATCTATTAGGTCATCTTGAATTAAATGAGCATTGTGTAAAAATTCCACAGATAGAGAAACTTTTCGGATATCAGTTATTTGCTCTTCTAAATACATAGGATTAATGATTCCATTAAATGCGGCTATTAGTAGTGAGGGATGCAGTCTTTTCGCCTCATCATTTAATATAAATCCTTTAAATTCGTTAATAAAATCTCTAAATATCTCATCTACTTCTCTTTTTTCAAGAGTTTGGAAATATCTCTGCAGTTCTTTATCAACTGACTTTTTTTCTGAATTTAAGTATTGAATACTCATATACATCGCAATTTTGATTCTTAATTATCTTTAACAAATCTCTGTTAAAATATATTTTTATGCTAATATTTTATTCAAAGTAAAAACTTTTAAATAGAAATTTAAAAAATTACCAATTATTAACAAAAACAAAAAAAAATATTGAATGAAAATGTTAATAGGTGTAATCGGAGATACTCATGATCATATGAGTAATATCTCTAAAGCAGTTTCCATTCTTAATAAAAGAGATGTTGATGCGCTTATCCATTGCGGAGATTACGTCTCACCATTTACTTATAATGCGTTTAAAGAATTAAATAATAAAATTAAGGAAAGATTTTATGGGGTGTATGGAAATAATGATGGTGATCGAGTATTTTTAAAGGAAAATCTGGGCAGAATATGTGATTTTGTTGGAATGGAATTAATCAAGGAGTTAGATGGAAAAAAGATATATGCCACTCATATCGCTAGTGAGAATACAATTGAGGCATTAGCTCAATCTGGATACTTTGATATAATCTTGATAGGGCATACTCATGATATAATCAACAAAAACTATGAAAATGGTACATTAGTAGTAAACCCTGGGGAAGCTTGTGGTTATTTGAGTGATAAGTCTACATTTGCAATAGTAGATACAGTAAAAATGCGAGCTGAAATAATCGAAATTTAATCTTTATTTTTCTATATTTATTATTTTGAAAATTTTATATTCAATTGTAAGGTAATTATATTTATATGACATTACCATTAGAAGATATAACAGTAATAGATCTAAGTAGAATGCTCCCTGGTCCTTATTGTTCAATGATCTTGGCAGATTTGGGAGCAGAAATTATAAGAGTTGAGAATCCAAAATTCCCTTATGCAAATCCTCCACCTTTTTATCAAAAAGGCAGACACAGATATAGCGCGTTTAATGCAATTATCATGCGAAATAAAAAATCCATAACGTTAAATCTCAAAAACCAAAAGGCAAAAGAAATTTTTTACGACCTCGTTAAAAAGGCGGATGTTGTATTAGAGACATTCAGACCTAAAGTAACGGAAAAATTAGAAATTGATTATAAAACCCTTAAAAACATAAATAACAGAATAATTTATTGTTCGCTTTCAGGGTATGGGCAGACAGGTCCGTATGAACAATGGGCGGGACATGATATGAACTATGTTGGGATTTGTGGAATGTTGGATTTAAATAGAAAGAGAAAAAGGTATGATGTAGAAAATCAAGAAAGGAAACCCGTAGTTCCAGGAATACAAGCAGCAGATATTGGGGGGGGTTTAGTAGCGACTATAGGAATTTTAGGTGCGATCTTAGAGAGAGAAAATAATCCGAATAATGAGGGACAATATATTGATATTGGTATGCTGGATACTGTCTTTTCCTTTATGCCTATGGCTGCCGCATATCATTTCTCTGAAGAAAAAAGTAGCAATATAGTACCCGAGAACCCACTTCATGGTTCAGCACCTTATTATCAGATTTATAAAACAAAAGATAATCGTTATCTAACAGTAGGAGCAATTGAAATGAAATTTTGGCACACACTTTGTGAAACCTTAGGTAGAAAGGATTTAAAACTAAAACAAGGTTCACAAGGAGAGGAAAGAGAAAAAGTATTCGAGGAGATCCAAAAGGAATTTATAAAAAAAACACAAGTAGAATGGATGAAAATATTCGAAGGAAAAGATGCATGTGTTGCACCAGTGAAAACGTTTGCTGAAGCATGTAAAGATCCACAAATTATTGCTCGAAATATGGTTATTAAGCAGAATCATCCAAAAGTGGGGCAGATTTCAAATGTGAATTCACCAATTAAATATTCTAGAACCCCTTTAAATATTAGATCATTAGCACCTAAAGTTGGAGAACACACAAAAGAAATATTAAAAACTCTGAATTATTCAAGAGAGGAAATTAAAAATCTAAAGAAAGAGGGAGTAATTTAGGGTTTATTGTTTAATAAAATCCTTTCTCTTCTAAATTTTCTTTCACATTTTTTTTAATTGTAAAAAAATTAGGAATTTTAGTAATAGATAATTTTAATTAAGTCTTTTATTATTTATTCTATAAGATTTACTTAATTCTATAAAAATATCTCTATCTTATTATGTCAAGAGAATTAGATAAACCCAATAATGAAGAGAGTGAAGCTGAAAAGAAATTAGATAAAGAATCAGATCAACAAGAATTCTCTGTAAAGCCCATAAATGAGAATGATCTTAATTCAAAAACGATTGCTGAAGAAGAAGAGGTATTTGAGAAAGCCGCCATTATTAAAGCGGAAGCATATAAAACAATTATTCTATACGCGAGTAGATACGCTAATAAATCTATTCCTCCAGAGGAATGGAAGGAGATCTATGGAATACTTATAGGATATACTGATGAAGAATTTGTATATGTTGAAAGAGCGGAAGCTTTAACATTTGGACATGCAACCGATGTTCAATTAGATGAACGACATTATGGTTTTATTCAAAATATCGAAGAGAAATTAGAACAAGAAAATCAAAACCAATATATTGTAGGATGGTTTCATTCTCATCCTGGACTTGGTCTATTTTTTTCGTATATCGATTTGATTAATCAATTAGGTTTTCAAGGAGCAAATCCGGATGCGATCGGTTTAGTATTCGATCATACCTTACTGGGAAAGAAAAAAAAGGAACAAATAGAAGGTACTGAACATAAAATTACAAAATTTGAGACGGGATTTGAAATTTATCGTCTCTCAGATGTGCAGATGGATATAAATCATCCCAATTATGATTCTAATTATCATGACGTTGATTATATCGTCAAAGGACTGAACAAATTTTTCTTTGCGAATGTGCTCTCTGAATTATCTGCACTTGTTTCTGCTGGTAAACCTTTGCAATCGGCTTATGGAGAAGATTTCAAATTAGAATCTAATTATACTGGAAATATCGAACAAATCGAAAGTCAAAGGAAAGGAACTCAAAACTCTCAAAAGATCAATATGGAATTTGATAAAAAAATGTTGGATGAAATTCCTATGGATAACGAAATTACTTTTGATGGGGATGATTTATTTTATGGAACTCAGAAAAAACCTTTTGAAGATCAGATCATACAAAAACAAGCTTTGGCAGAAGAATTAGTGTATGAAGGAAATCAAGCCTTAAAATATAAAGATATTTTCCTAGGTGTGGAGAAATATCGTGAAGCAATTGCCAAATATGAAAATATGGGAGATTTTGGGCGTGTTTTAGAATTGTTGAAACTTATTTGTGAAAACTGCATTTCCAGTAATCATTTAATTTTAGCAGAGGAATTTGCAGAGAAATTGAAAGTCCTCGCAAAAAAAGAAAATTCTTTGTTTTATCAAGGGGAGGGAGATTATTTATTAGGATATTTACTGCTAAAAAGAGGAGAGAACAATGTACTGGAAGAGGCTTTAAATAAAATTGAAAATGCAGCTATTCTTTTTGTAAAAGTAGAAGATTATGTAGGCGCAGCACAATGTTTTCATAAAATAGGGACAATATATCAATCGAGATTAAATTTATTAGAAAATAGTTGTCTATTTTATAGAGAAGCTATCGAAAATTACAATATGGCGCTAATAAAAAATCATCCTCTACGTAAATCTTTATGGACAAAAACTGATGTATTAATTCAAAAAATTACAGATTTAAGAAATGTGTTAACAGAATTGCTCCCGAAATTAGAGGATAAAAATATTCAAAACAAAATAAGGAAAGATCTGGACGCTATAAATTTTAATTTATAATTGATATAGAATCAAATATCATATTTTAATCACAAAAATTTTATTTTATAATTCATTTTTTTAATTACTACTTTTTAGTGATATACAATGCCAAGAAGAAAACAAAAACTAAAATATACTAGAAAAAATGCTTGTAAGCATCTTGAACCATTAGGTAATATTTCTAGTAGTTTGCAACCTCTAGCTTATTGTCCAGAGAGAGATCTTGTATTGGGCACAAAAGCATATGTTTGTCAAGTTTGCTCTCTTTATTCTCAAACAAATCAAAAAATTTCAGAGATTTTTCAAGAAAGTAAAGTAAAAGCAGAAAAACTCATCAAAGAAAAGGAAGCTGCGGAATTAAATGTTGTAGAAATGGAGGAGGAGGAGGAAGAGATCGATTTGTCTGTTGAGGAATTCGAGGAAGAAGAGGAAGAGCTTCCAGATAGGTTTGAAAAGAGAAAAACAGGAAAAGGTATCGATGAAACTGAGGATTTTGCAGTTGAGTGCCCATTTTGTGGAGAAGCATTTGACAATTTAGCTGCTCACATTACAGAATGCGAATTCGCTCCCGAAGATGTAGATCTTGATGACTATATTCCCACGAGACCACGAAAAACTAAAAAAAAGAAAGAGAAGAAAGAAGAGAAAGAGACCATTTCCTGCCCTTATTGTGGCAATGAATATATAAGATTAAGTCGGCATTTACCTTACTGTGATGATAGACCAGATGATGCTGATGAAAAAAAAGAAGAATTATACATGGATGGAAAAATAAGTTTAGAGGAGTTTAAAAAAAACTAAAGATATTATTTTAAATTTTAAAAAACGAAAACTGAAAGAAACTCGAACTAAATGAAGGATTTTATTTGTTTGATATCTTATTGAACTAATATTTTTAGATTTTATATCTATAATATTTTTAGCAATTATTTTATTTCTTAAAAGAAGTGAATTAATTAAAAATTGGAGAAAATATTTACTTTTAATAAGAATTTAGAAATTCCTTTATAAAAAACTGATATTATTTTGAGAAAATAATGTATGTGTCAGCATTAAACTTAAATATGATTTAAATTATCTAGTTTGTTAATAATTAATTTAAATTAGGGGAAAAAAAAATGCTATTAGTTTTAAGAGAAATAATTCTAAATACACCTAGACTGCTAACTGTTACCATATTGATTATAGCCTTTATAATAATCAATTTTATATTAGCATTATTAATGTTCTACAAGGGACGTAAATTGCACAACAGAACGATAACTTTAATGGCTTTTATCTTTTTTGCGGGGTTATCCGCTTGGGGTGGTGTCTTCTTTAATACTATGTGGATCTTGATAACTGATACCTTTCCTGTTTGGATTTGGACAGCTTATTTTATGATTCAAGGGGGCTTATTATTTGTGTTTCATTTTTTATGGGTTATAGGTGCTACAAACTTAACAAATCTTAAAAGCTCCAGTCGTAAAACCTTTCTGATAATCGTTGGAATTATTTTAGGTATTTCACAAATTTCCTGGTGGATAATTGTTTTCACTGATATATCACTGTTTGGAACTCCATCATTTCCATTTTCTGTGGATTATTCTTGGATTAGTTATATATATTTAACTTATTCATTGTTAATTTTTACCCTCGGAGTGGGATGGATTGCTTATGAATCTGGTAAAACAACTGATGCGAGAATAAGATTGAAATCTAAATTCTTATGGATATATGTCATTGGGATTACTTTTGGAAGTTTTCTTGAGATCTATAGTCCTATTGAGATCATTCTAGAAACATATTATGCAGTTGAACATCTCACTGCTGTTGTAATTGCTTCAGGTATTGCGAAAGCTATACTAACATTTTCAGTACTTTGTGGTTATATCGGATTTATGTTGCCAACATTTGTAGAAAAAATGTTTTTAAAAGAATAATTGATTTCAGTTGTAAAAAAAGCTATAAATTTCAATTTTTTTTTATATTATACTCGAGGTATTTTCCAAATAGATTGAAGAAGAGAAAAGGAATAAAAACAATCTAAATAATCTTAAATATAGTAAAATATTATTACTTAGTTTAATTTAATGTATGGTTTTGAAACTATACGAAATAAATTCAAATATCATGAATCTACTGATTTTTAACTTCTTCTAAAATTTGTTTTAAAAATTATATATAAACCCTTCTTTTAACTTCTAAATAATATTAATTAGATTGATAAATAACTGGTGATTACTATTTTTAAATAACCATGTCACATAAAATTTATTATTGCAAACCTGTATTCAGACCACCCTCTGAAGCAAATTCATTATTAATTCAATTAACGGAAGGATGTACTTATAAATGCGATTTTTGCATGTCAAATTTAAGGAAAGAATTTAAAATTAGGGATATTGAGAAAGTAAAGCAAGATCTTGATGTTGCAAGAAATCATTATGGAGTAAATATTAGAAGAATTTTTTTCTTAGATGGGAATGCGATGATGACCCCCACCGAAAAATTATTAGAAGTAACTAAATATGCTTATAAATTGTTTCCAAATTTAGAGAGATGTGGGGTATATGCTCATTCAAAAGATATCCTCAAAAAAACCCAAGAACAACTCAATGCTCTTTCTGAAGCAGGGTTAAAAATCGCATATGTTGGATTTGAATCAGGTTATAATGAACTTTTAAGACATGTGCACAAACATGCATTGAAAGAAAATCATATTAAAGCTTCAAAAAAATTATTTAAAGCCAATATTACTCTTTCGGCGACACTTATTAATGGATTGGGGGGTGCAAACAATCCAAAACTTTCAAAAAAACACGCTATAGAATCCGCGGATTTAGTGAATAAAATATGCCCCAAAGATGATAGAATTTGGTACATAGCATTTTTAAGTTTGATGGTACCACCTGGGACAGAAATGTTTAAAAGAAAACAAAGTGGAATGTTTGAGGAAATGTCCTCAGAACAAATCTTAAGAGAATTAAAAATATTTATCGAAAATATAGGCTTTCCAAATAAAAAAGCCAAATGCGTGTTTAGATCTAATCATGCATCAAATTATCTCCCAATAAAAGGAGTTCTTGAAAAAGATAAACAAAAAATCTTAGATACTCTACAATATGGACTCTCACATAAAGAAATTTTACGACCTGAGTTTTATCGTGGATTATAATTTAGACTCAAATATTTAATTCTTTTTGAGAATAATTATCATTAATTTTTGTTAGAAGATGAGATTGCATTGAATTTGATTTGTTTAATCTCCCTATCTAGAGCATTTTGATAACGAAAAATTTAATACTTTCATAAATTCTGCAATTATATGACATTTAAAATAAGCCTTATTGTTGGTTCTCCCCGAAAAAATAAAAGTTGTAACTTTTTAATTGAAAAAGCAATGGAAGGAATAAAAACCATTTCGGAAGAGATATCAATCAATAAAGTATATATCGGAGATTTTGAGATTAGCGCTTGTACAGGGTGTGACCAATGCCTAAGAGATCCTTATAAATGCCCCTTATCGGAAAATGATGATATGATGAAACTTGAAGAGAATTTACTGGATTCAGATGCTATTTTAATTGCCTCACCCAGTTATTTTGGAAGCGTTTCATCACAACTTAAAGCACTAATTGATCGCTCTCGCCCTTGGAAAATGAACAGTTATCAATTAAAGAATATTATATTTGCACCTTTAGTCGCAATTGGTACGAGAAATGACGCTGCAGGAGGAGTAATATCTGATCTAATTAATTTCGCAATAATTCAAGGGATGATAATAGTTGGTGCTCTTGGTAATCCAGTCTTGGAACAAAATATTCCAGTCACTTCACTCCAAAAGTATGAAAGAAAGCAATTTTTACGAAAAGAGGAGACAGATGAATTAGCGGGAATTATAGCAAGTAACTTAGGAAAAAGAGTTGCCGAACTATTAATTAAATATAAAAAATAAAAGAAATTTAAAAAATATTTAGTTTTTTCTTATTCTTATTTGTTATTTTCTTCTTCGGGTAAAAGATCTTCATCAAAATCAGAATCAAGTTCTTCCTCTTCAGTCAAAAGATCATCATCCGTCTCAAACTTAGGTTCTTCGTCCTCAAAAGGTAAATCTTCTTCAAAATCAGTTTTTTCTTCACGTTTATCTTCTTTAGTTAATTCCGTCCCATTTAATTCGGCTTTTTTAGGTGCTTTATCTCCGGGCCAGTAACTATTGATAATAATACTTGCTATAATAAGGATAACAAATATCACTATATAGACAGTTAAATTATCATCAGGGAACCATTCTAAAGCATAGCTAATCCAAAATACCATGAAATCTCCGATTGGACTCACAATTGGGCCTAAATAGGTTAATATTGTACCAACAATATTTGCTATAGTTTGCAAGAAATCAAGTGATTGAAATAGCATACTTATTCTCTCCCCCACCTTTTTTGTCGTATTTTATCTCTATTGATTGTAAAGTCAACAAGATCATAGATCTTTATGGCAATAGTTAGAAAGTAAATACCCATATACACCAAGACCATTTGCTCCAGA
>Ga0209918_1001213_pt1 | contig 14520 bp, 11 predicted proteins | sample SalPonD_shore_MG_FD_185712 | JGI IMG/M metagenome (GOLD analysis project Ga0209918, IMG submission 185712) | Salt pond soil microbial communities from South San Francisco under conditions of wetland restoration - Salt Pond MetaG... | ecosystem: Environmental > Aquatic > Marine > Intertidal zone...
ATGTCGATCACGGCAAAACCACCCTGGTCGACGAACTGCTCAAGCAGTCCGGCACCTTCGACGCCCGCGAAGAGGTCGACGAGCGTGTCATGGACTCCAACGATATCGAGCGCGAGCGCGGTATCACTATCCTAGCCAAGAACACTGCCATCCATTACGGCGACACGCTGATCAACATTGTCGACACGCCGGGTCATGCCGATTTCGGTGGCGAGGTGGAGCGCATCCTGAACATGGTGGACGGCGTCCTGCTTCTGGTCGATGCCCGCGAAGGGCCGATGCCGCAGACCAAGTTCGTCACCTCCAAGGCTCTTGAGCTGGGACTGAAGCCGATCGTCGTGGTCAACAAGATCGACCGTGAAGGCTCCGACCCGGATGCCGTGGTCGACGCCACCTTCGATCTATTCGCCTCGCTGGGAGCCAACGACGAGCAACTCGACTTTCCTGTGGTCTTCGCCTCGGCCAAGAACGGCTATGCCAAGATGGACCTGGACGAAGAGAGCGACAACCTCGAATGCCTCTTCCACACGATTCTGGAACGGGTCTCTCCGCCCACCGGTGATCCGGAGGCACCACTTCAGATGCTGGCTACCACGCTCGACTGGGACGATTTCATCGGCCGTATCGTCGTCGGCCGTATCGCCAACGGCCGCGTGCGTCAGGGTGAGGAGGTCAGCGTCATGCACGCCGATGGCACCTCCCACAAGACCAAGGTCACCAAAGTACTCGGCTTCAAGGGGCTGAAGCGCATCGAGATTCCCGAGGCGGAGGCCGGCGATATTATCGCACTGGCCGGCATCGAGAAGATCAATATCGGCGAGACCATTGCCTGCGCCGACAATCCGACCGCCCTGCCGGTCATCAAGGTCGACGAACCGACCCTGACCATGGAGCTGCACGTCAACAACTCACCCCTAGCCGGTACCGAGGGCAAGTTCGTCACCACTCGCCAGATTCGCGAGCGTCTGTTCAAGGAGATCCGTACCAACGTGGCGATGAAAGTCGAGGAGACCGATTCGGCCGACATCTACAAGATCTCCGGACGCGGTGAACTGCATATTGGCATCCTGCTGGAGAACATGCGTCGCGAAGGCTTCGAGATGGCAGTCTCCCGTCCGAGCGTCATCATCCGCGAAGTCGACGGCGTCAAGCAGGAGCCCTACGAGCACGTCACCGTCGATGTCGATTCGGAATACCAGGGCACGGTGATCGAGAAGATGGGCACCCGCGGGGCGGAGATGACCCACATGCAGTCCAACCCGGACGGCACCACCCGCATTGAGTTCTTGGCCCCCACCCGATCCATGATCGGCTATACCTCGGAGTTCCTGACCGATACCAAGGGCACCGGCGTCATGAACCACGTCTTCCACGAATACGGCCCCTTCATCGGCGAACTGCCGGGACGAAAGAACGGCGTGCTGGTCTCCATGGCCGACGGCGAATCGGTCTCCTTCGCGCTTTGGAAACTGCAGGATCGCGGCAAGCTCTTCATCGGATCCGGCGAGAAGCTCTATGAGGGGATGATCATCGGCATTCACAGCCGCGACAACGACCTTGTCGTCAACGCTACCAAGGAGAAGAAACTGACCAACGTACGCGCCTCGGGCAAGGACGATGCCATCGACTTGGTACCGCCGATCAAGCTGACGTTGGAGCGCGCCATCGAGTTTATCGCCGACGACGAACTGGTAGAGGTCACACCGAAGTCGCTGCGCCTGAGAAAGCGTTTCCTCAAGGAGCACGAGCGAAAGCGCGCCGCACGCTGATACGAAAAAGGGGCGCCGAATGGCGCCCCTTTGATTCATACCGAGAGATCAGGCCCGTTTCAATGACGGGACCCAGTTCATCCTTGTCGCAATCTCCGTGCGTACACGCGCAAGTCTTCGCTCGGCGCAGTAGATGGCGAACATGAACAGGCATCCGGCACATCCCGGCGTCAAAACGGCAATATCCAGCAAATGATCCATACGATCCTCCATGCTTGCCCCAATCGGGCATCCATGCGGCGGATCGTATGGGCCTGTCGTGACACCGGTTTGACAACCGGGTGTCACCGGCATGACAGGGATTCGCTTACGCCTCGATCGAAAGCTTGCGCATGCCGGTACCGACCCGAATCTTGTCCAGCAGCTCATCTCCCTCAATCACCTGCCCGAATACCGTGTACTGGCCATCAAGATGCGGGTGCGACGCCAGGCAGATATAAAACTGGCTGCCGGCCGAATCGGGGTCGGCCGCACGCGCCATCGCGACCGTACCGCGCTCATGCTTGCGGTCGTTGAACTCAGCCTTGACGTTGTAACCCGGACCGCCGGTACCGTCGCCGCGAGGACAGCCCGCCTGTGCCACAAAACCGGGAATCACGCGGTGGAAGGAGAGGCCGTCGTAATAGCCCTGATCAATCAGCGCCTTGAAGTTGGCCACCGTATCCGGCGCCGTATCGGCGAACAGCTCGATCAGCAACTCGCCCTCATCCGTTTCAATCCTGACCCGGCTACCCGCCGGCACATTCTCATCGCCCGCCTTGGGCGCCTTGTTAAACAGCTTCATTTTCACTCCTTTTCGGCTTGTATGGATTCCTCCGGCTCCGTATCAGCCGAGCATGGCCTGTTGTGACGAAGGCAGGATACGCTCGGGGTGAAGCACCTGTCCGGCCACGCGCCCTGGCCGGATACGACCGGTGCCGAGAAACAGCTTGCCGCAGCATACGGCAATGCCATCATCATGCGCCTCCGGCAGACTGACGGGAATGCGCTGTCCTTGCACGAAACGTTTCGCCTCGTTCCGGTCAAGTTCAACCTCCGGAAGATGCCGGAGCCAGGCCCGGATCGGCATGATCGCATGCTCTCCCCGGATTTTCAGCATATCGAAATCGACCATGACCTCCGGAGGCCAGTTCCCGGTACTCAGCCGACGCAGTGCAACAACACAACCACCAATATGAAGACGCTCGCCGATATCACGTGCCAGCGCACGGATATAGGTTCCCTTGGAACAGGTCACGGATAGACAAAGACGGGGCCACTCCCACTCCAGAAGACGAATCTCGCGGATCGCCACATGCCGGGGTGCCAATTTGACCTCCTGCCCCTGACGAGCCAGTTCGTGGGCACGCTTTCCATCGATATGGATGGCCGAATAGACCGGTGGATACTGATCATATTCGCCTCGGAATTCGGCCACAGCCGCCTCCACATCGGCGGAAAGCGGTATCGTGTCGAAACGGGATGTGACCTCTCCCTCGCAATCAAGGGTATCGGTCTGCAGGCTGAGATCGATCTCGACCTCGTAGGACTTGTCAGCGTCGAGGCCGTAACCGGAAAAGCGAGTCGCCTCTCCCAGCATGATGGGAAGCATGCCTGTTGCCAGTGGGTCGAGGGTGCCGGTATGGCCGGCCTTGACCCCGCCGAACAGGCGCGATACCTCGTTGACCGCCCGGCGGGATGTCCATCCGCCGGGCTTGTCGAGAAAAAGAACCCCGCCTGCTGGGCGGGCACTGCTATCAGGCAAACAGCTCACTGACGATCCGGCGTACCCGGTCGCGGACGTCATCCAGTGTACCGGAGAGAAGACAACCGGCGGCATGACGATGACCGCCGCCACCAAGCTCCCCGGCCAGTGCACCGACATCCTCCTGCATCTTGCTGCGGAAGGTCACCTTCCAGCGCGCCGTATCTCTCTCCTGACGTAGCAATACCGCCACCTCGACACCTTCGAGCCCGCGACCGTAATCAATAAAGCCCTCGGTATCCTCTTCGATGGCACCCGTCTTTCGGTACATTGACTCATCCACACAGAGCCAGGCGGAACGCCCGCCATCTCGAATCTCAAGTGTTTCCAGACAGTCGCAGAGCAGGGCCAGCCGTGCCCTGCTTCCGCTCTCATACACCTCCATGGCGATCGGCCACGGTGCGGCACCGGCCCGGATCAATTCCGCCGTCATCATGTGAACCTCGGGCGTGGTATTGGGGTGGTGAAAACTGCCGGTATCGGTCAGCACGGCGACATAGATACCGTCGGCGGATGACTTGGAGAGCAACAGATCCATATGGCGTATCAGGTCGTAAATCATCGCACCCGTGGCACAGGCCTCACGATGGATCATGTTGATATCACCGTAACGTTTATTGCTGGCATGGTGGTCGATATTCAGAAGCCGGGCACCTTCGAAAAAAGAATCGGGCATACCGAGCCGCGTCTTGCTACCGCAATCCAGACTGATAATGAGATCCACCTCGTCGGCATGCGGGAAGCGCTCTCCCTGCGTCACCTCACGGCTGTTCTCGAGAAAACGATAGATGCGGGGCACACCGTCCCGGTTATGCATGTACACCTTCAGGCCCGCATCGCGCAGGGCATGATAGAGTGCGATCTGTGACCCAATGCCATCACCGTCCGGCGATGTATGGGTCGTCAGGACGATCCCTCTGGCCTCCCGGATTGCTTCGCAGACGAGATTGATGTCATTGTTCATGCATCCCCCTCGATCGAACGCAACAGATGAAGCACCCGATCGCCGTCATCGACGGCTTCGTCCCAGCGAAACTCAAGCTCGGGCAGACGACGCTTGGGCAGCGCGCGACGGAGCTCATGGCTAAAATGGGGTAACAGACGGTTCAGACGACGGATACAGCTTCGCCGGTCATCATCCTCGGCACGGTGTACCCAGAGAATCAGAAGCTGGCCGCCCGCAGCCGGTTCCACGCGCGTGATCGTGACATGCTGCAGGCGGGGATCTGCCACCTCCCGCTGCATCAGCAGGCTGAGCAGCCGGTGAATATCGGCGTGGAGCCGTGCCTGACCGGCAGAGCGTGCGCGCATGATCGCCCCCTAGAGGGAGGCTGCGACCTCCTCGATGATATAGAACTCCATGGTGTCGCCGGGTTTGATGTCGTTGAACTTCTCGACGCCGATACCGCACTCGTAGCCGTTGCGAACCTCTTTGACGTCATCCTTGAAGCGCCGCAGCGATGCCAGCTTGCCATCATAGACCAGCACACCATCGCGCAACACGCGCACACTGGAGTCTCGGGTCACATATCCGTCGGTGATGAAACAACCGGCCACCGTACCCGCCTTGGGTACGCTGAACACCTCGCGCACATCGGCCGTACCGATCTCCTTCTCGACCTGATCCGGCGCAAGCTGGCCACTCATGGCCTGCTTGATGTCATCGATGGCGTCGTAGATCACCTTATAGAAACGGACATCCACGCCATCCTGGGCGGCAAGCTGCTTGGCCTTGGTTCCGGGGCGGACATTGAAGCCAATGACAATGGCATTGGAAGCCGCCGCCAGCATGATATCGGATTCGGTGATGCCACCAATGCCCTTATGCACGACCTTCACCTGGACCTGGTCCGTGCCCGCTTTCGAAAGGCTTTCGGCCATCGCATCGACGGAGCCGCTGACATCACCCTTGATCAGTACGGGGACCTCTTTGGCCTGCTCTCCCTGCAGATTGGCAAAGAGCTCGTCCATGTTAACCTTCTTGTGCTCCTGAAGGCCCATTTCGCGCATCTGATCCTTGCGGTAGGAGACGATATCGCGTGCCTGGCGCTCGTTTTCCACGACCGCGATCTCCTGACCCGCCTCTGGCACCTCGTCCAGACCCAGAAGCTCGAACGGCACGGAGGGTCCGGCCGTCTTGTGCTGGACACTGTTCTCGTCGACGATAGCCCGGATACGGCCCATCACTGCACCGACCACCACGGTATCGCCGGTTTTGAAGGTACCGGACTGCACCAGCACGGTGGCCACCGGTCCACGACCTCGATCGAGTCGCGCTTCGATCACGACACCACGGCCACGACGATCCGGATTGGCCTTCAGCTCCAGAATCTCGGTCTGCAGGGCCAGCATCTCCAGAAGGTCGTCAAGCCCCTCTCCCGTCTGGGCTGACACCGGCACGAAGATGGTTTCGCCGCCCCAGTCTTCGGAGACTAGCTCATGTTCGGCGAGCTGTCGCTTCACCATATCCGGATCGGCGCCCTCCTTGTCCATCTTGTTAACTGCCACAATGATCGGTACGCCGGCGGCACGCGCATGATTCAGCGCCTCCACCGTCTGCGGTTTCACGCCGTCGTCAGCCGCCACCACCAGCACAGCCACATCGGTCAGATGGGCGCCACGAGCGCGCAGGGAGGTAAATGCCTCATGACCGGGTGTATCGATGAAGACGACACGATGGCCATCCTCCAGCTTGACCATATAGGCACCGATATGCTGGGTGATACCGCCCGCCTCACCGGCGGCCACGCGAGCCTTGCGCAGCGCATCGAGAATCGAGGTTTTGCCGTGATCGACATGGCCCATCACCACCACGACCGGCGGGCGCGGCTCCAGATTGGCCTCGTCCTCCTCGACCTCGCTCTGCAACACATCCTCGACCGCCGCCTCGTTGATCACCTTGGCACGGTGACCGAACTCCTCGACCAGCAACAGCGCTGTATCGCGATCGATCGGCTCGTTGACCGTCACGGTCATGCCCATCTCGAAGAGGCGCTTGACCACCTCGGCCCCTTTGATGGCCATACGGTTAGCCAGTTCGCTGACCAGAATGACCTCGGGAACCTCCACATCACGCACGACAAACTCGGCATCGTCCTTCTGAATCGTCTTCTTGCGCTTCTTGCCCTTGGCAAGACGCGCCATGCGCTCCTCTTCCTCATCAGTCAGCGCCATATGCCGCTTGGACTCGTAATCACGACGGGCGGCCTTTTCGGCCGGTGAGAGACGGCGCTTCTGAAAACGACCGCCGCCACCCTTCCTGCGGGGCTGACCACCACCCGGCATACCGCCGGCCGGTGCACCACCGGGCTGCGGCGCGACGGCAACCGAAGGTGACCGGCGGGTTCCACCACCCGAGGGTGCACCACTGCGCTTGCCGGCGGGCGCACTGCGGCGCGCCTCGGCACGATCGGTCTTGATACTGGCCTCGATCTCTTTCAGGGATGACTTAGGCGCCCGGGCGGCAGCGATCTGCGCCGGGCTCAGACCCTTGCGAATCGTCGTGCGCGGACCCGAACTACTCTTCTTGGCACCACCTCCCTGCGATGAGGAAGGAGCAGTCGGCGCACGCTCGCGCCTGGTCGGGCGGGCAGGCTCTTTGGTGGGAGCTGCAGGTTTGGTCTTGGCCTCGACCTCGCGGCGCTGTTCGAGCGATTTGGCAGCCTGCTTGGCAGGGGATGGGGATGTCTTGGCTTCTTCGCCCTGCCCCACGGCGACACCGCCAGCCGGACCGCGACGCCTGCGCCGGACCTCGACCTTGACCGTTCGTCCGCGACCTTCGAAGCTTCCGGAGCGCTCCTGTCCCGCCACAAGCGGCCGATTCAGGGTCAGGGTCTTCTTACTGCCTGTCTTGCCGTCCGACGTCTTTTTCTCTTCCGTCTTGATGGCGGCCGCAACCTTAGCGCGATCCTCCGCGTTCAACATGCTGGTTGGCCCTGTCACTGCCACACCGCAGCTCACGGCGGCTTCCTGCAGTTTCGCCACGTCCACGTTCAGTTCCTTCGCAAGTTCCAGGATGCGTATATTCGCCATATCGTCTCTTACCTTAACCCCTTCAATCGCCCGTACCAAGTACAGAATTTCAACAATTTTCTGGCCATCGGCGACATATCCACCGCGGCCACCGAGACATCTTCCCGGTCGAACACACCGCCCATCAGGGCAGAGGACGGAAACGGCGCCGTCATCACCTTGGTGCCGGCGGTGTGTCGTTTCTCCACCGCCGCATCGATCTGGCGAACCAGCGCAGCACCCGCATCAGTCGCCAACAGCACCAGCACAGCCGGTTCATGCCACAAGCGACGCAGTACCGCATCACGGCCGTATGTCGTCGTGGCTCGCTGTTGCGACAAATATTGCCGACACACCGCACTCAACGCCACCGCCATGCGCTCCTGCAGCAACACCCCCTGCCCTGAAGCGATTCGCTGCCGGCGCCAGGCGGCTTTCATCTGCTTGTCGCCCAGTCCCTGCAGGCAGCGCTGCTGCATGCAAAGATATGTCCCGCGGCCCTGCGCCTTTTGCAGCACATCGGGCCAGACCTCTCCCTCATCATCCAGGGCCAGGCGCATCATCTCCGACTTGTCATGCCGGTCCCGGCAAACAAGGCAGCGACGCTGGGGCGTGGCCGCCTCAGTCAAACCAGCCGCAAGCCTCCCGGGCGGCCAAAATGAAGGCCTCCAGCTGCTCGCGGCTGACACCCTCCAGGCCGTCCAGCTCGTCGATGGCCGCATCCGCCAACTCCTCGGCCGTCGTAATGCCGCGTCCAGCCAGCAGCGTGGCAACCTCCTCGGTCATCCCTTCCAGCCCGAGCAGACGCTCGTCGGCACCTTCGGCGCCCTCCTTGCCGAGCGCCACATTCAGCAAGCCGTTGCGGGCGCGTTTCTGTAGTTCCTGAGCAACCTCCTCGTCGAGCCCCTCGATCGAGGCGAGTTCTTCCAGACCGCAATAGGCCAGATCCTCGAGGCCGATGAAGCCCTCGGCGCAGAGAAGCTCGGCGAAATTCTCGTCGACATCGAGCGCCTCCTGGAACAGCGCCTTAGCCGCGCCCGCCTCGGCGGCTCGTTTCTCGCGCTCCTCACCGGTGGTCATGATCTCGATATTCCAGCCGGAGAGTTCGGAGGCCAGACGCACGTTCTGTCCGCGACGCCCGATGGCGATGGCGAGCTGGTCCTCGGTCACCGCCACATCGATACTGCCCTTCTCCTCATCCACCAGCACGCGCTCGATCTCGGCCGGTGCCAGTGCATTGACGACAAAGGTAGCCGGATCCGGCGTCCACTCGATGATATCGATCTTCTCACCGTGCAGCTCGTTGACCACGGCCTGCACGCGCGCCCCGCGCATGCCGACACAGGCACCGACGGGATCGACGGCCGGATCACTGGAGATTACGGCGATCTTCGAACGCGAACCGGGATCGCGGGCGATCGCCTGGATCGTCACAATGCCGTCCTGAATCTCCGGCACCTCCTGCTCGAACAGGCGTTGCACCATACCTGCATCCGAACGGGAGACGAAGACCAGTGGCCCCTTGGGCTGATTGCGCACCTCGCGCAGGTAGGCCCGTACACGGTCTCCCTGGCGATAACTCTCGCGCGGCAGCAGATCCTCGCGGTACATCACCGCCTCGCCGCGGCCCAAGTCGACGTAGACATTGCCGCGTTCGACACGCTTGACGATACCGGTGATCAGTTCACCAACACGCGGTTCGTACTCCTCAATCACGCGCTCGCGCTCGGCTTCGCGGATCTTCTGATTGATCACCTGCTTGGCGGTTTGGGCTGCGATACGACCCAGCTCGATCGGCGGCAGAGACTCCTTGAACTCAGTACCGATCTGCGCCTCAGGATCAAGCTTGCGCCCCTCTTCCAGCGTCAGCTCGTTCTCCTCATCCTCAACCTCTTCGACCACCGTGCGCACGTGAAACAGGCTGATCTCGCCAGTCAGACGATCGATATCCGCTTCCACATGCTTGTTTCCGTATGTTCGACGGGCCGCAGTCCGAACCGCCTGCTCCATCGCCTCGATCACCAGTTCGCGCTCGACCCCCTTCTCGCGGGCCACCGCATCCGCCACCTGCAACATTTCCATCTTCATCCGCAATTAACTCCGTTCAGTTAATTCCGCAGCCAGGTCTATCATTTCTTCCCGCCTGCTCTCTTTTTCTTCCACTGCACGGCGCGCACCACCTTGGTCACGTCGTCCATCAATACATCATGCTCTTTGCCCGTATCATCGGCGATGCGAACGCCCCCGTCGACCGGTCCGAGGTTCTCACCTTCCAGCGCGTCGTCTTCGACGAACTGGGCCCGCAATCGTTCGCCGGCATGACGACGAAAATCCGCCGGTGTGATCAGCGGCCAGTCCAGTCCCGGCGAGCTGATCTCCAGGCGATAGTGCCCGGCAATTAGATCCTCGGCATCCAGCTGCAGCGACAGCGCGCGACTGATGCGCTCGAGATCGCCGCATTCGACCCCACCAGCCCGATCCACGATCACACGCAGCAGCTGACTTCGGCGACCGCCGCCCAGACTGACCTTGAGCACATCGACATCCAGTTCAGCCGCGATCGGCTCTAGCAGCTCGCGTATCCGTTCTTCCATCAGGTCTCCAGAAAAACAAAAAAGCGAGCCGCAGCTCACTTTCAACGTCGCGCATGATAGACTTGGGTTGAAATAATGCAAGCAACCGAAACCACCGTCCGCATCCGCACAATTGTAACGCTCAACGACTTTCACCGTATCACATACCGCTCCCCGACGTCGAGCGCCAGGAGAGTCCGCCCAGCCTCCGGAAGGTGCGCTGCGGCGCTGCGTCCCTGCACCGTCCGTTCATAGCCCTCTTCCAGCAGTGACCGGGCGGGCTGCTCGGGGTGACTTATCCCCATCTCGTGCATTCTAAATATCTTGTGAGTGATATAGGCGGCAGCCAGGGGTTACCCCCCCCGAACGGGCACCAACCCACTGTACCGTTCATCATGGCAGCCGACCCTCACCCCAACTGCTCAGGTCGGGCTTACACTGTACGCTACGTTGAAGCAATCATCTGCTGAATCGCCTGCATCAGGCGATCGACCTGGAACGGTTTGCCGATCACATGACAGTTTTCCAGCCCCTCGTCCACCCTGGCCAGCGACACATCCCGGTCGTAGCCGGTGGCGAACAGAATTGGGATACGGGAATTCTGCCGGCGAATCGCCTCCGCCACCTCCACACCACCCATCTTTGGCATGACGACATCGAGGATAACCATAGCGCACTCGGATTGGTGAGCCTCGTATATCCGGACGGCCTCCTCCCCATTCTCCGCAGTTTCGACCCGGTAGCCGAGTTCCGGCAGTAGTTCGGCATACATCTGCCGTACGTGCAGTTCATCGTCCGCGACGATGATCAACTCACCGCCACCGTGACCGTCATCGTTACCGGCCGGCAGCATTGGCTGTTCCGGTGTCGTGTCGGCCAGCGGCAGATAGACATGAAACGTCGAACCCCGCTCCGGCTCGCTCTCCACCTCGATCGCACCATGGTGGTTCTCGACGGCGCCGTACACCATCGCCAGACCAAGGCCGTTCCCCTTGTCCACTCCCTTGGTCGTAAAGAAGGGATCGAAAATCCGGTCAAGCAGGGCCTCGGGAATCCCGCATCCGTTATCCGCGACACTCAGGTGGGCGAACACCTCCCCGGGACAGTCGGGATGGCGCTGCCGAAAACCATCATCGGCCATAAACGTCTCCAGCTGGCAACGGATGGCTCCATCGGCACGCCCCTCTACGGCGTCCCTGGCGTTGTGGAGGATATTGATGATGGCCTGCTGCAGCTGATTCGAGTCGCCGTGCACATACAGGGGTTCGGCATCGGTTTCGATTACCCGCACGATATTCTCAGGAATGGCCGCCTCGGAGAGTGAAAGTGCCTCATCAACCATATCGTTAAAAGCAAAGGCCTTCGGTTCGACCTGATCTGCTCTGGCGTAGGTCAGCATCTGCTTGATCATGGAGGTAGCCTGGGCACAGAGCCGTTCGATCGTATCGAGATTGCCGGCTACCCCCTCATGATCACCGATGCGCCTTCTCAACAGGTAGATATTACCGACGACGCCAGCCAGCATGTTGTTGAAATCATGCGCAATACCGCCGACGAACCGGCCGAGCGCATCCATCTTCTGAGCCCGATGGAATTGCTGTTCGAGCCGTTTGTACTCGGACATATCCTGTTGCACGGCCACATAGTGCCTGATCCGGCCCGCCTCATCGAGGATCGGGGCCACCGACATCATCGCGGGATAGAAGCTACCGTCCTTGCGACGGTCGACCAGCGTGCCTCGCCACACATCGCCGCGCGTGATGGTCTCCCACATCTTTTCATAGAATGAAGGATCCTGGGCCGAACTTTTGAGCACCGAGGGGTTCAGGCCAATCACCTCTTCGGCCGCATAACCGGTGATCTCGGTAAAGGCCGGATTAACGTACTCAATATTAGCATCGGCATCGGTGATCATGACCGCCTCACCGCCTCGTTCCACCGCCTCGGAGAGCTTCTGAAGCCGCGCCTCCGTCTCCTTGCGCTCGCTGATGTCGATGATGAAGACAAAGATGCGCCCGTCCCGGATATCCCAGAAGGAGGAGACGATCTCGACCGGCCAGACCTCGCCGCTTTTCCTCCGATGGAGGCTCTCGAAACGGTCATGTCCGTCGATCATCAGCTTCTCGAGATGAGCCGACGTTTCCGCCGTGCTTTCTCTGGCTTCGACATCCGCGATGCGCATGTCGAGCAACTCCTCGCGACTGTAACCGGACATCGCCACGTAGGCATCGTTGACCTCGAGGAATCGCCCCTCCATGTCGACGACCCAGAATCCATCCATCGTGGTTTCGAAAACGGCCCGATACATGACATCGCGCTCGCGGACCCGGTCGATCATCTGCTTGCGCTCGGTCATATCCCGGATCACACTAAAACAGAGCGGCTCGCCATCAATCTCGATGATGCGTGTGCTGACCTCCACCGGCATCACCCTCCCGTCGCGGCAGACATGAGCGGATTCAAATCTCGCACGGCCATTTCGTTTGATCTGCTCGATTCGCTCCTTCACCCGGCATGCAAATTCGGGTGAATCGAACTCGGTGATATTACGCCCCACCATCTCCCCCAAGGTATAGCCTAGGCGGGCGTGACCGATCTCGTTGACATCGACAATGGACCCATCCATTGAGAGAAGGAACAGGCCATCCGTGGCGGACTCGAAGAGCGTGCGGAAGCGCTGCTCGCTCTTCTTTACCGCCTGCCGGTAGGCCCGGATATCACCGATCGTTTCAACGCTGGACCAGATACAGGACCGGCCGTCGACCTCAACGGTCTCTCCGTTCAGGCGGACGGGAACTAGGCCGCCGCCCTTGTGGAGATACTCTTTCTCGTACGGACCGTAGCGACCGCTCTCCTGAAGCTCGGTGAACTGCGCCTGCTCCTGGGCGGCATACTTCTTCGGTGTCAGGTCCCAGTAGGTCAGGCCCATCAGTTCCTCGGCGGAATAGCCGACGATCGATGCGAAGGCCTCGTTGGCATAGATCAACGAGCCGTCCATCTCGCACAGCACCAGTCCGATCGGCAATGTTTCGATCAGCTTCGCCGGATCTGGAATACCGGCCGCCCTCATCCTGGGATGTCTCTCAATCCACGCATCGCTATGACAGCCGTCTCGACTATATCCCGACCAAAACGCCCCATACCACCATTTGCCATACTTGCATCATGACATAAAAGCGGCACTTCTGTATATTCTGAGTTACTGATCGGTAAAATACCCAACGCACTATAGATGGTGACAGGCCGCCTACGGAGTGCATCTCGGTCGGCAAACGGGGCCGCCGATACGGAGTTCGGGGGACAGAATCCCGTCCTTTTGTGACTCGAATCACCAAAAACCCATAAAAATAAAGGTTTTCTAATGTTCATTTAACAGCGATCTAAGGGTCGGCCGGTAATGTTTCACCCATCGAGGCGGTCATGTGATTGCCCGAACCTACCCAGAGGAGGTGGACATGAAAGAGTTGATGTATGCGATCGGCGCAGCTGTGTTGACCTTTGTGGCAACAACATCCTTCGCCGGTTTCGTCGAGTCCCTTCGCACCTGATTAAGTGCAGCGAAGAAGAACAACAGAATATAACGATATAAAAGAATTAAAGGAGATTGATATGAAAGGTCTGATCTATACGGTTGCTGCCAGTGTATTCGCCTTTGCGAGCACGACTTCGTTTGCTCACTTTGTCGAATCCGTCAAATAGCACAACACAGTAACCAACGTTACTCGCACAAACTAATGTTTTAAACAGGAAGGCCGTCCCTCACAGGGCGGCCTTTTTGATGCCCTGCCACTCACATGTATGAGGAAAACAATTTGGCAGACCGCTAACCAGATCAGGAAACCATCTGCCGCAACCTTGATATATCACGCAATGGGGGCGCACCGAACATCCGACTGTACTCGCGACTGAATTGCGACGGGCTCTCATACCCGACATTGAATGACGCCGTCGACGCATCCTGATCCTCGGTCAACATCAAACGCCTCGCTTCATTCAGGCGCAACCATTTCTGGTACTGCAGCGGGCTCATGGCTGTCATGGAACGGAAATGGTGGTGGAAGGTGGACGTGCTCATATTGACCTGTGTGGCCAGTTCACCGACACGCAGAGGCTTCGTAAAGTCCTCCTTGAGCCGTTCGACAGCCCGTGCGACCTGGTTACCCTGACTTCCCATCGATGCCATATGACGAAGGCGTGGTCCCTGATCGCCTACGAGCAACCGGTATATGATCTCCCGTTGTATGAGAGGAGCCAGAATCGGAATGTCCTGCCGCTCATCGAGCAGATCGACCAGTCTCTGAAAGGCCAGAATCAGTGACAGCGTCATCTTCCCGGTAGCCATGCCGCGCCCCGATTGCTTCGCCCGTGGCACAGGAAGAGTGCTGTCCACCATCAGCTGCGAGATCTCTCGCTGATCAAGTGT
>Ga0209918_1001215_pt1 | contig 14516 bp, 10 predicted proteins | sample SalPonD_shore_MG_FD_185712 | JGI IMG/M metagenome (GOLD analysis project Ga0209918, IMG submission 185712) | Salt pond soil microbial communities from South San Francisco under conditions of wetland restoration - Salt Pond MetaG... | ecosystem: Environmental > Aquatic > Marine > Intertidal zone...
ACATGAGGCGAGGCTGTGGCGTTTCGTATCGGCGATAGGCGTGGACCGGCGGATACGCATGCGTATCAGTACTTTGCGCGCTTTGCGTCTTTGCGCACTCCGCGTTGAATAGCGGCGTCAGATGTTGTGGAGCTGGCGGGTGAAGCTGAACAGCGGGCTTAATGGACGAATGCCGCCGCGACTACCCCGGCACCCGCCGCCTGTCCGACACCCACCAGGTCAAGTGTTATCTCATCGGCAAGGGCGAGTGATCTTTCTCGCGACTCGTGTCTAACGCAAAGGGCGCAAAGACGCGGAGGACGCAAAGAAGATTTATGTAAACTGCCGACTAGAATTTCCGCTCGCCTCACTCCTCACGCGAGATATTGTGCGACGGGCGGTGCCTCTGTGACCTATGTGGTTATTTTCGACATGAGGCGAGGCTGTGGCGTTTCGTATCGGCGATAGGCGTGGACCGGCGGATACGCATGCGTATCAGTACTTTGCGCGCTTTGCGTCTTTGCGCACTCCGCGTTGAATAGCGGCGTCAGATACTATGCCACAGTCGGCTGACGTCGCTGCAAATCCGAAGAAGACTTCTGCTTTCTCCGTGTCCTCTGTGGTTAAGTGCGGCGACTGAGGATGGCTGTGGCGGTTTTAAAGTTGGCAGTAGGCAGTTTGCAGGTCGCAGAAAGAATAAAACCGGCCTTCGGCCGGTTTTATTTCTAAAAATATTGTCTCTTGCTGCCAACTGCCAACTGCCAACTGCCAACTGCCAACTGCCAACTGCCAACTGGAATCTCCGCTCGCCTCACACCTCACACCTCACCCCTCACGCTAGATGTTGCCGGATTGGCGGGTGACGTCGACGTAGAGGGTGAGGGACTGGCCGGGCTGGAGGTACTTGCCGTGGGGCAGGCGGTTCCATTTGCGCAGTTGGGAGACGCTGACGTTGAAGCGCCGGGAGATGCGCGCCAGGGAGTCGCCGCGGCGCACGGTGTAGCCCACGCGCTGGGTGATCGCCCGGTGCGGCGGGGCCGCGAGGTAGGAGGTGTGGCGGGCCGAGGCGCCCCGTTGCGTCCAGATGACGATGCGCTGGCCCGGCATCAGCGGGTCGCGCGGGGCCATGCCGTTCCACTTGGCCAGCTGGCGCACGGACACGTGATGGCGCTGGGCGAGCGCCCACAGGGTGTCGCCTTCGTTGACGATGTGAACGACCTTGTGGCCACCGCGGTGCTTGTTCTGCTTGGCGCGCCGGCGCTGTCCGGCGCTGAGGGTGTAACTGCGCAGGCTGCGTTTGGCGACCGGGATGATCAGGTGGTGGCCGGCGCGGATGAGCTTGCCGTGGATGCGATTGACCCGCTGCAGCGTGGCCACCGTGGTGTGGTACTTCTGGGCGATGATGTTGAGGGTCTCGCCGCGGGCGATGCGGTGGCGCACCCAGCGCACCCGCTTGTGGGGCGGCAGCTTGTCCAGGGCGGCCTCGAACTTGTCGGCCTTGGCGACCGGCAGCAGCAGGTAATGCGGGCCCTTGGGCGCCGTGGCCCAGCGGTTATAGCCCGGATTGAGGCGATACAGCTTGTTGATGCCGATGCCGGCCAGATCGGCGGCCAGCGCCAGATCGATCTGCGAGTCGATGTCCACGCGCGTGAAGTAGGGTCGGTTGGGGATCGGGTCGAGCTTGATGCCGTAGGTCTCGGGATGCTCGACGATCTCGGCCAGGGCCAGCAGCTTGGGCACATAGCCGCGCGTCTCCGGCGGCAGGTCCAGGGACCAGAAATCGGTCGGCCGGCCGCGGCGCTTGTTGCGGCGGATGGCGTGACGCACGGTCCCCGAGCCGGAGTTGTAGGCGGCCAGCGCGAGCAGCCAGTCGCCGTTGAATTCCTTGTGCAGGTACTGCAGGTAATTCAACGCGGCCTTGGTCGAGGCGTAGACATCGCGGCGCCCGTCGTACCACCAGTTCTGCTTCAGACCCCAGCGCCGGCCCGTGCCCGGGATGAACTGCCAGATCCCGGAGGCGCGCCCGTGCGAATAGGCAAAGGGATAGTAGGCGCTCTCGACGATGGGCAGCAGCGCTATCTCGGTGGGCATGTCGTGCTGCTCGATGTTCTGCGTCACGTAATACAGATAGGCGCTGGCCCGGTCGGCCACGCGCTCCAGGTAGGCCGGGTGGGCGGTATACCATTCCAGATCGGCGTGTACGCTGGGGTTGGCGCGGTCCGGCAGGCGGAAGCCGTCGCGGATGACGTCCCACAGATTGTCCGAGACCGCATCGGCGTCCTGCTGTTCGCTGTCGAGGACATCGTCCAGCAGCGGGGATTCGCTCTTGAGCAGGGCCGGGAAATTGGCGTCGCCGAGAATCGTGAACGGGCTGTCCGGGCGCTGCGGCGCGCTGTGCACTGCGGTGGCGGCGGCGGCTGGGGCGGCGGCGGGTGTCGGCTGCGGCTTGGGCGCCTGCGTCTGGAACGGCGGCAGGGCGCAGGCCGACAGCAACAACGGTAACAGCCACGCGATGAGCCGGAAGCAAGCCATTTGGTGTGGTTTTTTCTGCATGCCGGCAAAATGTTAGGGCTACTCGCTCACGGGGTCAACCGTTTCTTGGCGGGATCGCCAATAGCATCAAGGACATAGTTTCCATCCCGTCAGTGGGTGTCCGGCGGCGCCGGCATCGCCCCGGCCCCCGGCCCCTGGCTATAATGGGTCGAGGCGGGCTGCCCCGCCGACGAGCCCTGTCCCGATACTGGAGCACCATGGCGAAAAAGCGCGCGTCCAATGCCCATCGCTGCGGGGCCCCGGCCCGGGTGCGCCGTCTGCTCCGCGCCTGGTACCGCAGCCCGTTGGGCAAGGCCCTCCAGATGGTTGAAAAGAACCAGGTCGAGGCCGTCATCCCCGACCTGTTCGGCTACCACCTGCTCCAGGTCGGCGACCATGCCGACGCCGATCTGTGTTCGGCCAGCCGCATCCCGCACTGTGTCGTGATGGAGCAGGGCACGGAAGTGACACCCCGGCACGAGCGGACGATCTACGGCCAGAGCGAGGCCCTGCCGATCGCCGGCGACAGCCTGGACGTCGTGGTCCTGCCGCATGCGCTGGAATTTTCCGCGACCCCGCACGAGGTCCTGCGCGAGGTCGACCGGGCCCTCATTGCCGAGGGCCATGTGATCCTGCTCGGCTTCAACCCGTGGAGCCTGTGGATGCTGTGGCGCCTGGCCACCGGCTGGCGGGCCATGGTGCCCTGGTGCGGACGCTTTCTCACGCCGGCCCGGGTCAAGGACTGGCTGACCCTGCTGGGCTTTGATATCGTCCTGACCCGCACCTATTTTTTCCGCCCGCCCTTTCAGCACGCCGGTCTGATGCGCCGGTTGAGCTTTCTGGAGCGCCTCGGCCGGCGCCTGTGGCCGTTTATGGGCGGGGGCTATATGGTGGTGGCGCGCAAGCGCGTCGCGACCCTGACGCCGATACGCCCGCGCTGGCGCCCGCGCCGGCGGGTGGTCGGCAGCGGCGGGCTGGTCGAGCCCTATCAGCACCGGCGCCGCGGCCGCCGCCGGGCCGTATCCCGATAAGCCAGACCAAAGAGAAACGAGCCGATGAGCAAAGAAGAAACGGTCGAGGCCTTCACCGACGGCGCCTGCCGGGGCAACCCGGGGCCGGGCGGCTGGGGCGTGCTGCTGCGCTACGGCGAACACGAGAAGCGCCTGCACGGGGGCGAGCCCGAGACGACCAACAACCGCATGGAGCTCATGGCCGCCATCATGGCCCTGGAGACCCTCAAGCGCCCGAGCCGCGTCCAACTGACCACCGACTCGCAGTACGTGCAGAAGGGCGTTTCGCAGTGGATGGCCGACTGGAAGCGCCGCGGCTGGAAGACCGCCGCCAAGAAGCCGGTCAAGAACGTCGACCTGTGGCAGCGCCTGGACCGGGCCGCGGCCCGCCACGACGTACAGTGGCACTGGACGCGCGGTCACGCCGGTCATCCGGAGAACGAGATCGCCGACCAATTGGCCAACCGGGGCATCGACGAGATGCGACAGGGCGCTTGACGGCGCCATCAATCAGGGAGAAGCCGCCTTGCGCCAGATCGTGCTCGATACCGAAACCACGGGCCTGGAGCCCAGCCAGGGCCATCGCATCATCGAGATCGGCTGCGTCGAGCTGGTCAACCGCCGGCCCACCGGCAACCACTATCACCAGTATCTGCAGCCCGGGCGGGAGATCGACCCCGGCGCCATCGAGGTGCACGGCATCACCAACGAGTTCCTGGCCGACAAGCCGCAGTTCGCGGACGTCGCCGATGACCTGATGGACTTCATCCGCGGGGCCGAACTGGTCATCCACAACGCGCCCTTCGACGTCGGTTTCCTCGACCACGAGCTCAAGCAGCTCGGCGGGCGGTTCGACCCGTTGAGCAAGTACTGCAGCGTGCTCGATACCCTGGCCCTGGCCCGCCAACTCCATCCCGGGCAGAAAAACAGCCTGGACGCGCTGTGCAAGCGCTACGAGGTCGACAACTCCCAGCGCGACCTGCACGGGGCGCTGCTCGATGCCGAGATCCTCGCCGACGTCTACCTCGCCATGACCGGCGGGCAGGTCAAGCTGTCCCTGGACGGCGAGACCGACAGCGGCGGTGCACGCCGCCAGAGCGTGCGCGCCGTCGCCGCCGATCGCAAACCGCTGCCCGTGATCCACGCCAGCGCCGCCGAACAGACCGCCCACGAAGAGCGCCTCGCGGCGATCACGAAAGCCAGCGGGCACTGCCTCTGGCAGGAGGAATAAGTGTTTGTGCGTGAGGTGTGAGGCGTTATTTGAGTTGGCAGTTGGCAGTCATCAGTTGGCAGAAAGAACGAAACCGGCCAAAGGCCGGTTTCCTTTTATTAGTGCTGTCGACTGCCAACTGCAAACTGCCGACTAGAATTTCCGCTCGCCTCACACCTCACCCCTCACGCCTCACTCACTTCGGCGGCAAGTGAATCAAATCCGCGTTAATCATGAAATGCACCCAGATGCTGGCGGCGTAGCCCAGCGCCACCGCCCAGCTCCATTTCAGATGGGCGAAGAAGGTGTAGGTCCCGCGGGCCTGGCCCATCAGGCCCACGCCGGCGGCCGAGCCGATCGACAGCAGCGAGCCGCCCACGCCCGCGGTCATGGTCACCAGCAGCCATTGGCCGTGCGACATGGCCGGGTGCATGGTCAGCACGGCGTACATCACCGGGATGTTGTCGACGATCGCCGAGAGCATGCCCACGCCCACGTTGGCCGTGGTCGGGCCCATGCCCTGGTACATCCAGGCCGAGGCGTGCACCAGGTAGCCCAGCGTGCCCAGGCCGCCCACGCACAGGACCACGCCGTAGAAGAACATCAGGGTGTCCCACTCGGCGCGCTTCATGCTGATATAGACATCGAACGGGCGATGGCGCGGCTTGAACTGGCGGTAGAACGTTTCCTCATCGACCTTCAGGTCGAATTCCTCGGGTCCGCTGACGTGCTGGGGCTGGTTGTTCAGTTCGCTGCGGCGGATGAAATAGCCGTAGATCTTCAGCAGCCCCAGACCGCTCATCATGCCGATGACCGGCGGCAGGTCGAGCACCACGTGCATCAACACCGCCAGGGTGATGGTCACCACGAACAGGAACACGACCACGAAGCCGCCCTGGCGCACCGGCACGGTCTCGGCGATCGCCTCGGGTTTGCCGCGGGGCACGCTGAACGAGAGGATCAGGGCGGGCACGACCCAGTTGACCAGCGCGGGGACGAACAGGTCGAAGAATTCGTGAAACTTGATGACGCCCTTTTGCCAGACCATCAGGGTCGTGATGTCGCCGAAGGGACTGAAGGCGCCGCCGGCGTTGGCCGCGACCACGATATTGATGAGCGAGGCGATCACGAATTTCTTGTTGTCGCCGGCGACCGCCAGCACGACCGCGGCCATCACCAGCGAGGTGGTCAGGTTGTCGGCCACCGGCGAGATGAAAAAGGCGAGCAGGCCGGTCACCCAGAAGACCGCCCGCAGCGTAAAGCCGCGCGAGATCAGCCAGGAGCGCAGCGCATTGAAGACCTGGCGCTCGTCCATGGTGTTGATGTAGGTCATCGCCGCGAGCAGGAACAGCAGCAGCTCGCCGTACTCGAGCAGGTTCGCGCGGATGGCCTCGGCGGCATAGGCGCTGTCGGCGTGCTCGGCGTAGGCGATGCCGACCAGGGTCCAGATGATGCCCGCGGCCACCATCACCGGCTTGGATTTGCGCAGGTGCAGGAACTCCTCGCTGATGACGAAGGCGTAGGCGAGGACGAAGACCACCACCGCGGCGATACCCATCCAGGTGGCCGTCAGATCCAGGGAATGTCCGGCCGCCGTGGTGGCCGGGGTACCGGACTCGGCGGCCAGGGCCACGAGGGGCAGGGCCAAGAGGGTGAGCAGCAGGGCGCCGGCGGCGGCCGTCAGGCGGGTGGTTTTCATTTTTTCTCCTAGGCTGACCCGGGCGGGGCTGGGGCGCGGGCCCCAAAGGCGCGCATTTTAACGCCCGACGGGCCCGGCGGCCACGGCTTTGCCGGGGAGGCGCCGCCGCGCGGGCGGAGTTTCTTGAAATACAATAAAAAACAATTAATTACATATTGATCCGGCGGGGGTGAAGCCGAGGCCGATATTTCTAAAGGGCGCCTGCGACGGGCCGATAACACCTATGTGAAGGCCATTGGCTCGCGGTCGTGGTCTCCTCGACGAGTGGGTTTTTTGACATTCCTCCCCTGCGCCGAAAAGCGCAACACCCTCTGTCCCCGTGGCCCGTGCCACGGGGATTTTTTTGTGAACCGCCTCAAAGCTTCTACCGGCCGCGCTGACGCGGGCCGCCAAACCCTGGTAAGGTGTGCGGAATCAAGGTGTCCAAGAACATGCAACGATTACATATACTTGCACGCTGCTTCGGGGCTGGTCCGGGAATGGGCCTGGGCCTGCTGGCGCTGGCGGCCGCACTGGCGGCCCCGGCGGCGGGCGCCGCCGGGCATTCGGGGCGCGCCGCGAAGGCGCCGGCCGAACTCGGCGCACCCGGCCCGGCGGCCCGGCGTCTGGCGGCCTGGCGGACCCTGTTGCGCGCGGGGCGGGCCCTGGACGAGCGCGCCAAGCTGCAGCGCGTGAACCGGTTCTTCAATCGCCTGCGCTACGTCCCGGACGGGCGCCCGGCCGGGGACCAGTGGGCGACGCCGCGCGAGTTCCTCGCCCGCGCCGGCGGCGACTGCGAGGATTTTGCCCTGGCCAAGTATTTCACCCTGCGCGCCCTGGGGGTGCCGCGTGAGCGTCTGCGCCTGACCTATGTGCGGGCCCTGACCCCCAATCGAGCGCGCCGGGTTCAGGCCCATATGGTGCTGACCTATACCGCCGCGCGCCCCGGGCCCGGCTCCGACCGGACCCTGGTCCTGGACAACCTGGAGGCCGACATCCGGCCCTTGTCGCGCCGCCCGGACCTGCGCCCCGTCTACAGCTTCAATGGCGCCGGGCTCTGGCTGGCCGACCGCCACGGCCCGGGCCGGCGCGTCGGCGGCGCCGAACGGCTGTCGCGCTGGCAGGACCTGCTGCGGCGCATGGGGCGCGAAGCCCGCCCGGTGGTCCTCTCCACGGCCTTCTGAGCCCGGCGGCCGGCCCCCGACTCACCCCCTCTAAAGCAGCTCGTCCTCGTCCAGGCTGAACGGCCGCTCGTCTTGCATCGCCGTTCGGGCGCGGCGGCGCAGCGTCAGCTTGCGCTGCGCGTCGGCGGGCAGATCCGTGAAGCGAATCAACTGGCGGTCGACCAGAACGGCCACCAGGTCCTCCAGGACACGCGCCAATTCCATGTCGCTGATGGCGAGAAAATGGTGCGCCGCGTCCTGGGCGTCATGGTCGAACAGGAAGGCCAGCACGGCCGGATCGGAGAGGGCGACGTATTGATCCTGATCATCGACCGGATTGCGGTGAAGCTCGATGATATTGCCATGGTCATCCCGTCTTGCATATGGCATCGCGACTCTCCTTGCGGGGACTGGCGGGCCGATCGGGTCGAGCCGATGCCCCTGGCGCCCGTGCGTCATGGGCGGGCGCGGCGGCCCCGGGCCTACCGTAATAGTGTTAGTTTAGCGTACATGGCGCGGGCGGCGGCGGTGGCCCCGATACCCAAACCGCGCAGGCCCACCCGCTACGAGTCAAGGCGCCACCCATGAGCACGGTATCCAACGAGGCCCCACAGGCGGGCTGGCGCGTTCCCGACGAGCGCCTGAGCCGCGACGACCCGCTGCTGGCCTGCCTGGTGCTGCTGACCAGGCTCGAGGAACGTCCGATGTCGGCCGAGGCGCTGACGGCGGGCCTGCCGCTGGCCGACAAGGCGTTGACGCCCGAGTTGTTCGTGCGTGCCGCGGCGCGCGCGGGGTTCGCCGCGCGGATCGTCAAACGCCCGCTCAAGCGCCTGAGCGATCTCGTCCTGCCGGCGGTATTGCTGCTCGAGGGCGCCCAGGCGGCCGTGGCGCTGTCGATCGACCGCCCGGGCGGGACCGTCACCTTGCTGCAGCCCGAGACCGGCGGCGAGCGGGCGGTGGCCCTGGACGAGCTCGAGGCGAGCTATACGGGATACGCGATCTTCGTTCGCCCCGAACACCGCTTCGACGAGCGGGCCCCCGAGGTACTGCAGGCGCCCGGGCGGCACTGGTTCTGGGGTACGCTGGCCCGCTCCTGGCGCATCTACCGCGACGTGCTGCTGGCCTCGTTCCTCATCAATCTGTTCGCCCTGGCCAGTCCCTTGTTCATCATGAACGTCTACGACCGGGTGGTGCCCAACAACGCGGTCGATACGCTCTGGGTCCTGGCCGCCGGTGTCGCCATCGTGTTCGGTTTCGACCTGCTGCTGCGGGCGCTGCGCGGCTACTTCGTCGATGTCGCCGGGCGCAAGGCGGACGTCGTGCTCTCGGCGATGATCTTCGAGAAGGTCCTGGGCCTGCGCATGGAGGCACGCCCCGTGTCCGTCGGGGCCTTTGCCAACAACCTCGGCGAGTTCGAGAGCATTCGCAACTTCATCACCTCGGCGACCATCTCCACGCTGGTCGACCTGCCCTTCGTGGCGCTGTTCCTGGCGGTCATCGCCTATCTGGGAGGCGCCCTGGTCCTGGTGCCCCTGGTCGGTATGCCGATCATCCTCATATACGGGCTCCTGATCCAGGCGCCGCTGCGCCGGGCCATCGAGAACACCTTTCGCGCCTCGGCGCAGAAGAACGCGACCTTGATCGAAAGCCTGGTCGGGGCCGAGACCGTCAAGGCGCTGGGGGCCGAGAGCCCGATCCAGCGCAAATGGGAGCAGGCGGTCGGCTTCATCGCCCGTTGGGGTGTGCGCTCGCGTCTGTTGTCCTCCTCGGTGGTCAACGTCGCCATCTTCATGCAGCAGATGGCCACCGTGGGCGTGGTGGCCTTCGGCGTATACCTGGTCGGGGAGGGGACGCTCTCGCTCGGCGGGCTCATCGCGGCGGTCATCCTCACCAGCCGGGCCATGGCCCCCATGGCCCAGGTCGCGAACCTGGCCGCCCATTATCATCAGGCGCGTGCCGCCCTCAAGACCCTGAACCGCATTATGACGCTGCCCAGCGAGCGTCCGGCCGACAAGACCTTCCTGCATCGGCCCAAGCTCAAGGGGGCCATCGAATTCAGCAACGTCGCCTTCCATTATCCGCATCAATCCGGCGAGGCGCTGCACGGCGTGTCCTTTACGCTCGCCCCGGGCGAGCGCGTGGGCATCATCGGGCGCACCGGTTCGGGCAAGAGCACGATCGAGCGCCTGATCCTCGGCCTGTACGCGCCGACGCACGGTTCGGTGCGCATCGACGGCTTCGATGTCCAGCAGCTCGACCCGGCCGAGCTGCGGCGCAACATCGGCTATGTCTCGCAGGACGTGACGCTGTTCTACGGCACCCTGCGCGAGAACATCCTGTACGGCGCGCCGTACGCCGACGACGAGCTCATGCTGCGGGCCGCGGACATCGCGGGCATCTCGGAGTTTGCCGGTCGCCATCCGCGCGGATTCGACATGCAGTTGGGCGAGCGGGGCGAAGGCCTGTCCGGCGGTCAACGCCAGGGCGTGGCGCTGGCCCGCGCCCTGCTGCTCGACCCGCCGGTGGTGCTGCTCGACGAGCCGAGCAGCTCGATGGACAACAGCACCGAGGACCGCCTCAAGCAGCAGCTGACCGGTGCGCTGGCGAACAAGACCGTGGTGCTGGTCACGCACCGCGCTTCCCTGCTGTCCCTGGTTGACCGTCTGCTGGTGCTCGATGCCGGCCAGTTGATCGCCGACGGCCCCAAGGACGTCGTGCTCGAGGCGCTGCGCGCCGGCAAGCTGCACCGCCCGGCCGATGCAGCGGCCGACTGACATGGGCGACGAGATGAGCGAACGCGAACGACCAACGCACGGCCCCCAAGCCGGCGGGCGGGGCGCCGATCGTGGCGAGCCCCGGGCGCAGTGGGACCTCGGCGGGGGCGGCGAGCCCGATCTCGATTTCATGCCCGAGACCAGCGCCGCCCTCTTGCAGGGCTCGCCGCGCGGCGGGCGCCTGATCCTGTGGGTGGCCGTGGCGTTCTTCGCCGTCGCCTTCGCCTGGGCGGCGTTCGCCAAGCTCGACGAGGTGACCCGCGGCGTGGGGCGCGTGATCCCGTCGCGCCAGGTGCAGGTGGTGCAATCGCTGGACGGGGGCATCGTCCAGGCCATCGACGTCAAGGAAGGCCAAGTGGTCGACGAGGGGCAGGTGCTGCTGCGCATCGACAGCACGCGCTTTGCCTCCTCGTTTCGCGAGAGCCGGATCAACTATCTCGAACACCTGGCCCGCGCGGCGCGCCTGCGCGCCGAGGCCGAGGGCAAGTCCTTCGAGGCGCCCCCGGAGGTCGAGAAGGAATACCCGGAGCTGGTCGAGCAGGAACACCAGCTCTTTCACGCCCGCGAGGCGGAGTTGAAGAACAGCCTCGCCATCGTTCGCCAGCAGGTCAGGCAGCGCAAGCAGGAGCTGGCCGAGCTCAAGGTCAAGCACGAGCAGCTGCAACGCAGTTATCGCCTGGCCCGCAAGGAGCTGGACATCACCGAGCCGCTGGTCAAGGAGGGCGCCGTCTCGCGGGTCGAGGTGCTGCGCCTGGAGCGCCAGGTCAACGAGATCAAGGGCGAGCTGGACGCCACTCGCCTGGCGATTCCGCGGGCCGAGTCCAAGTACGAGGAGAGCAAGCGCAAGGCCGAGGAGACCGAAATGAGCTTTCGCAATCAGGCCCGCGCCGAGCTCAATCAGACCGTCGCCGAGCTCTCGCGCCTTGGCGAAACCAACCGCGCGCTCAAGGACCGCGTCAGCCGCACCCTGGTGCGCTCGCCGGTTCACGGCACGGTCAAGCGGGTCTCGGTCAGCACGGTCGGGGGCGTCGTGCAGCCGGGCGCCGATCTGGTGGAGATCGTGCCGCTGGAGGATACGCTCGTCGTCGAGGCCAAGGTCAGCCCGCGGGATATCGCATTCCTGCGCCCCCAGCAGCGGGTGATCGTCAAGTTCACCGCCTACGATTATGCGATCTACGGCGGGCTGCACGGCACCCTGGAGCATATCAGCGCGGATGCCATTACCGACGATGACGGCCAGAGCTACTATCTCGTCAAGGTCCGCACCGACAACAATCACCTCGGTACGCAGGCCGAGCCGCTGCCCATCATCCCCGGGATGCGCGCCAACGTGGATGTCATCACGGGCAAGAAGACGGTGCTGGACTATCTGCTCAAGCCCGTGCTGCGAGCGACCCAAAATGCGATGCGCGAGCGCTAACGGACATTGCCAAAGGAGACGACGCCATGATCGTCCTGTGCAGTGCCAATGAAAAGATTCGCCAACGCTGGCGCGAGGCCCTCGCGGGTCTGTCCGATGTGGTCGAGGCGCCCGACTTCGAGGCCTTGGTCATCCGTCTCGGTGAAAAACCCGGTTCCCTGGTAATCCTGCACCTGGCGCTACCGGGCTTGAACGACGTGGCGGGCGTGACAGGCCTGCGCGAGCGTTATCCCGAGGCGAAGTTTCTGGCGCTCTCCGACGTGCCCGGCGAACAGGAAGGTTTCGCCCTGCTGCACAACGGTATCCGCGGCTATGCCAACACCTACAGCTCCGCGACCTATCTGGCCGAGGCCGTGAAGGTGATCCTGGTGGGCGATCTCTGGCTGGGCAGCCAATTGCTGCGCGGGTTGGTCGAGGAGCTGACGCAGGGTCACCCACACGACCATCCGGAACACCCGTCGCCGTCCGCCCCGCCGGGATTCGCCCGACTGACGGCGCGCGAGCGCGAGATAGTGGCCTGCCTGGCGCGGGGTGACAGCAACAAGGGCATTGCCGCCAAGCTGGGTATTACGGAACGCACCGTCAAGGCGCACTTGAGCTCGATCTTCCAGAAGACCGGTCTCAAGGACCGGCTCCATTTGGCGCTGTCCGCCAACGGCGGCCGCGACGACCCCGCGACCTGAAGCGACGAGCCTGCGCGCGGGCGCCCAAACGGCCCAGCCTGACTCACGCCGGCAGCGGCTGCTGCCCGGACGCTCGCCCTAGTACTAAAGTACCAGTCCCTCCTAACTGCTTTTCCCATACCGCGACCGGATGCCGCCGGCATTGGTCTTCAGTACGATTCGCAGCCCTCGTTTCCTGGCGCATCCTAACCGTGCTTGAGCAGTCCGAGGTGCCTCGGCGCATGGCCAGACGGCTCAAAGGATCCAACTAACATAACGTTGATCCTCGTCAACGCGCTGACAGGCACAACTCCTAGACTGTTAATGAAAGCGGAAGCGAGCGGACATGCATGCGCGTGAGGCACGTTCCGCGACAAACATGAGGAAGCCGGTATGAGTACCAGCAGCAAGATCAAAAAGGCCCTGCCCATCGGCTTGGTTATCGCAATTGTCGGTTATGTCCTGGTCGAGGGACCGGACGGCGTGCGCAACGTGCTCCACCTCGGCGATACCGTCGACGGCGATGACACTATTGTGACAGGCGACGATGGCAGTCTGAGCATCGGCTTTGCCGACGGCAGTGTCCTGGACCTCGGCCCCGACTCCCAGGCGCTGCTCGACGCCGATGTCTTCAACCCGGCCCAGGCCGGCGGCGACATCCAGGGCACGATTGCCGCGATGCAGCAGGCCATCCTGGCCGGCGCCGACCCGACGAGCCTGTTCGAGGCGACGTCGGCCGGTGGTGAGGTCGGCAGCGAAGGCGGGCACGGATTCGTGCGCGTCGGTCTGGAAGGCCAGCCCGGCGCTGACCTGTTCGACGCCGGTCAGGACGGTGGCGGCGGCGGGCCGGGCAGCATACCGGCGAGCCTGGTGATCGACGAGGCGACGGGCGCGGGCGGCCAGGCAATTCCGACCGGCTTCGTGCCGGGCGGCGCGGAAGTCCTGCCCACCCTGTCTATCAGCAACGTGACGGTGCTCGAGCCCAAGCCCAAGGGGCCCCCGCCGGAGACAGGCGGCCACGAGGGTGAGGAAGGCGACGACCACGGCGACGATCACGGCGAGGAGCACGACACCGGGACGGGCGGGCCGCCGGTCGACACGGGCCACGGCGAGGACGAGACCGAGCACGGGACCGATGAGCATGGCGACGAGACCGAACACAGCTCGGGCCTTGAAGAAGGCCACTACGGCGGCCCGCCGCAGTCCTATGCGGTGTTCACGGTGACCCTGAGCGCCGCCGTGCCCTATGACGTGAGCGTGCATTTCACCACCGCCGACGGCACGGCCATCACCGGCGGCAGCGGCGTGGGTGAGTACGACTACGGCAACACCTCGGGCATCCTGACCATTCCGGCCGGCGAGACCGCGGCGACCATCGAGGTTCAGATCTTCGGAGACCGCCTGGTCGAGCCCGACGAGTACTTCTTCGTCAACCTGAGCGACCCGACCAATGCCCTCATCGGGGACGGTCAGGGTATGGCCACGATCATCGACAGCGGCCACGGCGAGGGCGAAGAAGGCGAGGGCCAGACGCTGGTCGGTACCGATGGCAACGACGTCCTGGTCACCGGCGGCGGTGCGGACACGCTCATCGGCGGCGAGGGCGACGACGTCCTGGTCGCCGGCGGCGGGCCGGACACGCTCGACGGCGGTCCGGGCGACGACCAGCTCTACGGCCTGGGCGGTCCCGATCACATGACCGGCGGCGAAGGCAACGATGTCATGGCCGGCTTCGGCGGTCGCGACTACATGGACGGCGGCGCCGGCGACGACATCCTCGACGGGGGCGGCGCGCCGGACGAGATGCACGGCGGCGAAGGCAACGACACCCTCTACGGCGGCGGCGGGCCGGACCAGATGTACGGCGATGCCGGCGAGGACACCCTCTACGGCGGCGGCGGTCCGGACCAGATGTACGGCGGCGAGGGCAACGACATCCTCGTCGGCGAAGGCGGCGGGGATCTGATGTACGGCGGCGCCGGCGACGACACCCTCAAGGGCGGCGGCGGTCCGGACCAGATGTACGGCGGCGAGGGCAACGACATCCTCGTCGGCGGCGGCGCGGACGACGTCCTCGTGGGCGGGCCG